>ERZ808046.367-NODE-367-length-45415-cov-8.057457_pt1 | contig 45415 bp, 36 predicted proteins | sample MGYA00380196_ERZ808046 | MGnify/ENA primary metagenome ERZ808046 (study PRJEB31490, sample SAMN06133421) | mouse gut metagenome | isolation source: Z6_2 | host: mice | place: China: Chengdu | collected 2015-05 ... | reverse complement strand
ATTGTTGGTTTGACCACCGTTGTTTGGTTGTTGACCACTTTGACCATTGTTAGTTTGGCCACCATTATTTGGGTGTTGGCTACTTTGGCCGTTGTTTACTTGACCACCATTATTTGGGTGTTGGCTACTTTGGCCATTGTTGGTTTGACCACCATTATTTGGTTGTTGGCTACTTTGGCCATTGTTGGTTTGACCACCATTGTTTGGTTGTTGACCACTTTGACCATTGTTAGTTTGGCCACCATTATTTGGTTGTTGGCTACTTTGGCTGTTGTTTACTTGACCACCATTATTTGGTTGTTGGCTACTTTGGCCGTTGGTAGTTTGACCGCCATTGTTTGGTTGTTGGCTAGCTTGACCATTATTGTTTTTTTGATTAATTGGATTTTGGTTGTTAGCTGATTGACTTACAACAGGAGTTTTAATATTAACATGAGGAACTACGTTTGCATTAGATGATGATCCTGTAGTAGATCCTTTAGTTGTATACTCAGCTAATAAGTCCTGTACTGATTTGTTCCAATTAGTATATTTAGCAGGAATCCATTGTTTTTGAGTACCAATCCGATACATTACTTCTCCACGAATTACCCCTTGTTCCCAAACTAAATATTTTGCATTTGCAGACACATACTGATCTTGATAGTTTCCATTTCTATCTAAAAGTCTAATCTTTTTATTGCCTTGACTTACTGTTGTCAAAATACCATTAATTCTAGATGTATATTTGGCTTCCATGCTTTCTTTATTACCAGTAATATCTAGTTTTTGATTTGGAAAGATTAAAGAACCACCATATTTTAAATTATTATCAATGACTACTTTATTTACTGAAGTCTTATCATCATGATTCTTATTATAAGTTTGAACAAGATCCCAAGTCGTATCACCTTTTTTAACAGTAATTGTTTCTGCGTTTGCTTGAGAACTAATTAAAGCACTTGAGCATAGTAAAGCTGCACTTGCAGCGGCTGATACAGTTAATTTTTTGAAAACATTTTTATTATTTGGCATTTTTATTGATTATATAAAACATGGAACTATAGATAAAATTTATCTTGTTTAAATAATAGTAGAAAGATATATTTTCCTTTCTTTATTTAATTATTATCTTCTTTTCTAGCTTATAGATAGGCTACTTATTAGTAATCGCCTAATACTATTTTCTTAAAATACAAAATAAATGAGAAAAATAAATAATTAAGTTTCAAATCAATGCTTATTTTCCATGTTTAGCTTTCTAAATAAGCCTAATTTTCTAACTTCTTCTATAAATTTCTATATTTTGGTTAACAGTTAATCAGCTCCTAGATTGATTTCTTGTACTTTTGACATTTTTAATGTTAGCAAAAAAAAAATCACCAAAACAAAAACGCACCGACTTTTTTTATTTTTTTTTGACCTTTTTTTGCATCAAAAAAAGCAAGTCAATTAAGACTTGCTTCTACTTATTCAAAATTACATTAGTTAACTTCTGCGAAATTGATTTCTAGCTTTTGAACTAATGCATCATCTATACCTTTGGCTTTATCTCCATCCCAATTTGCAATTCTAACTTTAAAACCATTCTCTCTTAACATCGAAATTAAATTTTTATAGTTAGCCTTAACTTGTTCGTTACTTTGAAAATCCATATCGTATGCAGTAGTAACAGTGGTTACATTTAATTTCTTTAATATAGGAAGAAAATGACGATAAGAATTAACACCAGCAACAGCTAATACATCCCGACCAACTTCATCTAATTTAGTATCAGAGAAAGTCTTAGCTAAATATGCGGAAGTAATAAAACCTTTTAAACCACCTTCAGTCAACCAAACAGATTTAGGCTTAGCTATATAATCCTTAATTTTCTTTCTATCATCAGGATGAGTAGGATCCAATTTAGCAATAAAAGGATTGTAAGCAACTTGAATAGGCATTTTGCCAGTTGCTCCCCCTTCATCTTTAGAAGAAGAAACCCAGAAATATTTACCGCCCTCAACAACTTCAAATTGATAAGGCACCCCACCATAGGAAAGATCAACTATATTTGAAGAAGCAATACCAGAAGCAATTTTTACTCCAGCAGTGTGTTTCCTTCCTATAATAGTAACGGTATATTCTCTAGTTTTAGAATCAATCATCACTTGAATATTAGCCCCAGGTAAAGGTTTAGTAACTTTAGCCCATAAAGAGACATTATCCACACGAGATTGAAAACCTACTAATTCATTTAAAATATTATAGTATGGAACCAATAAGCCCCCTACAGGTGCTTTAAAAACAGGACCAGAAAATACCTGAGTTGAATTAGGAATAGAAAAAGATTTCATAGAAAAGCCAGGAACACCTTGCCATAAATCTTTATTATATTTACTATCATTTGTCTGTTTTTGAAGATTATCTAAAACATTTTGCCAAATGTTGTTAATCGTGTATTCTCCATTAGCTTTCCCTAGTTGCATTTGTGAAAATAAAGGAGCTACTGAATCATCAAGATTGGCTTCTTTACGAGTAGTATAAAAAGAACCAAAACCACGATCTTTATGTAAGTTAAGCATTTCATCATCTAACCCTCTATTGTGGAGAGCAGCACGATGCTTATCTAATAATGGATAGGCTAGCAATACACTTCTATATAATAAATCAAGAATTGAATCAGGTGCTTTTTTAAATGTATTGGCAACTCGATAATTCTTTTCATCAAAGTTAACTCTATAACTATCATCTAATTTGTATAAATACCCACCTAGATTGGGTAATTTATGGTCATTAGCAACTCTTTGACATATTACCTTAGTACCAGTCACATTAACCATACACCAATTTGAATGGCCACAAATAGGGCAACTAGCACCATTAAATTCTAACCAGTAAACTTTCTTATCTTTATAATCAGTATCTTGCATATTAGTTTCACGTAAATTACCACCAAATTTTTGTACAAGAGTCTCATAAGTATTAGTCATAAAAAATTCCTCCAAACAAAAAGGATTTAGATAAACAACATCTAAATCCTTTTTTAAAATTGCAAAATAAAAATAAACAAAACAATACAATTAAAACGTCTATCACATAGACACACTTCATACATAACCAACAATGGTTATAACAATCAAAATCAAACAATAAAATAGATTTCATAAAGATTATATCATGATTTAAAGTTAGTTTGAAATTGAGTCATATAGCTAGTCATGAGTTTTATCTTTTTTGGATTTAGAGTCGGAATAAATAGTCTTATAGGTTTGAGAAAATTCATAGATATCTTTGACTAGCCAAAAGATCCCAATAGACAAAGCAACAATTATGAAAGCTACCATGCAAGCCAGTAAAATAATTGAATTATGATGGAAGAAATCCAAACAAATTACATATGCTACTAAGCTAATAGTGAAACCCAAAAGGGAGATAAATTGGTATTTATGGAGTAATTCAATAAATAGGGTATTTTTAAGTATCTTTTTCACGAAAGTCTTCCTAGCCAATAAACCACTTAATGGTAAAAGCAATAACCATTATAATTCCCGAAACAGTACCTAGAACAAGCATACTAATAGCTTGTTTTTTCATGAGATCAAAAAATTCTTTTTGTTTATTCATCTAAAAAACACTCCTAATAAAACACAAAATGTTGCCCCAATTATAGTTGTTTTAAGACTAGTAAAATCTCTATCAGAAAGTCTTTCCTGCTCAGGCTGACCAGTCATAATATAAATTTGACGATGAATTACTCCATATGCATACAGTACTAGTGAAGCAACCATAAAAAACATTTCTCCTAGCAGCATTAGAACGAATGCAAACTTCTGTCCACCAGTAATATTGGCATAAGAGACTAGCATTACCATAAAAATATGAAAAAAGATAAAGACACTATATGTAGAAATTAAAGTATTAGCTCCTCGCCATCGTGCATTACCATTATTTCCTAAATTTGAGAACACAAGATAATAAAGACCTAGCAAAAACATGCCAATTAGAGCAATATTAAGAAAATTCATTATTTTGCCCAAAATAGGCACTATAGAAGTTGCCTTACCGTCTAATCCAACAAGATGAAAAGCTTGCTTACCACTTTCGCTAAAAACTTGTTGCATCGAAGGATTCTTTCCTTCATTGGTAACGTCACTAAATGACATTAAATAAAATATATTGCTCATTATTTAACCTCAAATCTTCCTTTTAACTCATATACGAAAAAACTGTCATTATCCAGCGCACATTCATACTCTAAACTATCCTCAAAATTACCATTTAACTGTGGTAAGTTAATTGCTAAATCAGAAGATATAGAGTCCGAACCAAGCCTTTCAAGAAAAGCATCAATTTTGTTAATACTCTGTTTGTCTTTAAATACAGTAATACGCCCTATCTTATACCGACTACTAATTGAGTTCCTGAGTTCTTTCATTTTTGAATTAAGATTGGTATTGTTTGTTTCTTCAACATTTTGAGATAAGCGATAGTTTGCAATTTCCCAATTGCTGAAGAAAGATGTATTGGATGGTTTCAACTTTATATCTAAATATTGGTGCCAGTTTAAATTGAGTGATTTATTTTCAAACATGCGAACAATTGCAGTAATTAGAACGTTATATTGTTCTAAAAATGTTACAGAAGTAACTTGAAAAGGATTGTGATTATCATGCTCATTTTTAAAAGATAAGATGAGCTTGTATCTACTTCGACTATGTTGTTTTACGCTTAGCAAATAAGGTTTAAAACCATCAATATTGGATGTAAAGAAATCTAGCTCCTCTAAACTTCTTTTTAGGGATGTTTGTGCTAGCCCGTAAGTATCTTTTTCAATGTTGACAGTCGAATAGATTGATCCTGATGTTATCTCTAGACTACGTCTATTAAGAAGAGAAAAGCTTAGATTACAATCTGGAAGGACAATATTTTTATTAGTGCTATACATATCAATAAAAGAATTTAAAGTTAACATATAGCCTGATCGTACTCTAGAAGCTAATAACTCCTCATCTTCAATACTATAATCAGTCACTAAGTTTAAAGATCTTGCTTTTCTTTTCTTAAAGAAAATAGAAAATTCTGTAACTGGTCTTTCTAAAAAGCAATTTTTTTCGCCAATTACAGCTTGCCCTAGAATACTACCAATTAAGGTTTTAGCATCCATGGCAAAGTTTGGGACATTGAGCGAAAACCGACATGTTACTTTTAACGAAGAAAAGACAACTCCTATTAGATCGATATCGGATTCTATGTGGATACTTTTTAGAAATAACTTTTTAAAGACCATTGAATACTCATTAATAATGTTTTTATATAAGTATTCAATAGAGTCTAGGATGTCTACTGAAAGCTCACTTTTTTCAGTCTCTTGTGAAAACACCCCTTCTACGGTACAACTTGTTTTACTTACGTCATATGTAAACGATAAATGACTAAGTGTTTCGTTATATTCTTTTGTAAATCTTTTTAATTTTAAAAATGCTAAAGGGATACTTGCAGCATTGGTTTCTGAATAATTTAACATAATGTATATTTTCCTATCAAAAAAGGGGATGCTACCTTAAGCAGCATCCCCTTTAAATAAATTGATTATTCAGATTTAGATTTGGACTTTTGTTGAGCGTCAACTTCATCAAAATAAGAATGACCAAGTTTATATCTTCTGAAGTTGTGAGTACGAATGTATTCTTCATAGGCAGCTTTTCCCTGCACAGCTAAAATTTCATCTCTATCTTTCAACCAATTAGGAAATTCTCTACGTTTGAATTGTTGCCATTCATGGTTGTTGATACCGAAATAATGTTGAATTTTGCTGTCGCTGAATCCTGCTACCTGAAGGACGAGATAAACGTCTTTATCAATACCACCGATATCAGTTCTAATATCAGTTCTAGATGGATAGTAAGTACTAATCTGACTTTGCCGATTCAAGTCTTCCCTTAAGGCAAAAACTTTATTCATTGGTAAGCCAGCTACGCTACCTTCAATCATCTTTTCCTTAGTTTTGATATGTTTTCTCAGCCCTGTGCAAAGAATACAACCATCGTCACACACTTCTTGATGTTCAATAAATGTTTCTCCGAACCCTACTTTAGTTTGGTATAGATTTCGAAGAAAGCTAGGATAATTACTTATTTTTTTTGACATAAAACAATACCTCAATCAATTTCAAAAAAATATCTTTATTAATAACGTATAACCTAAGCAATCATTACGTTTTATTTATAATTTAAGAAAGATGCTATGCCTTTTTTATATTATTTAATAACTTAATAGTATGAATAAAAAAACATAGAATCCAATAAAAATAACTTTTGAAAATATTTTAAAATGATTTAAGGTTTTGGTCAAGAAAAGATCACAAACTAAATCTAAAAAAGCTACTTAATTATATTACCTGACTTTAGTAATTAACTTTTGCTTATATTTTAAATCAATATTTGAGCAGTCCTTTAGAAAGCTCAAATCTTTGAATTTAATAACAATATCAACCGGATCACCCGATTTAATCGTCTTGGGACTGGCAGCGATAGCTAGCTCTTTATCTTTAATAGTAGAATCTGAATTATATCCAACTAAATTAAAGTTTTTTGGATCAAAACGCATAGCAAAATAATCTTTAAGCTGAGCGGTAATGGTTAAGGTATTATCCTGGAAATTAAGCTTTGGCTTAGACCATTCAATTTGCTTAGATGTGTATTGATCTGGAGTCAAAGTAAACAATTTAGAAATATCGTTACCATTATCAGAAAATACTGTTTCTACTGGATAAAGAGCGTCTTTGGTAGAAAAGAAGCTTGAATTAGTGTCCTTAGTTCTGAACTTTGCAGTATAAGGTCCATTTTTAGAATCAATCTCATTTTCTAACGGCAAAGTAATCATTGCCGTTTTTCCATGCGGTACTACTAAAGTGTAATTTCTGTAAGAAGCTTGCACTCTAGTTTCATCATTATCTTTATCACTAACTTCTATGTTGTCAAAAGGAATAGAAATATCAGTCGAAGTTTGATTTAACACTTTGATAACAGCATTCTTTGAATCTTTCTTAGGAATAACCACCCACATCTTAAAGCGGTCATAATTTGGATCTGAGAACGTATTACGAACCGATGGAATTTCATTATCATTCTTAGTAGCATCTTTTATTTTTTTGGTGTAACTAAGAATATCTTTGTAGTAAGTACCGATATCAGTTAAGTTTTGTGCATTAGAAACTTTTAAATCATTCTGATTTGTTTCGGTAGACAAAACACTTGCCTTAACTTTTTTGCCATTATCCATTGTGTAATAGAGTTTTACATACTTTAATTCATTCTTCTTCAAGGTAGTACCAAGATAAAAAGAGATAGTATTGTTGTATGTATTACCTGTATCAAAATCCAAATGAAAATCAGAAGACTCGCCTGTGATTTTCAGCGGTTTAAATTTATGTCCTTGAATTTCAAGCGTAAAATTTTGCGAATTAATAACCGTTGAATTTGTCCCCGTATTTTTAATAAAGACAGGGATGGACATTAAACCGGAGCTCTGAGATATTTTTCCTCTAGCTAAATCCAAGGCGATAGTCTTTTTTTTACTCTGAGTCTGAGCAGTACTATCATCTGGCATACGCTGAGGAGCTGAACTGGCACACCCTACTAATAAAATACTGGTACTTGCTAATGAGACTCCCGTAAGGAGTATCTTTTTGAATCTCATTCTTCATCCCTCTTCATAAGAATATCTTCTGCATTAATTTGTCGTAAACCTTGATCTTCTCTATTAGGAATATAAAAAGCGTGAGATGCGCCCTCGTTTACAATCTGTGATCCAACTAAAAATAAGGTCGGGAATCTAAAGTTCCTTAACTGTAAGAATTCACAAAGTTCGTTAGCTCTTTTTAGTGTTGGAGTGTAGAAAGATAAAATGTTCTGACCAACTGGTAAATCATTTATTTTAAAGTTCAAATCTATCGTGTTAGAACCCTCTGGCTGGATGTAATTAGACCATTTTGCGACTACATCTTTATAGTATTCTGGATTATCGTTATGTAGTGCAGGATAAAATACCAAGTTTTTAGGATGATCGTGAATTAAATCTAAATTCACCTGTAATGGTGATGGCATTAACGGTTTACCTTCAAGCGGCTCTCCTCTGAATAAAGTTGAACTCTCGTGATACACGGGCAAACTAAGTAATAGTTGATAAACATCTAGAGTTTCCCAAAAACGTAAATGATAACGTTGATTCAAATTAAAGAAGTTCTGTGGTTGAAAATAGTTATCCGTGTAGAAAGTATTAAGAAATCGAAAACCATTTCCTGATAACGTATATACAGGAATATCCGTATCATTGATGGGATGATGATACTTCCAACGAACAATTAATCCATTTAAAAGTAAAAATTCTAAAGTCTTACTTATGTTATCTTCATGTAAAACATCCGGAAAAATGCGTGCTTCTCGTCTAATTTGTAGCATTTGCACACTTTTAAACATCCCTATAAACTTAAGCCAATATTCCTGCTCAGTGTCCATTTTCGTTAAAACACTGTTATATTGATCTGCAATTTCATATTGCCGAATCTGTTTAACTGATTCTCTTAAAGTTGCATACCCTGGTAGAAAAAAGTCTCTCTCAATCTTGAACGTTAACTCGTCACTAGGATTAATTAGCGAAGGAAGGATCATTCGTCCATTATCTTGATCGATGAACTCATTGTCACTAAAGTTTATTGGAATCAATCTATTAGACTTATCCATTTTTCAACTCACCTTCTCTATTGATTATGTGGATCTAAAGTACGAGCAACTCCATGTGGGAAACGAACAATAAAGGCTCTTCCTCTGTGATTCTCTTCATCAATAGAGTCAAGACGGACGATTACTGGAGTATTTTGTCTTGCGTCTGCAATAGTTGGCTGATATTGAGAATTTGTGCTTAAAACGCCTTTAACCCACCAGCCAGGAGCTATTTCTACTAGGATTCCTTCTACTGGGTGACATCTTACTATGTGAGCTTTAAAGTCCGCATGTCTGTCGTAAAGAGATCTAACTTCATCATCAGGACTGTCTAGTAAAGGTAGTCGAGTAGTCATTACTTGAAAACGAATCCCTTTAGGTACTGGACGATTATTTTTCATATCTCTTTTAACACTTGGGCTTTCCTCATACGTTGACTTAATAATATCAGTGATCTTAAATGGAAATTTCATCCCAATATATGCGACTTCACTTAAGGGATGCATAAAAGATTGGTAGTAAAAATTCTTAGCAAGCATCCCGAGCTGTACACCTTGATAAGTGAAATTAACAAAACGAAAGTTAGGAGTATCGATTACTTGAGTGATTTCTCCCATTCTAATTTCATCCTTAAACTTCTCAGGATTATCTGTCATTTCTTGATACCAAGCATATCCATATGCAAATTCAGCTTGTCTAATTGAGCCTAAAGCAATGTATTCAGCATTACCTTCATCATCAATAGTTTCTGCATCAAGTAGAGTAGAAATAGCAATTTTGACTCTATGGTCAATAAATGTATCTAGATTGGCATATCCTTCCCCTGCTTCATTAGCGAAGATATAAACTGGTGTATTTGTTTCTTCCAAATGCATCTTTAAAACAGGAGTACGATATCCTTTTCTAATTTCAAATTCAGATACTTCATCGCCTACAGCCCAAACTAAAGCTTCAGTATCTAAATTACCAACGTTGCTTTCTCTCTTTAATTTTGCTACAAATTCTTGATCTTCTACCGGAACACGCTTGGCACAATCCAAAAAGAAAGGAATCTTTCGTTCATTTTCTTGTACCTTTTGCTCCTCTTCTCTTGTTTTTGCCATTTGCATTAATGCTTCAATATTTTGATCTGCCATTTTTAAATACAACCTTTCATAAATATCTTTAGTATTACTTTAAAGGCTATAGTCGAAATACAGGTGGTTTTCAAATCTTTTGAAAAAACCATCCAGGGGGCTTAAACCTAGACACAAAAAAGCATTTACCAAATTTAGAGATTCGATAAATGCCTTTAAATTTATACCCTGATTATCGCAATGTCTTTTTTCTGACCTTGCTTACACAATCTTACTTAATTATTTAAGACCAACCGCATCGTGGCGTCTTACATATTCAACTGCGGCTCCTGCAACCAAGGTTACTAATCCTAAGCCAAGCAATTGACCAATTACATCATTTGAAGAACCTGTTTGTGGCAACGTTGAATTTGAAAAAGTTGCTGCACGAACTACATTTGGAGTTCTTTGAACGGTACTTACATTTGGAAGTACTGTCTTTTGACTAACTAATCTGCCTACTGCTGGAGTTGCATTGTTAGAACTGTTGCTTGCATTGTTAGATGCGTTATTTGAAGCATTGTTGCTTGAATTGTTTGAAGAATTGTTATTGTTGTTATTACTACTGTTGTTGTTATTGTTATTATTGTTGTTATTGTTGTTTACAATAACTGTTGATCCACCTGCTGGTGGTAAAACAACTTGAGTGTTTGTATGGTCAATAACAATACTTTCAGACATATCATCTAAATCAGCATGTTCCATTACTACACGACCGTTGTCGTATAAAGTTTGGAATGCAACTAAGGTATGTCCTTGATATGGCTTACCGTTAAATTTGAATGTTACTGTTACTGTTCCATTCTTTGTAGTTGGTGTAAACCGTGCAGTTGCTACAATTGGAACCCCATCTTTTACTACAGGCAATCCAGTAACTTGATCCATTAACTTACCACGGATTGTGTACTCTTTGCCTGGGATTAAATCGGTGTATCTGATAATATCATCTGCAGTATTATTTTCGCTGGCTTTAACTAATTTTTGTGCATTTGATGATAATGTAGTATGCATTTGTGGATGTGTTACATGTACCGTTTGACTCTTATCATTAATATCTCTGTGAGCTACTAATTGATAGTCATTGTAGTATAAAGTTTCATATACTACTAAGTCATGGTTCCAATAATGATGAGCGTCAAATTTTACTTCTGATTTAACTTCACCATCTGAACTTGTTGGTGTAAATGTCTTTTCGAATTCGACTTTCTTACCATTATTCATTACAGCCTTACCAGTTTGCTTATCAATCACAATACCTTTTACAGTATATGTTTTACCAGCGATAAGATCCTTGTACATAATAGTATCAACTAAAGTTTCACCATCTGTTGGTTGTAATTCATTTTCCCCTGTTTCCTTATTTGCAGCTTTTGTGTGTACTTCAGGATGAGTTACATGAACAGTTTGATCTTTATCATTGATATCTTCGTGAATGGCCAATTGATGGTCATTGTAGTACAAGTCTTCGAATGCTACTAAATCATGATTTGAATACTCATGAGCATCAAATTGTACTTCTGATTTAATAGATCCGCTTGAGCTTTCTGGTGTAAAGATCTTGGTAAATGTTACTTCTTTACCATTATTCATCACTGGTTTACCAGTTTGCTTATCCATTAACTTACCTTTTACGGTATATGTCTTTCCTGGAATTAAGTCTTTGTACTTAATCGTATCAACAATAGTTTCTTTATTTGTTGGTTGAATTCTATTGCTGTCTGTTTCTTTATTTACTGCTTGAGTTTGTAACTCTGGTTTAGTAAAGCGAACTGTTTCATTTTTATCATTAATGTCTTTATGAGAGAAACTATATACTTTACCATCAGTTGTCTTTTCGGTTTGTTCACCTTCTGCAAAGGCTACTACTTCCTTACCAGCTAATGACTTAGCGTTAGGGATGTTTAATTGAACATCAACATCTTGCTCAACACCCTTGTCCCCTGCTTTATTGCCAGCAGTAAATGTTTTCTCAACTTCCACTTTCTTACCATCAATGGTAATTGGATTACCAGTTGCTTTATCAACTAACCATGCACGAACTTTATATGGTGCATTTGTTTGAAGTTGAGTAAAGTGTAATTTTTCATTAACAGTAACTGGTCCATCGATTGATTGAAGAGTCTTTGATCCGTCTTCAGCATTTGTAGCAATTGAAGATGCAGTTACATCTTGATATTGGTTAGTAATATGAGGAACATTAATAGTTAAATTACCACCATTTGCTTTTACTGCTGCGGAACTAGCATCTACAGCAATTGGTGTTTTATTGATCTTGATATTACTTGGAACTTTGTCTTCAACTAAGACATAGTATCCCATCTTCAAATTACCAGTAGTAAAATAACCATTATTATCAGTAGTAAATGAACCAATAGATTCGCCTAATTCAGTATTACCTTTTACTTGTTTAGCTGCTTTATACAATTTGAAGGTAACCCCTGGTAATGGATTAGTTTGTAGTCTATCGTCAATTTTACGTACATTAAACTTAATGAATGCTGCGTCAACATGATATTCAGATGCTGCAGAAATTGGTTTAGTCTTTAATGCAATTAACGAATAACTTGCTTGTTCTTTACGTTCTTGGTTTCCTGGTACACCAAATCCTGTCAAAACATAAGATTTATCTGTAGTCGCATTTACACTAACAGTGCTGTTTCCAACTGCAGGTGGTGTCTCAATAGTAAAGTCCTTGTTAGATTGAACATTGGCACTTACTGTAACATTACCTGATCCATCTGCATTGGCTTGGCCAACAACCTTACCATCTTGAATAATTTTAGTAGTTCCCGATAAAGATGATCCTGTTACTTTGATTTGTACAGGAGCTTCATCGAGTTTACCACTAGGATTCTTGGTAACTGCTTGGTAGGTCTTACTTGCTCCACCTTCGTTAGTTGAAGTCTTGTTTCCTTCTTTAAGCTCGATTGATGAAGTAGCAGTAGTTCCCCTAATTTTGTCGGCATCGGCTCTAATTTTTTCATAAGCAGCCTTTACTTTATTAGTTTCAGCTTGACTTGCTGAACCATCTGGACTTGTCCAATGGATTCCGTTCTCCTTAATCCATGTCACGTGACCTGGATTACCTTTCCATGCATCTGAAGAAGTTTCCATCCAAACAGCTAACTGAGTAGCGTAAAATGCCGCATCAGCATCGTCCCCACATCCTAATTCTTGAGACGATTTAGCTGGCCATCCACTTCTTAAGATTGCAACCATACCCTGTGTTGGAGTGCCTGCATAGGTTTGATTGTATTGTCCCTTTGGCGTATATAACAACGGCTCAGTACAAAACATCTGATCCCCATATTGATCTGTCCATCTATCAGCAACACCGGGTTCATTTGGCACATTTCCCCCTTCAAGTTTTGAGTATGCGTCAAATGAAACGTAAGTTTTTGTTTGGTGAGCTTGTTGTGGGAAAGTTACGCTGGTTGGAATGGAATCATGTTCCTTATAACCCGTATCAGCGAATACCTTTTCACCGGTTCCCAATAACATAGGTAAAGCCATGGTTAATGCAGACATAAACTTTAGACCTTTACGTTCATTGACAACCACAGGCTCATTTTGAACTGTGACTTTTTTCATTCACTTTTTTCTCCTTCTTGTAAAGTTGTTGCAACCCCCTAAATTGCAAGACGAGTTCTACTCATCGATAGTAATATTATTCTGGTTTTCAATTTTTAGGTTTAATTGTAAATAATTGATAAAAATTCCTTACAGTTGCTTTTCTGCGTGGTTATTACTTGCTACAAAGAGTATGTTAAAACATGCTAAATCATATTTATTCATATAAAATCATACTTAAACATACAAAAACATATTTTAATATATTTTTTTATGATTAAATATTGCAAAAGCCCAATTTAAGCGCTAAACTATAACTATAATCAAATATATTAAATAAAGAGGTAATACGATGAAAAAGAACAAATTAATGGTAGTCTCAAATGATTTAGGCTATGGTGCAGTAAAGATGAGTGTAGATGGTCAATACATTAAAGAACCATCTGTTGTAGCAGAAGTACAACAAATCACTAACGATCCAATTAATTCAAGCAATGAAGCTGAAGTAGAAAGAACTATTTCTTCATTATTGGATAACCTAGATGTAACAATTGACAAAAAACGTTATTTAGTTGGAGCTGCAGCCAGCAATTCAACTCTTCCACGTCAGCAATTTGATATTAATTCAGGTCGAGGAAAAGCTAATACCGATTTAGCGATGATTCTTCCACTAAGTATTATTGCTGCTAAAAAAATCCAAGAAGCTTATAATAATGAAGTTGATGTATTTGAACCATTGAAAGCAGATGTAGTGATGACAACTGCTTTGCCAATCAGTGAAATTGGTTTTGGAAATTCTGATCATAGAGAAGAATTTGCAAACAAATTTACAAATAAAAAACACATCATTATTTTTAACAACTTTGACAATCCGATTTCTGTAACCCTTTCCTTTAAGACTGTAAAAGTATTTAAGGAAGGAGAAGTTGCAACAGCAATAGCCATTCCTCATGGTCCAGAAAAACTTAGAAAAGCTCTAGTTTCGGATATCAAGAAAAATTATCCTGAAATTTCAGAAAATATGGCTGAAGAATTAATTGCCAATTCTAAAAATGTACTAGGAATTGATATTGGCCAAGGTACAACAGATCTAGCACTTACCACTAAAGGAGTAGCAGATGTATTTAACTCTGTCAGCATCTCAGAAGGATACGGAACAGTTCTACGTAGAGCATGGCAATTTTTGCCTCGTATGGACAAAGGTTATTACCTACCCGATACAGTTGCATTGACAGAAGTTATTAATTCAGAACCTATCAATAAAATTGATCAAGAAAATAAAGAAACAGCCCTTGAGGCCATTCAAACCAGTGTACCAAGTCTAGTTGGTAATATTGAAGAAGGTTTCAATGCTGCTTTAACAGCAAACTATAATTTAGAAGTAGTCTATCTATTTGGTGGGGGTTCAATTCCATTAATTCAACAAACCACTTTACGTCACCAATTAGTTGACAGCCTTCAAAGAAAACGATCAAAAGCTATCCTTGTTTGGGTAGGTGAAGAATATTCACAAAAATTAAATGAGTTGGGGTTAGAGATGCTAGCAAATGAAATTGCTGACAATTTAGCCTAAAATTAGATGGGGATTGATACTATGAGTAAACGTAAGCCTAAAGAGTTTAAGCGGTATACCATAAAAGTTGAAGTTAATTCACCTCAATATAAATTTATGGAAAAGCAACCAAACTATGGAATGGCCATTAATACTTTGCTGAAATTAGCCATAAAAACATATGGGTATACAGATTTAGTCGATCACTTACTAAGTGAGCAATTTAAAAATGAAAGTCTCAATGAAAAACCAGAAGTAAAAAAAGCTCCTGATACGGAAGCTAGAGAGACTGAAATTAAACAAGATAAAAATATTAATAAGACAGTTGAACCACTAGATTCCTCCGAAACAAAAGCAGTAGAGCCTAATGACCCTGAGCTCGAGAATAAAGACTCAGAATCTAAAGAATCAACTGTACCGGTTAAACAAAAGAAACGAAGCTTATTATCAGATAGTCAAGCCCTGTCTTAACACAAAAAAGCCAGATCTCTAAGATCTGGCTTTTTTTGTTATAAATCAGAAGATTCTCCTCCAAAAAACAATTTATTAATTTCACTTGGATTAAGTTTATCTTTCTCTGATTTTTCCTCAACATTTTCACTAGGTTTAGTGATCTTTGGTTCTTTTCGTTTAGGCGTTGTTTTGATTTCTTTTTTCTTTCTGACCAGAGGTTGAGATTTCTTTTCTGAAGAAACCTCTGGAGTAGAAGAAATCGGTGTCTGTTGGGTCTGTTTCTGTTCCGGCATGGAAGCATTAATATCTGAGATATTCATTTTCATATGATTTAATGAATAATCTTGATAAGCAGTGGCAAGATCTCTTAGACCAAATGACTTCTTACAAATTAGAATAGCTAATTCAATAGAATCTTTTAAATTCTTTTGACAATTTAAATATTCATTTAATTCATTTTGACGCTCTTCCGACAAATGAATAGTAATACTTTTTCTATTTTTATTTCTTTTATTCGGCATAAAATCACTTCATGTAGGCTAGTCTAAACTCTAACCCATCTAAATTTAGGTTTTGCGCAAATTTACGATCAACCCATAGAATAGGAGCTGTTTCAAAGGGTGACAAACTTTCGATAGTTTTAGCTAACCCATCTTCAAAATGTTCTTTTAAAACAATAGATCCTCCACCACACAAGAAAATTAATCCAATTTGACCATTAAGACTACGATAAATACTCTTGATTTGCTCAATAATCTGTTGTTCTAACATTGTTAATTGAGTATCTAAATACTGCTTATAGGTTTGGCTCTCCATTCCATCCCCTCTATTAGCAATATCCATAAACTGTTGTCTAGTGATTTTACCAATCATTGGGTAATTCTGATGTAGGGCTTGAATTGCATTCTCAGTGGCATTTCCAATTCCCATTAGAATACTGCTGTTTAATGTAGGCACAGTAGAAGTTGAATTTGTAACGGAAAAATCTATAGTTCCATCTCCAATGTCAATGCCCAAAATATTCCCCATTTTCAAAATATCTTGGCCACTAAACGATTTATTATATTTCTCTTTAAGAGAATCAAATATTCCATCGTTTCTTGCCATAGAATAGTCACTTGGATCCGCAATTAAACCATTTGCTGCAATAATTCCTTCAGGTTGAATATCAACATTTATAAAATTAATTGTTACAGTGATTGGAACGGAAAAATTATTTAAGATCACAATATGAGTATGATCTGCAAATCTTTTTGTGTAAGTATCACGAACCCCTTTTAGTTTGATTTCATCAATAGGAAGTGCAGTGTCCATTTTATCTACGGTAATGTCTAGGGAATTAGGAAGTTCTCCATTATTAGTAAAGTATTGAGTAACAGCGTTTGTAGCTAATAAGCTTAGTAAACAAATAATACTTATATCAGAAGTACTTTTACCTTCATTACTATTAACGTTAAAGCTAATAGGTGTAGAAGTTCCAATTTGCGCACTCTTACCAACTAAATAACGACCATTAATGTTAACTCCCTTACTCTGTACAGTAACATCCATATGGTCATAAAGACTAGCCATCGCCTTTCCAACTTCCTCAGAATTATCTGTATCTATAGTTTGTGGTTCTTGACCGGGAAGAACAGTAGCGATAACTGATGGAAAAGTAAAGCGTTGACTGTTGATCTGATCTTTCATATATCCATTACCACCATCATGAGCAACAGAAACATGAAATTTATTTTTATCTTCAGACATTTTCTAGACCTCTCTTTAAAAAACTTAACTAAGAGAATTATAAAGGGAAAAACGTTTGAAAATGGCTTTTTATAAGTTTAAACAAAAAAGGAAAGGAAACTTGTTAACATTTAACTATTATAAGTATTTATCCCGAGCACTAGAAAGGAAAAAATGATGGATAATATAACAAAAGAAAAATTACAAGAATATAAAAAAGGCCCTTTATATGAGCTATTTCACGCTTATCATCCGATAGAAAATGATAATGACCGTTTATACATTACCCCTAAAAAAAAGCCCGTAAAAGAGGAAATATCGCCTGTTACTGAAAATATTAACCAACAACCTCTTCCTACTATGCCAAGAACAGTTAATGATGAACTATCAGTTACAAATCAAGTGCCACAAAATGATACTTTCGCAATGAAAAATACGCAAGAAACAAGACCTACTCAAAAGGTCTCTAATGCACCAATTCAAGAGTCACCAAATAATACCAATTCTGTGTCTGTTTCCATTCCAAAACCTCAGATACAAAATCAGACTCAAAGTAACTCAGCATCTATTTCCATCCCTCATCCCGAACCGGTAAAGACGGTTAAAAATACCAATCAGGTAAATACAGTTACAAACCAGACTGAAAGAGAATTACAGCCAAAACCAACTAATATTCAGACTCAGAGAGTAGAATCTTCTGAACAATATGAACAATATACAACTGCAGAAACTAAGCAAGAATCTAACCAATCAGATTCTTATTTAAATAATCCTGCCAGAACAAATAATACTATTAATGCTGCTAAACCAATTCAAAATGAAGAATCAATCAATTCTGTAGAAAATCCACTACCAACACCAAATCAAGATACGAACTTATTAAATTCAATCGTAACTCAAGAAAAATCAGCAGCTAATAGCGACCAACAAGCCAAAGAAGCTGTCTATAAAGAAATCATGAGTTCAGCAGATGATATCAAATGGATTGAGAAAAGTCACAAGCTAGAATTAGCATTTAAACAGGATTTAGCAAAAATTCCTTTGAAAAAGATAACTGTCTACTCCACTAAAGATGATAGCGAATTTTATATCCCATTAAATTCAGTGCTGTTTAATATGCTTGGTTCAGTAGTAATTGGAAAAAGTTTGTACTTATTGCTGATCTTTAGAAATGGAAAAACAATTACTATTGCACCGTATGATTGGATGAAAAGCGATAAAAATGCGGTTATCCAACAAGGTTTCCAATACTATTACACGGATTTAGATTTGAGCAGCCTAAAAACAACTTTACAAATAATGTCCGGTTCAATTACACCAACAGACAAATATACGGAATTTTGGCTTAAATATATGCCAGCTATCACTGACTAATGTGTTTATGAACAACAAAAACCATTAAACCTGGGTTTCATCCCTCGATTTAATGGTTTTTTCTTAGCTGTCAAAATCTGTATACTCAGCTTCGCTACTATCCTGTTTAGATAGAGCTTCTTCAAACTGTCTATTGACTTCTGAACTAGTTAAATCATTCGACCAAGCACTTGAATCTAAACTATTATCTTTACTTGTATTTGTAACTTGTTCAATTTTTTCTTCTAATGAATTTAGTAATTCTTTGATTTTTTCAAAATAATTATTTCCTATTTTTTCAATCTCTTTTCCGTCTGTATCAGACGTAAAACTAGATTTGCTTAAATTGGTAATAATTTCAGTTAAATTCAAAATTTCATTCTGTACATCTGATAAATATATTTTGTCTTTATCTATTGTGTTTTCAGTAATATACCCTATGTCAAAAGGTGACATAATCCAGCCATGATTTTTATCATCATACTTTGCTAGAACTAGATCCTGTTCCTGTATTGCATAGTACCGCCCTACATAAGTATTATATGGACTCTTTATATGTAATCTAGAAAAATCGTTTATTGAGTATTCCTTTAATGCTCTAATAGCATTTTTAGAAGACCATCCAATAAATATTTCTTGATTACTGTTTTGGGCGCAGCTCCACATATCAAACGTATAAGACGCAATATTAGCTATCTCAGACTGGTTATCAGTACTTTGCCTATAAATATACAGGGATGCTTTTGAATTGCTTAGAAAGTCTTTAAAGAGGTCATATCTAACATTGCTATCGAGTAAGACATCATAGTTATGGTATAAAGCAAAAACAAGCAGCATGTATTCATAGGAGTTCTTCTTTAATCTAGTAGCTGGAATAACAATAGTACGACTTTTAGATCCAATGAAATATTGACTATTAGCTTTGTGCGTACCGTGTAAAGACCAAAGAAAATCCATCATTTGCTCAGTGTATTTAGGGTTAGCTTTGAATACCTCGATTGCTTGGCTAAGGGGCTTAGATTTAGAAACCCTGCTGAGATCAGTAAATATATTATTTAGATCATCCTTAGTACTTCGGTACCACTTTTTGAGAATATCAAGATAATCTGCTTTGTCATTTTCAGATGCAACTACTATTAGCTTTAAAAACATTAATAAAGTTTTTCGATTAAAGGGATATTTTTTGTGTAGATCCAAACTAAAGTAGCTCTCGACTAATAAATTTAATTCATTATTCTTTAAAACAACATCTTTGGAAAAAATAAGCTCAGCATTTTCGCTATTAGACAAATAAATTTCATTAGCATTAGCTTGTTTTAAATCATTTAACCAGAGATCGTTCACTACTAAAATCTTAGGTTTTTTATTTACTGCTATATTAGCAGCAAGTGGTCTACGCTTCCAATCAAAACATATATTAGGATCAACTACTAACTGTTGTACTGTCATTTTTTATACCTCAATCATTATGTGAAATCATTCCCGGTTGATTATTAAACGGATCTTTATCATCAAAGGATGTTTCAGGTTCAAAATTCTTTTGACTTTGATTTGATGGTAAAGGTCCATCACCATAATTTTTCATAAGATTATTTAATTCTTGATTGAAATTATGTGGTGTCTTAGGTTTTACCTCTATTGGAGTGAAATTGTCTTTCTTATCTTTATCCTCTAATTTAGATATTCGACCGTTTAATTTTTCCATAATAATATCTATATCCTTTGGGAATATAGGTGATAAAGCTTCTCGTTGTTCCTTAGCGTATTCTTTTAGTCGTTTTATTTTTTCCGTCTGAGATAGGTTTTCATTATGATAAATTGCATTAAATCCATTTTTCATCTTAACTATGGCATTATGTTTTATCTCCGCTGAAGATTCTGATGGTTTAGAATTAATATCTTTCTCTTTAGGCTCTTTCACTTTAGTAACTGAAGCAGTTGGTTTAGAGTCTGTTTTTATATTAGATATCTTTTTTAAATCAGGAGATGAATCATAATCAGTCTCAATTTTATTATCATATCTTCCATTTCCACCATTTGGAGATTTAAATACAGAATTTTCAGCAGCTTCTTTTGCAGCTTCAATTGTAAGTTGATCGTCCGATATAGTTTCATCACGGTCTGGAGATTTGGAACTGGTTATTACATTTCCCTCAAGTTCAAAAGGATCTCCGCCTTCTTCTATTAGAGTGTTTTCGCTCTTTGAGCTTTCTATTTTGCCCGGAAGCTTTCCTACTCCAACTTTTTTTACCATTTCATCTTTTTCATCTTTGACTGTCTGAACATTGTTACTTGATTGTTCAGGCTTATTCTTTTCTATTTTACCGACTTTAAGATCCTCAATGATTTCCTTATCAATTTCATCATATTCTGCATTAGTATGTTGTGCTATGCGATTAAGTTCCTCATAGGCTTGTTTATCCTTCGGTTTGTTTAAGTCAAAGTTATTCTCATCATTCTCAATTTTTTCCATTGAGACTCTATGTACTTTAATACGGTCAAAGATCAGAGATTTATGGTCACCAGGAGTTCTTACAGCGATTGTAAATTTCTCTAGTCCCATAATGTCATCTGGTGTTATATTCGGGACTTCAGTAGTTTGTGAGCTAATTCTGGTTTGATTTTTAGTAGAGTTAGCAGCTAAGTCAATCTCTTGATTTTGCAGTGATTCTTCAGTGACTTTATGTGTACCAAATAATGCTGATAAAGTCTCTGCATCTTCAGCTCCCATATCACCAAAAGTAGCTCGGGTTAACATAACAGAAAATACAGCTCGTAAATAGTCTGGACCATTTTTTAGTGATAATTGAGCTGGAGACTGTGCAGCAATATTTAATGGCACGTTATACTTTCTGGCCTGTGCAGCAAAATCAGTAAAGTCTGCAGTCAAATAATCAGGGAACTCATCCATATAAATTGGGAACATTGGATCAACATTGGCTTTACGTCTGAATGTAGCTGCTTGGATGGCCAAGATATAAATTTGTCCAAGCATCTTTGCCGAGATAGCACCTAAGGTATCTTTTGATGTATTACATAGTAAAATGTAGCCATTCTTCATAGCATCGTCTAGAGAAAAGTCACTTTTACCAAATAATACACGTCTTAAACCTCTCTTTTTAGACATTTCAATTAATTGGTTGATAAGACCAGTGATATTTTCCCGTTGAGTATCTTGATATACTGGTTCTCCTGCATGTGGTCCAGATTGCTGAATTTTAACCCCATCTTTAAATTGCGGAGATATGATGTTGTTATCAAACCACGATAATGTTTCTGAACTAATCTTATATTTACTATCTAACTCTTTGATATTATTTTCTAACTTTTCTATTTCTTCTCGATTGCCGCCCTCTTGTTGTAATCTTTCAATCTTATCTCTAGTTTCCTCTAGCTTATCTTCCAAAATTGAAACATATTGTCGAAGTTCTTCTCTTTTTTCAACTACAACATATACGTCATTGTACATTTTTACTAGATCACCAAAAGTTGCAGCTTTACCTTCAATTATTGAGGCATATTTGAGCAGATATATATGTTGAGTAAAGTGCATTCTTTCTGTCTTTGAGAAGAAATCATCTGCATTCTTTTTTAATCCAGTAATGATATCTGTCAAGGTTTGGTTAACAGCTTCAACTGGCCCATCCATTAAATTAAGGGATGGAGTTTGAGGATTTTCTGGGTCAAACCAAATTATTCTATCTTTGGGAACTCCCATACTAATCGCAATTTCATAAATATTTCTACATAGATCGTTGGTTGGCTCAATAACTCCAAATCCACTGAGGAAGTTCTGTTGATCTCCGTACGGTTTATTCCAATCTTTATCAAGTGCTCTTTTTGGATATGTCCGCAAATAAAGAATAAATTTACGAACATCTTGAGACATTTGTGGGATAAACCAAGTAGATGTTTTACCTGCTCCAATAGGTCCAAAAATTACTGAATTTTGTCTTCTAGATGCCGGTGTTTGGTAGACATCGTCTCCTGTAATTAGAGACTCTCCTAAGACCATGTATGGCTCATTTTTTGATTTAGCTAGGTCTTTTTGAGATTTTCCGGATAACATATCATGCAATGGTTTATATCGAAATTCGTAAGATCTCATCCACTCTTGAATTCTAGCTTTAAATAAATCAGATAAGTGTTTAAAGCGTGCATGAAGATAGAAAACAGCTATAATAGCTGCACCGAATAACAATAATCGATTCACTATTGGATCTCCGGCTACTTTATCTGTCATTTTATACGTCCAGCCTTTCATGGATGGATGTAATCTTAAAAATTGTAAAAACGGCATAGCAATAAAGCAAAGTGGCACTGCTACAACACAACCTATAATGTAAGATACTTGCCAAAAAAAGTTTTGTAGATAATTCCAATTAATTTTGACTCGTTCATCTTCGTTCTTGTCTAATCGACGAGTAGTAAAAAGAATCATAAGCCAATTAATTAAGCTTGATCCTATCAGCAAAACTGCAAGCACAACCCACAATACAATATTTATAATTGTGAAATTCAAATTTGGAAATGGAACAAATACCTGAATACCACAAATAATCCACACGACAGTTGCTAAAATCCAAATAGTAATTCTTATAGAATCTAAAACTTCAATAGACTCTAGCAATGTCATGCCAGATAGATCTTCAGTAAATTCTTTCTCTTTATTTTTTATCCACTGATCTATCTTATCAATCATCTAATCACCCTTTTCAATAAAAGATGATTAAAGTATAAAAAAATACGCCTAAATTAAGGCGTATTCCTCAAAACAGTTAAAATAAGGGGATCCATTCTCCCTCTTCTGGTAACTTGATTTCATGCAATATTTTCACTTTGGGAGCAATAGTAATTTTTTTACCCATTTTATCAAAATCAGGGGTTACTGCTGCTGGAATTAGATGAACCTCTATTCCATTGTCTGTTTCTTTTCTTTTTTCGTTTAACATACTATTTACCTACTTTCTAGGACTTTACAATCTTCTTATACATTGAATGTTTCTTATACTTCTACTAGTAAGTTATCACAAAAAAAGTTACCTAAACAAAAATGCACCCTAATTTTTATTCATTCTCTGCTTGTTTTAAAAAATGAAAAAGCAGAAAATCTTTGGGCTAAACCCACTTTTCAAAAAAGATTTGTCGTGCTGTTTGTTGGGCAGTAATGATAGGACATCTTTTTACAGTTTCAAAACCAAAAGCTCTTTTAATTTGGGATTCAAACTGTTTCATTAAAGCAGATGCACTCGCTTCTTTTGCTCCAAGAGCTATTAACATCACATATACATCATGAAGATACTCATCGTACATTTGTTGTATTTCGCTTTTATCAGTTCTTCTTGGCACGTTCTTACCATCCTTTCTTAATAATCAAAAACGACAATTGATGAAATGGCAAAAACAAGCATTGATACAAAAGTAATTGCGGTAATAGCAATACTTGGAATCGTTGAATTTTTGTACCATGAATCTTCAATATTCTTTTGGAGCTTTTTCTTATATCCAATCATGAATAAGATTTCTAAAATATAGATTGCTCCTGAAATAACATAAATTTCTCGTCCAAATGAGGGACTTAGCGCTGGTAAAAATAGAGATGCTAACCCACCAAAACTCAGTCCAGTACAAACAAATAGGTCGATTTTCCAATTACCTTCTACCCACTTAGTAAGTTCTTTTCGCTGAATAAATGCATTAATGCACATTTCAACCATCCATAAGGTATTCAAAAATGCGAATACTCCGCAAATACGATTAGACCAAAGATTGATATTAACCCATAACAAAGTTTGACTCATAGATTTCTCTCCTAGATGTAGTTTATAAATTTTTACAAGTACTACAAAGATTACTATTTTCTCTCTGTAAAATACCTGCCAGCTTACTCTGATAGATAATCAAAGTAATTTACAAATCATAATTTATTATTTTTAAACCTACATTTGTGAATAGCTAAAAAAAGCAAAATAAAAGAAAAATAGGATCTTAGATGACCTAAAATCACTATTTTTCTTCTTCAATTAATTTAGTTTAGAGACTTTTTTGCTTTCAAACCCAAAGCAGCCATACTTGTTACTACAATTCCAGCAACTGTTGATGCAACTCGAACACCATTAGAATCACCTGTTTGTGGCAAAGTAGCATTACTTGAAGTACTTACTGGAGTGCTGTTTACTGAACCAACAGTGGTACTTACTGGCGTTGTCTTCGCATTACCGCTAACTGCTGCTACAGTACCAGTCTTTTTATCATTAGCTGCTGGATCTGGTGTAGCAGAATTTTGTGTATCTTTAGAGTTATCTTTAGCGTTTTTATCCTTACTATCAATAGTAGCAGTTGCAGTACCATTGTTTGCTGTAGTCTTTGCCGCATCATTATCTACAACTGAACTATTATCAGTATTATCGTTATTATTGTTGTCGTTATTTCCGTTGTTATTGTTGTTATTATTATTGTTGTTATCAACAATAATGGTATGTCCGTCTGCAGTCTTAACTACAAAAGTTCCATTTCCTTTATCTTCAACTTCGGAAACTTTTTCTCCATTGTAGTAGTATTGACCATCTTTTAATTGAAGACCGAGGTTATTATCACTGTTTCCCTTAATGTTCTGTCCAATTTGTTCAACATTGTTTGAAGGGGTACCATTTTCAGTTTGACCAGTACTTCCAGTATTGGCTCCACCTGTTTTAGTTCCGTTTTGGCCATTATTTAAGTTGTTAGAATTGTTTGAGTTATTTCCATTGTTGTTATTATTGTTATTGTTATTATTATCAACAATAATAGTACGTCCATCTGCAGTTCTAACAACTAGAGTTCCATTACTTAACTTTTCAAGTTGAGCGGCTTTACCATTAAATAAATACTTGCCGTCTTTTAATTGAACACCAAGATTATTACCAATATTGCCTTCAATATTTTGCCCAATTTGCTTAGTGGTCGTTGAAGGTGTACCATTTCCTGCTTTGCCTACAGTTCCCACATTAGTTCCATTGGTTGTTTTTGTTGCATTTTGATTATTGCGTAAGTTGTTGGAATTATTTGAGTTATTTCCGTTGTTATTATTATTGTTATTGTTGTTATTGTTATCAATAATTAGAGTTGATCCGTTATCGCCATAGTAAATAATTGTCGAATCATCATCACTACCATTTTCTGTCCATCCAAGGGATGTCATTTTGTTACTGTCTTTGTCGCCAGGATTGAATCTAGCTTCTGAAGAGTCTCCATATACACTTGCTGAGGTATTACTTGATGTTTTCCCATTGGTATTTTGTGCAATGGCCCAATCAGTTTGTGTATTATCTGTACCTGGTTCTTTTTCCCAGTCCTCTTTATGTTTCCAACTTGCAGCAGCTTCATCTGGATTCATATACTCGAATGCTTTAGAAGTATGTTGGTTAGCATTAGTATCTAATGCTTGATCTCCTTGAATATCTCCATAAGGATTTACATCTGCGTGAGCTGTGATATTTAATGACGGGGTTACTAAAGTTGTTGCTGCACCTGCTGATGCTGCTAATAAAGCTCCCCCAGCAAGTGTGACATTATTAGATAATTTCATTAATACTTCCTCTTTCTTAAAAAACTACCCAAATACGGGTTCAATTAGAAGTTTACGAAAATTATGTAATTTAAGGTTTAAAAGCTAACATCACAATAAATCTGATTCAGAGGTAATCTTTGTAACTGTTCTTTTCACGAAAAAAGCGGTCAAGTAGACCGCTAACAACTGTCATGACAAACAAAATCATGCCTTCTAATTTAATTCTTGAATTACGTATTCAACATTTTCTAACATGTCCGTATCATCAAATATATTCATCTTTTTGATTGATTTGATTGCATTATCGCAATTTTGTTTCAAATCCTCAATTGCTTTTTTTATAGTATTTTTAGCAGCATTTTTAGGAATAGAAGGAATACTAAGATAGTTTGCAGAATCGACTATTTTTTTGAACAAAATTTTATTATTATTTGCCAAAAAAGTAGCATCATTTCTCATTGATACAGTATCTTCAGTTGAACATTTTTGCTTTAAAATTTGTGACAAGATAATAAGCTTTTCTAAAATTATGTTTTTTATATTTTGTGTTTCTTCTTGTTTTTCTACCAACTGGAGATCTTGGTTCAATTGAACTAACCCAATTAGACCTAAAAATTTTTGATTATATATATCCCTGTCACCAATTATCAAATCATAACGCAATGGAATCAACTTTGTATCATCGCCAAATTTTGAATAAATTAGTTCTTTGCGATAAGCACCACATAACATATCGGCTATCTGTATACCTATTTGTTTTTTTGAATCATCGAAATCAATTTCGAATAGACAGTTTTGTTTGTTGAAAATTTCCTCAATAAATTTCTTTATAAGGCAATTAGCGTTTTGAAGGAATTCCTTTGTATGAAGATCATTTCGTTCGTCAATATGAATCACGATATCAACATTTTCATCCCTAATTCTATATTTAATTTGCCTAAAAACTTTTTTAAGCGGATAAACATAAGCTAAAAGATTGTTAGCTAATTTAAGATTCGGATCTTGGTGATAGAATAATGGTTGATTAGAGATTAAATACACACTATTTGATCTTCTTGTTAATTCTAAAACTTGCTTGTTTCTTTTATCCGAGACTACTGTACTTTTAATTTCAATTTCTTTGGTATTTGAATACATAAGGTCGCTATATTTTTCAAAAACAAGCTCTTCCTTTTTGTCTGAAATTCCAAAAAAGCTGGTAATTATAATATTTTCTAAAAAACTCTCATCAATATAAATATTCCACTTTGTCATTGCATTACTTCTATCCTATTTGTACTAAGTCCTTAATCATTGTCCATATTAAAAATACTAATAGATAAAAATCAAAAATAATGAATTTAGGGCTATAATCATGAGAATTTTGGATCAATTCCCACAATTTTTCCTGTTAAACTATCAACGGTTCCAATCAGATTTATAGTAGATTTGTTGTAGCCAGTTGGATGGAAAGTTAATTGAATTGAAAATGTGTAATTATCATCATTGTTAACATGAGCTGGAACAAGATCTAGAGAATCAATTGTATAGTTAGTTCCCTCAGATGGTGTTGTTTTTAGAGTCTCTTTATCAGTAGAAGAAGTTGAGTAATTGATTAACTTTGCCAAGCTATCATACGAAGTAGAATCTTTGAAAAGCGAATCAAGACCGTCTTTTTTATCTGTAGATAGTTTTTCACTATCAGAAAGCTCTTCACCTTTTGAAATATCTGCAGGTCCAATTGATTCTACTACAAGAGTAAGTCCCCTACGGAGGTTTAAAACTGCAAAATCAGAAGATATTTTTGCTTGTGTTGTTGTTCGTGAAGAAGCTTTAGGAAATTTAATTAGCTTTTTCTTTCTTTCCATTGATTGTTTCTTAGCCAATTCTTCTTCCCTAATAATTTGATTTTCACGATAGTTTTGACATGCAAAAAATCCACCTACAATAAGTACGATTAGCATGGTGCCTAATACAACTTTTTTCACTATTTTTTCCTTTCTAATTCCTTGAAATTCAATACTATCTACCCTAAAATGTTAAGGGTATAGTCAAAAGATCCTAAGACTATCATTTGATCGTATTGCCTGTTAGCTAGGATACAAGACTATACCTTCTTTTATGATGTTTGATTATATATATAAAAAAAGGTCGTCATTTGACGGCCTTTTTTTATTTGAATTTAAATCATATTAAAACATACTTTATTATACTTTAATATGTTTTTGTTAAAATTAGCACACAAAATATGTATATTAATCTAATTAATTCATATTCATTAGGTATAAAATATTATTTTGTTATAACACAAGCATATTTTATACATACTATTAAAATGGCTTAGCAACAGTATTTTTAGCTTAATTCAATGGCTACTTTTCTATTAGGATTAAAGTTTGCACTGCTTTCGTCTAGCTTCAATACACATAATTGTTTGTGTAAGTTGTTTAGTTCTACTCCGACACTAAAATAAATATTATCAGAGTCTAATTTCAAAAATGTCTGACTAATACGTGTGAATTTTTCGATGTCACCAGATGTCAATGTGTTTTCACAAATATGGTTAGCAATTCCAGGCAAAACAGCTTTAATTAGTTCCAGGTTTCTTTTGGACATTTTAAGTACGACTGGTTCATCCAATTTTTAATTCCCTCCTTTCTTTTAATTTTTAAATAATCTAATCTTCGTTATTAAGCATTAATGTATCAATAAGGTTTTTAGGCTCTTTGGCAGCTCTATTAACTTTTTCATGTTGAGGATTTACATGGTCAGATGGTGCATCCCCAGCAGGCTTATTAACAACATTCTCTAAATCTGCAACAGCACGACTAAATTCATCACTACCAGCACGATAAATAAAGGCTGTATCTAAGTTATCGTGATCGAAAGTACCTCTCTTAAGCGGAGTATCAACAACAAAGTAACCAGGAATAGGTTTAGCTTCCACTTGGTATTCCTCTTGGTAGTGACCCTTAATAACATCAGGGGAGAGAAGAGTTTCTCCTTGAGTAGATAGGTAGCGTACTGTTAAAGTCCGTTCTTCAGGACGGTAAATAATTGGCACTGTGCGTTCGCCTAATTCAAAGTTCAAACTAATTTGAGAACCATTAATTGGAGTGTAGCCAGTAATTCTAGGAACATCCAAAACTTGTTTTTGATGGTATTTACCAAGCACTTGACGTTGAACCCCATTAAGAGGTTGGCCATCTTCAGTCTGAGCAATCAGATTTACAGTAACTGGCTTAGGTACAACAGGCACTTTGTAAACATGGGAACCATTTAAAACAATCTTTGTAAATTCCATACCAGGTGGCAAGATAAAGCCCTTAGGTAGAGCTTTGTAAACTTCAATAGTATCACCAAAGTTTCCGGTAGCTTCTTGCATTCCACCAACTAAAGCATCATTACTGTCAACAAAATGGATTAAGTATTGTTCAGAATCAACTTGGTAAACAAGTTCAATATCCTTCACGACATCTCTGAAAATACCAGAAATTACTTTCTTGTCATTGTGGTGGCCAAGTAACTTAGGAACAGTGTATTCATATTTCTCGCCAATGTAGCCATGAATAACAGTATCTTCAAAAGGAGTCTGACCGTTTAATGAACCACCAGAAATAATAGTTCTGATGTTAACAGTAGCAGTAAGAGGAAGATATTTAATTTTGAACTGTTTTTTATCATAATCAGCTTTAATATGACCATTAACAGCGGTATTTTCAGCATAATAACCAGAAATAGAAGGTAACTGAGCGCTAAAGGATTGGCCAACTAAGCCTTTAACAACTTGATGGTATTTCTTACCTAAGTCCTTATCGAATTGATCGACCGGTACTAATTCAAAAGAAACATATTCAGGTTGGTATAATAAGTCAATATCAACATGGGATGCTCCAAATGAACTATCTAAAGGAACGCTAGAAGATTTAAATTGGTAGCCTTGAATTTCTTCTGGCTTATAGTTGATTGAGTTACCAAAGTAGCCTTCAATTACTTCGTTCTTTTTAAGAGTGTTGTAAGTAGTATCGTAAAAATGCAAAATCACTTGAGATTTATAAGGTTCATATTTAAAAGTTACAATGACATCTTTACTTGGGACAATACCACTAGCATTTTCAGGAAGTTCTTTTAATTTATAACCTTCAATAATTTCTGGATCGATTTCATAAGAAGAACCTACAACTGCGGTATACTTTTCTTCTTTGAATTCAGGAATGGTCTTTTTAGTAAGGCTATCAATATAGCGAACTACGATATTAACAGAGTTAGGAATATATCTAACAATGATTTGTTTTTCTACATCAGTAAAGGTACCAGTTATCTCATTCTTAGTTTTCTTATAACCAGCAATATCAGGTAACTCAATCTTATATTTATCTCCCCATTTACCTTTCTTGATAATAGGTTTCACTGTTTCGATAACTCTACCAGCTTCATCTTCAATGAAGAGTTTAATCTTACAGTCAATAGGGGTATAAACGATATCAATATCTTTAGAATTAGTAGTAAACGTACCGCTTAATTCAGTTTGAGAAGCCTTATATCCAGCAATAACAGGTACAGTTTGGTTATATTCACTGTTAACTACACCAGATACTTCAATTGCTTTACCAGCGCTCTTACTATGATTATTATCAAACCATAAATTGATCTTGAATTTTACTTCAGCTTTTTTAAAGCGAAGGACAACTTTTTCTTCAGCATGTGAGTACACTCCGCTTAATTTCTTAGGATTGCTGGTAAGTTCATAACCATCAATTTTAGGTAGGGTAATGTTATAAGCACCTTTATAATGACCATCTTCAAAGCTGAGCGGCTTATGAATTTCATTACCACTTTCATCTAAGAAGGTAACTTGTAATTTAGTTTTAATAGGGATGAATTTGATAATTACATCAGGTGTATTTTCTTTAAAGATACCAGTAGCATTTTGTGGCAAATTACCTAATTCATATCCATAAAAAGTACGTTCTTTAGGATTGATTTCATATTTTTGACCTGTCTTACCATGCTTAATGATTTCGCCTAAAATTTCACCAGATTCAGTTTCATAAACAATATGAATAGCTTGTTTAGACGCACCGTAAACAATATTGAGCTTGCCATCTTGAGCTGGTGCTGTGTAAGATCGTTGTTTATAAACATAATAACCGGAGACGATAGGGAAGTTCTTTGGATCTACATTTTCTCCTGCATTCACACGAATATCTTTATGCTGTGCATTTGGAATTTCTTTTAGATCCTCACTAACTGGAACTAAGGTAACTTTAACCTTTTTCTGGATATAGTTTAAAACGACATGTTGAGTCTTTTCAGTAAAAGTAATATCTGGAAGCTTATCCTTTAACTTGTAGCCTTTGATTACTGGGATTTTAGTGGTGTCGAATTTTTCACCAAATTTACCAGTAAAGGTAATATCATTTCTAATAGTTTTTTTATCAGCCTTAAAGCTAATAATTAGTGGCTGCGAAATATGAATTGCTACTTCTTTTTTACTATCCTTAGCTTTTTCATCTTTCTTATATTCTACAAGGTTCTCTTTTTTCCCTTGAGCATTTAATACTACTGGTGCTAGGGATCCTTTTTCAGTCTCTTGTTTTTCATTCTTCTCTTTTTCTTTAACATCAGCTTTAACTTCAGTTTTCACAAGAGATTCTTTTTCATCCGTTGCAGCTTGTGATTCATTTGGATCTTTGACATCTTTTATATCTTTTAGATCATTTGAGTCTTTCTTTGTTTCTTTTTTCCTTGGTTCTAAAAAATCAAATAAAGCCATAAAAATTTCTCCTTTTTATTTTTATTTATTACAGCTCTAATTTTGTCAGCTTATGAGAATTTTATAGAAAAGCTCAAATTTTATAAAAAATGAAAAAATACTGCGTATTTTACTTGCCCTTGCTATTCGCTCCTAACGATAATTTGGTTTTCTTTTGAAATTATGTCGTTTTATCTCTCTTTGTTATAGTCTTTCTTATTGAAGAAAGGGGGTAAGGCTATTTTCGTTAGACCTATTTTTAACGAAATTTGCCAATTATGTTACCAATAGACCAGAAATTACTTATTCCGATACTTTGCGTATTTTTTATTATCATTGTCATTCTGGCAGTATCACACTATTTTAGTTATAAAGAACTTTCAAGAGCTATTAGTAGGAGAGATTCGATTCAGATTAATGCTCCAGTTAAACTAAGTTGGGATTCCAATATAAAAAAGGGGGTATTATCTATTGAATTAAGTACATCTGAAATACTCACTATGCTCATTTCTAAGGAAGACCTCAAGTCTCTTAATGAAGACGCTAATTCAATCCTAAATAACAACAAGAAGCATGATTCCTTAGATATATTAAAAGGAATTCCCGGACAAAAAAGAACGCTGAAGAATTCAGATACGATTACTATCTCTGCTAAATTGTATAAGCAGCTTATAGAGGAAAATAAAAAATTAAAATTAAGAGAAAGATCTCGTGTAGCAAAAAAGCAGTGTTAGAAACACTGCTTTTCTTATTTTTCAATAGATACTCAATTATCTTATCATAATTGATTATTTTCGAGAATTTATAACTGCCCATAAACATATAGTAGTAACTATAAATAAAATTGTTCCTCCACTAGTAAATATTCTAACGAATGACAAGATAAATATTAAAAAAGTAATTGTTATTCCGCCGCCAAGAAAGATCAACAAAAAATTATTGATATAAAGGCTCATACTTGTGTCTTTTTTCTTAAAAAAAAACTTTGTGTGAAATATGCTTGGCGCTAGAAGAGGAATAGTAATTGAACAAAATAGTAAAACTAAATACTCTAAGGCATGTACTTTAAAAAATAGCAATAAATCCATAGTTGTTTTTCATCTTAGAAAGCAATGATCTCTAAATAGTTTGCATGTTCTTTCTTACTTTTTCCATTTAGAGGGATGCATTACCATCTAGCTTTTTCCTTTCCAACTTAAACAAACATCAAAATTATCGAAATCAAGAAAAGTAGAGAGAAGGCAACGACAATTGCAATGCCGCCCCACATGATAAATTTCTTAGTTGACTTCGATACTTCACTTTTTGTCCGTTTTTGTTTTTTCTTATGGTAGCGACTCCTTCTACTTGTATTCGTATCTTCTGACTTAGTGAGTATTTTGTTTTCTTCATCCCTACTTAATACTTGGATCTTGAACGTTTTAAAAGCCATATTTTGATATTGATCGAATACACTTACTGTAACTGTATATAAACCGGGTTTGTTAAAGTCGATTTTATCAAGATTACTAATTACTTTATTAGTCAAAATGGTTCTATCGTAGTAGTCACAAGCATATATATTAATCAATTGACTCAACTCATAAGGTTCTTTGATGTTAGTCTGTTCTACATATACTTTTATATCGTCATTTTTCTGCCCCTGCCCATTTCCATCTTTGGCTTCAATCATTAATATGGGTTCATGAGTTTTAATTTCCATGTTAGAAGACATTTACGTGATCCTTTCTATTTCTTTGTCTTAAGAATAATTGATAATTAGCAAAAATACTGTAATGCTTAACTAACAATAAAAAAGACAGCTTTATATCTTCTTTAGCTTCACGATGAAAAGAAAAAAGGGAAGGTTAGGTTTAATTGATTTGAATATAAAAAAGTACGTTTTACTTCCTATACAGATATAAAACAGAGTGTTTTAAATACACTGAAAAAATAATATTGAAAATTTGAAAACACACTAAATTAGATCTAACTTTCTGTTTAACAAAATAAAACTTAATAAAAAAATGTTCTTCTAAAAAGTTAATATGGTAAAACTAGCGTTTTGTCTCCAGTACGGTAGCTAAAGAGAGTCTTTTTATAGCTGTGAAAAAATAAAAATGCGAAGATTTCAGGTTTCTCATAATAATTAAGAAAAAGAAGTAAGATTATTCTCAATTAAACTAGAGAGGAAATGAGGAAATCTAAAATATGCAATTTATTAAAAAAATAGGTAGCTGGATTATCCCGATTATTGTGGGTATTGTGACAGTCTTGCTTCTAAGACAATACGTTGTTCAGCCGGTTAGCGTATCAGGTCCTTCAATGTATCCTAATTTAGAAAATGGTGAAAAAGTATTTTGTTTTAAGCCATTGCCAATTAAAAGGGGATCCGTAATAGTCTTTGATGCACTCGGAGTTGACCCTTCGGTTACGCAAACAAAAATGTATGTTAAGCGAGTAATTGGGATGCCAGGCGATAAAGTAGAGTTTAAAGATAATGCTATTTACGTTAACGATAAAAAAATTAATCAAAGTTATATCTCTGACCAGCAGCAAAGTGCTGGAACTGATAGCAAAACCATTAAATCTAACAACTGGACCTTGATGTCTCTGTATAATGCAGCCCAAAAACTTAATTTAGTATCAGTATCAAATGCTGATGGTTGGTCTAAACAACCAGTTGGTAACAGAGTACCCAAAAATACATACTTTGTATTAGGTGATAATAGAGAAGTATCTAACGATTCTCGCACTATTGGTTTTGTCCCTAAAGATAATATTCAGGGGGTTGTAAAAGTACCATTTTGGGCTAAAAATAGAGAACGAATAAATTACATTAATAACCAATGGAAGTTGGAAGAAAACTAACTAAAAAAGGCTTAGACAACCTGTCTAAGCCTTTTTTTCTTCTATAAGATCCGCTATATCAGTAGCTTTTTTATTCAAATTTTTAGCTGGAACAAACTTTATTCTTCGATAATTATGATTAAATTTGCCACTAGCTATGTTTTTTATATTTTTAAGATTTGTTATTGCTCTTTCACTAGACACATTTTTAAAAGTACCTAGATTTCGAATAACTACGCTATTCCCCATAGCCAAATTGTCTTCAATAAGTTGATTATACGTGTTAATGACATCTTTAACTACAGTTTGTTTATATCCAGATACTGAGGAAATATCTTTAATGAGATCTCTTCCATAGATGTGTGTTATACCGTTAACTGTTCTCATAAAATCACCCTATCGTTATTTTAAATGTTCTTATGACTACTGTACAAATATTTCGATCAAACGGTATTGTTATTATCTCATGAAGAAGAAAGATTTATTTTTTGCTTAAGAAAAGGAAAAAACGTATAATGTATTATATGAGAGAATATTTATTATACAATATTTTAAGGTGTGTAGTATGTCCGACTTATTATTAAATTTTATTGCTGAATCTGCGTCTAACTTTTCGGCTGAAAATATAAGTATGATTAGCGAAGTAGCAAAATATGTTAAAGATGAAGGAAAAGAGAAGGAAATTAAGAATGCTATTGAAACAGCAAAACAACTAAATGAGGAAAGACTTAACGAAAAAACTACGCTAAAAATTCAATCTTTGTTCATAGAATTGATTGACGATGTTAACGTTAAGGATGAGCTGTATAAACTTTCAGAAAGGATTATTATCGATCAACCCTATGATTAACATTAAAGAACAAACAGAAAACATTTCTAAGATGTTGGCAGAATTTAAAGCTAATAATATTTCTTTTGAAGATCTAGTTGCATCTTATAAAATTTCACTTTCTACAGTTGTAAAACTCTCTCAGCAACCCGAAAGATTTATAACTACGAATTGGCAGATAGCTAACATTCTATTCAATCTTTATGAAGCATATGTCTATCTGACAAAGAGGGGACAATCATTATCATTAACTGAATTACGTCAATCTGTTCCAAACAAAGTGTTCTTTATTAGAGAAGCAGAAAATTTATTTCGACTCGATTTTCCTTTATCTAAAATTGCAGCTTTGACAAATATTCCATATTCCACCTTGCATAGATATAAGCAAAAACCAGAACTTCTAAAATCTACAAGCTGGATTACGGTTTACGAGCTTGCTAAACTTTATACTCTAGTAAAAGCTCTTAAACATGCAGAACAACAAGCTTTTAATGAATACAAGCATAAAATAAATGATTTTATACACACAAAATAATATTAATTGCATATTATGTATGTAAAGAAACGTATTTTTATACACATAAAATATGTTTATAACATACTAAAACATACTACTTAAAAATAGAGTAGAGGGAACTTTCTAGTTCGCCCCTCTCATTGCACCGTACGTACGGAACCGTATACGGCGCTACATTTGTAATTTATTAACGAGTTAAATAATATTCTAGCGGATCGACCAAACCTGGTCGTTCCGCTTTCTTTATGCCCAACACTTTGGGACTAAGCAGATAATTGATTACATTTCCTGTACATCTTTTGTATAAGCCTAATCTTGTGTTAGCTGTTTTATGGATATCTTCATCACTGAAATTACACCTAAATACCTTGTTTATTCTCATTAGATTGGTGTATATTCTTTTTGGTAATTTCCATTGTTTGATAATGATTACCCGTATTTTGTGCCGCATCCATTGACCAAACTTAAATAGAAAGACCTTCATACTGCCAATGCGAAAGTAGTTGATCCAGCCTCTAACTATTTGATTTACTTTAGTAAAGATTAGGCTTAAAGGCATTGCGGCAGCTTTTCTTCTACATAGGACTAACTTGAGCTTTTCATAAAGCTTCTTCTTTCTATCATCTCCTGGCTTGCATTGCCACTTTTCTCCAGTTTTGAAGAAAGTGAATCCTAAGAAATTACTCTTAGTAGGTCTAACTACTTTTGTCTTAGTAGCGTTGACTTTCAAGAATAATTTTCTTTCTAGCCAAGAGCTGACTGACTTCATTACCCGATCTGCAGACATTTTGCTTTTCACAAATATATTACAGTCATCGGCGTAACGAACGAAATGTAGTCCTCTTTCTTCTAATTCCTTATCAAATTTATCTAAATAGATATTTGATAATATTGGAGATAAAGGTCCTCCTTGCGGCACACCTAGCTTATTAGGCTTAACTAAACCATCCTCCATTATCCCAGCTTTTAAGAATGACCGGATTAAGTGGAGGGTGGTTTTGTCATTTATCTGCTCTCTTAGGGTTGAAATTAATTTATCGTGGTTTACTGTATCAAAGTATTTCTCAATATCTAGATCAATCACCCATTGATATCCTTCATCCAAGTATTCTAATACTTGCTCCATGGCATCATGAGCACTTCTCTTAGGTCTAAAGCCATAACTATAGGCGCTAAATTCCGAATCATAGATCTTCATTAAAATTTGAGATATAGCTTGCTGGATTACTCTGTCTACTACAGTTGGAATTCCTAAAGGACGTTTCTTACCATTAGCTTTAGGAATATAAACTCGTCTTACAGCTTGTGGCCTATATTTCATTGTTTTAATAGACTGTTTAATCTCTGCTTGATGTTTCTTAAAGTAATCATCAATTTCATAGATTGTTCTTTTATCTACTCCTGCAGCTCCTTTATTAGCCTTAACTCTTTTGATAGCTTCTTTAAGATTACTTTGACTTAGTATTTGATCAATTAATCCCATTGCTCGTGATATCTCCTTTTCTACTTGTAAATATATTCAGAATCATTCCAATTACTTTCACCATCGGTGAGTTACGTTCTCTCCGTACTAGGCTATCCTCTTATTCGAACTGTCTGAACATTGCTTATAGCGGGATATTCTCTTACAAACATTAGGTCCTTCGCATCTAGATTCATTACAAAACTTCATCGCTACTATGACCTCAGCTGACTTCTCATGGTTAACCTTTTTCGACCAGGCTTTACGATCACTGATTTTAAAGTTTACTCGGCTTAACCTGTCCATGAGATCTCTCGGGGTAAGATATTCATCTCTTATTTTCCATAACCTCTTAGTTTACCGTCTTGGTTTTACGTTTGTCCTTTGGACTTCGACTTGTTATGCAGTCTTATCCACCATTTGGCCTGACTAAGTTTCTGTTCGTAGGCTCGGAGAACTCGCTAGCCACTTCCTTCACTCATAACGTCACCGTTACCAGCTTGTGGTTCACTACACTTGGCGACAAATACCCGTGATCCGTATTTCAACGGACTAGATGTAATATCCTGCCCGACACACATAAATAAAAGACAGCCAGGAATTGGCTGTCTTTTTTAGATGATTCCATCAAATCGATCAGTTACGTTAGTTTTACGATTCTTATATTCATTTGTTTGCGAATAGAGGATATTAGGTAATTCTAACCTCAAGTTATCTAAGAGGTTATCACTTAAAAAAGAGTCCTCATCGACCACATCATAAATATATTGATTGATATCAAAAATTTTGTTATTGACACTCAATTTATTTATTTCAGCTTCATTAGGAGCTTTAAATTTTTTCATGACATCCTCTACGTTATTAGTCACACGATCATGAGTAGACAAGAATTCTTTTACTTTGAGAGCAAAATCCTTTACTTGCTTTTTCAAGAGTAGGATTTCTAATTCTACTAAGTCTTGAATATCACTTTTTTCTAGTTGTCCATCTCGATTAAGGCGCTCATACAAAAGTACTAAACTTTCTACAGCCTGAGTCTTATAGGACGAAACTTTCTTTAAGCTTATACGTTGGTATGTACTCTTTTTGCTAGTAGGGGCTTTATCTAAAAAATAGGACGTTGACTGCTTATTCTCATAAAGCTTTTTAGTAGTTCCTAATTTAATACCCTTGTATCGATCGATGGCTTTAAATCTATCTTCTTTGCTTAAAAATTTGTTCGTTTTAATGTAATAAATCGCAATAGTTTGTTCTAAAAGGTCATTAATACTAATATCTCTTTGTGTATTGTTTTCGGGGCTCCACGTAAACTTATACTTGTCTAGTTTTCGTCCACGAACCCCACCACCTTTTTTATATATCTTTTGAATTCTAAAGTCTTTAAATACAGCAGAAAGCTCTTGACTCACGGGCTTTAAAATTTTTTGATCAATGTTACCTGGTGCGTAAGACTCGGGAACGGTAAATAATTCTCTGAATTCCTCAATAGTATAACTGCGAGTTCCTACAGTTCTATACTGCTTCAAACTTCTGTAAAGCCGCTTAGAATACATCGATTTTAAGTGAGTGTATTGGAGAAGCGAAAATCGTGTCCAGCGATCAAGCCCATTAAAGAGTTTAGCAAAAGCACTGTTAACTTGAATTTTAGCTTCAAATGACGATAAATTAACTTGAGCTAAGTTAAACACATGTTGTCTTGTTAAGATATCATCGCCATCATCATTTTTTTCCAACGTCCGCTCTTGAATATTTAGAAACTTAGCAAAAGCCTGATCTATTTTCTGAGCATATGCCTTAGACGAAATATGTTTGTCGTAATTTAGTAAGCTTTTCATTTCCATAGTATCAAAGGATAATATTCTGGTTCCTTTGTCATGAAACTGTGCAATACAAGCGATAAACAAATTATTCTCGAATTCCGTAAAAGTATCAATCACTGCAAATAAATGATTATCATTAACAGAATTAGAAAATTTTACCAGTGGCATTAGTTTAATTTTATCTTCTGTCTTATTGTTTTTAGCTGTCATGGTATCACTTCCAAATATAAATTTAATTTAATTATATCCCAAAGGGTAATAAAAACAACCTCTTGATATGCGAGGTTGCTTTTTTAATTAATTAAATAAAACGGAATACATACTATTTCAACTTCAAAATAACATCTTTCCATGAATACAATATCAAAAAAATAAAATTATTCACAAACATGAAAGCATTTAAACTTTTGTTTACACAACATATAGTAGTGCAAACAAAAAAGAAAATAAATCTGTTAATACATCCCCTCATGGTGTTTTTCTAGTTTTCATTTTTTAGAAAAATACTATTCTAATCGCAATCTCAGGACATCCCCTCATGGTGCTTATTTATTTTTTTATTTTCCCTTGATGGTGCTTTATTCAAAAAAGCCTAAATTTTATAAAAAATTGCTATAAAATCCCAGTCTAATCATAATTTAGAGACATCCCCTCACGGTGTTTTTCTAGTTTTTTGTTTCCCCTGATGGTGCTTTATTCAATATGGTCTGAATTTCTTAAAAATTGCTATAAAATCCCGCTCTAATCACAATTTGAAAACTTCCCTTCACGGTGTTTATCTATTTTTCATTTTCCCTCACGATGTCTATATAAAAGTGGATAAAATACGATTGCTTTATTAGAAACACTATATCTTGTGGTTTGATCAAAAATATATACTGCAAAATAATGGAAAATCACAATATAAAAATTAATTTTAAAATGTCATAATTCTAATAAAAGTTATCCACAACAGAAAGTGTAATTTACTAATTTATACCTCCCTTCATGGTGTTTTTAATCTCCCCTCACGGTGTTCTAAACCTCCCCTCACGGTGCTAATTAATCTCCCCTCAGGTTGTTCATAATAGGCGAAAATCTCCCCTCAAGTTGTTCATAATAGGCGAAAATCTCCCCTCACGGTGCTAATCAACGTCTGAAAGTCTTGGGAGAGTAAGTCTCATAGAATCGCTAAAGGTATCTTTAAAGGTTTTTTTAAAGGTATTATATATAAAGGTTATTTAAAGGGGAGGTAAGAACTTAAAAAAATATATATACGTTATCCACAAGTTGAAAAATCATCAAATATAAACATTCCTCAATAAAAAAAAAAATTCTATAAACTAACGCAATATGAATTGAAACATTATGCTTAGAGAGGAATTAACACTAATGGTAAACGCAAAAACAGTTAATATTCAAAATACTACTTATACACTTAAAGGCTTTAGCGATACCTACAATTTATCTTATTCAACAGTACGAAAATATTATAAAAAAGGGTACAGAGGGTTAAACTTATTAAGTAAAGTAAAACCTCTTGGTAGCAAACAAATTAAAATAAACGGGACCACGTATATTAACCGTAAACAAGCGGCAGAAGCTTTGAATATTCCATTAAGCACATTCTACGCAAAGTACAAAAAAACACTGTAATGGGCTAATAAGGGGGCAAATAAGAGTGTTTTAGCAAAATATTAATCTGCAAGTACTAAAATTCAATTTGTAATGTTCTTGCTTTAGTACAAAAAACAAAAATTATTCAAAAATAACTGGTGAATTTTCGTTATAAGACAATTTAATTTGATAATCTTATTAGTTAGAAATTAACTAGATGACATAAGACCTAGTATATAGAAGAAGGGGCAACAATGAATAAAAATATAGAACATACAGAAGGCAACTATATAATGGGAATAACAGTAGGAACCAGTTCAACTGGTTATGCGGTTATTAACGACGATAATGAAATTCTAAAACCCGTACATAATAAATACGGTATTGGAGCTAGAATATTTAGAACTAGAGATAAAGCTGAAGATCGGAGAAACTTTAGATCCGCTAGACGAATGCTCAATCATAAGAAAAGCCGTTTAAAATATTTTGACGACATCATGAGACCTGAGATTACTAAAATAGATCCTCAGTTTTTCAATAGACTAAAGAATTCCTATGTAGCAAAAGGAGATAAAAAAAGAGAGAAGTACGAGAGTATTTTATTTCCAACAAAGGAAGAAGAAAGAGCATACTATCAACAATATCCGACTGTGTATCATTTACAGCAAGCACTCTTAACAGAACATCGCCAATTTGATATAAGAGAGATCTATATAGCTCTACATGCACTTTTGAAAAATAGGGGACATTTCTTACTAGAAACTCCGGTCAAGAATTTCACGGCAGAAACAGTAGATACTGAAACGGTTTTGAAAGATCTTGAAGAAAATTTAAATCAAATAGGATTCAATATTAAATTTGATTTGAATAAAGCTGCTGAAATAAATCAAGTATTAGATGAGCCGATGTTAAAAAAAGAGAAGATTAAATATTTAAGAACTCTCTTATTTGTGAAAAGCAATAAAGATAAAGACACGGATAAGCAAAATAAGGCAGTCGTGACGCAAGTTATTAATGCATTGCTAGATTACAAAGTAAAATTCAATGTCTTGCTTAATATCGATGTTGATGATCCAAAAGAATGGTCTTTTAATCTTGGAAATAGTGAAATAGACATCAAAATGGACATGCTTAAAACAAAGCTTGGCACAACGGAATTAAAAATAGTTACCGCTCTAACAAATTGGTACAATGCTTTACTTTTGAGAGAAACATTGGGAGAAGCTTCAACAATTGCAGAAGCTAAGGTTAATAGCTATAAGCAACATTTGGAAGATCGAGAGCTTTTCAACCGATACATCAGTAAGTTAAGCCAAATATTACCAGATGATGAAACAGTCACACAACAACTCAGAGATAATTATCGACTTTATATTAATAATCGGAGCGGAAATATTGGTAAGGCGAGAAAGCGTCTAAAGACTACTTCTTTGACCAAAGAAGAGTTTTACAAAAACTTGAAGCAAATTATTTCGAAGCAAAAAGAACTTCCAGAAGGACGAGAAATTATTGCCAAAATTGAGCTAGATAACTTCATGCCAAAGCAAAGAGTTAGGGAAAATACGGTAATACCACATCAATTGATTGCTCTTGAATTAAATAAGATTTTGGAAAATCAAGGAAAGTACTATCCGTTTTTAATAAAAGAAAATCCTTCTGCTGATAAGTCTAATTTAGCCGATTCGCCATATGAAATAAGCCAATTAGTAAACTTTAAAATTCCGTATTATATCGGTCCCCTTGATACTCCGGAAGATCAAAAGAAAAAAGGCATCCCTGAGAATCAACGATTTTCTTGGCTAGTTCGAAAAGAAGAGGGTACGATTACTCCTTGGAACTTTGCTCAAAAAGTTGATATTGAAAAGACTGCCGATGCTTTTATTAAACGAATGATTGGTCAAGATACTTATCTACTCGATCAGCCAGTAATGCCTGCAAACTCATTGATTTATCAAAAGTTCACAGTACTAGATGAGTTAAATAAAATTAAAGTTAATAATAAAAAACTTTCTGTTTCTGAAAAACAATGGATTTATAACGAGCTATTTAAAAAATATAAAACAGTTTCGGTAAAAAGACTAAAACAAGCATTTGCTAAAAGAGGTCATGAAGTATATTCAGTTACAGGACTTTCAGATCCTAAAAAATTTAACAATCAGTTATCTACTTACCTTGATTTTAAGAAAATTTTGGGAGATTTAATGGATGATAAATCAAAGCGTCTAGATATTGAAAAGATTGTTGAATGGTCTACAGTTTTTGAGGATTCAAAGATTTATGCTTTAAAATTAAAAGAAATAGAGTGGCTTAGTGAAGACCAAAGGGAAGCTTTAGCAAAAATTAGACTAAGTGGCTGGGGTAAAGTCTCACGTAAACTCTTAACGGAACTGATCCCATCAAATGGTAACAGTATCCTAAGTACGATGTGGAATACTAAACTCACATTTATTCAGATTATATCTAAACCTGCTTTTAAAGCCCTTATTGAAGAAGAAAATATGAATGCCAGTGCTTTTGCGACTCCGCAGGATTTAATTGAAAAAGCCTATATTTCACCTGACAATAAAAAAGCAGTTAACGAAGTACTTAATGTGGTTAAGGATATAGTCACTAAGCAAGGAGCTGTTCCTAAAGTTATTGCTCTGAAGTACAATCGAAATCCACAAAATGAAAGTCAACTTATGTTAAATCGACAAAAGAAGTTAATTAAGTTGTACGATTCGATTTCAGATAAAAATATTATTACTACTCTTCTCCGTAAGCAGCTTGTTGACTCTACTGATAAAAAACTTATGGATAAGAAAACTTATCTGTACTTTAAACAAGCTGGTAGAGATGGATTAACTGGACAGCCATTAGATTTAAACGATTTAAATCAAACTTCTATTATTCATATTCTTCCACCATCTTTAATTTCAGATGATTCATTTAATAATATTATGCTTGTTAAAAATTCAACTGTGCCTAAAAAGGGAATGGATGGTGCAGCATTTAGATTTGGTAATCTAAAAGTTCAAGATTTACATATGTCGGTAAGAGATATGTGGAATCGATACAAAGAACTTGGTTTAATTCCAAATAAACAGTTTTATAATCTTCTGACTGATCCTGATAATATTGATCCCTACAATAAACTTATTTATACTAACCGGCAATTAACTAACAATAATGTGGTTATTAAGCTCTTAGCTACAATTCTCCATTCCATATATCCTGATACCACACTCATTCTTATCAAAAATGAATATATCCGCCAACTCAGATATAATTTCGACTTATATAAGTTAAAGAATTTAAATGATTTCTATCACGGAATGGATGCATATCTTACTGCTTTTACTGCAAATTACTTCTCAAAAGTATATCCGTCTTTGAAACGTTATTTTGTTTTCGGAGAATACCTACGAGATAGTCCTAAAGAAAAGAATGCCCTTAAATCTGATAAAGAATTGGATAATTTGAAAGATATTAAGCACTTTAACTTCTTATGGCGCTTATTGTACGGTAAGGATGAGGAGATCATTTCAACTTCTAATGTTCCAGTATTTAAAAAGAGAGATTTAATTGAAAAACTGAATACTGCCTATAATCTGACTCGACATAATATTTCACAAGAATCAACCATTAAAAACGGCCCTGTCTTTGATGCTACAAGATATCCAATTTTGGAGAGAGATACTGCAAAAACTCGTACTCTTTTTCCTTTTAAGAAAAATATGGATACCACTCTCTATGGTGGATTCAGTTCCAGTAAAAATTCTTACTTATGCTTAATTGAATTGATTTATAAAAATGGTTCTAATGCCTATAAACTAGTTGGAGTTCCTCAAAGATACGCCGATATTCTTAAGAATTCTAAACAAGATAAGAACTTAAAACTTTACTCACTTTTGAAGAATTCTATTATCTCTTCAAAAGCTAAAGACTTTAGAATCCTTAAATCTCCTGTTCGATTAAACCAAGTTGTTATTGAGAATGGACAAAGATTTTTAGTAAGCTCACCTCAATATCTAAACAGCTTATACCAATTTGACGTTTCCCAAAGTTCCAAAAAAATTCTTGCGGATTATGTAGAAGATCCTTACTTCACTCTTCATAAAAAGACAAAAGATTACAGTGATGATCCAACTGAAATATCAAAACGGTTAAAAAGCGTTGTTGAAGAACTTTTACACATTCTCAACACAAGAGTTTCAATTTTCGATGTTGGAAAAACTCGCAATAAAATTACTACTGGCTTCATGAAGTACTTTGATAAATTAGATATTTCTGAACAGAAAAATGCGGTTTTGCAATTATTAATTACTCTACATGCTTCTAAAAGAGCTGGTAATTTATCTAAATTGCATATCAACAGTACTGTTTTGTCACGAAACATGATTCTTTCCTCCGATAGTCATCTTGTTTTTCAGTCTGCTTCTGGTTTAACAGAGTATAAAATACAAGTTGGTAAAATTAAATAGTCTTTAAAGCATCCCTTATTGTTTTGGCTTAGGGATGCTTTTTGTTAATCCTTTCCATTTCCAGTCCTGTTGGTAATTAACTTTTATTGAAGATTAGCTGGAGAAAACCTCAGATTTTAATCTGGGGATGAATCCAGCTTTTTTTTGGTGTATTTTTGTTTTAA
>ERZ808046.365-NODE-365-length-46117-cov-8.326933_pt1 | contig 46117 bp, 46 predicted proteins | sample MGYA00380196_ERZ808046 | MGnify/ENA primary metagenome ERZ808046 (study PRJEB31490, sample SAMN06133421) | mouse gut metagenome | isolation source: Z6_2 | host: mice | place: China: Chengdu | collected 2015-05 ... | reverse complement strand
GAATACAGAAGCAGTCTCATGGGATCATTCAGCGGAACAAACCACAGCGCCGGGATCGACACCTTATGCCCAAAGAACGTCTCTGATACCACATCCACTGCGTCACCGAAATATCCGCCGAACATAACCCCCCAGAACAGGGTGGAAATACCGCACCAGAAAAACAGCTTGATGGATTTTCTCAAATTCGTCGCCATGCGCGGACATTTTATAAGTACAAATCCGCATACAAGTGCCACAATCAGCCCGTATGCAGCGTCACTGAGCATCAGTCCGAACAGAAATACATAAAAAACAGAAGTGAAAAAGGTCGGATCCATCTCTCCCTTACCCGGAAGACCGAAAGATGCCAGTACGCCTTCCACGGATTCTGAAAAGCTGTTGTTCTTCAGAAGCACCGGCGGAACTTCTTCTTCCTCAATCTGCTCGGTTTCCACGACCGCATCGTATTTCTCAGAAAATTCTCTGACCACCTGATCTGCCTGATACGCCGGCACATAACCGCTCAGAGCAAACGTATTCTTCGTCTGCGGAAGTTTCCCGAGGATCTCGTATTTCTCTGCACGGATCCGATAATAATCTGATACCATGCGCAGATCCTGCCTGCTGCCCGCGCTGTCCACAATTTCCTTTTCAAGAGCTCCAATCTGCCGGAGGGCTTCATCCATCTCAGCCTGAAGCTCTTTCTGGTATTCCGCAGGTACCTTGTTCACAGACTGGGCCGGCTTTGCAAATCCACCCGCCCGAAGCGCTTCCTCTACCGCCTGCACATCTCTGTTCACGCAGACAACCGCAAGATAAGTATAATCTTTGTCTGTAGATATGATCTGGATATCCAGCGCATCTGCTTCCGGCGCATACTTCGCCAGAAGGCCATAGAGGTCCTCCAGTCCCTGTGCTCCTGCGATCGTCCCGATCAGAACCGAAGTCTTACGGGTCCCCGTATAACTTACCGGCACCGTCAGTCCCATCCACGGAACAAGCGCTTCCATCTGATTCTGGAGCTTCTGGATGTTCGCCTTCTGTTCCGCGATCTGTTTGTCAAGAGCTACAATCCGGCGAGCGGTCTCAATATAATTGTCCTGCCCATTTGCCGCTTTCTCGAACTGCCCGCGGTCAATGAGCGGCTTCCCATTCAGAGACTCCAGCAGTCCGGTCTTCTCAGGCACATATTCCTGCAGAATCTCCAGTGCATGGTCTGCGGTCTGCGCCTGCTTTTCAAATGTGGCTTTGGAGTTCGAGGTATCCTTTTTCTTATATTCCATGTCATCCGGAAGCCGGATATCGATCTCCATGGCACCCAGTTCCTGCAGACGTTCCAGGATCGCTTTCCTGTTCTTTTTCATCGCACAGATACTGATCCGCTGCATCTGCAATACTGCCATATCCACATCCCTCCTTTTTCTATAATTTATCTTTCCTCATCAAACCAGCGCGGAGATAATCTCTTCCACTGCATCTGGTTTCTTCGGAACGATCAGTTCTTTCAAAGCCTGGATCTCCTTACCCGCTTCGTCCGAGGCTGCCTGAAGCTGCACATTTCCTTCTTCCTGGACCGCCTGCGCTGTCTTCTGGCTTAAGGATCTGACTTTCTGTGCCGTATCCTCTTTCATCGCCTGGGCTTTAGCCTTTGCTTCTTCCAGAACTGAGGCTGCTTTGGCATCTGCTTCTTTTATAAGCTCCTCCGCTTTCTCCTCTGCAGCCTTTACTGACTTTAAAGTCTCTTCTAACACCTTTTCACCACCTTGCTTTTCTAAATTCAATTGAGAATTGTAGGGCCATATCGTTCACACATCAGGTTGCTTTCTCTTCTAATATATCATCCGACTGCATGGCTTTACATTTTCTAGCATATTGTAACACCTTTTTTTGTCAATTTCAACTAAGAAAGCAGTGTCCGAACAGTTTGGAAGCCAAAATATTATCTGCACTGCAAACCTGTCTTGCCTGTTATGGCGAATTGGGGCCGTCAAAAGTCCGCCACCAGCGAAAAGCCGGGGTTTCCGGCTTGTTCTGTGTTTTGTTACACATGAAGTGTAATCGTTTTATCGCTTCTCCTGTAAGGGGTCATGATCACCCCTGCCGCCTTCAGCATACGCCGGGAGGCCAGGTTGGCAGGTGTGCCTTCATACTTGTCATCTCCATAGACCATCTCTTTGATCCCTGCCTGGATGATTGCCTTGGCGCATTCATTGCAGGGGAACAGTGTCACATAGATCTTTGTCCCCTCCAGGCTCCCGCCCCGGTAGTTCAGAATTGCGTTCAGCTCACTGTGGGTCACGTAGGCGTATTTGCTGTCATACAGACCTCCTTCCCGGTCCCATGGAAATTCATCGTCATCACACCCGGTGGGGAATCCATTATACCCCATGGATAATATTTTATTCTCCTGGCTGACAATACATGCACCCACTTGAGTATTGGGATCTTTGGAACGCATGGCAGACAAGTATGCAATCCCCATAAAATACTCATTCCACGATATGTAGTCTTTTCTTTTCCCAGTCATCTTATGCTCCTGATTTTTGTTCCGTTCCGCTCCTTTGGCAGAATTATTTTGTTCCAAAGATCCGGTCGCCGGCATCTCCTAATCCCGGTACAATATAACCGTTTTCATTCAGGCGTTCGTCCAGGGCTCCGATATACAGTTCCACATCCGGATGGTCTTTTTTCATTCGCTCAACCCCTTCCGGTGCAGCGATGATACACATAAAACGAATATTTCTCACACCTTTTTCTTTCAGCATGGTGATTGCTGCTGAAGCAGAGCCTCCGGTTGCCAGCATGGGGTCCACAACAAAGACATCCCGTTCTGCACAGTCTTTGGGAAGTTTACAGTAGTACTCCACCGGCTCCAATGTCTCCTCATTCCGATACAGACCGATATGACCCACTTTGGCTGCCGGAATCATGGTCAGCATTCCGTCCACCATGCCAAGTCCCGCCCTTAAAATGGGCACCACGGCAAGTTTTTTCCCTTCCAGTTCTTTCACCGTCGTCGGGCAGATGGGCGTCTCAATGTCCACATCCACCAGTTTCAGATCTCTGGTTGCCTCATAACACATCAGCATGGCAACCTCGCTGATCATGTGCCGAAAATCCCTGGAACCGGTTTCCGTCCTTCGAATAATGCCGATCTTATGCTGAATCAGCGGGTGCTGCATAATCACTATTCTGGCCATATCATATCTCCTTATTTGTGTACTGCTTCGCCCTTTTTCCAGTTCCCATGGTTCACAAGAAACTCGGATGCTTCGCCTTCCGGTCACTGTTCCGGGTTCCGGACAGGACTATGCCTGACTTTTGTATCCTTTTGCTCCTTCCAGTTCCCATAATCCTCAAGTTTTCCGGATGCTCCGCATTCCGGGCATTGTTCCGAGGGTCTGGACGAACCTGTGCTGACTTTTGTATCGCTTCGCTTCTTCCAGTTTCCATGATCCTCTAGTTTTTCCGGATGCTTCGCATTCCGGGCATCTTTACGGAGTCTGGATGCGACTGCGCTGTTTTTCGATCTTCGTTTTGCATACGCACAAAAGACCCTGACAGTCAGCGCGTCAGATTGGGCAAACGAGAAATCTGTTTTTCTTACTGTCCCATTTTATTTTGTTTTTATGTAACATAGATTTTTCGATGACCGGCCGCTTTTAGCAGCCGGTTCATAATTGCCTGCCCCAGCCCCGGAGTGTGAAAGGATTCGGAGTAGATCCGGTCCACTTCCTCCTCATCAAACTCCCGCAGCACCTGGAAGAGGTGACTGGCGATGGACCGCTCGTCCTTTCTGGAACCGATGCATTTTACCACTTTGCCTGGGTAACACGTCTTCGTTTCCTCCGTACAGATTACGCCCGTCTTTCCGGAATCGCAGCACTGTCCGTTGATGTAGGCAATCACCTGGTCCATGGGGCCTTCCACAATCAGAAGTTCCGCCTTCGGCGCATAGTGACGGTACTTCATGCCGGGCGCTTTTGGGCGGACCAAAGCATTTTCCTCGATCAGCCCCTGATCCACCTGCACTTCCCCGATCACTTCCCGAATCATGGAGCGGGTGATATATCCCGGGCGCAGGATCACCGGACACTCCTCCGTCAGGTCTACAATTGTAGATTCCAGTCCGATGGGTACCGGACCCCCGTCCAGGATCAGAGGAATCCGTCCATTCAGATCTTCATATACATGCTGCGCCGTCGTCGGGCTTGGACGGCCGGACACATTGGCGCTTGGCGCCGCGATGTATCCCCCGCCCTGACGGATTAGTTCCCTGGCGATCTCATCCGACGGCATCCGGACCGCCACCGTGGAAAGTCCGCCGGTCGTTCCCAGCGGAACACATTCATTTTTGTGGAAAATCATGGTCAGAGGTCCGGGCCAGAAAGCTTCTGCAAGTTTTTCTGCCGCCTTTGGCACCTCCTGGACGATCTTATTCAGTGCCTCTGTGTCTGCGATATGGACGATCAGAGGATTATCCGAAGGCCGCCCTTTGGCCGCATAGATTTTCCTGGCCGCCTCCTCATTGAGCCCATCAGCTCCAAGCCCATAGACCGTCTCTGTCGGAAAAGCCACCAGCCCTCCGGCGCGAAGAATCGCTCCTGCCCGTTCCAGCACAGCAGGAGAAATCTGCGCTCTGTTGATCTCGATCAATTCTGTATGCAAATCCCGGATCACCCCATTCCGTCGTATTCTGACTGTTATCTTTTGCTGTCCCTATGATTCCATTTCGAACAAATGTTCTTTTCTTGTAATATTCAGGCAAACCTCCCTGCCTGATTTTCCATCACACCACATGGTCAGCGGTCAACGTTGCCGCCGCATCGCCTTCCTTCTCCGACCTGCTGATGAAAATGAATTCCTCCCTGCAGGCTGAACATCCATCCTGCGTCATGCAGCAGAACATAAATGTGTCAGTACACAGAGCGTGTTTGAAAATTCATTCCCGTGTCTGCCGGAAACAGTTTTCAAACACGCCTAGTGCTAACAGATCGCATCAATATTGTACGGCGTGCTCTGATATACATAATAATTCAGCCAGTTGGAATACAGAAGCTGGCCGGTGGATCTCCAGCTTACCAGAGGATCACGGGACGGATCATCATCAGGGAAATAATTGACAGGTAGGTCTACCGTGGTCAGCCCTTTTTCCATATCCCGGAAATACTCCAAAGCCAGTGTATTTTGGTCATACTCTGCATGGCAGGTCACGAAAAACTGGCGGCTGTCTCTGGTCTTGGCAATGGTCAGGCTTCCTCCTTCGGTCACTGCCAGCACCTCCAGCTCCGGCACTGCCTCCACATCAGACAGGCGCACGTCGGTAGCACGGGAATGGGGCGCCATAAACACATCGTTAAAGCCCCGGAACAAGGGGGACGTGCTTTTCAGCATCTTATGAGGAAAGACTCCGAACAGTTTTCTCTCCAAATCTCTTTTCTCCACCCCGTGGTGATAGTAAAGCCCCGCATAGGCTCCCCAGCACAGGTGGAAGGTACAGTGAACATGGGTCTTGGTCCACTCCATGATCTCGCAGACTTCTTTCCAGTAAGCCGTATCCTCACACTTTACATAATCCAGCGGCGCGCCGGTGATGATCATCCCGTCAAAATGGCGGTCTTTAATCTGATCAAAAACGCAGTAGAACTGCTTCAGATGTCCCGGGTCCGTATGGGTGGAAGTATAGCTGGCCGTCTGCAGAAATTCCACATCAATCTGCAGGGGCGTGTTGGAAAGCTTCCGGAGAAGCTGTGTCTCCGTCACGATCTTGGTGGGCATCAGATTTAAGATGAGCACCTTCAGCGGACGAATATCCTGGGACATGGCCCGGCGCTCCGTCATGACAAAGATATTCTCAGACTCCAGTATATCATGAGCTGGCATGGACTCTGCAATACGAATCGGCATATTATTGTTTCTCCTTTTCTGTCAGTTGGCATGCTTACAGTTACAAAAAAAGAGCAGAAACATTGAACGCCTCAATATTTCAGCCCTTTATGTAAAGCACGAGACGGGATTCGAACCCGCGACCCTCGCCTTGGCAAGGCGATACTCCACCACTGAGCCACTCGTGCATATATGTAAAACCCTTTCGGGTGAAGCGGGTGATGGGAATCGAACCCACGTATCCAGCTTGGAAGGCTGGTGTTCTACCATTGAACTACACCCGCATGTATGTAAAAACCCTTTCGGGTTGTTACAATCATAATCACCGCTTCACAACAATGGATATTCTACTACGGACTTTCCGAAATGTCAAGTACTTTTTTATTTTATTTTCAGAAAAAAATCGTATAAATATCTTCATTCCATGGCACAGTTCAAAACAAGGTATCGTTTCTTTTCAGATACTCATAATAATATGGTTCCAGCATTAGGATCATGGATTCCTTTGTAATATCCCGAAACCGAAATGAATACAGCAGCTCTTTAATATGTAACTTATTGATTCCGTCTTTTTCCGAAAAATCTTTATTATACTGCTTCAAAAGAGAAATATATAAATGCAGCGCAAATTTCTCATTAATCCGTTCAGAACCTTCCAGATCCGGATCAATCCACAGCGGCCTCAGTTTCAGAATCCAATAACAATACAGCGCAGTCTCTTTATACTCCGATGTAATCATGCCATCATGAAAAACTTTAAAATAATGCTTTCTCTTATGTACCCTGACAATGATATCCCTCAGAGCTTTCAGATTTATTTTCACAGTTTCATACGGATACAATTCGCTGCCTTTACAGAAATCATGCAACAGGTTGTCCAAATCGTCTATTTCTTTCATGAATTCCTGTTCCGTCATCCATTTGTATTTTTCTGACATATGAAAATCATGCCTCCAAATAATTTACTCGTCTGATTCACGATAGATCTCACGCAAAAAAGCCTTGTCTTCCTCTAACAGTCTTCCGCTTGCTTCTGCCAGCTGTGACAAAGTGGATGCATTTCCAATCTTGCTGTTGGAATCTACCTGATCTTTGCTATTACGGAAAATCTCCCGGATTTTCTCCTCTTCGTAACCAAAATACAATTTCCTCTTTTCCATCATTCTCCCTCCGCTCTATATAATACAGATATTATGTTCCCTGCATATGCGATCAATGTCCACACCAAATTTTTGATATAACTCATAATTCTTGTGATTCATCTGATTCATAGACGGATTCCAAACTTTTGTAAAATATTTATCAGCGTCTTCTATAATTAGTATATTGCGTATAATTCCATCCAGGGATCGCCAGTTAGATTTTTGGATTTCCTCTTCAAACTCCGGATGTATTAACTCATTTAACTCTTTAATTGTATCCAGGCCATATCTTTTTAATTCCTTTAAAACCAAATCTACATCACGAAACACCTGCGGCGACACACTGGTAAATTTCCAGGCCATAAACCGTTCCAGCGACATGGAATTAATTTGATATTTTAAACAACCTTTTTCTGCTTCCTGTTCCATTTGATTGACATAATTATCAAAAGACTCTACATACGCGTCCATTTCCAAATCTGCCAGTTCCAGCATGCCTGCCAGCAGATTCTTTCTCCGTACCAGCTCCCCCGGCAGTTCCCCTTCAAATTTATAACCTTTTTCGTGGGTAATCTCTGACCATGTGTGGGCAATCAAGCTTGTAACCTGCACTTCACACTTCAGATTCCGGAATCTCTGGTTCTCAGGCATCCGAAGCCTCTCACTATTGAACAAAATGACATAGTGATCACCACGATAACCCACACGATCCTCTCCTAATGTAAGTGTTTTATTAACAGAATTAGGGATATCTATCTCAAAACTTCTTTTGATAATCTCAGAAATACAAGAAATGTCTCTTTTACTATATGTGATAATCCGGACTCCGGCCAGATCTGTAATCTCGCTGTCCTTGTTGTATTTATCTTTACGGAGCTTTTTCTGAAGGCTTTCGGGTTTTTTCGCCCGAAAAGAACAGGAGGCAATCTTCACATCCGGAAGCTCCTGCTCGATAAGTGCCTGCAAAATAGTCAGAACCTGCTCTGCAAACGCTTCATACAATCCCTTCGCCTCAGCGTACCATTTCATCTTCTCTTTCACATACTGCTCATTCATATCTGCTCCGCTGAATTATGATTTAAAAGCCCTCCGGAAGTGAATTTTCCCATCGAATCCTATTGTACCATACCACTATACTGCTTTCAATCCCTTTTGATAAAAAATAACGGTAAAAACATTGATTTTCTCTCTATTCTGACACATACCCGGTCTCAAAATCCACCTGATTCAGAAGTTCCCGCCGGCTTAAATAGCGCTCCAGATTCTGACAGCAGACGTGAAGCACCCGATTCTCTGTATCTTTCGAGTATCCGAAGCTCTGGCCCGCGATGTGCGGCGTGAGGATCACCCGCTCCATGGCCCACAGAGGATGTCCGAACGGAAGGGGTTCTTTTTCCTGTACATCCAGCGCCACGCCTCCCAGCCGGCCTTCTCGCAGCACCGTCACCAAAGCCTCCGTATCGATCAGGCTTCCCCGGCCCACATTGATCAGAAATGCGCTTTTTTTCATGCTGCGCAGCCGCTTCTCACCCAGCAGCCTGCCAGTCTCTTTTGTGGAAGGAAGGCAGCCGATCACGATATCCGCCTCCGGGAGCACCCGGTCCAGCGCTTCCATCGTAATCATGGCGTCATAGCAGTCCGGATAATTTCGATCTGTCCGGCGCATCCCGATGACCAGAGTTCCAAATGCCTTGAGCCGCTGTGCCACGCCGGTTCCGATATCCCCGGCGCCCAGGATCAGCACTTTCTTTCCATACAAAAGCGTCTCCCTGCCAAGTGGTTTCCAGCACTCTTTTTGCTGCTGCCGGACATACTGCTTCAGATTCCGGCACATGGCAAGCAGAACCGCCAGAATATATTCTGCGATCACGGTCCGGAAGCAACCTCTGGCATTGGTCAGACGTACATGCCTGGGAAACCCTTCCCGCATGGTATATACATCCGTTCCGGCCCAGCTCATCTGAACCCACCGAAGCCTCGGACAATGCTGAAGCTCCCGGATCCCCGGTTCTCCAAAGATCACCTCCGCTTCCTGCAGCACAGGGGCGCGCTCCTGCCTGGTCATCCCCTGCTCCACATAGACGAATTCACACCGGTCCCCTCCCGCTGCCTCCAGCATCTCCTTCTGTGACCGATCCAAAGGCAGAAGCACCGCCACCTTTACCTGATTCATCTGCCACCTCCTGCATTTCTCTTTTTAATGGTTACCAAACCGGCAACTTCTGATTTACTGACAGCATTGCCCAAATCTTTCCAGTCTATACCGCGTGTTTTGTCTGTGTGGCTTTCAAAAGGCACAAATGTGATTCCATTGCTTTTTAGACACTTTTCATTACACAAAAGGGCCCCCGGAACCGATCTGGCCGTCCCCGGGAGCCGCGATATGACACAATACGTTTATTTCAGACAGTCCACCGCCGCCCGCTCAATGGCATAACCGGCTCTGTACCGGCTGATGAACTCATCAAATCCTTTGACATCTTCCGGACACGGATCCATCTTTTCTCCCTCGTCCCCGCCGAAAACTTTATTCTGAAGGTAATCTTCCAGAGTTTCTCCTGCTTCTTTCTGGATCATATAGGATGCCAGAAGCGCAATGCCCCATGCTCCGCCTTCTCCTGCAGTCTTCATAACGGACACCGTCGCATCCATGGCGCCTGCCAGAATGCTCTGTCCCACACCTTTGGTCTTGAACAGTCCGCCGTGTCCGGTGATCCGGTCTACCGCCACCTTTTCTTCTTTCATCAGAATATCCAGCCCCACCTTCAGGGCACCAAGTGCAGTATACAGGTTCGCCCTCATAAAGTTCGCCAGGTTAAATCTGCTGTCCGGCGTACGCACGAACAGAGGACGTCCCTCTTCGAAACCGGTGATATGCTCGCCGGAAAAATAATTGTAGGCAAGCAGACCGCCGCAGTCCTTGTCGCCTTCCATAGCTTTTTGATAGAGCGTGCCGAAAAGTTTGTCCATATCCACTTCCATGCCAAAACTCTCTGCAAACTCCCGGAAGAGATTCACCCACGCATTCAGGTCTGAAGTACAGTTGTTGCAGTGCACCATGGCCACTGCGTCTCCGCTGGGCGTGGTTACCATATCAATTTCCTCATGCACTTTCTGGAGTTCTTTTTCCAGAACAATCATGGCAAATACAGATGTCCCGGCGGATACGTTGCCGGTACGCTGTTTGACGCTGTTGGTCGCTGCCATACCGGTGCCTGCGTCTCCCTCCGGCGGACAAAGAGGGCAGCCTGCCTGCAAGGTCCCGGTAGGATCCAGCTTCTTTGCCCCTTCTGCACTCAAGACACCCGCGGCATCGCCGGCCACAAGTACCTTGGGAAGCAGCTCTTCCACCTTCCAGGAAAAGCCTTTGGGTGCCACCAGCTCGTCAAACTTCCGGATCATGGAAGCATAATAGTTTTTCGTATTGGGATCAATCGGGAACATACCGGAAGCACTTCCCACACCAAGCACTTTCTCACCGGTCAGCTGCCAGTGAATATAACCGTCCAGCGTCGTGATAAAATCCAGATCCGCCACATGAGGCTCCCCGTTTAAAATCGCCTGGTACAGGTGGGCAATGCTCCATCTCTGGGGAATATGAAACTGAAAAGCCTCGGTCAGAGCCTCGGAAGCCTGCTGCGTAATTGTATTTCTCCAGGTACGGAATGGAACCAGAAGCGCTCCGCCCTGATCGAAGGCAAGATACCCGTGCATCATCGCACTGAAGCCAATGGCTCCAAGCTTCTCCACGGTCACACCATACTGTCTCTTTACATCCTCCGTCATCTTCCGATAGCAGTCCTGAAGCCCGGCCCAGACGTCTTCCAGCGCATAGGTCCAGATCCCATTCTCCAGACGGTTCTCCCAGTCATGGGCACCGGATGCGATCGGCGCATTGTTCTCATCCACCAGGACCGCCTTGATCCTTGTGGAACCAAACTCAATGCCCAGTACGGCTTTTCCACTTGTAATCGTATTCTTTACATCGCTCATGATTCTATTACCCTCCTATATTTCTCCCTGCAGCAGACAAGGGGGTGTGTATCCCTTATTCACTGAGAGCAACTTCAAACATGGAACTTTTATTTTCCATTTATCATAATACCATAGGGAGAAAGGGATTTCAAAAGAATTTTGGAGATTTCAAACCATTCCCCAAAACTTTTCCACCAAAAAAAGTACATCTTGACGAATTTCGCCTCCAGATGTACCCCTGAGATATGGAAACTTTTTACAGAACCAGCTCCGTGACAAACACAGCCAGACAGGCTGCTGCTGCCACGGTCACAAGGCTTTTTCCCCGGAAGGCAAAAGCCACCGCCGCTGCCACTCCCGCCAGAGCACTTGCCATACTTTTTGTCGCATAGAGAATCGCCGGAAAGGTCATGGCCGTCAGACAGGTGTAGGGCACATAATACAGAAAAGAGCGAATATACCGGTTCTCAATTTTTTTATGAAAGACCGTCAGAGGGATCACCCGGATCAGATAAGTGACCAGCGTCATCACTCCGATGCATAGGTAGACCTTCATTTTTCTCCCCCTTCCTCCGGGATCGGAAACAAAACCGCCCCCGCTGCAGATGCGGCTATGGTGCAAAGAATAATCGACATCCCCGCCGTGATCCCGGAAAACAGAGGCACATAATAAAGCAGACAGCTCAAAAGTGCCGCCAGGATCACCGCAAAAAGCACGGGTCTCGCTTTTTTTGCCGCCGGTATCACCACGGCAAGAAACATCCCGTACAAAGCCACACTCAGTGCACTGTTCACAGAGGACGGAAGCAGATTTCCCGCTGCAGCTCCGCAGGCCGTGCCGCCGGTCCAGCCCAGGATCGGAAGTACCTGCAGACTTACTATATAAGGAAAGGAGAGATCTTTTTCATGGGACATGGCCACTGCAAAGATCTCATCGGTATTGGCAAAAGCGATGACCAGGCGCTGCCACATGGTCACCTCTTTGGAAAGCTTCTGGGACAAGGACAGACTCATAAGCGCATAGCGCAGGTTAATGATCAGCTGTGTCACTGCCAGTTCAAGAAGCGCGCCTCCAGCCACCATAATCTGAAGCCCCGCAAACTGTCCTGCACTGGTCATATTGGTCAGACTGGTCAGGGCCGCCTGAAAGACGGACAGTCCGCCTCCGGCAGCCATGATTCCAAAACTGAAGCTTACGGAAAAATAACCCAGCGCAATGGGCACTCCGTCCTTGAATCCCTGTTGTATCTCCTGTTTTCTCATTTCTTTGTATCCTGTGTCTTTGGGCACCTTCTTTTATATTCTTCTCAGGATCATGGAGCAGACCGGCGGAACCTTCAGATAAAGGATTCCTTTCTTCACATGATATACCTCCCGGCCCAGACTGAAACCATTTTCCAGAGTCAGCATCAGGCGTTCCAGAAAGGCCTCTCTTGGAACACCTGCCTCCCAGACGGGAATATTAATCTCTTTTTCTTCTTTGCTGTTGTTGATGACCACAATGATCTGATCCTGCTCGCTGAACCTGCCATAACTTAAAAACTGATAATCCAGCGCCAGAAAACGGGTGGATCCATGGGTCAGCACCGGATTTTCTTTGCGGATACAGATGGCCTCTTTGTAAAAGGAAAGCAAACTGTGATCTTCTTCTCCCCAGGGGTAGGTTCTCCGGTTGTCCGGATCTGTGAAACCGCAGACACCTGCTTCATCTCCGTAGTACAGTGTGGGGGCGCCCACCCAGGTCATCTGGATCACAATCGCTTCCCGGAACACGCCCTTGTTCACTCCTTCGCCGGCTGCATCAGAGCCAAGCTCCTGCACCCGTCCGGCTTTGTGATTCGTCCTGGTCAGAAAACGGGAATGATCATGGTTGGACAGTTCATTCATGGCCGTCTGAAGGGACGGTGCATAAAAGTTCGCCATATGATGCATCATGGCATCCTTGAAAGACTGAGCATTCCCATACATATCTTCCCGGTATTCATCACTGTGTTTTTCCATCCCGGTCAAAAACCAGGTCACCGGCTCCATGAAGGCATCATAATTCATCAGCGTATCCCACTGATCTCCCTGCAGCCAGGCATTGGCATTGCCATAGTGTTCTGCAAGGATCAGGGCATCCGGATTGGTCTCTTTGACCACCTTTCGGAATTTACGCCAGAATTTGTGGTTGTATTCTTCGGAAAATCCCAGGTCTGCCGCCACATCCAGACGCCAGCCATCCACATTGTAGGGCGGTTCCAGCCATTTCTTTGCCACCTGCAGTATGTATGCCTCCAGCTCCGGCGACTGTTCATAGCAAAGCTTTGGCAGGGTGTCATGGCCCCACCAGCCGTCATAAAATTCATTGTAGGGCCACCCATGCTCATAGTTGAACTTGAAAAAATTCCGGTACGGACTGTCCCCCGAGATGTAGGCGCCCTTTTGATATCCTTCTGTATTCTCATAAAGCCGCTCCCGGTCCAGCCATTTATTGAAGGAGCCGCAGTGATTGAAAACGCCGTCCAGAATGATCTTCATGCCTCTTCTGTGGACTTCTTCCACAAATTTTGCAAAAAATTCATCGCTGGCTTTCAGATTCTTTTTATTCACCACCCGCTGAATGTATTTGCTTGCATGGGCATTGTCATTGTCCCACTCGGGCAGACACTCTCCGCCGTCCTCCACAATCACCCCGTAGTGGGGATCAATGTGGTCATAATCCTGGCTGTCATACTTATGATTGGAGGGCGACACGAAGATGGGGTTCAGATACAGAACCTCCACGCCCAGATCCTGCAGATAGTCCAGTTTGTCCCAGATTCCCTGGATATCTCCGCCGTAAAAATCCCGGACATCCATGGGCTGAGGAAGCCGCTTCCAGTCCCTTACCCGGCGCACGCCTTCGTTGATATAAATATATTCTCTGTCTTCCACATCATTGGTCAGATCCCCGTTGCAGAAACGATCCGTATAGATCTGGTACATGATTGCTCCCTTTGCCCAATCTGGTGTGCGAAAACCTGGTACGATCCCGAAAGAATTGTATTCCTGAAGATCTTTTGATACTCCTAATCTATTATAAAAATACTTTTGATTGCCGGTCCGTATCTCAAAAAAATATCGTACCGGTTCGGTCAGAGGATCTGTGGTATACGTATAATAATCAAAAACACCATCTTTATATGCTTTTGTCATAGATTTTTTCTTGCTTTTACAGATCACAAACACATCATCCACATTATCCATCCAGGTACGGAACTTGATCGTCACCCGGTCTCCGATCTCCGGCTCAAAAGGGGTCCGATAGTTGGCACTCTCATCGCTGAATAAAGCTGCCCGGTTCAGTACAGGTCTCATGTTCATGGCATACTGTCTGGTACGCTCCGCCTGCATCATCTCATTGAATTCCATGCATCCCATCCCTTCAAAATGCTGTTATCTGACTATCATATAACAGATATTTCATCAGCACAAGCTTTTTCCTATAAATTTACATACAAATGGACAGTAAAAAAGACAGCGGGGGTTAATGCTGTCTTTTTTAGGAGAAGGTATTTTTTGTTTCTTATGGGGTGTAGCAAAAACTATATAATGTATTGGGGGTTTTTACGTGTATTATAGTATCACATCTTCCCAAAGAAGTGTGCACAAACTTCACAAAAATCGCATGATGTTTTTAGCTATTTTGCACAAATAATGCTTCAAACTCTTCCCGGGTGATTTTTTCCTTCTCCAAAAGCAGATTCGCACAGGCCTCCAGAACATCCCGGTGCTCCTCGATCATCTTTCTGGCCTTTTCGTAGCACTCGTCCACGATCCGCTTCACTTCCGCGTCAATCTCACCGGCGATGGTCTCTCCGTAACTTCTGGTATGAGCCAGGTCCCGGCCAATAAACACTTCCTCGCCGTCATCTCCGTAATGAATCAGTCCCAGCTTCTCCGACATGCCGTATCTGGTCACCATGGACCGGGCCACATCCGTCGCCTCCTTGATATCCTGAGAAGCCCCGGTGGTGATATCGTCAAAGACCAGCTCCTCTGCCACTCTTCCGCCCAGATCCACCATAATATCCTGCAGCATTCTGCCCTTTGTGTTGAACATCTCATCCTTTTCCGGCAGCGGCATGGTGTATCCCGCCGCACCGATTCCGGTGGGAATGATGGACACCGTATAGACCGGCCCCACATCCGGAAGCAGGTGGAACAAAATCGCATGGCCTGCCTCATGGTAGGCCGTGATCCGCTTCTCCTTCTCGGTTATGATCCGGCTTTTCTTCTCCGCACCGATGCCCACCTTGATAAAGGCTCTTCGGATATCTTCCTGGACCATATAGGCCCGATTCTCTTTTGCTGCCTGAATCGCAGACTCATTCAGCAGATTCTCCAGATCCGCACCGGTGAACCCGGCCGTAGTCTGGGCAATCTGGTGAAGATCCACGTCGTCTCCCAGCGGCTTATTGCGGGCATGCACTTTCAGGATCTCCTCTCTGCCTCTTACATCCGGCCTTCCAACACCGATCTTACGGTCAAAACGCCCGGGACGCATGATGGCCGGATCCAGGATATCCACCCGGTTCGTCGCCGCCATGACGATGATTCCTTCATTGACGCCAAAGCCATCCATCTCCACCAAAAGCTGATTGAGTGTCTGCTCCCGCTCGTCGTGACCGCCGCCCATACCGGTTCCTCTGCGTCTTGCCACTGCATCAATCTCATCAATAAATACAATACAGGGCGCATTTCGTTTGGCGTTGGAAAACAGATCCCGCACCCTCGAGGCACCTACACCCACAAACATTTCCACAAAATCAGAACCGGAGATGCTGAAAAAAGGCACCCCCGCCTCCCCTGCAACCGCCTTGGCGATCAGGGTTTTGCCGGTTCCCGGAGGTCCCACCAGAAGCACGCCTTTGGGAATCCTTGCTCCCACCTTGGTGTAGCGCCCGGGATTGCGCAGAAAATCCACGATCTCCTCCAGCTCGCTCTTTTCTTCTTCCAGTCCGGCCACGTCTTTAAAACCGGTGGTTTTCTCGCCGCCGTTTATCATCTGGGCATGGCTCTTGCCAAAGTCCATCATCCTGGCATTGCCTCCGCCGTTGTTCCTGCCCAGAGTCATGACGATAAAGAAAATCATCAGCCCGCACAGGATCAGGGACATGCCGTAAGTCTCCAAAAATCCAGGCTTTACCATCGGCAGGATGTCATAGGGTACCTGGGCCTGTCTTAAAGCCGCTTCCGCTTCCCCCGTATCCAGTACATGGGTACTTCCGACGGTTCCGTCCTTCAGATAATATTCCACCGTTCCGGTGGGCGTCTCTTCATTGGGCTGGATACTGGCGCCTGTAATCCCGCCCTCCGCCAGCATTTTTTCAAACTGCTGATAGGTATAACCGGGACGGTCCTGAAGCCGTCCTTCAAAGAATACCAGCACCAGGCAGATGAGCACGAGAAATACCACATAGGTGCCGATTCCTTTCCATTGTCTGTTCAAAATATCTTATCCTCCTGTTAATCAAATTCCACCACACCGATGTATGGCAGGTTCCGATACTGCTGGTCGTAGTCCAGCCCGTATCCCACTACAAATTTATCTTCGATCTGAAATCCGACATAATCCACTTTCACATCCGTAACCCTTCTTTCCGGTTTATCCAAAAGCGTGCAGATCTTAAGGCTTGCCGGATTTCTCTGACTCAGCAGTTTTTTCAAATGGTTTAAGGTCCTTCCGGAGTCAATGATATCCTCGATGATAATCACATCCCGGTCCGTGATCGGCAGATCCAGATCTTTGGAAAGTTTTACCACACCGCTGGACTTTGTAGCCGCTCCGTAACTGGAGCACTGCATGAAATCCATCGCTACTGGTACCGTTATTCTTTTTGCCAGCTCGCAGGTAAAATATACGCTTCCTTTCAAAATACAGACCAAATAAACCGTTTTTCCTGCATAATCCCGGCTGATCTCCTCTCCTAGTTCCCTGATTCTTGCATCGATTGACGCCTCGTCGAGCATGACTTCAATGTGATGCTTCTCCATTTTTGTTACTCCTCCTGTTCAAACTCCGCGGCCGCCCTCTGCGTCCCGTAGATGGGTTTGCTGCTTTCCTTTTGCACCTCATCCATCTGGTCACCGTCCGGACTTTCGCTTTTCCTCATCTGTACTTTCAGCACCCTTTTGGTCCCTTCTGTAACCTTGCACCCCTCGCTGATGCGCATGCCTGCTACCCACAGAATGTGGCTTTCGTCCGCCAGAAGGATGCACCGATCCCGTTTTTCTCTGGGGATCTTACAGTCAATCAGATAGTCTTTCAGCTTCTTGTGTCCGCCCCCGGACAGCTCCAGATAATCTCCGGGCCTGCGGGTACGCAGAACAACATTACCTTTTATTTTATCATAATCAAACCACTTCGTATAGCGATTTACAGGAATTTCCCCAATTTTCTCACAATTTTCCAGGGTCAGGCAAAATATTTCCCCCATATAATGATATTCTCCGCCTGGTACGCAATATACCTCCTCTTCTGACTTTTCTCCCCCGTATCCTTTTTTCAGCAAAAGCTTTTCATACTCCAGTACTGCATAACATCCTCCGGGAAGGGTCAGACGGCTTCCGCTTCTTCCCTCTAAAAGCCTGCAGACCTGATCCACATGCAGTGCCTTTAAATCCCGCTCCCCGGAAAGAAGCGATTCCAGGCACCCGTGAATCAAGAGCTTTCTCATGGCCGGATGCAAGTCCTTTAGGATCTTCAAAGAGACAGAAAAACCTTCCCCCTCCTTTTGTACCCCCTGCTTTTTCAGATGTTCAAGCTTCCCTGACAGATAATCTTCCAGTTCCAAAAGCCGCTCTGCCAAACCCGCCATACGCCCAATACTTCCCGGCCGGATCGCTTCCATCGGTGCAATCACCTGATGTCTTAACTGATTCCTCGTATACGCAAGCTCCTGATTGGTGGAATCCTCCATCCAGATCATCTGCCTTTTCCCAAGCCAGCTTTCAATCTCCTGCCTGGACACGCAGAGCAGCGGCCGGATATAGGGCAGCCGGATTGGCTCCATCCCCCGGAGTCCCCGAAGCCCGGTCCCCCGCATCAAATGAAATAACATCGTCTCCGCCTGGTCATTCTGATGGTGCGCCAGTGCCACCCGGTCCGCTCTTCCTGCTGCAACCTCCCCGGAAAAGACACGATAGCGGACCGCTCTTCCTGCCTCCTCCAGGCTGATCTTTTCCCTCCTGGCATACGCCGGCACATCCTCATACACAACTTTGCAGGGAATCCCCCGGGCCTCACAAAACGCCTGGCAAAATGCCTGATCTCTCTTTGCCTCCGCCCCCCGGATCCCGTGGTTTACATGCAGTGCCTCCACCGTGAATCCCTGCCGCTGTCCATATTCCTGCAACATCGCCAAGAGAGCCACCGAATCTGCCCCGCCGGAAAATCCGGTCAAAACCCGCATTCCCGGCTCCGCCATCTTCCATCTTTCCATGTACCCATAAACCCGCGTCTCCATGCCCTGTGCTCCTCATCTGAATGTCCTGTTCTTTCATCATAATCAATTCTCACTCAAAATGCAAATCCCTGATACCTTTTTCTTCTAAAAAATCCTCCTGTCTCACCCCTCATGCCGGTATGCTGACCCACTCATGTTCTTCCTTCCCCCGTCCTTTGTGCCTGCCCAAAAACTTATACCGGTATGGTGATGCACTCATTTTCCGCCAGACGGCCCGCATGTTTTTTCAGTCTGCAAGATAAGGTTTTGGCGGGGTATCACTCACCTTCTCCATATCCCTGCCACCAGTATCGTCATATCATCCGCTGCCTGCCCGTAAGCTTTCACCTGCTCCATCAGCCGCTCTGCCATCTCCGCCGGCGTGCCCTGAGGCAGATTCCAGATCAGATCTTTCATGATTTCTTCTTCCTGCCCTTCCGGAAGGGCGCCGATCACTCCGTCTGTCATCAAAAAGAGAAGATTCCCGTCATACATCCGAAGCCTTATGGGCTCTAAGGAAATCTGGCTTGACACACCTGCCGGGATTCCAAGACCCCGGATGCACTCCACCCCATTTTCCTTTTTCAGAAAGCTGGCGCATGCTCCCACTTTCAGAAAATCACACACTCCTGTGTACAAGTCAATGGAGGCAATGTCCATGGTTGAAAATACCAGATCATCCGGCTGCAGCACAATAGAGGAATTGATCATCCGCACCGCCGTCTCCCGGGAAAAGCCTGCCTCCAAAAACTGTTCAAAGAGATCCAGCACCAACTCGCTCTGGGTGCAGGCCAGCACGCCGGAACCCATCCCGTCGGACAGTCCGGCGCAGAACTGTCCTTCCGGCAGCCAGAATACAGAAAAATTATCCCCGGACACCGCCTCGTCTGGTCTGGTCTCTTTTTTCACCCCGTACAGCACATTGTAGGCCACACCTTCTACAAACAGCACCGTCACCCGCTCCTGGCTGATAAACGAGCGGCTGTCTCTGGCCGGCATCATCTCACATTCCAGAATTTCTGACAGAACAGAAGCAATTTTCTTGGAGGGCACACAGATCTTTCTTCTGGTATTCATGGTGATATACGCCTGACGCTTTCTGCCCTGGGGATTGTAGAAAAACACTTTGTGAACCTGCACGCCCAGAATCCGAAGCCGCCTGCTGATCTCCTGCTCCAGTCCTGCATCTTCTTTCGTGCTGTAAATACGCTCCATCGTCCCCACCAGGATCTGGCTCATCTCCCGAAGCTGGCCCGCTGCCGCCATCCGGCTCTCCACCAGCCGGTCCTGCAGGATCCGCTCCCCTCTGCTTGTCCCATCTGCCAGCTGAGGCACCATACAGAAGCTTCTGGAAAGCTGTGCAAAACTTTCCTGATAATCTTCCATCCATTGCCGCACCGGATGGGCGATCTCCATGACATTCCCGCCTTCCGACCGGCTGCTGATCCACTCCTTGATGTAGCCTGCCAGGACTACCGCCGAGAAAAAGGCGGTTCCTTTCATCACACTTATCGCCATCTTCCACGGCGCATCCCCAAGCATATACTGCACCGTCAGTTCCATAACCGCCAGACAGGCTCCGGATCCTGCCCCCAGCAGCCATTTGTCTCTTCCCTCTTCTTTTCTGCCAAACAAAATCAGCAGACACCCGCCAAAAATCATTGACAAAACATACTTTGTCCACTCCATTACTACATCCTCCTTCTTTTCGTTCTGCAGCCTGCCAGGTATCTATGCCCAAAGATGTTCTTTGACGCACTTCGTCTCTGAAAACTTCCCGGCATTCGGATCAGACTGCTGCTGTTTTACTTTCGCAGTTTCCCTCCCTGGTGTCCTGTCTGCGTTTTGTATGGGCATTATAGAAAGAGGTTTTTGCAATCTTTGTCATTTGGAAGAGGCTCGACAAAAAAAGATTTCGACATGAAAAAGGATGAGCTTCACGGCTCATCCTTAAGATTCCTTCAGTCTTTTGATTTAAAAATAATCTCATCCTCATAAACGAGGCCCAGCTTCTCCTTGGCCACATCCTCCACGTATTTTTTTGTCTTCGTGTAGGCTTCCAGCTCTTCGATCTCCTCCGCCCGCTTTTCTTCCTGAGCGATGGCCTCCTGAAGGGCTTCCTCTCGCATCTGATAAGCGTAATTCCTCTGCTTCAGCCTTAAGCCTCCGACGGTGCTGACACCAAAAACAGCCAGGACAATCACGATGATCCCCCAGGCTCCCAGATTTGGCCTCCGCCTGTGCATTTTTTTATTTCTTGGTTTTGCTGTCACTTTGCTCACCCCTATGAGAATAGAATTATTATAAACTCTTTCAGCCCTTTTTTCAATTTCTTTTTGTAAAATTTTATGGCCACACGGAAAACTTGTACGACTTTCCTGTGCAGAACACGCACTGGCTTCAACAGTATGCCAAAACAGAAATTCAAAACCCCGGCAATATGTTCTACCAGCCAGCCGCTGACCGTCTGGTGGTAAAGGAACATTCCGGCCGCCACAGCAAACAGGGCATATCCCCTCAGGGCTCCGTCATTTTCCCGGTACAGAAGCTGAAAGATCAACAGAGCCGTTCCTGCCCAGTACAGTACATCTTCCAGGGCAACCATAAAGACACCATGGGGCACTACCCTGCGAAGGATCCGAAGCAGATCGTAAAGCATCAGAATCCATATGCCTCTTAAGACTGCAAGTCCAAAAAACTGCAGTTCTTTTAAAATTCCCACACTCATGCTTTATCGAAACAGCCGGTTCAAAAGCGACTCCCCGCCCTTTTTGAAATCCGAGACCTCTGAATACTGGATGCTGTCGATTCTGCCTTCCAGTTCAATCTCCCCCTTCTCTAACGTCAGGCGGTTCACATGCAGATCTGCCCCCTTGATCTGCATCATTCCAAGCTCCGTCTCCAGAAGGACTTCTGATATATCAAAAGAGATAACATCCGATACACCGGTGATACTCCCGGTCCGTCGGTTCATCATGCTGACCTTATGAGCACCTCTGCCCTGGGGATGTTCCTCTGTGGTTCCCATCTTAACCATGAAAAAAGACCTCCTACTATATTCTTTTAATAATATATTAGAAGGTCCCTGCAATTATGCCATTTTCTATATTTATAAATATCGGTAAAGCTCTTTCGCTTCTTCTTTTCGTACTGTATCCTGTACATTCAGTACTTCTGCTTTCACTGTCCTCGTACCAAATTGTATCTCGATGACATCCCCCTCTTTTACGTTCAAAGAAGCCTTGGCCGTCTTCCCGTTCACCAGCACCCTGCCGGCATCGCAGGCCTCGTTGGCAACTGTCCGCCTCTTGATCAGCCGGGAAACTTTTAAAAACTTGTCCAGTCTCATTCCTGTCCTAGTTCAGGGCATCCTTTAATGCTTTTCCTGCTTTAAACTTCGGAGCTTTGGATGCGGCGATGGGCATCGGCTCGCCTGTATGGGGATTCCTTCCCTCTCTGGCCGCTCTCTCTGCCACCTCGAAAGTACCAAAGCCAACTACCTGAACTTTCTCACCTTTCTTTAATTCTTCTGTAACAACATCAATAAATGCCTTGACGGCTTTTTCTGCATCTTTTTTAGTAATATCCGCATTCTCTGCAACGGCTGCAACTAATTCCGCTTTGTTCATGGTAATCTCCTCCTAAAAACATTCCATAAAATTGTATAGTGAATAAGCATGTATCATTAGTTATACCGTTTTTCCTATTATTTGTCAAGCCGTATCCTTATTTTTCCACGCCCCTGCGGTGTTTTTTTAATTCTCTCTCCGCTTGCTTGATTTCCTCCCACCTCTTTTTATTTTCCTCCAAAGATCCATACTCCTCATCCCCAAATACATGCGGGTGACGGCGCACCATCTTCTCCGCCAATCCGTTCACCACATCCTCCATGGTGAACCGTCCTTCCTCTTTTGCGATCTGCGCGTGAAGAAGCACCTGCAAAAGCACATCTCCAAGCTCCTCGCAGAGATTCTCATCATCTCCCTGCCCGATGGCTTCCACCACTTCCTCACATTCATCCCGAAGACAGGGAATCATGCTCTCATGGGTCTGCGCCCTGTCCCAGGGACACCCATGCTCACTCCTAAGCTGTGCAATAATATCCAATAACTGCGTATACGTATACATCTTTCCACCTCTTTTTCTCGTGTACTGGCACGTTTACTTTCAGCCAAATGGCGCCGAATGAATTTTCAGTCTGCAAGGCGGCGGAGGGAGGCGATGCGGTGGCATCGTTGACTGACCACAACGCAGCAGATGGAAATTCAGGTAAGTCACCTTAAAGTACCCCCTGACGCGCCCGGGCGACATCCTTTAAAAATACCACTGCCTCAACCAGACAAAATACTTCCAACGTTTGCCCTTTATAAGAAGCCATCCAGCTTTCACTAAGCCTAAGAACAGATGATATCAGCCCCATGAAAACACAGTCCGCCAAGGATGAATATTCCTGCGGCATCTCCCTGCCCAGTGCAGGCAGGGGCTGCAAGGAATATCCACCCTTGGCGGGCGTCTGGTTCGCTGTCTGCGATCTGTTTCCTATAACATCTTATTAATCATTGCCAGCACTTCCTCACCAAGTGCCGCACTCTTCGTCTCTGCATCCGGAAGAGAGGTTCCCTTCACGCCATAGTAGAACTTCACTTTCGGTTCGGTACCGGAAGGTCTCACGCACAGCCATGCGCCGTCATTCAGATCATAGTAGAGCACATTGGAGGCCGGAAGTCCGGTGGGCTTCACTTCTCCTGTCGCCATATCCTTGATGGTATCCAGCTTGTAGTCTCTTGCGGACACTACTTTGTAAGAACCGATGGTCTCCGGCGTATTGTTTCTCAAGGTCTCTAAGATCTCCTGAATCTTTGCAAGTCCTTCGATGCCCTTCAGCTCGATGGATTTAACCGCATCTTTGTAGTAGCCGTACTTCTCATACATGGCAAGCATGGCATCCCAGAGGGTCATATTTTTGGTCTTATAATATGCTGCTGCCTCACAGAGCGCAACCGTCGCGGAGATGGCGTCCTTATCCCTTGCGTAGGTTCCGATCAGACAGCCGTAGGATTCTTCCAGACCAAAGAGATAGGTCCCTTTTCCGGTATGCTCATTCTTTAAGATCTGCTGCCCGATGAACTTAAAGCCGGTCAGCACCTCCACCAGCTCGCATCCATAGCTTTCTGCCACAGCGTCCACCAGGTTGGTGGTGACGATGGACTTGACCACCTGACCGTCCGCCGGGATCTTGCCTGCCGCCTGCTTCTGGCTCAATACATAGTCGCACAGAAGGGAGCCGGACATATTGCCGGTCAGCGGAATATATTCTCCGGTTTTTGTATCTTTTACATAAACTCCAAGACGATCCGCATCCGGGTCGGTCGCCAGCACCAAATCTGCGTCCACCTCTTTCGCCAGCTTCAGACCAAGCGCAAAAGCCTCTGCTGCTTCGGGATTCGGATAGCTGACGGTGGGGAATTCTCCATCCGGAAGCTCCTGTTCTTTTACCACATACACATTCTCAAATCCCAGCTCTTTTAACGCACGTCTTGCGGGAATGTTGCCGGTGCCGTGAAGGGGCGTATAGACAATGCGGATATCTTTTTGCATCTTGTCGATGGCTTCCTGATTCACCACCTGCGCCATGACATGTCCAATGAACTTGTCATCAATGGCCTGCCCGATGATCTCATACTTTCCGGCTGCCTCTGCTTCTTCTCTGGTGGTCGTCTTCACGGTAGACAGATCCGTGATCGCCAGCACTTCTGCTGTCACGCCCTTGTCATGAGGCGGCGTGAACTGTGCGCCGTCCTCCCAGTATACTTTATAGCCATTGTACTCGGGCGGATTATGGCTCGCCGTAATATTGATGCCTGCCACACAGCCAAGCTCCCGGACTGCAAAGGACAATTCCGGCGTCGGACGCAGCGACTCAAACTTATAAGCCTTGATCCCGTTGGCTGCCAGGGTCAGCGCCGCTTCCTCTGCGAATTCCGGAGACATCCGGCGGGAATCATAGGCAATGGCAACGCCCTTGCCCTGTCCTCCCTGTTTGATGATATAATTTGCAAGGCCCTGGGTTGCACGGCGCACCACATAGATGTTCATCCGATTGACACCGGCTCCGATGATTCCTCTCAGGCCTGCCGTGCCGAACTCCAGATCCTTATAAAAGCGCTCCTTGATCTCATTGTCATCGTCTGCGATTGCCCGCAGTTCTGCTTTTGTAGCTTCGTCAAAATAGGGATTGGAAAGCCACTCCTCATAGATTGCTTTGTAGTCCATTTTGTATAATTACCTCCCGAATTCTGTAGTTTAGTTAGAGTTATTATACAATATCTCCCTGGAAAAGGAAACTCTTTTTTCCCTCTGGGACAGGAATTTTTCCAGTTTTTCCATATGCTTTCCCGGGATCCACGCCTTATTGGTATTATAGTAATAATTCGCCAGCTTCCAGAATTTTTCCGGATACTGCATGCGGATGCTCAGGTATTCTTTTTCCCTTGGATCCAGCGGCCGCACCTGTTCATAGGCGCTTACAATCCGGCTTCCCAGATGAAAATCATAATTTTGCTTCTCAAGAATTTTTCTCAAAAACAAGTACAGATCGTTGGCCTGCACATCCAGCGCAAACTTTTCAAAATTGATCACAGCCATCTGCCCGCCGGCCACCAGGATATTGTGATGAATATATTCTCCGTGGCAAAAATATCCCCTGGCAAGGGCCTGCTCCCTCAACTCTTTATAAGCGGAAGCCCCAAGTCTTTGCTCCACAGCCTCCGCCTCTTCCATGACTTTCGGATAGCAGGAAAGATAAGCGGACTCAAACACATTCTTCCGGTTTTTTTTGCGGATGAACGCATAGATTTTCCTAAGTTCCCGGTTATGCCGCTTAAGCTCCTCCACCGCATCCGCCGCTGCCAGACGCAGACGGTCCTCGTCGGTCACTTCACAGAATCCCTGCAGATCTTTATGCATGGACGCCAGCAGAGAAGCAGCCTTCAGGATCTCGCTCTCGCTTCTGGTGTCACATTCTCTTCCATCCAGGGATTCTTTCACCACAAACCGCTCATACTCCCGGTACACGGTCGCGAGCCTGCCTTCCTTGTCCGGCTCCATCCGGTCCACCAGATGACCGCAGTCCTTCAGGTGCTGCAAAAGCTCCTGTTCCTTTAAGAGCTTGTATGTGCTTCCGGAAAATTCCCGGATCAAACGCCTGCCCACGCTGGTATCCAGAAGAAATGCCCCCCTGGTACGCCAGCTGGCGTTCACGGTAAACGGGTACTGCTCCAATACCTGCAAATCTCTCTCGTTCATAGAATCCCCCCACGCATCGGTCGTCTCGTACCTTCTATACATATGTGGGAGAAATCAAAAATAGCACCCCGAAGGGTGCTGGTTTCTGAAAAATTTTATGGTCATGATAAAAAGGTGCCGCTCTTCCGCTCTGAAAAACAGACGCCGCAGGAAAAAACGGATTCTATGTCTTTCTCCGTCCGGCATCGTCTTTTAGAGTACTTCCTGACTGCCTTTCAGCTTAAATCTTCCCACAAGGCTCTTCATCAGCTGTGACTGGCTGGATAATTCTTCACTTGCGGCGGCACTTTCCTCAGCAGTTGCCGAGTTTGTCTGTACCACACTGGAAATCTGGTCAATTCCCATGGTAATCTGTGAGATGGAATCTGCCTGAACGCTGCTGGCCTCTGAAATCTGTCCGATAATGCCTGCCATCTCATTTACGCCATTGACTGCCTGGAACAAGGACTGGGCCGTCTCGTCGGCAATCCGGGTTCCGTTTTCTACTGCCTTCAACGAATTTTCAATCAAAACAGCGGTGTTCTTAGACGCCTCTGCACTTTTGCTTGCCAGATTGCGGACTTCATCAGCCACTACGGCAAATCCTTTTCCGGCAGTTCCTGCCCGGGCTGCTTCTACGGCAGCATTCAAAGCCAGGATATTGGTCTGGAATGCAATGTCTTCAATCGTCTTAATAATTTTACCGATTTCGTTGGAGCAGTTGCTGATATCACCCATGGCCTGGATCATCTCCTGCATTTTATCACTGCTCACATTCATTTCCGCGCTGATGCTGCCTGCCTTTGTATTGGCCTGCTGCGCATTGTCTGCATTCTGCTTTACCTTCTCGGAGATATCATTAATGGTGGCTGCAAGCTCTTCAACGGAACTTGCCTGCTCGGTTGCTCCCTGGGAAAGAGCCTGGGCGCCGTTGGATACCTGGTCTGATCCACTTGCAACCTGAGCGGAGCTTTCGCTGATCTGCAGCATCGTGTCGTTGAGCTTTTCCGCAATCCCCCGGAAAGAAACCAGCACCGGATGGAAGCCGCCTGTATATTCTTCTTCACAGATGGAATCCACCGTAAAATCTCCGGCCGCCATTTTCGCGAGGAATTTGTTTTCATCATCAATGATACGCTGAAGCTTGCGGATCAGTCTGCGTACCTGATCTGCCAGAACACCCAGTTCATCCTTGGAGGTATAGGAAATCTCCACATCCAGATCCCCCTCTGCCATTTTGATCGCAGCGCTCTCGATTTCGGAAATCGGTGTCTTGATCAGGCGTACCACCACAAAGGAAAAGAAAACTCCCACAAGGATGATTGCAATGATAACTGCCGCCATCACGCCGGTGGCAGTCCGGTAAAGGAAGGTGCTCTCCTTGGTTGCCGCATCGCTGCCTTCTGAATTATAAGTGATAATGTCCTGAAAATCACTGTTCAGAGAATTGTAAAGGTCGACGCATTCCCCTTCCAGAATCGCCCGGGCCTCTTCCGGACGGCCTTCTTTCACCAGAGCAATCATTTCCTCATCTAATTTACGGTACTGCGTCCAGAGGTTGATTGCATTATTATAGAAACCGCTCTCTTCTTCGTCAATTAACTCTTTATAGGTGGCCAGGAGGGTATCCATATTTTCTTTTTCCTTCTGAAGATACTGAAGACTGGACGCCTCAACCTCATCTGAAATTGCGGTAAGATACCCCAATTCATTCAGGCGGATATTAGAAAGCGTTACATTCAGTTCTCTGGCCGTATCAATACTGGGAAGCCAGCTTGTGGTAATGTCACTTGTCATGTCATTCATCCGGCCCATAAGAGAGAAAGACATACCACCGATTATCAGCATTCCAATCAGTGCAACTCCTATAAGGACATAAAGTTTAAATCTGATTCTTAAATTTCGTATGTAGCCTATCATGTCTCCGGTCTCCTTTTATGTTCTTTTCTCAATGGCTGTCTGCTGTAAATACAGCCGCCGACTTCTGCAGCACTTATTTGTTCGCACCGCATTTTTTATAATATATCGGCATGCTTTCTTGTTTATTAAATAAAAGAAAGCATCCTTTTGATCTCTGTCAGCACCATTCATCCTGTATGGTCCATCATTCGTCAGGACTTCATCTGGTTTTCTTATATTATGTCATCTGTATCCATATCATGAAATGCTTCATTGGCAGAATCAGAGATTTTGTACCTTCGCAGCGCCTCCTGCAAAAGCCGGTCTTTCCGGTTTTGCTCCGGCTTTTCCAGCACCAGTTCCAGAAGATACTGCAGGATCTCCCCAAGCCCGGGACCCGAAGCAAACCCCGCCTCCATCAGATCCCTGCCGCTCACTGCCAGCTGTTTTAAGGTAACGCATTCTTTTTCCTGCCGGATCCTGTCATAAAGCTGCCCAACCTCCTGAAGCGCCTGAAGCTTCGGCTCCTGCATGGCCGGATTCTGCGCCAGGATATCTGCCCGCTGCACCTTCAGATACAGGGGGAACAACTCCTCCCCGATCCGGTTCACGGCACGGCGCACGCCTGCCGGTGTCAGTGCCGGATGATAATCATGACACCAGACCAGCTTTTTCACCTGTCCGGTCGTCTCATTGTCAAATTTCAGACGCCGCAGGATCTTTCCCGCCAGTTCTTCGCTGACTTCCGGATGCCTCTTGAAATGATCGATCCCCTCTGCGTCTGTGGTCTTAACCTGCGGCTTTCCAAAATCATGAAACAGCACGGCCAGGCGCAGGACTTTGTCCGCCTCCGTCTGTTCCAGCGCATGAAGGGTGTGCTCTCCCACAGAATAAATATGATGGGGATTGTTCTGCCCGCATGCCATGCAGACGTCAAACTCCGGCAGCACCACCCGGGTAATCCCGCTTTCCCACGCTTCCCGAAGTTTCTCCGGGTGCGGGGATGTTAAAAGTTTCACAAGCTCTGCCTGAATCCGTTCTGCACTGACCTTTTTCAGATTGCCGCACAGCTTTGTGATGGCCGCTCTTGTCTTCTCTTCCAGTACAAATCCCAGCTGGGCGCTGAACCGGATGGCACGCAGCATCCGAAGAGCGTCTTCCATAAACCGCTCCTCTGCTCTGCCCACACACCGGATCACTCCTTTTCTCAGATCGGAGATGCCGTCAAACGCATCCACCAGCCCGGCCTCCTCGTTATACGCCATGGCATTGATCGTAAAATCCCGCCTCTTCAGGTCTTCCGTCAGGCTTCTGGTAAACTGCACTTCCTTCGGATGGCGGCAGTCCTCATACTCGCCGTCCACCCGGTAGGTCGTCACTTCAAAGCCCTCCTGCCCCAGCATGACCGTCACGGTCCCGTGCTGCAGCCCGGTGTCAATGGTTCTGCCAAAGAGCGCTTTGACTTCCATGGGCAGCGCGGATGTGGTGATGTCCCAGTCCGCAGGTTCTCTTCCAAGAACTGCATCGCGAACACACCCGCCGACGGCATAGGCTTCATGCCCTGCCGCGGCGAGTGTGCGGATAATTTTATTTACTTTTTCAGGAATCTGTATCTGCATCATGGCCTTTTCGTTTTTAATATGCTTTTCCCCAGTAGACCAGCTTCTTCGCCGGCCTTCCGCAGCAGACGCATTTCTCAGAGATGGAGTGCTGCCCGAAAGGCATACAGCGGCTGGTGGCCGTGGTGTCTTCCTTGATCTTGTCTTCGCATGCCTGATCGCCGCACCACATGGCCCTTACAAATCCGGGTTTGTTGTTGACAGTATCCGTGAATTCCTCATAGGTCAACGCATCGTAGGTGTGTGCATCCCGATGTGCACGGGCACGCTCCAGCATATCCTTCTGCATGGTCTCAAGCACTTCGGAAAGCTTCGTCTCCAGTTCATCCAGCGATACGACGATCTTCTCTCTCGTATCCCGGCGGACGATGATCGCCTGATTTGCCTCGATGTCCTTGGGGCCGATCTCGATACGGGTGGGGATGCCCTTGATTTCCTGCTCTGCAAACTTCCATCCCGGACTCTTGTCCGTGTCGTCCACCTTCACCTGGAAGGTCTTCGCCAGACGGTCCCGAAGCTCATATGCCTTGTCAAGAACGCCTTCTTTGTGCTGTGCAATCGGCACGATCATCGTCTGAACAGGCGCAATCCTGGGCGGCAGCACCAGACCGGAATCGTCTCCGTGAACCATGATGATGGCACCGATCATACGGGTGGTCATCCCCCAGGAGGTCTGATGGACGTGTTTTAACTGATTGTCCTTGTCTGTATACTGAATGCCGAAAGCTTTTGCGAACCCGTCGCCGAAATTATGGCTGGTACCGGACTGGAGCGCCTTGCCGTCGTGCATCAGGGACTCGATGGTGTAGGTCGCCTCCGCACCGGCGAACTTTTCCTTGTCGGTCTTCTGTCCCTTGATCACCGGGATTGCCAGCACTTCCTCACAGAAATCGGCATACACATTCAGCATCTGAACAGTCCGCTCTTCTGCCTCTTCCGCCGTGGCATGGGCCGTGTGTCCTTCCTGCCAGAGAAATTCTCTGGAACGCAGAAACGGCCTTGTCGTCTTCTCCCAGCGCACCACCGAACACCACTGGTTGTAGTTCTTCGGCAGGTCCCGGTAGGAATGGATCTCATTGGCATAAAAGTCGCAGAACAGCGTCTCCGAAGTGGGACGCACGCACAGACGCTCCTGCAAAGGTTCCAGTCCGCCGTGGGTCACCCAGGCCACTTCCGGGGCAAAACCCTCCACATGATCCTTCTCCTTCTGCAGCAGACTCTCCGGTATAAACATCGGAAGGTATACATTCTCTACGCCGGTCTTCTTGAATCTTCTGTCCAGTTCTTTCTGGATGTTCTCCCAGATGGCGTAGCCTGCCGGCTTGATCACCATGCAGCCTTTTACACTTGTATAATCGATCAGTTCTGCTTTCTTCACCACGTCCGTATACCACTGGGCGAAGTCCACATCCATGGAGGTAATTCCCTCCACCAGCTTCTTGTCTTTTGCCATATCTGTAATTTCTCCTTTAACACTGTTCTAAACTGATTGTAAAAAGGATTGGAATGTTTGTCAAGTATGGATGCAACAAGTTTAATTCTGGAAATGCTTCCAGTACTTATCTGCCATATTCTTCTCTCTTTTGCAAATACTGTATGAGACGGAGGTGGCATATTTTATGAAAAGACAGACCAAACTTTATTTTCAGAAAACCGGAATTCTGCTGGCAGTCTATCTGGTACTTCGTTTTCTGCTGCCCCTTGTGCTGCCCTTTTTTCTGGCCTGGATGACGGTTGGAGTTCTTGTATTTGTGCAGCAGAAGTTACCCCTTCGGCTTCTGCCTCTTAGTGCCGTCTATCTCACTTCTTTTTTGCTGATTCTGGGTCTTGGGCTTTGCTGCGGCTGTTATCTTCTGTACGAACCCTGCTGCCGGTTGCTGCCCCTGTGCCAGAGTTACTATGCACAGTTTTCCGAGTACCTGACATGGCTCCCCGGATCTCTCTCCGGATATCTGGCAGACATTATGCCCTCCGCCCTGTCCTGTCTGTTCGGCATCTTCTTATACCTGATCTCGGTCCTGTTATTTGCCAAAGACTGGGACCATTTTCATACTCTTTTGTACAGGCTTCCTTTTGCCGAACCGGTCTTTCACGCCGGAAGCCGGATCCTTGTATGCGTGAAAGGGTGGCTGCGGGCACAGTGCCGGATCATGATCGTCGTCTCTTTGGAATGTGCCCTTGGCTACTGGCTTTTGCGCATCCCGGGAGCCCTTTTCTTTGCGGCGCTCACCGGATTCATCGATGCACTTCCGGTCTTTGGCACCGGCACCATCTTTTTTCCCTGGATCGCCATTGTCCTTCTGCAAAAAGATTATTCTTTCGCCCTCTGGCTCTTTCTTCTTTACCTGACCACCTGGCTCACCCGGGAACTGTTAGAACCAAAACTTCTGGGCGAAGGACTGGGGCTTCTCCCTGTGTGCTTTTTGATGTCGGTCATCGCCGGCCTGAAACTGTTTGGCGCTCTGGGACTGTTCACCGGTCCCTTCGGCATCCTTCTGATCCGGGAACTCTGGACCGAACTGGAACAAATCCAGATGCAGGAACGGCATTATGACCTTTAATCAGCCAGAGAAAAAGTCGGCGGTTCCAAAAACCGCATCTTTTCTCCGGTCACAGGATGCCGAAAAGCAAGTTCACAGGCGCAAAGAGCCAGCGAACGGCCTTTTTCCTCTGGTTTCCCATATTTCTGATCTCCCACGACAGGAACACCCGCATGGGACAGCTGCAGCCGAATCTGGTGATGCCTTCCGGTCAGAAGCCGGATTTTCAGCAGGCACTTTCCGTCCCGCTGTCCGATCACCTGATAGCGAAGCTCGCTGCGCCTGGCCCCCTTTGTCCCCTCAGAAACCACGCGGGAGATATTCTTTTGCTTCTCTTTGAGCAAATAATCCACCAGGGTCCCCTCATCTGCAGGAAGTTTTCCACAGACCAAAGCCTGATACCACTTTTCCATGTGGATATGATCCTGCACCTGTCTGCTCAGATCCGCCGCTGCCTTTTTATCCCGTGCAACCAGGAAAATTCCTTCCACCGGCTGATCCAGGCGGTTCACCAGGCCAAGATAGGAGCCGGGGATATTTCTCTCTGCCAGCTCATTTTGAAGCATGCTCATGATATCCGGCACCGATGCCCTGGCACTTTGTACCGGAACCCCTGACCGTTTCCACAAAACGAACAGAGAATCGTCCTCATATAATATTTTATAATTTTTCATATTTGTAGTCTTTGCTGTATCTGCCCTCAGTGGACAAGGGGGCGTGTGTCCCTGCTCCCGAATGCAAAAAGACTGCCGCAGCGTATCATCTGCGGCAGCCCTGTCCGGTCTCTGTGATCCATTACAGTCTCTTTAAAAGTTCCTCGCGCTCTGCCTCATATCCCGGCTTTCCGAGCAGCGCAAACATATTCTTCTTGTAGCTTTCTACTCCCGGCTGATTGAAGGGATTCACACCCAGCAGATAGCCGCTGATTCCACATGCAAACTCGAAGAAGTAGAACAGCTGTCCCAGAGAAAACTCATCCTGTGCCGGAATCTTCACCATCAGGTTTGGTACATTGCCGTCGGTATGTGCCAAAATCGTTCCGTTCATGGCATTTTTGTTGACGAAATCAATGTTCTTGCCTGCCAGATAATTCAGGCCGTCCAGATCCACCGGCTCCTCATTAAGGATAATCTCCTGATCACACGTTTCCACGGAAAGCACCGTCTCAAACATCATCCTTGCACCATCCTGAATAAACTGTCCCATGGAATGCAGGTCTGTGGTCAGATCCACCGATGCCGGGAAGATTCCCTTCTGATCCTTGCCCTCAGATTCACCGTAGAGCTGTTTCCACCACTCAGAGATATAGTGCAGGCTCGGCTCGTAGTTTGCCAGCACCTCTGTAGATTTTCCTTTTCTGTGAAGAATATTGCGGATTACCGCATACATCACCGCATCGTTCTCCTCGTACGGCGTATTCAAAGCCGCATCCCGTCCGCTTGCCGCACCTTCCATCAGCTTCTGGATATCTGCTCCGCTGACTGCGATCGGAAGAAGTCCTACTGCCGTCAGTACGGAAAAACGTCCGCCCACATCATCCGGAACCACGAAAGTCTCATAACCTTCCTCGGTTGCCAGGCTCTTCAGCGCCCCTCTTGCCTTATCCGTTGTTGCATAGATTCTCTTTGCTGCGCCCTCTTTGCCGTACTTGTCCTCCAGCATCTTTTTAAATACCCGGAACGCGATGGCCGGCTCTGTAGTGGTACCGGACTTGGAAATCACATTCACAGAGAAGTCACGGTCACCGATCACATCCATCAGATGGCTTAAATAACGGGTGGAAATGCTGTTGCCTACAAAATAAACTTCCGGCGTCTTGCGTACTTCTTTGGACACAATATTATAAAAACTGTGTCTTAAGAACTCAATCGCTGCCCGGGATCCAAGGTAGGAACCGCCAATTCCAATCACAAGCAGGACTTCCGAATCTGCTTTGATCTGCTCCGCCGCTTTTTGAATCCTCGCAAACTCTTCCTTGTCATAGTTCACCGGAAGGTCAATCCAGCCCAGGAAATCGCTTCCTGCACCTTTTTTCTGGACCAGCACATCCTTGACAGCCATTGTCTGTGCTTCCATAAATTTTACTTCTTCCGCACCAATAAACGGTGCCGCTTTTGAATAGTCAAACGTAACTTTTCCCATGTATTCCTACACTCCTTTTCTGCACGAGCATCCTCGGCGTTCTTGTAAATATTGTAGCACCCCGCAATAGAAAAAATCAAGTGGATGAGCCCAAAAAGTCGGAAAGAACTTCCTGAAAAATCTGCTCTTCTTCTTTTTCCAGAACCAGTCCGGGGGGCGAATCAGGCTTTGCCCCTTCCCCGGCCGCTGACTTGGGCATCTCCTTTTCTTTTTCTCCTTCCTGAAAGCCTTCATAGACATGGATTTGTCTTGGATAAAGGGTGTTCGCCACATAATCCAACAGATACACCCGGGCCTGCTCCCACAGGCTGTCCGACTCCAGCCACAAAAAAGCGATGCAGATCACAGCCGCCGCCGTAAACGCAGCCAAAAGCCTGTTCTGATAAAAGGAACGGTCATATCCAAGTTCCCACAAAACAGCTGTTTCCACAAAACCGATGCACAAAGTCAGGACGGTCCACCGTTCCGGCAGACGCCTCCACTGCCCCAGGGGGATGCCAAACTTTTTTTCCTGACACAAGTATTTCCCAACAAAGGCGGCCCGGTCATAGACACCTACATTCAGTTCATAGCTTTTTTCAAATTTCAGCGTCATGGCTTTGAGCATCTTTCCCTTTCCGCCATTTCCCAGAGCCGCCTCTTTGCAAAGTTTTCCAAACAGTACTCTTCTTACCAGTGCCAGAAGGATTCCCCATATTCCCAGCGCCAGAAATTCTCCGTAGTACGAATACCATACCTGATACATCATGATACCTCCCTTTGCATACATTTTTAGGTGAATCCATTATAGCAGAGTCACCCGAAAAGGGAGGCATAACTTATCGACCGATTCTGACTTTGGCTGTCCGATCCTGTCCATATCCGGCATCCGGAAAATTCCCGGTCACAAGAAGGCATCCTCTCAAAGGCGCCCGATCAGATTCTCCACCAGCGCCACGCTGTGGGCGATGGCCTGCCGCTCAAAGGTCGGATAATCCATGGTGGCACTGTCATCTGCCTTGTCAGAGATGGCCCGGATGACGACAAATGGAATCCCGTTGAGCCAGGCAGCCTGGGCAATCGCTGCCCCTTCCATCTCGGTACACATGCCGCCAAACTGTCGAACAATCCGCTCTTTTACTTCTTTATCCGAGATAAACTGATCCCCGCTGACCACCCGCCCGGTAAAAACCTGAATCTTTGGAACCGCTTCCCTGCAGGCCGCTTCCGCCTGCTTCAAAAGCTCCGGATCCGCCGGAAAACAGCTGGTCTCCATCCGCGGAATGACTCCCGGCTCATAGCCAAAACCGGTCGCATCCATATCATGCTGCAGGGTATCTGTGGAAATGACAACATCCCCAATATTGATCTCTGTTTTGAGAGAACCGGCGATTCCGGTATTGATCACTGCATCCACCTGGTAAACATCCGCAAGAATCTGAGTGCAGATCCCTGCATTTACCTTGCCGATTCCACTGCGCACGATCACAATTTCTTTTCCGTTCAGTGTTCCCGAATAAAAATCCATGGAAGCTTTCTGAAGCTGCCGTACATCCATAAGCTTTTCCCGAAGCGCCAGCACTTCCTCTTCCATGGCACCAATAACACCAATTTTCTTTATCATGTTTGAAAAACCTTCCTTTCTGCATATGACTTTATTTTACAGTATAACGGATCCTGGAGTATTTGAACAGAACTTTCCGGACGACATTTTGGTTACTTTTCGCATTTTTGAGAAGCTTCATACTGGCCAATAGGAAAGAAACATTGCGCCTACAGGTATCACCCCATTTTTTTGAGTGCACACCCAGAAAACATCCGTTGTCACTGCTCACAGATACCCTTTGAACAGTAACTATCCGTTTCTTCTTTTTGCAATGCAGACAATCCTTCTCTGGTAAAACTGGATTTTATTTGGTATACTGTCTGTCACAGGGACAAGGATCACAAGCATGTCCAAAAACAGCGAAGGCCTCAAGGGCGCACCGATTCAGGAAAGGCAAGCCAGGAATGGATCGTATGGCGTGTGCCGTGAGGCTTAAGCGGAACTTAGAATAAGGAGGATGGACCAATGGTATATCGAACAAAAGGAACCTGCTCTCAGGCAATTGATGTAGAGGCAGAAAACGGGGTAATCACTTCGGTGAAGTTTATCGGCGGGTGTGCCGGCAACACCGCCGGGATCTCCAAGCTGGTAGTCGGAATGTCTGTGGATGATGTAATCCGCAAGTTAGAAGGCACCACCTGCGGCAAGCGCCCCACATCCTGTCCGGATCAGCTGGCCAAGGCTTTAAAGGCTCTGAAAACCGGTCAGACGGCAAATGCTTAGCGCACCCATTATTTTCTGCTGAATTCACAAAGTTAGGTTTTTAGCCTACGTAAAAAAGGCGTTCCCAAAGATGCCTAACTTCGGGAACGCCTTTCTTTTCCTGTGAATGCCTGTTAACCCTTCGTACGCCATAGCTGTTATGACAGAATGGTTAATAGTTATTTTATCTTTTGTTCTGGACTCGGTCTGAGTCCCTTTCCTATATTCAGTTGTAAGATTGCCTCCGCATGCATTTGGCAATTCTGCCTGTCCGTCCAATTGTAAATTTGCCTGTTGCTACAAAATTGTTTTGTTTGTTGCTCGTCATGCGCTCATCCAGGGCGGGTGTAAATCTTATCTGGATGAATCATTGTGGCTGCACGAACGCCGCATAAAGTTTGGGGTCTTTATGCGATGACTCTCTTTTGGTGATCATTCAAAATGGAGTGCATCTGTGCAGGTTACTGTAGCTTCCACGATATCATCCTTGATAACCGAATGGGAGCCTTTTACACTGTAATACTTACCCCTGGTAATTTTGTAAGAATCACTGCATACTGTCGCAATCGAGCCATCATATTCGATTCCGGTCCAGTAATCAATCGTTCCCCAGCCATCCGTTCCATTATCGCTTTGGTCCAGATAGATACGCACATACACTCTGTCACCATCTCTATGTGCCAAAGTTGTTCCAGAACAGATTACATATCCTGGTTTGTCCTTTAATATCTTGGATATACCAGCATGTAAATAATCGCCACGTGCAATACCATACCAAGCATCTGTTGCCTGATCTTCCTGCACATCATAAACATGATATCCCGCAGGTTCTGTGTCTCCTGGAACATCTTCTTGTGCATGAACACAAAACACATTAGCAAATAGTAACACTCCTGTCAGAGCCCATATACTTATCTTTCTCCAAGACCCTTGCATAACATACCTCCTTTCCGACAATATTGTAAGCTTACATTATTATAACGAATAATATTCTATTTTTTGACAGTCCTAAATGTTTTTTAATGAAATATTTTCAATAACTCTTTTATATTCATCATAATCCATCAATGCACTTATTGAATAATATGTATTCAGATACTCAAAAGAAGTTTCATAATATGTGTCAGATTGAGAATCTTTATATTCAAATACGAATACTTCTAAATTATATGATTGAACAATTAAAGTGTCTCGTTTTTTTCCGTCTGTTTGCCAATTAACACTAGAATCACTATTATCTTTGCTAATATAAATATACAATCTTTCTTCATCTAATTCAAATTTAATAACTGCTTCATTTGTTTTTTCCTCTATTCGATACTCTGATAAACTCATACCCGCCGGCTGATAGCTCAACCTTACCGGAATCACTCCCAGCTTCTCTTCAATCTCCTGACATACCTCTTCTTCGTCATATTCCCTCGGCACCGCCTCCGTATTATTTACCTTTGTAGTCGGTTCGTCCTTATCTCCTCTCTGGGAAATCTCCGGCTCATACACTCGGCTGCCTACACTGATCAATCCGCCTCCCATGCACAGCACCAACGCTGCCGCCAGTATAAAAAGCATACGCCTGTGAACCCTGCATGATTGGGCTGTACGTTTTTCTGCTCTGATCTTTCGATAAATGTCCTCCAGCCGCTCCATAGGAATATCAATCTCCTGCAGCTCCTCTGACATCTCCAGCTGCCTTTCCTGCTTTTCCACCATTGCCTTCAGATCTTCATTAACTCTCTCCCTTAGCCACTCGTCCCTTTCTAAGTCATGTTTCATATTTTCGCTAATCCTCTCAAGGCGCTCTAACCTCTTCCGCTTATATATTTTTACTACTCAAACATTCTGACTTTCTTCTACCTTACTTCCTGTTTCTTACTTTCCCCAAAATACTGCTTTAACAAAATCTCACCTCAGGAGATCCCCTAACACTTTTATTCCCACGCTATCCGTGACTGGTTCTTTTGTCACAGTTCACTGCAAAGACCATATGCTGCAAAAGGATATGATTCTGCCAAACGGTTCGGACAGAAGCAAAAGGAACCACTCCTCCCCCATTGACATTTCCTGCATCCGCTATATAATCATAATCAAAGCCACTATGCAAAGAAAGGTCAAATCACATGAAACGTATCGTACTCACCGGCGGCGGCACTGCAGGCCACGTTACTCCCAATATCGCCCTTCTTCCCGGTCTTCGTCAGTCCGGTTATGAGATTTTCTACATCGGCTCCAAAGACGGCATCGAAAAAAAACTAATCCAGGCTCAGAATATTCCATACTATGAGATTTCCTCCGGCAAACTTCGCCGGTATTTTGACCTGAAAAATTTCACGGATCCTTTCCGGGTCCTGAAGGGCTTCTCTGAGGCATCCTCATTGATGAAAAAAATAAAACCGGACATCGTCTTCTCCAAAGGAGGTTTTGTCTCCGTCCCGGTGGTTATCGCTGCCAGACGCCACAAAATCCCCGTCATCTGCCACGAATCCGATCTGACCCCCGGACTTGCCAACAAGCTCAGCATGCCGGGTGCGACCAAAGTCTGCTGCAATTTTCCGGAGACTGTAAAGTATCTTCCAGAAGGAAAAGCAGTCCTGACCGGATGCCCCATCCGCAAAGAACTGATGGAAGGAAACCGCACCGCAGCCCTGAATCTGACCGGTTTTCTTCCGGATAAACCGGTGCTTTTGGCCATGGGCGGAAGTCTTGGAGCTGCAGCGGTCAATCAGGCCGTCCGCCATGCACTTCCGGAACTTCTGAAAGAATATCAGGTAGTTCATCTGTGCGGAAAAGGCAAACTGGACGAACAGCTAAAGGGTACAAAGGGCTATGTTCAGTATGAATACATCCAGAAAGAACTCCCTGATCTGTTCGCCCTCTGCGATATCGTCATCTCCAGAGCCGGAGCCAATGCCATCTGCGAACTGCTGGCCCTTCGGAAACCGACGCTTCTGATTCCCCTTCCGGCAAAGGCAAGCCGGGGAGACCAGCTGCTCAACGCCCGCTCTTTTGAGCGTCAGGGCTTTTCCATGGTCCTCGAAGAAGAAAACCTGACAGAAGCCACACTGCTGCATGCGGTGAAAGAGCTGTCAGATCACCGCCAGGATTACCTGGATGCCATGAACAGGTCTCCCCAGTCCGACGCCATCCGCATCATCCTGGATCTGATCGGCCAGACCGTGTCCTGATTATGGAAAGGGGCAGATCATCAGTCTTCTCGGTCTGTCCCTTTTCTGTCTTCTTCCTCATAAGCATTTCTCAGCCATTTAAGTGTTCTTTCTCTCCATTTGCCAATCAAAGATGCTTTCACACCAAGTAGCTTTCCAATCTCGCGATCCTTCATATTCTCCATGTAGTGCAGCATCAGCGCTTCGTACCACAGAGGTTTCTCTTTCGCCAGACGTTCCAGTACCCGGTCACGTTCTTCCTTCTGTTCTCTTCTAACCAAAATATTGCCTGGATCAGACTCCACATCACATGCCAGCTCTTCACTGAATTCTTCCTGCAGAATCGTTTTGTACTTACCGCCTTTTCTCAGATAATCAATCCTCACGTGTTCCGACACCAGAAACAGCCACTTTCCGACCTTTTCCGGAGGCACGCGGTTTAGATTCCTCGACAGGCGCACAAAAGTATCCTGACAAATATCTTCTGCCATATGATAATCGTGGGTCTTCAAGTATATACTCCACATGATCTGCTTGCGATAGCGTTTAAAGTAATCACCCAGACGATGATCCTTTTCTTTCATGACACTCCTTGCTTATCCTCCTGCAGACCTTCGATCAACACTTTCAATTCTTCCATTTCTTCCGGAGTCGTCTGCCCCGGTTTCCATAAAATTCCCGCATGATCTTCCTCGTAGCGGGGAATCAGGTGCATATGAAAATGAAACACGGTCTGACCTGCCGCTTCCCCATTGTTCTGGACCAGATTAAAACCATCTGCCCCAAGTGCTTTTTTCATCCTTCCGGCAATGCGTTTTGCCCGGACCAGCACTTTTGCAGCCACCTCATCCTCCAGCTCAAAAAGATCACGATAATGCTCTTTGGGGAGCAAAAGCGCATGTCCTCTGGTGGCCGGCCCAAGATCCAGGATCACCCGAAAATCCTCATCCTCATACAAAGTTACAGACGGAATCTCTCCATTTGCGATTTTACAAAAAATACAGTTGCATTCCCTCATAAGACACCTCCTGATTTCACGATCATTCCAACATTTTTTCTGACAAATGTCATTTTTTGTCGAAATTTGTCGAACGATTTTATTTGCCATTTTTTGACATATCTGTTATATTACAGAAAGGGAGTGATGACATGCTGACATACGATGAACAGGAAAAAATGGAACGTCTGATGGCGAAAGATGAGAACTTCCATAAGCTGATCACCGCCATTAAGAACGATTACCATCTTACCCTTTCCCAGATCTCCCATGAAATCCGGAACCCTCTCACTTACGTGGACAGTTCCATCCAGTGGATCCAGAAGATGCACCCGGAAGTTGAGAGCTTCGAGTTCTGGGATCAGATGAAACATGATCTCCAGTATCTGAAAATACTTATGGATGACATCTCCGCTTTCAATAACGGAGAACAACTGAATATCGTCAAGATAGACCCCAGAGACTTTGCCTGTGATCTGAAGGATACGCTTCTTCCGGAACTTCTGGACAAGCATATCCCACTGCTGATTAAACTGGACAATACTTATCCGGATTTCTACGGTGATCCGGTCAGGTTAAAGCAGGCGTTTATCAATTTGATTAAAAATTCTATGGAATCCATTACCGAACGCGGGCGAATTACTTTGAAAGTATTTACTCACGACAAACGGCTGATGATCGCCGTCAAAGACAACGGCTGTGGAATTCCCGTCGAACACCAACAGTCCATTTTCCGGCCTTTTGTGACCTATAAGGAAAATGGAACCGGCCTCGGACTTTCCATCGTGCGCCGCATCATACTGGCACACAACGGTACCATTCATCTACGTTCCACGGTAGGAAAAGGAACGGAATTTCAGATACATTTACCATTATTGCCAACATCTCATATTTGTATATAATTATCCCAGGTAGGTTTTATGGGAGGGAGGACACCTCTCCGCCGTCCTCTCTCCTTATGAAACCTGCATCTTACCCGATGTCTTACTTTTTCTCTTCCAGGCACATCGCAAGCGTAATCTCCGGATGAGAGACATATCTTTTCCCTTCCAGACACAGAGACATCCGCTCATTGACCTGCTCCGGATGAAGGAGCAGCGTTTCTTTCTGCCCTTTGGTAAGCTGTTTGATCCGATATTCCAGCTTCGCTGCATCGGACCAGCTCTCTGCTTCCCACACCATCGCCAAAGAACAGACCGGATGGCTTTTGGTGTATTTTGCACCGGGTTTCTTCCTATAATAATGTTCCTGAATCCTGCGTTTTAAATCTCTTGCAATCCCGGTATACAAGGACCGGTCTTCGCACCGCACCATATAGACGTACGGCATCAGCTTTCCCGGCGGCGAATCATATGGATGCGGTCCCAGCTTTCCCCATGGTACACAAAGGCATGTTCCTCTGTATAATTCACCACAAACCCTGCACTCTGATAACAGGCACGGGCCCGGGGATTGCTGTCAAATACTCCAAGGGTAACCTGGGATACTTCCAGAATGTCAAAGGCATAAGCTGCTGCCTTTTCCACCATCTGACGGCCCAGGCCCTGTCCGCGTCTGGTGTGATCAACAACAATCATTCCAAGATGGAGGCTGTCATTTTGATAATCCGGCCACATATACAAATGTCCGATGACTTCCCCCTGTTCATCAATACCTGCCATGACCCATTCATCTGCTTTTGACTCCGACTGTTCCATACGGTCTGTCAGCTGTTCTACGGTAAGCGGATATGAAAAGACCCCGGCGCACCACATGGCCATCACCCGCTCCTCACAGATCCATGGCAGAATCTTTTCTGCATCCTGTCTCTTAAAAGGCCTAAGCCGGACCATGAAAATCCCCTCTCTCTTTCTTTTTAAAATCATAGCAATTCATACCAGAAAAGTCAACGGTTTTTCTGAACCATAAATCGGGAATTTCTCCAATTTTTCTGACATTATGTTCTGTTTATCCTTTGTAGGGTGAAGTCTGAGTGATCCTGTTATTGTTTTTCTTTTCATACGATTGCCTCATTCTATTCTTTGTTTTCTGAGGGTATGTTAATCGCATATCCTTTTAGTGATACTCCCAGCAATAGATACATCTGAAATATCCCTGTTCGTTCCAAGATTACATTTTGCTTTATGGCTTCCACCAATCTCTCCTCCTTTACCGTAAGATGTTTGGGCGGTGCAACCTAATACACCGCCCAAAACACAATAAGCATTACTCCTGTGGTACCCTATACAAATGCTTTTTCAGAATGAAGTACAGCACATAGATATCGCTGTTCGTCTCCTGAATATGAAGTTTTTCCAGAAACCACTCTCTGCCCCTGCTGTCACTACAGCTCCTGTCTTTTATCTCCTGTTCTTCCATGCTGTCTGAAAAGCGAACCTTAAATGGATATACATTGACTGCATCTTCTATATCATGGATATCATCTCTGACAGGCGTCATAATCACAATCAAACATCCCTGCGGACCCAAATCTTCTTCCAGAATATAATGCATACGCTTCAGAATCCTTTTAGGCAGTCTGTATTTTCCTAATAATGGATTGATATTTCGCAAAAGCAACAGTTGGTTTTCTGAAAATATTTTAATGACCTTCACCTCGTTTCCTCCTTTCTTCTAAATTTGCCCAAAGAAAAAAGACAGATTTTCTCAATCTGTCCCTTCCCTGTGGTGCTTCAAATACACAGAATAACATGTTTTAAAGGTCACCATCATAATAATATATATGTCCCTATCTTTTTACCCAGTTATGAGGCTTTATTTTGCCGTTTTTATCCTTATAACAAGTTCCTCCTGTTGGTTTGGCAGTTGGCGCGTTTGTTGTCATGGTTTTACCGCAATGTTTGCATATCCAGTTCATATAAAAGACTCCCCTCTACATCAAAACCTTATCTGCAGTATCTGATAACATATGATTACATCTTATATCTTTTCAAGCAATATCACTATTATTCTCATGATCAGATGTGTTTTGGGAGGAATTTCTGAGGTCAGCCCACAAATATTTTATTGCTGCATTTGTATGATTAAAAATCCAATTGCCAATAATACCAACGATTTCGCCTACTTTTCCAGCAAACCAAAATATCACTGCCACAGGGTAAAGAAGGCAAACTAACAAAGCGGTTAATATAAAAGCAATTATTGTTGATAACACCATAATCATACTGTGTTCCTCCTCATTTGCACATAAGTAAATATAATTACTTTTTTCATAAATAACTATAGCAGTTTGAATAAAAAATGTCAATAATCTAAACTATATTTATGGATATGAAAACTAATTTTAATATCGGTAAAAGAATCCACGAACTGCGGATAGGCAGTGGGTTAAGTCAGGAAAAGCTTGCACTGCGTGCAGAAATAACAACAACGTATCTTGGCTTATTAGAAAGAAATCTGAAAAACCCAACGGTAAAAGTTATTGAGCAGATATGTAATCAATTAAATATCAGTCTAAACGACTTTTTTTCTCCGTCTCATACTCCTGAAAAGCCAACAGACACTACCTCTTTGCAAATTCTTGCACAGATAAGCGACCGGAGTGAAGAAGAAAAGTTATTGATTCTTCAGACAATCAAAGATATTTTAAGATTATGCGACCTTTCAAAAAAAGAATATGAAAAAGGATAACATACCTTAATGTATCTTATCCTTTTCATTTTCTGCAATATTTTTTCCGGCTGCGACACTTCTGCGACCAGTCTGCGACCAATTCTGCGCCAAACCCTTTCCCCCTGACTTTTCAGGCACTTTACCCCGTCATCCTGAAAAAGGCGTAAAAATCAACAAAAAAAGAACCGTCCCCAAGGCTTTCATAGCCTCAAAAACAGTCCTTTAACCTGCGCCATCAGGGGCTCGAACCCTGGACACCCTGATTAAGAGTCAGGTGCTCTACCAACTGAGCTAAAAGCGCATCTCTTATATGTTCAACGAACAAGACATATTATACTCAACCTGTACAGAAAATGCAAGTACTTTTTTAAAATTTTTTAAATTTTTTTTAGAAAAAATTCAGTTCTTCTCTCTGTCAGCGATCAGTTTGTGGATCGGGTTGCCCAAAGCAGAGAAACGTTCTTCATATTCTGTCATAATATTCCCTTTCATCAGTTCCGGATCATGGTGAAGGTCGTAAGTAAATGCCTTCAGATTCCAGCCCGCCTCTTTGACAGACTCCAGGGAGAAATCAAAAAGAAGACGATTGTCCGTCTTGAATTCCACCTGCCCCCCAACTTTGAGAATCTGATCATAGCGCGCCAGAAACTCTTTGCTGGTCAGCCTTCTTTTGGCATGGCGGTCTTTGGGCCACGGGTCGGAAAAATTCAGGTAGATCCGATCCGCCTCTTCTTTGTCAAACACCTTGCCGATCTGCTCTGCGTCCATCCGGATAAAATACAGGTTGGATAACGGTGTCTCCTCCTGCTCCATCTTTTCCAAGGCCCGCAGAAGCACGCTGGAATACTTTTCGATTCCCACATAGTTAATGGCGGAATGCTCTTTTGCCATCTCCATCAGAAATTTCCCCTTGCCCATACCGATCTCAATGTGGATCGGATGGTCGTTCCCGAAAATCTCCTGCCAGGTCCCGGCCCTTTGTTCCTCCTCATGAATCACATATTGGCTCCCGGCAATCTTCTCTCTGGAACCTCTTATATTTCGTAATCTCATATCCCTGCCTCCATTCTCTTTTTCCGGCGTTCCTACCCTCAGTGAACAAGGGGCGCGTATCCCCTTGTTCACTGAGGGTATTGTACATGATTACGGCTCATATGAAAAGCCGTTTTTTATTTTCAGAAAATAAAACCTGATTTTAGACATTTCAAATGTCAAGCACTATTTTTCTTTTCCAGAAAAAAATAATGGTTTTAGCGGATAGTTACAAAACATTTGTTTTTTTCTCCACGGTGTATAAACATGGTTTTACACACCAAAAATGTGGATAATGTGGATAACTTTGTGAATAACTTAAGTTTTTCCATATTTTCAAGGCTCTTAAATGTGGATAACTCTGTGAAGAATCGGGGGAAGCTTTTTGATAACTTTTTCCACCTTTTCTTTTTTTGTGCATAATGTCCTTTCAGGTTCTTTCTTAAGGGGACTTGACATAAAATATTAGCAGACAATTCTTCTTATCTGTTACGAATGAAAAAGGAGCGGATGACGGACAACCTGTCGAAAGGTCAAATGGATAAAGACAGATTAAAATATGATTAACAAGGTTTAAAATGATTAAAAATGTGATATAATGGATAAAATGGATCAGGAGGTGCACATATGGAACTCAGAGCAGAAGATGTTTTCCGTCCCGGCGCATTCCCCGAATATACTTATATATCCCGAAAATCTACAGTTTCTGATCTGCCTTATGAATTTCGGCTGATGCAGGCAATCAGAGTATCCGGATTCTTAACTTCCCTGGTAGGTCCTTCCAAAATGGGAAAGACCATCCTGTGCGAAAAAGTAATCGGATTTGAGAATATCGTGGAAGTGTCAGGCGCCGACTTTGATGAAGATACGGATTTCTGGAAACTGATCTCTGCCAAAGCAGGACTGGCATATGAAGGTCAGTTTGCATCTGAGAAACTGATCTTCAGCACCAGTAAGAAATATACAAAAAAAGAAATCTTTTCGCTTACGAAGGACAAGATCATTGAATATTACAGGGAAAATAATCTGGTTCTGGTCATAGATGATTTCCACTATGCGCCGGCAGGAAAGCGAATGCAGATTGCACAGC
>ERZ808046.363-NODE-363-length-46346-cov-16.087683_pt1 | contig 46346 bp, 51 predicted proteins | sample MGYA00380196_ERZ808046 | MGnify/ENA primary metagenome ERZ808046 (study PRJEB31490, sample SAMN06133421) | mouse gut metagenome | isolation source: Z6_2 | host: mice | place: China: Chengdu | collected 2015-05 ... | reverse complement strand
TTTGATAATTGAATCATTGCCAGATATTGAATTTTCAAGGTGCATAGCTAAAATCTATGTGCGAAGTTTGAGTTTATTACTTTTACAGCATAATCAGAAGATACCATAGCGTGTTCCCGCATATGCCCGGTAACTACAGCCTGGCCTACAACTCTTAATGCCGTTTGGGCAACAATGTCCTGGCTGCTTTTGGCTAATTGGTGTATCTTAAATCCGGCTTGTCTTACATCATGTATACGGGCGTTTCCCTTTTGCCAACTTTCATTAACATCATATCCCGCTTTGATAATAGGATTTTTCATATTCTTCATCTAATATTTTACGAAGTTTAATATCATCTGAAATTTAATTTTTGTTTTAGTTGCCATATAGCCCTTTCCTTTAAATTAAGATTATTGCTGTCCCTTGCTATTCCGTGTGTGGTAAAATGTCTTTTAATACTAACATAGTGTCTAAATCATTATAGCCATATCTTATTTTCAGACTATCAAGCCATCAACATTCTCCCGTGATAATCCACTTCTTTTTCGTGCATTAATGCATTAAAAATTGCATTTTTACCCGTTTTCTTAACATAAAAAGGTATGAGCAGGACAAAGAGTAATATATCTTAATTAAACTCCAAACACAGAAAAAGCATGGAAATCTTTTCAGACCGCCATGCCTTCTCATTCTAAACTTAATTTTTAAATCCCGTCAGAAAATCGTTTTTACTTTTTCAACTCATGAACATACGGAACCGCCTCCGACAGCTAAAATTGTAAAGATTCTTTCCCAAAATATATAGCTGTTGGATTTGAAAATTTGAAACCGCCTAGCATTGTCGTACTCTCTACCCTTTCTTTCTACTCTTCCAGAGAAAATGACACAGTAACATCCCCGTCTCCGAATATTTCCACTAATTTTTTCTGATCCATATTTTCTATTTTCCCAAGCCTTGTATAACTCCATGAATTTGTGCCATAGAAAATCGTCACCGAATTCCCCTGATAAAGCATCACATCTCCGGGTTCCGCCAAAATCTGCTCATCAGCAGCAGGTAATCTTTCTCCCAGAGCGCCCACCAGCTCGAACCCGCCATATGCTTTCATCTCTACCGTAAACGTTCCTGATGCAGCCAATCCCCGAAATGCCTCCTCTGACGCATTATCGGCGAGTTTCATGGTCATTACTGAGTCGCCTACAGTGATATACATGATATTTTTCCCCTTTTCTATTTTCTCATCAACCGCAGTCTTTGCCGGGACACCTCCAGAACTGTCCTCTGTCTCTGCCGCTCCATTACTGTTTTCTGAATTTTCTACTCCCGCCGGATTCTCTCTTTGAATCACATCTGCCGGCTTATTACTGACCTTACCGCATGCTGTCAATGAAACTATCAGTACCGCTGTCAAAGTCAAAGACCACGCTGCAAGCAACGGGACATCAAATTTGTAGCGCTGCAGAGCAGCGGGGTATTTGACCCTCGCGGCAGTCGGCAAATGTGCATGCAAGCATGCCCGCTTGGCTCGTTGCCCGCGGGAATAAAACCATAGATTTTTTTTCGTCCCTGCCATCTATGCACATTCCGCCTTTGTCGTCAGGATTTCTCCTTTTGCATTCTCGTCATCCATAATGATCTCGCCGACAGACGGCACGTAAATATGTCCTCCGGCAGGATTTTTGATACTGTCAACCGGCGTTGTGAGGGTTGCCTCTACTTCCGATTTTTCAAAGCTCAGATCACACCCTTCCATCTGGCAATCGATCAGTTTCAGATTCTTACAATAACATAACGGCTGCGTACCGATGATCTTACAGTTTTCAAAAGTCACGTTTTCACAATACCAGGCAAGATATTCGCCCTTTACCACACTGTTTCTCACGACTACATTCTTTGCATGCCAGAGCGCATCCTTGGTATCAAAATTGCAATTTTCAAACACGCAGTCCTCGTTGTACTGGAAAGAATATTTACCCTTAAGACTCACATTGTCAAAATGCAGACAGCTTGAGCGCATCATGAAATATTCGCCCTCGGCACTGGTATTTCTCATGTCGATTCCTTTTGTTGACCAGCCAAACTCCGGCGAGATGATATCGCAGCCGTCCATCTTAACTTTGGAACATTCGCGGAGCGCTTTGATTCCATGCAGCTTACTGTTCCTGATTTCTATATCATTCGTATACCAGATTGCCGCACGGCAAAGCTCCGTCATCGTAACTCCGTCAATCTTAACCCTCTCGTCATGCCAGAATGGATAACGGAGATTGAAAAAAACATTTTCCACCTGAATGTCGCTTGCCTCCTTGAACGCGCTCTCGCCGTCTGCCGGACCGTCAAACGCACAATCTTTTACATAAATGTTTCTGCTGCCATATAAGGCACGTTCCTCGTCAAATGTCCTGTTTTTCATTACTTCCATGATAAAATCTCCTTTTCTTCATTTATGATTTAAAAGCGTCAATAAGCATGACCGGCTATTCTCCGTCACTGATCAACACAATCTTGTTGCTCCATCCTTCCAGTACCGGATTTTCTTCTACAGCTTTTACAAATTCGTCTGTAGCATCAATCGTTCCCACTTTCGTATATTCTCCTGTAACTTCGGCGTCATGGTAAAAGAGAATGATCCGGTTAGGTTCTGAATAATATACATCTCCTGCCTTTACAGATGTGACCGTTTCCGCGCCGGACGGGATCTCATAGCGGCTTGGTATATCATAATACTGCATATACTCCCATCCTTCAAAATTATCATAATCATAGATTGGGAGTCTCCAGTCTGAGGTGCCTACATGATATGCTACGGCTCTTGCGGTATCATTATCTTCCAGTTGAAGCGTATACGGGGCTCCGTTATCGCCAAAGTGAACCTCCAACTCGGTTGTATCCACCTGGCTGAAATCCTGTGATTCCCCATCATTCGGTCCGGAAGCCTCATTCCTGCCGGCGTTCTCAGTTTGGGCATGGCTGTCATCTCCTGCATCATTATCATCCCGTCCACAGCCTGTGACTGCAGCTGCAATGCTTATCACCGCAATACTTACCATAAATACAAACGCTGTCATCTTTTTCTATTTCTCTATTTCCATCTGTCTTTACTATAAATCATTCAGCATTATATAACAAATATTTATATCCTATATTCTCACATGCTTTTTAGCTATATTTTACTGTTCATTCCGTCCACTCTGACAGATCTATTCATTTTGACAGTAATACCGCAAGATCCATTCTTCGAATCTTTCCAGATAACAACCAGGAAAAACCGGTAAATAATGCAACTACGAAAACACCCGGAAGCTGTATCGCAAGGATATCTGGATGAGAGATAAAATCACTGATCCTCCGTATTAGATTTGTTCAAGGCTTCTGTCGGCTCGTCTGCAAATACAATCCCCGGCTCATTCACCACCGCCCTCGCGATTGCAGCTCTTTGCGCCTCCCCTCCGGATACTTCTGACGGGTAGCGGTTCTTTGCTTTTTCAATATGCATCTGTTCCAGCAAAAACTCTGCCCTCTCCCCCGCCTTTTTCTCTGTCTGATGTTCTCCCATATTTCAATATTTCAACCCCTTTCAGCTCAAAAAATATCCATGATCTTGATTGATTTGATATACAAGATAGTCCAAACAGGAGATTCTCTTTTCATCTTTATGAATACGTTTTAAAAGAACCGACCGCTGTTTTTCTAATATTTCTAATTGTTTTTCTTTTCTGTTGTTCGCGGCACAATCCATAAATTTTTCTATCGCTGATATATTACATCCCGCATCTTTTAAATTTTCAATCACCATTTCTGTTTTCACCTTTTTATCTCCTTCCACATTCATCAAAAATTGCCATACATTTATTCTAACTTTATACTCCATAACAAACAAATACTTATATCAGATACCTTGCCATACTTGAAAAGCATATGAATGTCATGTTATAATGTTTTTGTATCTAAAATGAGAAAAAATATTATGGTAATCAAATTTAAGAGGTGAATCCTATGGAATTGCGTGTTTTACAATATTTTCTTGCCGTTACAAGAGAACAAAGTATTTCCGGCGCCGCCGAAGCGCTCCATTTATCGCAGCCCACTCTCTCACGCCAGTTAAGGGAGATGGAAGAAGAACTGGGAAAACAGTTGATCATCCGCGGTAACCGCCGGATCACCCTGACTGAGGAGGGAATCATCCTCCGCAAAAGAGCAGAAGAAATTATGGAACTGGTAAGAAAAACGGAAAATGAAATCACATTATCCAATAATTATATCGCCGGTGACATTACGGTAGGCGCCGGAGAAACTGACGGTGTGCGCTTTCTCACAAAGACTGCCAAAGCATTACAGGAAGATTTTCCGGATATCCACTTCCATATCATAAGCGGGGACGGTATAAGTGTGCTTGAAAATCTTGACCGCGGATTAATTGATTTTGGTTTGGTATTTGGTGAAGTAGATACCTCGAAATATAACATGTTGAAGGTTCCTTATAAAGATACATGGGGCGTTCTGATGCGTCATGACGCAGATTTAGCAGAAAAAGAAGTTATCACCTCAGAAGACTTGCAGGACAAGCCGCTTATTCTGTCCCGTCAGCGGTCAAGCAGATCTTCTTTGATCAAATGGCTTGGGAAAAGGTACGAGGATCTAAACATTGTCGGAACATACAATCTTCTGTTTAATGGTTCTCTCATGGTAAAAGACGGGATGGGATATGCTTTATGTTTCGATAAAATCATTCATATTACAGAGCACAGCGGTCTTTGTTTCCGGCCTTTAATGCCAGAGCTTTCAGAAGAAATGCATATCATTTGGAAAAAGTACCAGATATTTCCAAAAGCGGCTGAAAAATTCCTGCAGAAAATGCGGCAGTTTTCAGAATAGAATTACTGTTTCTCCCATAACATGCACTTTCTCCGCTCCGTTTCAGTCTGCACATGATGAAATTCATGCCAGAACCAAGACCATCCGAAACCACACGGATCCGATTTACATATCTCAAGTATTCTGATTTTACAAACAAAAAAACATGACGCCGTCAAGATTATTATATTATAATCAAGCTATGGAGGTGATGAATTGCAGAAAAGCAGACTGTTCAGATAGATATATACCAATATCATTCTGTTTTTCCAATGCCGGAGGAAATTGGAACTTTGGTAGATTTAGAATTGGAGTTTACCTTAGATGTTGGATATAGGTTATTTGACATGCTGGACGACACGGCTATTACAAAACACGAAAACGGATATACTGTTAAGCTCACGCTGCCGGAAAATAATTGGCTATACGATTTTCTGATGTCATTCGGAAACAAAGTAACAATAATTCGGATAAATGAAGTTGTACCCTCTGACCCTTTACAGGATTTTTATGGAATCCCCAACGCTGATTATCTGAAAACAACGATTCCTCTTTTGCAAGGGGCAGGCGCTAAGACCGCTTCCATACAAGACATACTGCAAAAGGGTATCTATATCACAAATGCCGTTAAAACCCCGAAGACAGACTATACCATTGATAAAAGCAGAGTCAACTAAGAAAAATGTTATTCCTGCCGTATCCACCTATAAATTGCGGAACAGTGAAATCTATTATAAGGGTATTCGAGTAATGCCGTCATACATTATGACCGGGGGGGAACATCTTAATAGAAAAGTCAAAAGTAGATCCGGCTCTTAAGTATACCTTTTCAGCTCCCGGATCGAATGAGTACACATCTAATTCCAAACGATGCAGATGCAATTCTTCAAAGGCAAAATCATGGGTAACCTCCGTTACCCATGTGCCGATTCCCTTTCCCCTCTCTGTCTTGCGGTAAAGGCAGATTCTCAAGTTTGCACATCGCAAGTCCCAATCAATATCATTGATTACGCTTTCACCGATGTTTCCTTTCAAAACGGTCCTTACGCGGGTCTGCGGGAATCTTAGTCGGATATTCCCCCTGAAAGCAGGCAGCGCAATAATCCTCACTGTCTATCAGCTTATCCAACTTTTCTACTGGTAAATACCCCAGAGAATCTACCCCAATAATCCTTGCGATCTCGTCCATACTATGACGGCATGCAATCAGGTTTTCCTCCGAATCAATATCCGTACCGTAATAACAGGGATATAAAAATGGAGGGGCAGAGATTCTCATATGGATCTCTTTCGCTCCGGCCTCACGCAAAAGCTTTGCAATACGCTTGCTGGTCGTCCCTCTGACAATGGAATCATCAATCAGTACAACTCTTTTTCCATCAATTACCTTCTTGACAGGGCTAAGCTTAATCCTGACCTTATCCAGACGTTCATTTTGTCCCGGAGAAATAAATGTCCTGCCCATATATTTATTTTTGATCAGTCCGATCCCGTAGGGAATACCCGATATTTTCGCATACCCCAGCGCCGCGTCCAATCCGCTGTCCGGAACGCCGATCACGATATCCGCGCATTTTGGATAACTCTCTGCCAGCAATTCTCCAGCTTTCATCCGGGATTCATGTACGGATATGCCGTCTATAACAGAATCTGGTCTTGCAAAATAGATATATTCAAAAATGCAGGTTCTCCGTCTCTGTTTTTCACAGTGTTCCCGCCTTGATTCCACACCGTTTTCCGTAAACACCAGAATCTCTCCCGGCAGCACATCACGGATAAATTCTGCTCCAACCGCTGACAGCGCACAGCTTTCAGATGCAGCCACATATGCCCCGTCCGCCGTCTTCCCATAGCAAAGCGGCCGGAACCCATATGGGTCCCTTGCCGCAATCATCTTCGTAGATGAAATCATCACCAGCGAATAAGCTCCTTCCAGTAAATTCATGGTATTGCTGACTGCTTCCTCAATGCTTGGCGTCATAAGCCTTTCTCTCGTAATCACATAAGCGATGGTTTCCGTATCACTGGTTGTATGGAAAATGGCTCCCGATAATTCCAGCTTATCGCGAAGCTCCAATGCATTGCTCAGATTCCCATTGTGCGCCAGCGCCATCTTTCCTTTCTGGTGATTGACTTCAACAGGCTGGCAGTTATTCCTTGTATTCCCTCCGGTTGTTCCGTATCTTACATGTCCCACCGCCATATTTCCCATCGGAAAATGGGTGAATGTATCTTTAGAAAACACTTCACTGACAAGTCCCAGATCTTTATAGGAAGAAAATACGCCGTCATCATTCACAACAATCCCACAGCTCTCCTGTCCTCTGTGCTGCAGGGCATAGAGCCCATAATAAACAATGCCTGCCACATTTCCTTTTTTGGTACCCCTTACTCCAAATACGCCGCATTCTTCATGAATAGCCATAACCTCATTCCCTCCTGCTATCTAGTACACCGAATAATAAGTAACCAGCCATATAACTTGCCTGATTTTCCGTCTGCGTCGTTAAAAGCTCTAGTCGATGCTCCCCGCCTGATCTAGTGCAGCCGCAATAAATCCCTTAAACAACGGATGTGACTGATTGGGACGGCTTTTAAATTCCGGATGGAACTGCACGCCTACGAAAAAAGGATGCCCGCACAGCTCTACCGTCTCAACCAGGCTGTCATCCGGCGACGTGCCGCTGATCACAAGCCCGGCTTCGGTCAGTTCTCTGCGGTACTTATTCTCTCCTCCCGCTTCCAGAGAGATCTGACGTACCGCCTCTAAAAAAGGCTGTGATTCAATATCGCCGATGGTTCCGCCTATCTCTGTGATCACCACATCCGCCTCTGTCTTTTTCCCCACACGATACACAAATTCCTTGATTTCATTCGTAATATGGGGGATCACCTGAACCGTAGAACCAAGATATTCCCCCCTTCGTTCTTTATTCAATACATTCCAGTAGACTTTTCCTGTAGTCAGATTGGAATACTGATTCAAATCCTCATCTATAAACCTTTCGTAATGCCCCAGATCCAGATCCGTTTCTGCCCCATCCTCGGTCACATATACTTCGCCATGCTGATAAGGACTCATGGTTCCGGGATCTACGTTAATATATGGATCTAACTTCTGAGCCGCCACCTTCAATCCTCTCGCCTTTAAGAGCCGTCCAAGAGAAGCTGCCGTGATCCCTTTTCCCAGACCGGATACCACGCCTCCGGTCACAAATATATATTTTGTCATAATCATTTCTCTTCCTTAAAATCTATTTTGTCAGGCTCTGCTGTCCGGCTCTCGCTATTCCACATCTTGAAGGGCGTCAAAACCTTCTTCACCGGTTCTTACTTTTACCACATTTTCCACATCATAAACAAAGATCTTTCCATCTCCAATGTGTCCTGTGTAAAGTACCTTCTTCGCTGTGTCAATCACCTTGCGGACCGGAACGGCGCTGACTACGATATCCACCTGTACTTTTGGAAACAGATTCGCCTCAACCTGTACGCCGCGGTAATATTCCGGTTTACCTTTCTGAATCCCGCATCCTAAGACATGGGATACTGTCATACCAGTAATTCCAAGCTTCATAAGCGCATTCTTTAATGCTTCAAATCTGGATTCCTTACAGACAATCTCAATCTTTGTAAACTTCGGAGTTCCTTCTTCAAATGCAGGAACTTTCTTAACAGGGATCGCTTCCGCAACCGGAGTATCACCGGATACCGCCACAGGATCATTTCCCTCTTCAATATACTCTGGAAGCATTGCAAAACCTGCATATGCAGAAGGGAGACCATGTTCTGCCGCATCAAGGCCGGCCATCTCTTCTTCTCTGTCTGCACGAAGACCCGCAATCGCTCTGATCACAAGAAATGTAATCGTTATAGTAACCGCCGTCCATGCTGCGACACTGACAAAACCGATAAGCTGAAGTTTTAATAACTCAAAACCGCCGCCATAAAACAGACCAGTTAAAGTTTCTCCCGAAGCATTTGCAATACTGTATCCAGGAGCCGTATCTGTAGCAAATAATCCGACTGCCAGTGTACCCCAGATCCCATTCATGCAATGCACTGCAACTGCTCCGACCGGATCGTCAATACGAAGTACATGGTCAAGAAGCCAAACACCAAACACGACCAAAAAGCCTGCAACTACTCCAATCACAACCGCACCGAATGCATCCGTCACATCACACGGCGCTGTGATTGCCACAAGTCCTGCCAAAGATGCGTTCAGACACATGGAAACATCCGGCTTTCCATATTTTATCCATGTAAAGATCATACAGACAACTGTTGCAACAGCCGGTGCGACTGTTGTTGTCAGGAATATAGAACCAAGCTGCGCAATAGAAGTTGCAGCCGCACCATTAAATCCATACCAGCCGAGCCAGAGAATAAACACTCCAAGCGATCCAAGTGCAATGCTGTGTCCCGGAAATGCATTTACTTTCAAAACTTTTCCGCTCGTATCCCTGGTAAATTTTCCGATACGGGGACCAAGAATTTTTGCACCGATCAATGCGGAAATACCGCCTACCATATGAATCGCACAGGAGCCGGCAAAATCGTGGAAGCCAAGCTGCGAAAGCCATCCTCCTCCCCAGATCCAGTGTGCTTCGATCGGATAGATCAGCGCAGAAATAACACCGGAATAAATACAATAAGAAAGAAATTTTGTACGTTCTGCCATTGCACCGGAAACAATGGTCGCCGTTGTAGCACAGAATACAAGGTTAAATACAAAGCTTGAAAAATCAAACTCTGCATATGCCGTAAACAAATCGAATCCCGGCTTTCCGATAAATCCAAACAAGTCTTCTCCCATCAGCAAACCAAAGCCAATCAGTATAAATACTACGGTTCCAATACAAAAATCCATCAAGTTCTTCATAATGATATTTCCTGTATTTTTTGCCCTGGTAAAACCTGCCTCTACCATTGCAAAACCTGCCTGCATCCAGAACACTAATGCGGCTCCAATTAAAAACCAGACTCCGAACACTTCGCCGGATACTGCTTCCTGCACAAGTTCTTTCATAGCTTCATCCATATTTTTTTCCTCCAATCAAGTTAAAATTATCAACCCTTCCAATTTGAAAATACAAAAGACAAGGATGGCTTTCATGACGCTTTTCCCTTCGCCGCAAAAGACCCCCTTGCCTTTTATATCAAATTGTGTATTTTCATTTGTAAAGTAAAAAGCGTCTCTGAGAACTTCATCTCAAAGACGCCCTTGCCTTTACGTGTTGGATAATACACCCGTTAAAATCATTTGTCAATCCTTTTTTTATTTTTCTTTCGTTTTTTATTGCTTCAAAAAAAGATTGACAAAACTCATCATCCGCTGTATAAATATAAAATATGAGCAAAGGCGTTCATTTTTAGAGCAGGAATCACCTGCCCTTAATACGGATGCCTTTGTTTTTTTGATTTATTCTGAAAGGAAGGTACAATACTTATGAAACTCGAAGGCCAGGTAAGGATCCCTTCCGGATGTGCAATCTCAGCAGCAATTTCCAAGGATGGAAATAAGATGTCCGGTGAAATGATCACAAATTCCATGAAACCCATGCATGACCGTTCCAACGGATTAGGCGGCGGTTTCGCCGGTTATGGCATATACCCTGAATATAGAGATTTTTACGCATTCCATATGTTTTTTGATTCCCGCGGCACACGCAAAGAATGCGAAGCTTTCTTAAAAGAGCGCTTTGAAATCGTCCATTCAGAAATCATTCCAACCCGAAAGATTCCGGCAATTACAAACGAGCCAATCATATGGAGATATTTTGCCGCGCCGTTAAAATCGGTTCTTGTGTCTTTGCAGTTAGACGAAAAAGAATTTGTCGCAAAAACAGTTATGAAGATCAATGCCGAGATGTCCGGCGCTTACGTCTTTTCCAGCGGTAAAAACATGGGCGCGTTCAAAGCGGTCGGTTTCCCGGAAGACGTAGGCGTCTTTTATAAATTAGAAGAATATGAAGGATATTCCTGGACGGCACATGGACGATATCCGACAAACACTCCCGGCTGGTGGGGAGGCGCGCATCCGTTTACACTGCTTGATTATTCTGTCGTGCATAACGGAGAGATATCTTCCTATGACGCAAACCGCCGATTTATCGAGATGTTCGGCTATAAATGTACCCTCCAGACCGATACGGAAGTCATTACTTATATCATGGATTACCTGCTCCGCGTACAGGGACTTACTCTCGGCGAAGCCGCAAGCGTGATCGCCGCACCGTTCTGGAGTACCATTGCGGCAAAAACAGATTTGGACGACCAAAAGAAACATACTTACCTTAGAACGATGTTTCCAAGCCTTCTGATTACCGGCCCTTTCTCCATCGTTTTGGGATTTGAGGGCGGATTGATGGCGCTGAACGACCGACTGAAGCTCCGTTCGATGGTTGTTGGAGAAAAGGATGACAGGGTATTCATCTCCAGTGAAGAAGCCGCTATCCGAAGCATGGAGCCAAATGCAGAAAATATATGGTCTCCCGCAGGCGGCGAGCCTGTCGTCGTTAAAGTAAAGGAAGGTGCGTTTTAATGAGTATAACATTTATTTATCCGGAATTTGAAGTAATCAGAAATGAAAACAGATGCGTTTCCTGTCGGGTATGTGAACAACAATGTGCAAATGAAGCCCACAGCTACGATGAAAAACACAAAATTATGAAGTGCGACGAATCAAAATGCGTAAACTGCCAACGCTGTGTTTCCCTCTGTCCCACAAGAGCCTTAAAGATTGTAAAAAGCGGCTGTACCCTGCGCGAAAACGCCAACTGGTCAACCCAGACAGTGAAAGAAATATACAAGCAGGCAAACAGCGGCGGCGTTCTTTTGTCATCCATGGGGAATCCGGAACCCTTCCCCGTTTATTGGGACAAAATCCTGCTCAATGCTTCACAGGTAACGAACCCGTCCATCGATCCACTACGGGAACCGATGGAAACCAGAGTTTATCTCGGAAAGAAACCACCGAAAATACAGCGCACGAAAGACGGTAAATTAGACTGCAAACTGCCTCCGCAGCTGGAACTGTCTATGCCGGTTATGTTCTCTGCCATGAGCTATGGTTCCATCAGCTACAACGCCCATAAGTCTCTTGCAATGGCTGCAACAGAACTCGGTATTCTATATAACACCGGAGAAGGCGGTCTGCATGAGGACTTTTACTGCTATGGCAAAAATACTGTCGTACAGGTGGCTTCCGGCCGTTTTGGCGTCCATGCGGATTATCTGGAGGCAGGCGCAGCCATTGAGATCAAAATCGGACAAGGTGCAAAACCAGGTATCGGAGGCCATCTTCCCGGTGCGAAAATCGTAGGAGATATATCCCGTACCCGTATGATCCCGGAAGGATCTGACGCCATTTCCCCGGCGCCCCACCATGATATTTATTCCATCGAAGATTTGCGGCAGCTTGTCTTCTCTCTAAAAGAAGCCGCGGAATATAAAAAACCAGTGATTGTAAAAGTCGCTGCCGTACATAACATTGCAGCAATCGCAAGCGGCATTGCCAGAAGCGGAGCTGATATCATCGCCATTGACGGATTCCGCGGCGGTACGGGAGCCGCTCCGACCAGAATCCGGGATCATGTAGGTATTCCAATTGAACTGGCTCTGGCAGCCGTTGATCAGAGACTGCGCGAGGAAGGTATCCGCAATCATGTGTCCCTCGTAGTAGGCGGCAGTATCCGAAGCGCCGCAGATGTAGTAAAAGCCATTGCTCTTGGAGCGGATGCCTGCTATGTGGCTACTGCCGCCCTGCTTGCTCTTGGCTGCCATCTGTGCCGAACCTGTCAAAGCGGTAAATGCAACTGGGGCATCGCTACCCAGCGCCCGGAGCTTGTGAAAAGGCTTGATCCGTCAATGGGCAGCAAACGCCTGATCAATCTGATGACCGCATGGAAACACGAAATCAAAGAATTCATGGGCGGTATGGGAATCAATTCCATTGAGGCGTTACGCGGAAACCGGCTGATGCTTCGCGGCGTCGGCTTAACAGAAAAAGAACTTGAAATACTCGGCATTTCTCATGCGGGAGAGTGATATGAAAAAGCTGCTTCTATAAAAGAGCATAAACATATATTGGGAGGTATGATACCATATGCAAATCATCGACGCTGCAAATTTAGATTATAGAACTTTAAATGAAGCATTGCGAGGAGCAGAAACCGATTACACCATCGAAGGCTGCTGTGGTCAGAGGTTTATTGCCGCCGGTATGTCCGAAAAGAATCTTACAATCGAAGGAATCCCCGGCAACGCGCTGGGCGCATACTTAAACAATGCCAATATTACTGTAAATGCGAATGCACAGGACGCTGTGGGCGATACCATGAATGAAGGGAAGATTCTGATTCATGGCAATATCGGCGATGCTGCCGGCTATGCCATGCGCGGCGGTAAAATCTATGTGAAGGGCAACGCAGGATACCGCGCCGGAATCCATATGAAGGCTTACAAAGAAAAAATTCCAGTTATGATCATCGGCGGATACGCTGGAAGCTTCCTTGGAGAATATCAGGCAGGAGGAATCATCATCGTCCTTGGACTTCACAAAGATAATAAACGCATTGTAGGCAATTTCCCCTGCACCGGAATGCATGGAGGTAAAATGTTCCTGCGCGGCAGCTGTGAGGATATTCATTTCCCCAAACAGGTTACCGCAAGATGTGCGGCCGCAGAGGAGTTAGATGAAATCCGGGAGTATCTGTCCGAATATTGCTCAGACTTCGGATATTCCGCAGATGAACTTTTATCTAAACCTTTTACAGTCATCACGCCAGACAGCAAAAACCCATACAAACAAATGTATATAGCAAATTAAAAGAAAATAGACAGGCTTATGGGAGATTCGACCACATCAGGCTGACGGTAAGCGGATACCTTCTTTATGACCAGATTTCCCATAAGTTCAATGAACATCAGGTTACATATATTAAGAAATGTATCGGATGGCGTCAGGTATATCACCTGAATATAGTTCTGAATCTTCATGATTTCTATGCGAATGTCTACGAAGCCATGGATACTCCTATGCCCGCCTATCCGAGCGATGTATCCATGACGGGCAAAATAATCCGCAAAATCCATGTTTCCACATCAATCGGCAACCCCCAGAAGCTGGGGAAATACGCCCTATAGCTTTAAGAGAATCAGACAGCAAGCCGCCAGAGAACATATTTCCCGTTAATCCTAAAATACTTCCAATGCTTAACGACACAATCATGTACTAAATAGTCATTTACAATTCTTTGTCTTTCCTCGTTGGCATTTCTCACTTTCAGGGGACTGCATTTGCAGCAAGACCTTTTTCCGTAGCATTAAGCTCTTCGACCAGAAAATGCGACAATCCTCCTCATTTTCCCATACGCAATTCTGTACACGACATACAGAACCCCTGCAATGAAGATCATAAGCAGCACTTCCAGCAACAGCATATTTACCTCGAAAGCCTGCAGCCTCATATCATTAAAATAAGTCAGAAACAAGGAGAATAACCCTACCACCGTACAGCCTGCAGCCACAGGGTATGCAAAGATCTTGCGAAGCTGTACTTTGATCACTTTCTCTTCATAGGCATCATCCGTTCCAAGCCTCCTCAGATCTTCGAAGAGCTGCCGGTTATCCATGGCAATGGTAATGCTTCTTATATAACTCATAATTCCCGCCGCGGTCAGAGATATCACGGAAATATAGATACTGAGCAGTACGAACACGGCAACCATTTCCATGGCATTCGCCTGTAAAAAAATCTTGGAAAACGGAGCGTACTTCCAGTCATCCATAATCTGGAGGTTATCCGCCGACAGGTCAATCTTCCCGGCATAGCCATACTCTTTGCCTGCTGCCAGAGCCAGTTCTTCTTCACGGGGATCATACAGGCCGTAATGATTGGACAGCTCTGTTGCCCGTGCAATATATTCCCGTATTACAGCATCCGCAAACTCATACTCATAAAATTTCTTATCCCCCGCATCTGTCATACACTCTGCATTAAAAAAAGCATGTTTCTCTTTCCAGTCATCCGACAGGTCTTTCGCAAACCTGTTATAATCCTCATCCGACAACAGAAAAGCAAAAGGATCGCTTCCAATGGCAAGATTGTCAAATTCCGCTGTGCCCCGGAATTCAGGAACCATCCGTTCTCCTGTTGCCGGATTTTCGATCTCATTCAGGCAATCTACGCTTACCCAGACATTCTCCTGAAAATCCGTCGTGGTGACCGTCTGATACTCCCCTGCTTTCAGCGAAATCGATCTGCCGGAGATTCTCTCAAAATCCGAAGCTGCTATAAACGTCGCAAGCTTTTCATATTCCGCATCAAAATATCTTTTCTGCTCATCCATATCTCTTCCGGTATAACGTATCACCAGCTGCAGGGAATCCAGATCCTCATAAGCAGTAAGCGTCACTTTATGCTCTCTGGCTATTTTCTCTGTCTCTTTCTTCCCAATCTGAGCTTCTTTCGCCGGATAGTGCCAGGAATAATCGTAAGGCGCTTCGCCGCCTCCGTCCATAGCGCTGAAATAGTACATGACTCCCCAAAAAGCCGACCCTACCATCACGAATACAAGCAGCGCAATACACAGCATATTCCTTGTCGTCTGTCTTGCCGTAAATCGCATCAGATTGGTGGAAATAATATTTTTATAATATTTCTCCGGATGCTTTCCTTTTTTAGAATAACCGACCGCACTTAGGACAATCAGATACAGACCTGCTATCCCTAGCAGATACGTTACGTTCCAGATTGCAGGCATCCCCTGCCGGAACAGTCTGACGGTCAGCTGGGGGACGGCCATTGCCAGAAACAGCCCCGCAGCTACAAGCGCTGCTCCAAGTCTGCCGAACCATGGCTTAATCTCCCGAACCATCTCCGTCTTCCGGCTGGCATTCAAAATGTTCATAATATCCGCCTGCCGGATAAAACGAATACCCAGAATCAGAATACAAAGAGACAGTATCGCCGCAAAGAGAATCCCTGCAAATATTCCCGCATTCCCGGGACGGTACTTAAGCCGCGCCGTATTGAGCGCAATCGCCTGGAATAATTTCCAGATCAGATAAGACACCGGTACTGCCAGTAATATACCTGATAAAACATACTTTACCACTACTGCCGCCAGCTCTTTTGCAAGCTGTCCGGCAAGCGCTCCTCTTTCCTCTCCTAAAGCCAGCATGACTCCGAATTCTCTGCTCTTCTTGCGGAAAAACAGGCTGCTCCCATAAAGGGTAAAGATCAGACAGCCGATCATCACCACCCCCATCATCAGCTTCATCAGCTTTCTCGTATCCCCGCCCGGAGGCAGAAGTTCCTGAATTGACGGCGAAAAATACATCATTGTAAAGGACGTAACCAGAATGACAGACAGGAAGATACATATCCCCAGCAAAAGGTATTGATCCCTGTTCTTTTTCCGAAGCTTTGCCGTAATCCTACTCATTGTCATCCCCGTCACCTCCCAACGTCCGGATCGTATCCAGAAGCCCATCCATAAATTCCCGTCTGGTTCCTTTTCTTTTCAGCTCTCCATACACCTGCCCGTCCTTTAAGACTATGACCCTGTCGCAGAAAGAAGCTGCAAAGCTGTCATGGGTCACCATAAAAATAGTTGCGCCCATTTCTCTTTTCGCCTGTAAAAATGCATCAATAACCGCTTTGCAGGACTTGCTGTCCAGATTACCTGTCGGCTCGTCGGCAAGAATCACATAGGGCTGGTTCATCAGCGCTCTTGCCACCGCTGTACGCTGCTTCTCCCCGCCGGAGATCTCGGCAGGATATTTCTCCATGATCTTTTCAATGCCAAACAGCCGGCAGATATTCTTCGCTTTTTCCTCCATCTGTACCACCGGGCCGTGCGCTATGATCTGCGGCAGACAGATATTTTCAAACACGCTCAGTCCGTCTAACAGCATGAAATCCTGGAAAACAAATCCCATCTGACGGTTGCGTACTCTGGCAAGCTCTTTTTCATCCAGATTAGAAATATCCTGATCCGCCAGACGAACCTCCCCCTGCTCATGGGGAATAAAACAGGAAATACAGTTAAGAAGCGTGGTCTTCCCCGACCCGGAAGGCCCCATAACAGCTACGAATTCTCCTTTTTCAACCTTAAGTGATACATCATTTAACACCGGATATATCTGATTTCCCGATGTATAGCTTTTTGATAAATGCTTTACCTGCAGCATAGAATCATACCTCCCTTAATTGCCTTTGTGTCATTCATTATAGAAAAAGATCCTCCTGGCTGCATTCTGCCAAATGTCATATCTGACATAGATGATGTAAAATTCTGTTCGCCCACCGGCCTATTTACAAAACCGGAATTCTTCTGTACAATATCCTACGGGAACTGAAATGTAATCTGTAAAGAGGGAATACCTATGATCAATATTGGAATCTGTGATGATGAAGCCTCCATGCGCAGACTGTTGCGCGCTCCTTTAGAGCAAAAGCTGCAGCTTCTGGGGGCGGATTACCGGATCTTTGAATATGACTGCGGCGAAACGCTTCTCACACGCCCGGAAACGGAATGGCTGGATATCTTATTTCTGGATATAGAGCTGAAACAATTAAGCGGCATGGAGACCGCCAGAAATTTGCGCAAAAGAGATTCCCATACGCTCCTGATCTTCGTGACGGCATATCCTGACTTTGTATTTCAGGGATACGAAGTCCATGCCTTTCATTATATACTGAAACCATATGAGAATCAGAAGATCATGAAAGTATTAGAACAGGCGATAAAAGAGCTTGGACAAAACCGGGAGCACTACTTTACCCTGGAACAAAAATCGGGAACCACGAAGATCCCTGCCAAAAAAATACTTGCCTTTTCCAGTGACAGGAGAAAAATCATCATTTCTTTAGAAGATGGAAATAAACTTGAATTTTATGGGAAACTGGACGCTGTGGAGACTGACCTGCCGGATTACTTCATCCGCTGCCATAACCGTCATCTGGTGAACCTGAATTACGTCACAGCACTGGAAAAAGACGGCTGCACCTTAAGGTCACAGAGCTTTCCTGTAAGCCGCGCTTACCGGCAGTCTGTGGAGATTGCTTTTGCCCGCCTACTGTTACAGTAAACTTGCGGTTGAATTATACTAAGCTCAGATTTCTTCGGCTGTGAGTATATGATAGGAGAACGCTATGGATGTCATATCTGCTATAACTTATATCAGCAACATATTCAACTTCATATATGGTTTTTTAATCTACCGGATCCTTTCCCACTTTGCCAAACGGCGGACCGGAAGATTCTGGCAGGTCCTCGTCTATATTTCCTGCACGGTGTGCTCCGGCATGGTCATCTTTCCGAATGATTTTTTTAATATAACGTTAGACCTGATCTGGTTGATTTTTTTAATGTTGATCGCTTTTCAGGGAAGTATCTGGCAGAGACTGGCTGCCGTTGCAGTTCTCTATCCGCTGATAATAAGCCAGAATTTTTTCGTTATGGATATGCTGGGTACACTGGGATCCTGGTTTGGATGGCCATTGGCTATGGATATCTTCTGTACCATAGCCGATCCCTGTCTCCATCTTATAATCTGGTACGCTATTTATAGATTTTTTATAAAGCACCTTGCTCAGACAAGACAACTGTTCGATGACAAGATCTGGATACTGCTGACTGCTATCTGTCTGGCTTCGCTGGTGAGTATCACCACCTGTATCTATTTTACGCCTCGCGAGACCTACAAGATGTGGCCTGCCGCATTCGCATGCTTTACCACCAACCTTGGATGTGTCGCCCTTGCAGAATATTTTATTATCAGTGTCCGGCAAAATATGGAGAGAAAAAATCTGATGCTGCAGAAAAGCTATTATGAAGAGCTGGAACAGAACCAAACGGCGATTCGGAAGATCCGCCACGATATGAACAATCATCTGACTGTCATCCAATCTCTGCTTTGCTCGGGCAATCATGACGAAGCAGAACAATACATGAAAGGGATAGCAACGCAGCTTCAGGTACACAGCCGGGTTTTCTGTAAAAACAGCATTATCAATGCCGTCCTCAATTCCAAATATAATCTGGCGATGGAGCATCAGATCGACTGCTTTTTCCATATCGAGATGGATAAATTAATCGGTATTGATGCTATCAGCCTTTGCTGCCTTTTTTCAAATACTTTAGACAATGCCATTGAAGCCTCTCTGAAAATCCCTGATATTCAGGAGCGGCATATTTCCGTGAAGGCACGGATAACCGATAATGGCTATTTCACCTATGAGATTACGAATACGAAAAGAAATCGTATCACAGAACAGGATGGACGGCTGAGATCCGATAAGGATGATATAGCCGCCCATGGTCTTGGTCTGTCAAATGTTCGGGAAATGGTAGAAAAATATAACGGTACTTTGGATATATCTTATACTGAAGATTCCTTTACAGTGACAGTTCTGATTCGGAATGCTTAGAATACTAATCAAATAACCCTGTTGCACGCATCAGTTTTTCCATTTTATCGATATTTCCCCTTGTGAGATAATTGGGGTTAAGCTTTTTCTTACTGTATTCATAAATTGTATTTCTCGTTAGATTATCAAGCAAACAGGTAAAGAATCTTTCCCATGAACTATACTCGCTGCTTTCGATAAAATCACCGGGATTTTCCATGATTTCACTCAATCCCTCTGCCTGAACTATACCTGATTGTAAGACCAAATACTCAAACGATTCAGGAGTCCATACATAACTTCCTTTGCTCATCTCTAATACACGCATTACGCTTTGCATATCAGCGCCAAACGCAGCGCCATCAACAATTGCAAGTATTTGTTCTTCTTTATTAGCAAGAATATATTTAGCTATATTGGATTTACCACCTGCAGAATCGCAAGGCACTTTTATATCCTGACCAATTGCTTCATACATCTCATAGCCTGCATTAGAATCTTCCGTAAGAATAAGAGACGGCTCTATTTTCTTATTCATCTCTGCTTCTGGATATACCTGATACATAGAATTGTATACCTGACGGGTATTCTGATAATATCCACTATTTTTCAGATAATAGATCTCATTAACACTATATGGCAGCATATTCAGCCCATCTCTTGTCACAAAAACAAAATAGCAACCCGAAGCCAGCACTGCTTCTGAAAAAGCCTTCGAATATAAAAAACTTTCCTGTTCATCTACAAATACTACTGCCTCTGTCAGGGATTTCAACCGCATTATGGCACCTTCAGCATCACCTGCTAAAACTATACATTTTCGATCACAAACAATTTCTGTTCCCGGTCCGGTTCTTCCGGATTGATAGTCACTTATGATCTGAATCAATGTGGTTTTTCCGCTGGCGCTGTCTCCCTGAAGAATCGTAATATTCCTTCGCAGATTTAACTCATAACGAAGCTTTTTGGTAGAAACCACAACTCTTACATTACCCTTCAAAGATTTCCACCTCCTGAAATTCTTTTAGAAAATCCTCATAATTATGAATCTCTTTGCCGCTGTTTTTGATACATATATCAAAAGGCTCTTCAAATTCCATCTCATATCCGAGTCTAACCGTAATATCCTGTTTTTTTCCTATTTCTAATATCCACTTTGCGCAGTTGTCTCCACATGCAGACGCATTTACAATAAGATCCGGCTCTTTATACATAATAATAAGGGCTTTCACACCACCTGAGAGTCTTTCTGGCGCAATGATTCCGAGTACCGGACTATCAATCGAATGTGCCGATACGACTGTGGAACCATCCACATCCTGAACCATCATTTTTACAAAATCATCCTCAAACCACTCATCTTCATAATTATATTTAAAATAAGTATCCGGACTAAATACATAATTCACATTTTCTATATCCTTTGAACCCCTGTTAAAAATAATATTCAGCATAGTCTCCTGACCTCCATAAATCTCCTGACTTCCATTCTGTCACATTCCTCACAAAAAAGAAAGCCTTTTTATAAAAAATGAAACGGAAACCAAAGCTTTTATAACCTTATCCGCTCCACAAGAGACTGCTTTTTCTGCCTGCCCAGACTGACATTGGAAATCAACTGCGGAATCAGAAGCATCACTGCCGCATACAGAAGACAGGGCATCAGAGGAAATCTGTAATTCATATATCCCGCGATCCGCTTATAAGCGGCAACAAATCCGTACCCGGCTGCACCGCCTCCAAAAAGCGTGACCAGGATTGCCGGGAACACATACATAACGCTTTCCCAGAACAGCATATTCCTTATCTGTTTCACTTCCATACCGATGGATTCCAGCACAGATAATTCCCTTTTACGCGTGGCAATATTTCCGATCATCATATTAATCAGATTCAGGACCCCAAATAAGGTAACAAAGGCTGCGATTCCGTAAATCTGCATTTTGATCCTCTTCACGTTTGCTGAATCGTCCAATATCTGCTCCCTCAATGTCGCCAGGGATAGATCGGGATCATCCTCTGTCAGCGAACGAATTGCTTCTTCTGTCTGTTCTCCATATGTTTCATAATCCTCCACAGAAATGTAGAAGGCGCTTATCGTATTCATATCACCCCACAGCTTTTCCATCGTCTGATCCGTCATTGCAAAATTATAGCCGCCTTTTACCGGCGCAGGATCCGGACTGACTGCCGCAATCTTAAGCTTTGCAGTATGTTCCGCCCCGTCAGACCAGTGCAGTGTGATGAAGTCTCCAACCTGCGGGGATATGCCGTTGATTCCGGAAACAAATTCGCTGTCTGTAATCATGATACCGTCTGATTCACACAGATAATCATAGCTGTTATTGCCTTCTGCATTCATCTGAAAATATGCGTCAGAATCTCTTGTCAGCCGGTAAAATCCATCGCTCCAGACCGCCCCTTGATACTCAATACTTCCGAATACACTGTTTTCTGTTCGGACAGAGCGCACATGGGGAAGCCCGGACAGCTGTTTCTTCAATTCTTCGCTTAGATGTCCCTTAAGCTGCATATCCGTCGGTCCGTATGCTGACGGATCGTGCGCATTATACTGATAAGAAACCATATACTCTGCATCGGAAAAAACTCCCTGCCTTGAAAAGGATATTTCGTCCCAGGCGTACAGATACGAGGCCGCGATCATAAAAACGATTCCTCCAAAAGCAATAGACGCCGTCATAAGCCGCCGTTTCTTATAGCTTCGGCTCTGTCCAAGCCGCGCCATTACAAAGGCCGTCAGCTTTTTATGCTTTGCATTCCCCTCCTTATCATCTCTGCCGTCCCATAAATCCCTTGACGCTTCCAACGGAGAAACCTTAGCCGCAAGAGCGGCCGGCTTGCTGACAGAGATCTGCACGGCAAAAAAGCCAAATACACCGGTAACTGCCGCCGTCGTCAGATAACCGGGCGTACTCCATCCTTCCGGCTGCAGAATATACGCAAGGATTCCGCCTAGAATGAAGGACACAGGGATTGCCGCGGCACATAGATATCCCCCTTCCCGGCGTACCATTTTTCGAATCTGCTTCTCTGTCATTCCGATCGTCTGAAGCTGCCCGATCTGCTGTGTGCGTGATGAAACCGACAGATAAAAGATACTGTAAATGACGATCCCGCTGGCCGCCATGATAAATAAGGATACAAAGGCGATTGCATATCCGGCCGTATGATCTCCCCGCAGAGACTCCTCAAATTTGCCGTTGATATTCACATTCTGGCGTTTTACGCCATAATCATCTGCGATCTGATAAACCGCCGACTCAAACCCGGAAGATTCCATATCCTGGGCGCCCGCAATCCGGGCAAGAGCCGTATATTCCACTGCCCTCATGGAAGGATTTTTCTCTGCAAATTCTTCGGATACATAAACCGTATAGGACGACAATTCCTGCTCTCTGCCGGTATATCCGCAGACTACAAACTCCTCCGGTCCATTTTCCGTATTCAGAGAGAGCTTTTCGCCGATCCTGCACTCCTTTCCCATACCGTTTAGAAAACTTTTGTCTACAACGATCTCATTATATTTTTCCGGCTCTTTTCCCTCTGCCGGCACATACGTCTGTATCTTGTCCTTCTGGCTTTTCATATAGATAAGCTTATAGTTTACGCCGCTGGTTTCAAACTCAGCGCCGCTATCTTTATATGGAATGACAAGCTCTGTCCTCTCATCTGCAGCAAGCTCTTCCATCCGCTCTCTCGGCACGTTCATATAGAGCACATGCTGCATATTCTGAAGCATCTGCTCCTCCGCTGTCTGCGTCCCTTGGAGAAATAACGACATCACCATAATAAATGTAATCGAAAGAATAATGGTCAGGCATGAAAACAGGGTATATACTTTACTGCCCGTCAGATTGCTTTTTGCAATACGGTAGATGATTCTGCCGTTATTATTTGCATCCAGTTTCATCCCTGCCACCTTCCTTCCGCTATCCGCCCGTCTTCAATCCGGATTGTGCGGTCCGCGATCTGAGCAATCTCATCATTATGCGTAATCATCACAATGGTCTGATGGAACTTCCTTCCCGTCGCCTGCAAAAGGCCCACAACCTCCTGGCTTGTGCGGCTGTCCAGGTTGCCTGTAGGCTCGTCCGCCAGTATCAGGGCCGGCTTGGTAATCAGCGCCCGGGCAATGGCCGCCCTCTGCTGCTGGCCGCCGGAAAGCTTATTGGGTTTTCTATCCAATTTCCCTTCCAGTCCGAGTACAGATACGATATTACTCAAATACTGCCGGTCCGCACTCCTCCCGTCCAGCTCCACCGGAAGAACAATGTTATCATAAATGTTCAGATTCGGAATCAGATTATAATTCTGGAAAATAAATCCGATCTTTCTTCTGCGGAAAATCGTCAGCTCGCTCCGGCTCATGTTGCCAAGGCTCTGCCCGTCTACCACAACGCTTCCCCCGGTCGGCGTATCTAAGCCCCCCATCATATGAAGCAGCGTGCTTTTCCCGGAACCGGACGTTCCCACGATTGCCGTAAAGCTTCCCTGTTCAATCTGAAGGGTAATCCCGTCCAGAGCCTTCACAACCAATGGCTCTTCCCCATAATGCTTCGTAAGATTCTCTGTCTGTAAGATATCCATGCGTCATCTCTCCTTCCTGATCATAGTTCTATTCTAAAAGGAGATTCTATCAATCCTGTTTCAAATGCTGAAAAAATATTATCAAAACTGAAACAATTTTAACCCTGCTGCGGAAGAAATACGGAAAAGCAGGAGCCCTGCCCCGGCGCAGAATGTACCATAATATATCCCCTCTGAAGCGCAATAATATTTCTGGCAATATACAGGCCAAGACCAAGCCCTTCCTCTTCAGAAACCGAGCTTTCCCTGTAAAACCGTTTGAATATATCATTATAATGTCCGGAAGCAATTCCCTTTCCCGTATCCCGAATCTGAATCTTCGTGTACATCTCTCCCGGACTGACGTCGATAGAAATATTCCCTCCCTCCGGCGTATATTTCACCGCATTATCCAGAATATTGCCGATCGCCTCCGCCGTCCACTTCACATCACAGACTGCAGTCATATCCTGCCCGCACCGGATCGACAGTTCCAGCTTCTTTCTGTCCGCCTTATGGACAACATCATTTACCGCCAGTTCTAAAATGTGGAAAATATTAACCTTTTCCATATTCAGCTTAATCATATCACTCTCCAACCGGGAAGACTTGATCAGCGAATCAATCAGAAATTCCAGCTTCTCAAGCTGCCGCCCTATAATTTCCTTAAACTTCTCTGCCTCGCCGAAAGAAAGATCCGGATCTGAAAGCATATCATGATACATGCAGATATTCGACAGAGGCGTCTTTACCTGATGGGCAATTTCAGAAATCGTCTTTTGCAGCTTCTCCTTCTCCTGTTCGCTCTTAAGCATCCGGTTTCTGAGTATATCTTCCGTCTTCTCAAGCTCCATAACCACCTTGGAAGTAAGAGTCTCCCTGTTGTATTCCCGGTACAAAGACCGATCCTTTTCATTCCCCATGATACGCCTGGTATTCCGAAGTATTTCTTCGGAATACCTCACAAATTTTCTTCGGAAATACAGATAATATCCCAGATTCAAGACACAAAAAAGAAGCAGGAGCATCAGCGCTTTCATACTCCCGCCTCCCCTGCTCCGATCCACCGGTATCCCATTCCATAAATGGTCTTGATATAATCGAACTGATCGTCGGCTATTTTGTTCCGCAGACGGCTGATATTCAAAGACAGCGTATGTTCGCTGACAAAGCGCCTTCTGTTGTCCCATATATTTTCCAGAAGGATATCCTTCGTCAGTATCTTTCTCCGGTTCTTACAGAAAAACTGAAGAAGGTCAAATTCTGTCGGCGTAAGCTCTAACAGCTCCCCGCTCTTCCTGACAATTCTTTTTTCGAAATCAATATCAAGATTACCACACGAATAACAGGGTTCCTCATGCCTTCCCCCGCACCTTCTAAGAACCGCCTGTATCTTCTCCATAGCGATCTGAATCCGGAAGGGCTTCGTAATATAATCTTCCGCGCCCATGTGATAACCGCCGATAATCTCATCCTCCAGATTGTGAGCCGTCAGGAAAATAAACGGTATCTCATAAAGAGCGGCGATATCCTGCGCAAACTCAAATCCGCTGCCGTCCGGCAGATTCACATCCAGCACGATCAGATCATACGCTTCCTTTGAAAGAAGTCCCTTTGCCTCTTCTAAGGTGTAAGCAGAAAAAGGGGTAATCCCCCTTTTCTGCAGGTTATAACACAATCCTCCATTTAGGATCTCATCATCTTCAATCACCAATACTCTGCTCATACTGCCCCCTCCGATTCAGAATAATTACAATAAATCACCCACATTTGCCTGCGTAAGAAATATCAGCAAAAATGAAGTAATAATGGCCGCTTTCGAAGATTTCACCGCCATCATCTGGGATGCCAGTATTTTCTGGCGTTTCACCGGGTAAGTAAACATCAGGTTCATGATTTTATTTTTATAAGCGCTCACGATAAAGGACGCCAGCATGACACTTGTAAAAATGAGAAACGCCATGCCTGTAAACGCATGCTGTCACCACACCCGCATCTGTTACCGCGAATATATTGAAAAATGACTCCTGTCTGCCCGTGCTCAAAATGGTCTGCACAATCACCGCAGCTCCTGCTGCCATGCCGCCCTGACACAAACCCTCTTTCATTACCATCCAATGCGAATCATCAAATACCATTTACTGTCCCTGACAATCTCCCATTGCAAGAGGCGGCATAGTATCATGCTACTCCCTGCTTATCGTATCCACCACAGTCATTTTCTTGATCTGCTTCACCGGCCCCATAATCGCCAGACATACGGAACTAAGCATAATGAACACAATCACCAAAAGCTCCCATCCCGGAACGCTCCATTCATCTCCCCATCTGGAAGTCACAAGGTTTTGGAACAGAACCCTATTAAGCGGCAGCCCGATCACACATCCTAAAAGAACACCAAAGACCGTATAGGTCATTGTCTCACCCAATACCATCCTGTTTAACTGCCGCACAGTCATTCCAATCGCCCGCATCGCGCCATACTCCCTCATCCGCGCCGACACGCTCATGGCAATGTTATTGATGATATTAAAGAAACCAATCAGAGCAATCACTGCCAAAAAACCATAGAGAAATACGGACATCGAATAGCTCGCCCCTTTCGTTTCCTTGTTTCCGATCCGTTTGTCAGAAAATGCAACACTACCGCCACATTCCTGTTCCATTACCTTGCGGATTTCCTGCACCTGTGAATCCGTTGCATCCCGATTAAGCTGTACATCAAGAACCGCATACCCGTCTTCCCCTGTCAGTTTCCGGAACAATTCTTCCGAACAGACTGCCATTCCTGTCATACTGTCTGTATTACTGTCCACTCCATAACTGTACGGAACATCTCCAAGGGTACCGACTATGGAAATTTCCTGCTCCCCGCCGCCTGCCGATACCGTGACATTGCTGCCTGCAGCAAATGTATTCCCTTCCCGATGTACGGAAAGCATACCTTTTCCATCTATCGCATCCTGCAGATTTCCCTCAATCAGAGAATCCTTTGCCCACTCAAATTGCTGGTCATCATAAGAAATCACGATAAGCGTGCTCCCTTCCCCTGGAATCGTAAACTCTGCATAACCCCTGCCAAACGCACGCTTCACGCCCGAATACTTTCTGATTACTTCATCAAGCCCTGACGGAATCTGATTAGTATAATCTTCCTTATAAATATAAAGATCGGGAGCGGACGCACGAAGCGGCGTAAGCGCATGATGCATAAAATCAATAGCTGTGCCAAATGCAAGGAACAGGATAATACTGAATGCAAAAGAACCTGTTACCAAAAGGAAATTCTTCTTACTTCCAGAAGCATGATGAACCCCCAACGCCATATCCACTTTAAAAATCCGTGTATTTGCCGTCCTTTTCACTGCCTGCACGGTTCCTGCATTTCCGGAAACTGCTGTTAACGGAGACACTTTCGCGGCACGCTTAGCCGGAGACCTTGCAGCCAGAAGTACAGTAACGAATCCCACGATCATTCCGGCTGCGACCGCTATATAACTGACTCCGAACACCGGCAATCCTTCAAAAAGCCCCGGACTTAGACAACGCAGCATTCCACATAGAACCCATACCATACAAATCCCCGCAATAATGCCCGCTGGAATGGCCGTCCTGCACCAGCCAAGCGCTTCTCTTCGCACAAAACGGATCACTTGCTTTCCGGTTGCCCCAAGGCATCTCATCATACCAAAGAATTCTGTCCGCCGCGCGATATTACTGTTCATACTTGCCGTAATCATAAAGATTCCTGCAATCACGACTAACGCCGCCAAAACTGCCGCCACAAAATATAGCTGCAGGATGTAGGTATCCTGGCTCTGAAACATTAGCATAAGAACCTTTACATTCTGACGCACCTGTCCCTCTTCCATGCCAAACTGCGCGCTGATCTCACGGATTGCCTTCTGGATATTACAAAACTTCCGAAACTCTACATAATAAACCACTTCCTGTGCCGATTTTGTTTCTTCCGGCCGCAATGCAGAAAATCCGTCCGTATTCAGATACATGCCAAACGCGTCATGCTCTGCCTCTAACGCCGTATCTTTCGTAATCCCGGTAATATGATACTGCTTCATCTCCCCCTGAGGAGTTGCCATGCTGACAGTATCTCCCACCCGCACGCCCAGCCGAGTCTTTGCACTCTCATTCAGAACTGCCTCTTCGGTATTTTCCGGAAATGTTCCCTCCGTAAGCTCCGCTGCCGGAAACATTTCCAAAAGCTCTTTGTCAAACCCACAGACTGCCGTCTCAATTCCTTCAATCCGATAACCGTCTCGCAGATGATAATTCAGCACCCCATACCGCGCGATATGTTCCACCTCCGGCCGTGCTTTCAAAAGCGCTCCCTGTTCTTCATCCACCAAAAAACCTGCATGCCAGCTTCCATCGCTCTTAACTGCCTGTATCATCTGGGAACGAATCTCCATATCCGCCATCCCAAAGATCACCGTAACCAGAAACACTGCCAGCACGATACAGAGCCTGGTCATCCGGTTCTGTTTCTTATGCTGTTTCGCCGATATTTGTATCAAATCCAGATAATGCTTCAATCCGACACACCTCCCAGCTCAATAAGCTCACCGTCCGTAACCTGGAACACCCGGTCTGCCTGGGACGTCAGGTTCATATTATGGGTAATCATTAAAACAGTCTGCTGATAATGCCTTGACGCTTTGCACAAAAGATCCATTACATCCTGGCTGCTCTGGGAATCCAGATTCCCGGTCGGCTCGTCCGCCAGAACCAGCACGGGCCTCATAATCAAAGCACGCCCTATGGCTACCCGCTGCTGCTGTCCGCCTGAAAGCTGTCCCGGCAAATGCTTCCGTCTGTTCGTAAGCCCCAGTACCTCTAAAATCTCATCCACCTGTTCCTGATTCGGTTTCTTGTAATCTAACAGAAGCGGGAAGATAATGTTCTGCTCTACATCAAGCTCTGGAATCAGATGAAAGGACTGAAAAATAAACCCGATATTCTGTCTGCGGAAGACTGTCCGTTCATTTTCCCCCATCGCAAATATGTTTCTGCCATTTAAAAATACATTCCCGGAGTTTGCCTCATCCAACCCGCCAATACAGTTCAGAAGCGTACTTTTCCCAGAACCGGATGCTCCGACGACCGCTCCGAATTCTCCTCTCTGCATGGATAAAGAAACATTCTTTAACGCATCTACACGGGCCTCTCCGCTTCCATAAACCTTACACAGATTCTCTACTTTTAATATTTCCATACAATCCCCTGCCTTTCTCAACTATTCTTTTTTGGATGTACAAAAAAAGAATAGCATCTTGACCTTACATTCCGGTGAATGGAAGCTTACAGATTCGTAAGAAAGGTCAGCCAGAATACACTCCCCTCTCCGGGCCTGCTCTTCACAGACAGATTTCCCCCCTGACCTTCCACAATTGATTTCGCCAGGGAAAGCCCAAGCCCTGTCCCCTGCCGGTCACTGGAAGACCGGCTCCGATAAAACTGTTTAAAAATATGATGGATGTCTTCCTGCGCAATGCCTGACCCGTTATCTTCTACTGTCATGCGAAAAACTGCAGGGGTTCTTTTCCACGATACACGGATAACATCTCCCGTTTCCGTATGATCAAGCGCATTTTTTATAAGATTCCCAACCGCCTCTTTCGTCCACTCCTGATCGCAGAGCAGTCTCTCCTCTGGCCTGCCGTCTATCAAAATCTCTTTTCCCTCCTGCTTCGCGCGTTCCAGCAGATCGTTCACTGCCTGCCCTGCGACTTCTGCGGCAAAACACTCCCGTTTTTCAAAAACTATATTCCCAGTATCCAGACGCGCCATTTTTAAAAGAGACTGTATTAACCGCTCCATCCGTTCCAGAGATTTCATGGATTTCTGAGAAAAAATCTTCACCGTTTCTTCATTCTCCGGCTCCTCCTTTATGATCTCCATATACATATTTAGAGCTGCAAGAGGCGTTTTCAGCTGATGTGAAATATTCGATATCATATCTCTTAAAAACATCTTTGCTTTATGTTCCATCTCACTCTTTGCCTGCAGCGACATAGCAAGCTGTTCAATACTGCCAAACAACTGGAAAATTGCCCCTGTTTCTCCTGCGGGCAGATGGTTTTCAAACCGGTTCTGGTCATACTCTGCAATCACCGTTTCAATACTCTCATACATCTGCTCTCTTCTTCGCAAAAACAATCCCGTACCGCCCAACACCATAATCGCAAACACCAGACCTGCTGAAAGCAGCGCTGCAATCTGCCAAACGGACGTTTGTTCTACAAGCAGCAGCAGATAACTCTGCGTATGTTCCGTATGTCCGATGGTTTCCAGCAATTGCTTCCCGTCTTCCGTTACCTCTACATGATTCCATGCAGAAGCCACCAGCGCAGATGAAACTTCCTGTTCCAACAGATAGGAAGCTGCCGCAAGCTCGCGTTTTATAAGAATTCTTCTGATATCCTGTGCCTGAAAAATGCCGCAGATTCCCAAAACGCAGATCTGCAGCAAACAAATCACTACAAGAAACAGATAAAATCTTCGTGTCTGCTTTTCATATAGAAATTTCACACTTCTCACTCCTCCCACTGGTATCCAAATCCCCGGACTGTTTTCAGATGCTCCGGCCGAGACGGGTTCTTCTCCAGTTTCTCTCGCAGGCGGCGTATATATACGGACAGCGTGTTATTATCCACAAAGTTCCCCGCGCCGTCCCACAGTTTGTCCAGAATCATCCCGCGGGTAAGAACACGCCCGCTGTTTTGCAGCAGCAGACAGAGAAGCCTGTATTCTGCCCCTGTAAACTCTGCCAATTTACCTCCTAAGAATACTTTCCCTTCTGCAAGGTTTACCGTCAGCTCACCCGAACGCAGGATATTCCCTTCCTCATTCTTCCTATTACTGCGCCGCAGCAGCGCGCGGATACGGGAACACAATTCTCCAAGCCGGAACGGTTTTGTAATATAATCATCCCCTCCGCAGTCAAGACCACGGATTACGCTTGTTTCCTCATCGGATGCCGTCAGGAAAATGATAGGAACCTGATTTCCAGATTCCCTGAGTTTCTCACACAAGGTAAATCCATTCCCATCCGGCAGTGTCACATCAAAAAGAAGGATATCAAAATCGCTGCTCTCCGCAATCCGTTTTTCTGCCTCCTTTATCGTTCTGGCAACATCTACATCGAATCCGCTTTTCTTCAGAGAATATGTCAGACCGTCAATCAGACTGATATCGTCTTCAAGAAGTAACAGTTTCTGCAAATCAAACGCCTCCCTTTATTCTCATAATAACTCTGTTAAAATATATTATACATTATTTTCATGGGATATTTTCTTACAAAAATGTAAGATGAATGCTTAATCCGAAAGTTTATTTCCATAAAACTGTGACTTCTACAGCCAGTAAAGCCAACAGCACAGGCAGCAACACCGGACAGGAAGATACTGCCCCCGCGAGCAGCAGCATTACCACCGGAACCACATATTTCCGCGGATGATGCCACAGGTCGCTTTCAATCTTAAAGCCCCGGATAGGATAAAACCATTCCAGCAGCACCGACAACACCGCGCTCTGCAGGGCAAAGAAAACAGCCCCTGCAATCATTTGGGCAGTGACGCTGCCGTTCTGAATCTGCCAGCTTAAGAGGAATATTATATCTGCAGCCATATTACAAAGAAAGATAAACAGGCAGTATGGAATGCAAAAGCAACCTTTCTGCCCAGGCAGGAAACGGACTGCCTGCTCCAGATCAGGGTCACAGGACAGCAGGATACAGATTGGCGTATTTAAGGACAGAATCGCAAAACCCACCGGAACCACGGACAGCCCTGCCATTTCTCTTAAGAAATAAGGCAGTACCAAGGCGACGCACCACATCACAGCGGTATTGAGAAGATAATTCTTATGGCAGATCAGATACCGGAAAAAGTACCGCCAAAGTGTTGCCCTCTTTCTCTGCCGGACGGTATGGCTTTTCCTAATTATTGCCGGAGGGCATAAAGGGATGCCCGAAGGGTGTTTCTTACTCTCCTTCTGATAAAAAACGTATCCGTCTGCTCTCCATAAAATTAAGACAGCAAACAGACTATTCACAAGCAGCAACAGGCAAAACCATAACCTGCCTCCCAAAAACAGAATGGCAGCTACAATGACAACAATCCAGAGACCGCCCGCATACCAGTATTTTCTCAGGTCATAAACCGCGGCAGCCATAAGAACCGCATGGATCATGCAGATGACCATTCCCATGATATCTACCGGCTTCCAGACAGAAACGGCCAGCAAGGCCGCCAGAAGCAGTCCTGTCTTTGTGAGAACCGTATAGGCGCCCAGCACCCCCACATAAGAGAAAACAAACTCCCGGCATCTATGCGGCAGCATCAGCATATGTTGAAGTTCGGCAGCATTATCTTTGGAAGAAAGAGCCTGCCACATCACGCCTGCAGTAAAGGCACTGATCATCAGAACCCGGACAAACGACGCAATCTGCACCTGAAATCCGGCAATATATAGTCCCCAAAATACAATCACATCCATAAAAAGAGTCCGGGGCAGCCGTTCATATTTTGCCCCGAACAGCTTTTTGGCAAAGGCTTTACCTGTCATTTTCATCATGCAGAGCCTCCCGGATCTCTTCGGCACCTATCTGCCCGCGTTCAAAGGTCTGCCGGATCCTGCCGTCCTCCAGGACAAATACCCGGTCAGAGGTCAGCGTGATGCTCTCCAGGATGTGGGAGGAAAACAGTACGGTTCCATGAATCTTATACTCTGAAATCTGCTGGTACAGGTATTCCGTACTCTGGAAGTCCAACCCATTGACCGGCTCATCCAGAAGAAGCAGCCTTGGCTGCAGGGCAAAAGCCGTGATCAGGAATGCTTTTTTCCTGTTTCCGGTTGACAGTTCCCGCAGCAGGGTATCCGCATACTCTTCAAAATGGAAGCCCTGTATCAGTTCCGACACATCCGGAATCTCTTTCCCATAGGCGGCGCATACATAGGCCAGGTATTCCCGGAAGGTAAAATACGAAAACGAATTGTCCTCGGCAAACACCGTATAGTGGCAGAGCTTAAAATCCTGCTTCCGGAAATCCACAGGGGATCCGCAAAAGCAGATACCCTCTGAACGGAAGGTAGGGAGCAGTCCGGAAAGCACCTTCAGAAATGTGGTCTTTCCGGCTCCGTTCAGCCCAATCAGTCCCACTGCTTCATGCTCGGCCAGCACAAAAGAAAAATCTGAAAGTATCATTTTCTCGTTACTGTACCACGCGCTTAAGTTTTGAATCGTCAGAAGCGCTTGTCCCATCTTACCTTCCCCCTTTGCCGTCTTTTTCTCTTTTCCATGCTGTGTATGCAGAATACAGGAACACACCTGCTAAAATGATATAAAGTCCCGTCATCTGGAAATTCCCCGATCCCCCGCATATAATAGCAGCAATCAGCCAGATCAGTCCAATGATTCCGCGGATATAAATATGACGCATTTTCTTACCTCCTCTTCATCTTTTCTCTGCTTTCTCTATGTATCCTGCCGCTGTCTCCATACATACGCTTCTTTCAGCAGGCGTTCTATGAATTCCTGCTTGCCTTCCGTATAGCTTCTTCGGTCGTCTGGAAATTGTAACGCCATTTTTTTCTTACAGGCATCGTATAGCATTGCTTTATCAGGATGGCTGTTCAGATAATCCCGAAAATTAATGTAGTTATTCCATTCTGTCCCATTCCATTTAACTGCATGGATATGATGTGTACGCGTATCTTTTTCAAAATCACCCATTACAAATAACATTTGTCCCGCAACATCTTCTCCGCGAAAAACAAAACCGTGTTCTTCCAACAATTTCATATAAGGTGAAATATCATTCAAATCACGGACGCCAATCACAATGTCAATAATTGGTTTTGCACAAATGTAATGAATCGCAGTGCTTCCGACATGCTGGATATCAATAGCGGCATTTCCGAAAAGCTGCCTCAATTCCGAAATCACATCTTCAGCATTTTTATTCCACTCCTCTTGATGAGGTAAAAGCTCCACGCTTCCTCTTTTTAATCCTATCATACTTCCTCCCCAGACAGCTTACGGCTCTGCTGTATCCGTTGTACCAGTATGGCGATTCCGACAGCCCCTTCATCCTCGCTTGACTTCATCTATGTATGCAAGTATTTTAACCCAAAGTGTGCAGAAACCAAACCGGCCAGTTCATCCAAATCCATGTTTCCATCATTTACGACTGAAACATAATTCTCTTTATGGCACTGCCTCCGTACTTCCCTGGCAAATAAAATATCTCTGTCCATCCAGTTTAAGAAAGCTATTTCCTTATCACTGCACCCCTCCAATACCAAAGCAACAAAGTCTCTTTTTCTATAATGAGAGATCTGAAATTCTTTTGTAGGCGTAATGGAGATATAACGGCTGCCCGGAATGCCGGACTGTTTCATCAATTCCGGGAGATACGCTGCCCCTTCCGTAATAATGCCGCTTTTCCAGTCAATCCGCTTCAGGTCTGCTGCCACAAATTCAAAGATTTCCCTGTAGATGTCAAATTCATCCCTGCATTGGAGTATCGGTTCCCGCATCCAGATCTGCTCCGCATTCATGCCAGCTGCTTTCCTGCAGATAGGACATCTTCTCCGTGCGCCTGCCTGCATATATCTATCCAAAAAATCATCTACCTTAAAATAGTATAAACCATATCTCCGTGACAGAATTTCAGCCACGCTGCTTTTCCCGGCACAAGGGGAACCGCCGATATAGTATATATTCATCTCCTGCCCTTCTCTCCTTTAAGTCAAATGTCCATGCAGGCATGGCCGCTTGTTCACAGTCCCTTGCTCACTAAAATTTTATCAAATTTCTTCTCCGACAGGATTTCATGGGTCACAAGCTGCCCGTCATAAAAAAGAGAGAAGGTTGTAAAGGGAGAGGGCGCATTCTGCGCATCCTCTCTGGTCTGGAGCTGTATCGATTGAAACACTGCGTTCCTGGATTTTGCCATCTCCTCTAGCAATGGTACATACTTTGCCGTAAAGGGGCATTGGTTTGTGTAATACAGCACAAACCCTTCCGGCAAATCTTCATGCCCGCGCACGCTATCCCGAAAACGTGGAAGCGGGGCGCCCTCCTCAACAGGCGCCCGTGCGTATTCCGCTGGAATATACTCAATGAAGCATTTTCCCCGGACATTGCCTTTTAAGAATACAAGTCCTTCGTCCAGACGCTCCTTCAGCCAATTCTTTTTGGATATGACCTGAATATCCTTGTTATTGGATATGGCACAGCAAATGTGTTCCTTATCAATATTTTCGTGTGTCAGTTTTACAAGTTCCATAATCGATTGTCTCCTCATGATAACTGCTTCAGTAATCGCTCCATATTTTCTCTACGCGGAATAATAATTTCTATATCTATCTCTGGATGAACACAAACATATGCTGTAAGCATATCCATTAAATTATCCTTTGATTGCATATAATCATCAATGATTACTTCATCACTGAATCCAAGCCGTTTCAAAATAATTGCTGATACAACGCCTGTACGGTCTTTGCCTGCCGTACAGAAATACAGAACTCCGGATTCTGCATTCATGATCGTATTGATAATCTTCTCCATCTGTTCATCCACCATCTGTTGATATATAGTATGCAGATGCTCAAGCGACTTTGGAGTATCGCCGCCTCCTGTTACCGGGAGATGAAAGTATCTGAATCCTTTCTGTTCCTTAAGAATACATGGTTTTTCGGCTGCTTCTTCATCTGACCGCAAATCTACAATTGTGATGATATGATTCTCCAACAGCCACCGAATTTCCTTATCCGATAAATTCTCCGGAACATCACTTCTGATATATCGGATTTCCCCCGTAGGCAACGCGCGCGTGTTTCGTGTTGATTGTAGTATTGAGCTCATAAATTTCGATTCCTCCCTGTTCGCAGTGCGTTATCTATAATCTAATCAATCTCCCATTCTCGAAATAATAGATATCTTCTTTTTTATATCCATATTGGGAATTCGGAATACTGATATGTGGTTCAAAGGTAAACATTCTGACATCTGATAATCTTTTCCGATTCCCTTTTTCTGTATATATTCTATCCTTCTTATCTTTTACAATGGAATGTCCCAGATTGCCAAGGAAATCCAAGTTTATAAATCCTTCTTTTACAATCAACTCATTCATGTAATAGTATAATTCTTCAAATGTCATATCCGGCGTCCCCGCATCGATCAGAGCCTGATGCAGGTATTCTTCCATCTGCAATCCATTCCGCCACTCGTCTCTTTTTATTTTTTCGATTTCATCACATAATACGCCGTCTTCAAATACAAGTGTTCTGGCATAATCTCCCCAAATATTATTTCTCTGGGGACTCAGATCGATCGTGATAATATCATCTTTCTGTATGATTCTATCCGCCGCTTGATAATCTTTTCCTGAAACAGAAAGAGCCGTTTCATCTCCGGCAAAAATAAAAGCGCCAACATCCCAATACCAAAACGAGTCTGCACCATTTTCCAACAAATAATCTTCACACAATTTCTTGATATATGGCAGGCTCATTCCGATTTTCATTGTATCAGCCACATACTTTACGGCAGCACGATTTAAATTTTGCATTGAGGAATATAAATCAATATTCACTGCTTTACCCTGCCTTTCTATAAAAATCCGATTCCGGAATTTACCGCGATTCTGTAAATATCCGCCTGTTCTCCGTCAAATTCAAAGCTTCGCTCATAAACTCCGCCGTTCCTGATGATTGTCTTTACCGAAGGCTCATTATCCAATAATTGCCGCAGCATTTCCGTAGCAATGCCTGTTCTTCTTTCTGACGGACGAACACTATAACCGCAGTTTCCAAGATCCTTCAGGAAGTCGTTAAGCGTATGCCTTAAATCAATGATTCCTACAATTCTCCCGTTATCATCAACGGCAAAGAACGTGTCTGTTACAACCCATTCCTACTTATTTACTATCTCCTACCAGACAGAATGGTTCTGTCGGCGGTTAATCCCCTCATCTTTGATGACAATAAGAAAATCTAACTCTGATTTTTGGGTTTCTTTCTTCCCTTCCTGTTCTTGTAATAATGAATTATCAACACAAAAACAAAGGAAATAATCTGTGCAGCCATAATCCGGACAATCTGTAATTCGTCTGTACCCTTTGCAGAAATGACATGCAGCATATTTGCAGCAACGGTATTATTGAATAAATGATCTCCAAGCCCTGCCCATATATTTCCAGTTATGCGGTAAAGAAGTCCCCATTTGATTCCCATAATCCCGGCAAGGATCATATAACCGATACCCATAAAAACCATTGCCGCAAATGACATTTCGCCATGGATATAACTTCTGATCGGCATTACAATATGCCAAATACCAAATAAAAATGCGGCAATAAAATTCGCCTGCACAAATGGCTTTGTCTCGGAAAGTGTCCTGATGAACAGTCCGCGAAAAACACCTTCCTCCATCCATACATTGATAATATTGAATAGCACACATAACAGAAAAAATACGAAATCCGTATTTTTTATTTGAGAACCGGTTAAAGAAAAACTGCTGATATATATTTCTAAATGTGCAGGATTGCCTTGCAGAATAAAAACCGCCAATTCCAACCCATATGAAATGGTAAAACAGGCGCTTCCCAATAACAATCCTTTCAAAATGCCGCCTGCAAAACCGTTTCTTTGAAATCCAATATCGCTCCATGAAAGATTTACCCATTTTAATACCAAAGCCAATATGATAATACCAACTACTTTATGAAGCACATTTTCGCCAATAGCCGTTTTATCTGTTTCAATCAGAAAATATTCTACAAACCTTACGGATAAACAAAGCGTGAATATTACAATGCACAAGTGATCTGGTTTGTATTTTGTATTTCTCTCCATATATAGTTACCTCGATCAACTGGATTTTTATCTCATTTCTACAATATTTCTACAATAATAGAGCCTTCCATAATCTTACTATCCTCAAGTAAACTGCCATACAGACTTTTTGAGACATCCTCGAAAGTTAAATTCTTATTGTCCGTAAGAACGGTATAATAACTATCTGATTCAGCGTTGGGCATTCTGCCGCTTAACTCCAATCTAAATTGATATGTTACACCATCACATTTCCATGTTCCGTTATCTATTTCATAATATGTGACTGTAATCCCGGCATCCTCTGACTTCTCATACGTTTTGACAATATCCGTTTTCCCACACCCTGTAAGCAGTGTCGCCAAAAGACCAATCGGAATCAACATCTTTTTCATCATCCGCGGCTCCTTCCTATTCTTGTAATATCCCTTCAGTGAAACGACAACTGGAAGTTATCTGTGGATATACATTCTTGACATTTCGGGTTCATCATTTCCCTGGACCAGACACAAAAATTCCCAACCATATCTCTCATAAAAGCCTGTATGGTCAGTAAGCAAATAGATCGGGGTTATCGCTTTCGATTTTAAATCATCTACAACCATATTAAGCAAATGTCCTGCAACTCCTTTGCAGCGATATTCTTCCTCTGTATACACGGCGCAGACATTCGGTGCGAGGTCTTTTCTGTCATGAAAATCATTTTCAATTACTCCAAGACCTCCGATGATTCTGTCCTCATCAAAACAGAGGTACCAGCTGCCTGCAAAATATTTCCTCTCTATTTCCGAATCCGTTTTATAATAATGGATCCTTCCCGCACTGTAATCTGTCTAATTCTATCCGCAAGCGTGTTTTTAATTCCTCTAATTCTTCCGGCATTGGTATAAATTCCGCCGCCGTCAATTCCGGCCCTAATTTCCAAACAGGTCCTGCCGTTTCCAAGTCCTTCTTTCTCCTCGGGAAAATATGCCAATGCATATGGGCGCCGTTGCCTGAGCCTAAAAGCTCATAATTCAACTTATCCGGTCTAAACGCATTGTAAACGGCCTCTGCCACAATTGCCATTTCATGAAGAAATTCATCCCTAAAATCCGGTTCCAGAAAATGCAGCTCCGTCGCATGCTCCTTACATAAAAACAGAGAATAACCTTTTATGCGTTGATAATCTCCCATCACCACATATCCCGTATTCAATTCTTTGACAAAATAGGGGTTCTTACCGGTTTTAATCTGATCAATCCTCTCACAAACCATACAACATTCCATAAATTTATCCTCTCTTTAAATCATCCTATTGAAAATAACAGTCTGCTCTTTCATGGACATTTTCCCGATTTCTTCTCCTGCTATTTAAATCTTTCGAACAGCTGAAAAAAACATATTTTCCCCGGCAGCTTTGCTGCCAGGGATCAATTCCTTCTATGCAGAAACAGAAATATTCGTGCCGGATTCCGGCTTGATAGCTTCTCCGGTTTTCGTATAGATTACCGGCTCTGCCTTAACAGCATCTGCTGTTTCTGCAGGCATATTGCTGACCGTACCAGCCTGAGCCAGATCAGATCTATCACCCAGTATTGCCTTCCCGTTTTCACTGATGCTGACTGTATCTGTGTTCCCATTCCTGCTTTCCGCTATTCTCTTTTCCTGTTCCCCGCGTTCTTCTTTTCGCTTCCGGACAGCGTTTTCCTGCTCTGATTTCGCTTTTTCCCGCGCCTCCTTTGCTTCTTCCTTCATTCCCTTTTCAATTTTCTTCTGATAGTCCTCTGCTTTATCTGCGGTCTCACCAACATACCCCATTGCCCGCTCCATGACAGATGTATCGCCTCTCCTTTCTGCTTCCTGGTAGACGCGGAAAGGCGTATTCATCATTTTCATATTCATGCTTGCCCCTGCAAGGCCTTCCATCGTTTTCGCATGCATAATGATCCCTCCCTTGATTTATGCCAGCCGGGAAAATTCAGAATGCTGCTTCCGGTACGTATCATTGTCCTTCTGGCTTAATTCCTGCTCTACCTGCGCCAGTTTTTTCTCCAGCTCCCGGATCTTTCTTTCATCCCCGGAGGCCGACCGGATCTGCTGCTCCAGCTCCCTTTTCTTCTCTTTCAGTTTTTCGATCTCCCGGTCTACCTTATCTGTATTGCCGACACAAACTTCTGCCGGCTTTCCCTGGCTGTCCCCGTCTACCTTAGGCTTTTTGCCATCTGCTTTCTCTGCTTTCGGTTCTTCCTTTCCATCCGCACGGTCTGCTTTATCCGGGTCATCAAAAAAGATTTTCCGGCCGCCGTTCTCGTCTTGTCCTATCCGGTCCAGTCCGACGGGCTCCTTCCCCGACTTTTCACTTCTGATGTATACATCCTGTGGTTCAGACAGCTTACCTGATCCTTTTTCTTCTGCAGCTTCTTTTGCTTTTTCCGCTCTCAGGGCTGCCTGTTTCTCCTTCACCCTCTCTGCATAGTCTGTTTTAAACTGCGCGTAATTTCCATTGATTTCCTTGAATCTGCCGTATGGCATAAAGGTATCCTTTAGGGTCTGCATTGCCATAAGTATGTTTCTCCTTTCATTTGATATTGCCGGGTAACTGTTTTACATTTGCAAACAGCTCCCTTTTTTGGTTTTCGACAGCGAGAAACGGCAGGTTAATCCATTTGCTGTGAGATGCTTTCTGGATGCTGTGGGATGATCAGCAGCACCTGCAGGATAAATACATTCCCCCGTGTCTCTATACTCATGGCGCCGCCATATTTTTCGGCTACCTTTTTTACATTTGACAGACCTGTCCCTTTTTTGAACGCGCCTTTCCCTTGGAAGCTGTTCTCCACTTCTATCATAAGGAAATCCCCCTGGATACGCCCGGACACATGGATAAATCTTTCTATACCGGCATCCGGACTTTTTACTGCCTGAATCGCATTATCCAGCGCATTTGACAGGACAACGCAGATATCAATGTCCTTAAGGTCACAGGGGTAAGGCAGAAGAAGGGAGCAGTCCACATCTATCCCCATACTTTGGGCAATCCCCAGCTTGTTTCCCATCAAAATATCCACCACCGGGTTATTGGTACCGCAGGGAAATGACATTTTTTCTGCCATATCATCCATATCTTCCACATAGGTTACAGCTTCCTCCACGTTCCCGCTCTGCAAGAGATTTTTTACCACTGTGATGTGGTTCCTGATGTCATGGCGGAATGACTTTGTTTCATCGTAACGGGTCTTCGCCTCCTCTACATACTGATTCAGGAAATGTTCTTCCTGCTCCAGTAATGATAATTCTGTGCTAAGGCGGAAATTCTGCTGCAATTTCTTATAAGAGAACAGGATGCAGAACACACTTAAAAGTCCAAAAAACTGCATGACGAGCAGCTGCCAGTGGTTGAACAGATACAGGTAAGGTTCTTCCTCCCCTATAAGCTCATACCCGTACTCAAATGCGATCGTATTAATGTACTCACTCATAATAAAGATCATCAGGATCGGGATGAAGACCAGAAACATCTGCTGCATTTCCGCTGCTGTATAATAGGAAAAATGGCGGTATACCATATAATAACAAAACCCTGCCAGCAAAAGCGACGCCGCCTCGCTGCCCAGCATGACCGCGAAGCCTGCCGTACCATGGAAAAATTCCGGTCTCCATGAATATAAAAGACCCGTCAGGGAGTTCACAATCCCAAAGCAGAGCAGCATGATTTCAGTCATTAATGCCGCATACAAAATAGAAAACTTAAAATCCGCGTGGCAGACCAGCATCCCGTATACCGTAAGAAGGAATACAAACACCACGAAGCCCGTTATCGTGCCGACTGAAACCAAATCATTGACAACCACCGCACATACTGCAAACAGGAAATAAAATGGAATCCATATTTTCTTTTTCAAGATTTTTGCCAGAAAATACAGCTGGATAGATATCTCGGTAACACCCATAATATATCTGTTAAAAAAGTCTAAATACTCAGCCATTCTACCTCCCATTCGAATCTCAGATGTTCTTCATATATTGCAGAACAACGCCGGAGAACTCCTTGCTCCGCAGCCGTGATACGGGAACCTCTTTGCTGTTATCCATATAGGCAGTCCCGTTTTTATAGCCTTTTAAGTGCTTCAGATTGATGAGATAGCTCCTGTGGCATCGGAAAAAATGGCCTCCCAGTTTCGTTTCCAGATTCTCAATCCGCTCATAATAATCAAGAACTTCGCCTGATACCAGATTCAGATATATTTTCCGGTCTATGATCTCACAGAAGACAATCTCATCCTTTCGGATAATACGCCCTTCATGCCCCTTTTGTACGAGCAGGCTGTCTTCACCGACGCTGTGCATGGAAGCTAACAGGCGCTCCATGGTTCTCTCAAACTGTTTTTCTTCCACCGGCTTGACCAGATAATCGTAAGCCTGCACCTCAAAAGACTGGAATACCATCTCTTTCAGTACCGTGATAAAGATCAGAAATCCCTGAAACTTATCCGCCCTCAGTCTCCTTGCTGTTTCCATACCGTCGATATCCTTCATCTGGATATCCAGAAACAGGATGTCGATCTGCCCGTCATAGTTCAGCAGCTCTTCGCCGCTTAGAAATGTCCGAAGGCTGATCTCTCTGTTCTTTTTACGAAAAAAATCGGAAACAAACGTCCTTATGTGATCGGACATCTGTTTTTCATCATCACAGATTGCAATATGGATCAAGGCGCCACCTCCTAATTATCATCAAAACAGACATTTTATTATATCCTATCCAAAACGACAAAACAATTTGATTGCCGTGAAATGTTTATCTGCTGACGTGAAATGCATTATGACGAAGCGCTCTTCATTTCCGCTTATCATCTGATCCATTGCCCGACATGTATCCATACCTCTTTCTATATTTCAGGAGCATGAAAAATGACAAACCAAGCGCCATCAGTTCCGCCGCCGGCGTTGCCAGCCAGATCCCGTTCACGCCAAGGAGCAAAGGAAGCACGATCATCGTAATCAGCATAAATACGAACGATCTGGAAAATGCCAGGACAGCCGAAACAATTCCGTTGGATAATGCGGTAAACATCCCGCTGGCAAAAATATTAAATCCAATAAAGAACAACGCAGCCGTACATATCCGGTTTCCTGTTACCGCCAGATTATACACCGGATTATCCGTTCTGGCAAATACGGATACCAGCGGCCTTGTCATCACAAAGGAAGCCGCAGCCGTAATCACAGAAATCACCGCGATCACTTTCATACTCAACCCAACCAGCTTTTTCAGTTTTTCTCTGTTCTGTTCTCCGTAATAGAAGCTCAGCATAGGGGCAACCCCGTAAGAATATCCCGTATACAGGGAGCTTGCAAACATCAGCACATACATGATGATGGTAACGGCCGCAACTCCGTCTTCCCCCACGTAATGCAGCATCGTCCAGTTGAACATCATTGTAACAATACCTGTAACAAGTGCCGTCGCCATCTCAGAACATCCATTTGAAGCCGCACTCCCAAGGACCCTGATTCGGAATACCGGTTTCTTAAAATGCAGCAGGCTCTTTTTCCGGCTGAAGACAAACAGACCGGCAACCGCAGTTACAGAATATCCAAGCCCCGTTGCAACAGCCGCGCCGCCGATCCCCATATCCAATCCGGCAATAAACACATAATCAAGCGCCATATTCAAAATGCCGCCCGTCACAGAACAGACTAGGGAAAGGACCGCCTTTTCGCTGGCAATCATATAAAGCGTAAAGTTGTTCATCAAAAGGATCGGCACAGTGAATATCAGATAACGGCTCAGATATTCCACACAGTATCCTTCTACAGCCGGAGAAAGGTTCATCCCGGCAAAAATAAAATCCATTGCCAGATACCCGGCCGCGCACATGACAAGTCCCACCATAACATTTACGATAATCAGGAAAGTAAAATCTTCCTTTGCCTCATCCGTTTTCTGCTCCCCCATTATTTTCATAATGACCGCGCTTCCTCCGGTGGCGAGCATGGTCGAGACTGCCGTAACAAGCTGGATCACAGGCGCCGTGAGATTGATCGCTGAAAGCGCGTCTGTACCGATCAGGTTTGACACAAACAGGCCGTCAACCATTGTATAGAAGGACATAAACACCGTCATGGCAATCGTCGGCACGGCAAATTTTATAATATTTTTCAGAGTTACGGGCTTCTCGTAAGCATTTGAGTTTTCCATAAATTTTTCCTCCAGTCACCTTGTATTTTCTTCCTGTATACGGTATCATAGACCGTACAGTAACAGTACGGTCAAGGACATTTTGAAAATTTATTGATTTTTAATGGAGACAGAGAAATGAATAAGAAAAGCCAATTGCTTACCATCGGACAATTCGCCGCCCTTCATGGCATAAACAAAAAAACATTGATGTGGTATGATGAAATCGGTCTGTTCAGGCCTGCCGCCGTCAACCCTGAAAATGGATACCGCTGCTATAATTACCACCAGAGCCCCTTGCTGGAGACCATTCTCCTGCTCCGGGAACTGGAAGTCCCTATCCAAGCCATACAGGATTATATAAAGAACCGCTCCGCCGAAAACCTGAAAGATCTTCTGGATGAAAAGATAGCTGACCTTGACCTCAAAATCACCCATCTGCAGGCCGTCCGGGAAACCCTCTGCACACACCGCCAGAATATGGCCGCCCTGCTGACAATGGATCTTTCTGAGATCAGCGTAATAGAAAAAAGAGAACGCTGCCTGATTACAGTAGATATTACAAAAGACACTGCTTTTGAAGAGGAAGTTGAGCTCATCACGGCCGAAACAGAAAAATATCACCTTGGACGCCTGCATCACGCTGCCTATGGCTCTATGATTTCTGTTTCCAGCCTTCTTAACGGTAATTTCGATGATTATTCCAAACTGTTCATAGAGATACCCCTGCTCACATACCAGAAGGGCCTGCATATGTCGCCCGGAGGCAGATATCTGAGAGCTTTCCACAAGGGTAATCTGGACAGAATGCCAAAACGCTACGAAGAAATTTTCGCATTTGCAGAAAAACATAACCTGACACTCTGCGGATTTTCCTATGAGATGGGCATAAATGAAAATGTCATTGACCGGATTGAAGATTACATTGTGCAGATTGAAATTCCTGTTCTCTGACATATAAATTTATATCAGGCGGTACCTTTTTCAGCTCTGACACAAACCTAAGATATTCTGCAACCGTCATTTCCGGATATAAAGGCGGCTGCTCCGGAAGATAGCCGATACACCTCTTTGCCTTGTCCGGTTCCTTCAGAATATCATAAATCCATTACTCTAAATTTAAACTTTCATCACTTTTTCAAACCGAAACATTCCGCCGCCCCCTGCATCCTCTTTTGAACACTCATCAGGCGCATTGGGATCTGGGTGCTTTGAATGAAAAAACTCGACTATGTGAAAACCACATCGGTTCACATAAAAATGTATATTCCGCTTTTCAAAGTATGGCGTACATGTTTCCCACACCTTTGTCTCTGGATGCTGCCGCTCGATTGCCTTCCACGCTGCTTGACCGATCCCTTTACTGTGTGCGGCAGGAAGAATAAAAAACAGCGCCAGTTCATTATGTTTTGTCTCTGCATTGATCTGTAAAACCACGCCGCCTACCTTCTCTTCCCGCAAAATAATACGGTATATTTCCGCGCCTTTTCTATCCATGCATTCTTCAATCGTCCGGCGGGATATGATTTCTTCACCCTCCTCAAAATGTTCATCTCTGACGCCGAACTCTTCTAAAGCGCCATAACGAAATGCTTCCTGATTGTCAAGGATAAACTGGTTTCGGTCTGCTTCTTCCATTGGAAGCAATTTCACTTTAATTAATTCTGTCATCGCTTTGTTCCTCCTGTAAACATGTATTCAGAAATCACTTTAATTATTTTACAAAACCCCATTCATTTGTTGTTTCATTTTTCTGTAAGACTAATTCATATTCTCCATCTCCTTTATAGAAATAAATCTCGGTACATGAAGGATTTAATTCTATTTCATATTCACTCTTCGCTCCAAATTTACTATTTAAAAAACCAAATGCAGAATAAAAGGCAATGTATTTATTATCTCCTCCTTGCTTTATTTCCAAAGCCCTTGCGCTTCCTATAGAAGACGTTGTCGTTATATTTAATTTCATTTTTTCTCCGTCTTCGGATATCGTATAGTCTGTTAATACCACATCCGTTCGTTTCTCTAATCCCCTGCACAAAAATAATATCATGATAATGGCTGTAACTAATATCATTAATCCCACCACTATAGTATTCTTTTTCATCTAATCTCCTTTTGGTTCTATCAGCTTTTCATTTTCTCTTTTCCGATTATTGCCTGCATTTGTTTTAATATTTCTTGTTCCTTCCTTGTATATTCTTTTGTCGTTCTTTTCCAGGTCTTATAAAGCGCCTCATCCCTGTGATCCAAAAGCCCGAATTCATTCTTAAGATACTTCCCAAGATACTCCGTAACTTTCTGCTTAAACCCCTTGGAATCCTCCCGCACATACAGCTTGCTCATCAAATCTTTTTTCTCATTCTTGGTACTATGTCAAGAAAAAGTACAAGCTAAAAGTGAACTTTTCTTACAACCTTCCATTTTTTATCCAGCCAATCTTTCCATCTTATTCAATTTCTGTTCATACA
>ERZ808046.361-NODE-361-length-46502-cov-7.822423_pt1 | contig 46502 bp, 45 predicted proteins | sample MGYA00380196_ERZ808046 | MGnify/ENA primary metagenome ERZ808046 (study PRJEB31490, sample SAMN06133421) | mouse gut metagenome | isolation source: Z6_2 | host: mice | place: China: Chengdu | collected 2015-05 ... | reverse complement strand
AAAGCCTACAAAAAATTTGATAGGGGCAGTCTGCGCTTTTTTGGCTACCCGGAAGGTTTTGGTTTCATAGTAAATTTCTTGTGTTCAAGCTTTTTCTGAAAAAACGGTAATTTCAGAAGCTCTTCTCAATCTCCTCGCGGACAATATCAACCCAGCGCCGGATATTCTCCGGGTGGTGGTTGACGGTCATCACATCCTTGAGTGTAATATCAAAATAGTTCTTCCGCATAGGGGATGCACTGATTTTGATGATCTGCCAATGAAAATCCTCCGGCAGCCTCCGCTTCCTGATGTCCTTTGAGAATAGCTCCCTGCATAAAGGCCAGCAGGCTGTGAAGCCATTCCGGGTTGTCATAAACATCCCACATCAACTGCTCCAGGCCGCGCCGTTTGTCTTTGGTTTTTCGCCTAACGCAACCGGTACTCCCCATCTTTCTCCATTTACCATTTCATAATTTGCGTCTAGTGTGAGCCATGGTTCAATTACAAAATCATCTCCAAGCTTACTTCGGAAAATAGTGTGGTACAGCTCCGTTTCATACTGTCGGAGCAGCGGGTCTGTACACTGCAGAACAGAGGCGTCAAAAAATTCTTCAAATGCAAAGGCACGCACGTAAATCAGCGGCCGGTCACCATGAAAGCTGTTATGTTTTTTCCAGAGGTTACGCTTCTCATTCATGGCATCGCTTTGGGCTATTTCCATTACCTGATTTGCCAGATCATAAAGTGGTTTTTTTGTATTCATCTTTTTTCCCTCGCTTGCTCATTCTAAAGTTCTCTGATCATGCTTTTTTCTCAGTACATATATTTCACCCCATTTCTGCCGGTCATGTATTTCGTTATATACAGTGTAAGAAATTACAGAGTGCAGGTTTGGTAAATTTTTTTTAATTTTGGTAATTATTTAATTAGTTAGACCCGGTTAAGAAAATATAGTTCAATCTGGTTGACAGGCAAGGCGATAAGTAGTATATATGTGTAAAATTAAGCACAGCGATATGCGCGGAAAGGGGCTGTTGGTCAAGCTGATCGATATGCCTCTTTTAAATTATCTCTATAAAAAACAGGATTTTTTGATTTTTCTTGACATATAAATAAAAAGTGGCAATAATAAACAAAGAAAGTATGTTTTTATGCATAATAATATGCGGGAGAAACTTCATGGAAAGAAAAATCAAAGAAAAGCTTATCTGCTGGAAAAACCGGTCCAAAGACAGAAAACCTCTAATTTTGAACGGCGCCAGGCAGGTTGGAAAGACTTATCTGCTAAGAGAATTTGGAAAAGAGTATTTTGAAAATACAGTATACGTGAATCTGGAGATCAACAGGCAGGTCAGAGCCTATTTTGAGGAAAATTTAGAGCCGGAGAAGTTGTTGCGTTATTTGGAAGCTGTTGCCGGTGAAAAAATTATCCAGGGGAAGACTCTGATCATTTTAGATGAGGTACAGGCCTGTGAGAAAGCTCTGACAGCTTTGAAATATTTTTATGAGGAAATGCCGGGATATCATATTGCGGCGGCAGGGAGCCTTTTGGGAGTGGCAATCAACAGGAGGGAATATTCATTTCCGGTAGGAAAAGTGGAAACTCTGGAACTGTACCCTCTGGATTTTGAAGAGTTTCTACAGGCTATGGAAAAAGATTTTCTTGTGGGGGAGATTCGGGATTGCTTTGAAAAAATGATACCGATGGCGGAAGGTCTTCACAGAGAGGCAATCGAATATTTCAGGCAATATTTGATTGTTGGTGGAATGCCTGAGGCAATTAATACATTCCGGGAAACAGGGAAATTTCTTGATGTGGCTGACATTCAGAATGAGATTGTCAACAACTATATTGCTGATATGGCAAAGTATGCTTCGAACACGGACAGTGTAAAAATCAGAGCCTGTTATAACTCTATTCCGGCACAACTGGCAAAGGAAAACAGAAAGTTTCAATATAAAGTAGTACAAAAGGGGGGAACGACTGCAATTTTTGGAGTTTCCATAGAGTGGTTGAATCTGGCAGGAGTAGTCCTCAAATGTCAGCGGATTGAACATGGGTATGAACCCATACCTGCGTATGTAGATCTGTCTTCTTTTAAATTGTATATGAGTGATGTGGGGATTCTGACGATGAAAGCTTCATTGCCGCATCATATTATACTCTCGGGCGAGGGAAATACTTTTCTTGGAGCTCTGACAGAAAATTATGTGGCCATGCAGCTTAAAGCAAAGGGATATGATCTGTATTACTGGAGCAGTGAATATTCGGCAGAACTGGATTTTATTATCATAAAGGATCAGAGAGTCTGTGGGATTGAAGTGAAGAAAGGAGAGCATGTGCGGTCAAAAAGCCTTTCACAGTTTATAAAGAAATATAATCCATACAGAGCAGTGAGATTTTCTACAAAAAACTTTGGGTATGAAAATGGGATATGGTCAATCCCTCTATATGCGGTTTTTTGCCTGTAAAAAGGCGAAAAATATAATGCGGGAACAAATACGGAAAGGGCATTTTCAATAAAACGGATATGAAAAAAGAAGAATCGGTTCAGGACGATAATAAGGTTCTGGAGGTTGCCATGACGGCAGGACACATCCTGTTGGAAAACGGAGCGGAAATTTCCAGGGTGGAAGAGACAATGGAGAGGATATGCAGGCATTTTGGGGTAGAGTCCGAAAGCTTTTTTGTGCTGAGCAACGGTATTTTTACAACCGGCAGCCGAAATGAAGGCAGCCAGGGCAGCTCAGGGGGGCAATTCGCAAAAGTTCAGCACATTCCGGTAAAGGGGACTCAGTTTGATAAGGTGGTGGCAGTGAACCAGCTTTCACGCGAGGTGGAGGAAGGACTCTGCAGCATAGAGCAGACCAGGGAAAAACTGGAGCAGATACGGCAGATGCCGGGAAAACGCTTCCGTGTACAGGTACTGGCATCCGGTGTGGGAAGCGCCTGTTTTTGCTATCTTCTGGGCGGGGGTCTGAGAGACAGTGCGGTGGCCTTTGTATCCGGATTTTTGCTGTATGTTTTTGTGTTGCTGGTCAGTTCACGGGATATGTCAAAGATAACAAAAAATATTTGCGGCGCTGCATTGGTTACTTTTATCTGTATCCTCAGTTATCGTCTGGAGCTGGGAGAAAATCTCAGCCGCATGATCATAGGTTCTATTATGCCGTTGGTGCCCGGAGTAGCTTTTACCAATGGAATCCGCGATATTGCCGGCGGAGACTATATTTCCGGAGCAGTGAGGCTTTTGGATGCAATGCTGGTATTCTTTTGTGTGGCGATCGGTGTGGGCGTGATGTTCCTTATTTATCACCGTGTTTTTGGAGGAATATTGTTATGATCGGTCAGGTCATTGCCGCTTTTCTCGGAACAGTGGCGTTTTCAGTTCTTTTTGGTGTACCGCGGCAATATTATGCTTACTGCGGCCTTGTGGGAGGGGCAGGCTGGTGGCTCTATCTGACGCTGACAGGATATACTTCATGCACGGCTACGGAAGCTGCCTTTTTTGCAACGTTTCTGGTAGTGCTGTTGTCCCGTTTCCTGGCTGTCTGGGAGAGGTGCCCGGCTACCGTGTTTCTGACTACCGGAATTTTTCCGCTGGTGCCGGGAGCAGGAATTTACTGGACCGCGTATTATCTTGTGACAGAGCGTCCGGCGGAGGCGGCTGACAACGGATTTGCGGCAATCAAGGCGGCCGTCGCTATTGTGCTGGGAATTGTGCTGGTGTTTGAAGTGCCGGACAGATGTTTCAGGATGAAGAGAAAACGGTAATATAGCATCGGCTGGTAAAGGGTTATTTATCTGGCAGGATACGGATTAAATACTTGACAAACATATATTACATATGTAATATCTAAGAAAGGGAGTCGGGTTAAAAATTTTAAGTCAATATCTTACAAATGTAATATATAAACAAAGATACCGGGCGGTAACCATAGCCAGGAATATTTCTTCCGGGACAGTGGCCTATGTGCTTGAAAATAAGGAGGAATTTCCGGGGATAGAGGTGGAAAAGGACTGGGAACGGGTATATGAAGGGGGAGAAGCCTTTGCCCACATTTTAGGGTATATCGGCAATGTCTCAGCGGAAGAACTGGAGACGCTGAGAGAGGAAAAACCGGAATATTCCATGGATTCAGTGGTGGGAAAGGCCGGTATAGAGCAGTACTTTGAAACGGAACTGCAGGGAAGCACCGGTGAGAGAACGGTTATTGTGGATAATATGGGACGGACCACAGAGGAAGGAAGGGTGATCCGGGAGCCGGAAGCGGGAAAAGATATTTATCTCAGCATTGACAGGGACTTGCAGGCAGCGGCCTATCAGGTGTTGGAGCAGACCCTGGCAGGAATTATTTCCAGTAATCTTATCAATGCAAAATACTTTGACAAAACGGGCCTCAGGGATACGGTGGAGATAAGAATTCCTGTATTTGATGTGTATATCGCGTTGGTTGAAAATGAAATTGTCAGCATGGAAGCCATAAAGGGGGAAGACGCTTCGGATTTGGAAAAAGAAATTGCAGGAAAGATACTGCGCAAAAAGGAAAAAGCAGAGGAACAGATTTTAGCGGAACTGACAGACACACCTCATACCTTTGATGCGCTCTCGGAGGAAATGAGAGAATACGCATCTTTTATTGCAAGGGACAGCGGATTGGTGGACAGGGAGAAAGCAGATTCTCTTATCAGCGCGTGGGAAAAGGGGAATATCAGCCTGAAAGAGCTTCTGGATAAAAGCCTGCGGGAAGGCTGGGCAGACCTTCAGCTGTTGGAGCAGAAGGCAAAGTATACTACTGTGGAGGAAACGTATGCCCTGGCCATTGACTATATTTTGAAGTGCTTTCAGGAAAGCCGGGCTGTTGAGAAGCTTCTGTTTAAATATCTGATTTTGGAGGAATCTGTTTCAGAGCGGGAGTTTTGCAGGCTGCTGTATGAGCAGGGAGTCCTGACAGAGGATGAGGACTATGAAGCATTGATAAAAGGGGAGATGGAGCCATTTGTATTTATCAGGAAGAAAATTGACAATGTGGAACTGACCCCGGCACAGCTTGCGCTGGATCCCTGCTCGGCTTCTGCGGTGGTGGTTCAGCAGAATACAGGAAAAATTCTGGCTTGTGTGACCTGTCCGGGCTATGACAACAACCGCCTGACAAATAAGATGGATGGTGAATATTACAACCGTCTGCTTCAGGATAAATCGCTGCCATTGTATAACCGGGCGACCCAGCAGCTGACGGCTCCGGGCTCCACCCTGAAACCGATCACAATTATTGCCGGATTGCAGGAAGGAATTATTTCGCCGGATACTTCCATGATCTGCGACGGTGTATTTGACAGGGTATCTCCGCCCCTGAAATGCTGGAAACACAGCGGACATGGGACGATCAGCAATGCGGCGGCAGCCATTCAAAACTCCTGCAACGATTATCTGTGTGAGATTGCTTATCGGTCAGGGCAGCAGAAAACAGGAACTTATGACGATGGCCAGGCTCTGGAAGTTCTTCGGAAATATGCGGTTATGTTTGATCTGGACAAAAAGTCGGGAGCCGAGATTGCAGAGACCAGTCCTCATATTACAGAAGACTATGGAATTCCGTCGGCAATTGGCCAGGGAACCCATAATTATGCAACGATTCAACTGGCCCGGTATATGAACACCCTTGCCTCCCGGGGAAACAGTTATCAATTGTCCATGGTAAAGGGAATCGGAGACGGGAACGGAAATGTGATTGAACAAAGCCCGGAGCTGCAGAGCACTGTGGAGTTAAAGGAAACGACCTGGGATGCCGTCTGGCAGGGAATGCTTCAATTTGCCCAAAACAACAGTGTCTTGAAGGACATGAAGATTCATATTGCAGGGAAAACGGGAACTGCCCGGGAATCGAAGACAAGACCGGATCACTCCCTTTTCATCGGGTGTGCCCCGGCAGAGGAGCCGGAAATCTCGCTGGCGGTGAGAATAGCCAACGGCTATGGCTCCTCCAATGCAACCCATGCGGGAAGGGACATTTTTAATTTTTATTTTAATCTGGAGAGCAGAGATACAATTTTAAGCGGCAAAGCGTCTGAAGCATCCAATACCAGAAGCGATTAGGAAGCAGCGAAAAGTGTCAGATGCCTGTTCAGCCGAAAATACCCTTGTCAGCCAATATATTCAGTGCAATCTCGCTTGCCCTGGTGCTGTCGGCGTGATCAGAGCCCTGGATATTCGCCGCAAAGAACCATGTATTGCTGTCGGTCTCCACATAGCCGATAAACCAGCCATTGACGCTTCTCCCATTTACAACTCCGGTTCCTGTTTTTCCGGACAAAACAGCCTGCCCGGAAACGGAAAGCTTCAGGGAATCTTTGACAGCCTGGACGTTGGCGCTTTCAAAATGGAATTCATTTGTATACAGTTTTTTCAGCAACTCCACCTGCTCCAGAGCGGAAATTTTAAGGGTGGATTCCATCCAGAATCCAGGCAAACCGCCGGACAGATCATGATTTCCATAATCGATGCTCTGATAAAAATTTTTTAACGTATCCAAGTCAGCCTGCGTGTCCAGTTCCTGGAAATACCAGTTTACCGAATGACGCATGGCAGACTCCAGAGTCTGATCCTGGTTCCACTCAGGGAATGGATATTGCTGTCCGTCCCATTTCAAAGCGGAAGAGGATGGAGTGATCGCCTGACTTTCCAGGGCAGACAATGCACTGTATATTTTGTAGGTGGAGTCCGGTGAAAAACGTCTGCCCGCCAGCTCTTCATTATAAATATCCCAGGTGTCCGCATCAGAGTTATATAAGACAAAGGTACCTTCAACACCATCAAAATAGTCAGACAGATCATCCATGCGCACCGCGGCATCTGCAGGAAGAGGAACCCTTGTATCTGACGCCAGAACCGGAATCAATGCGGTGGACTCCAGCAGCAGGACAATCATAATTGCAAAAAGAATGCGTTCCCTGATTCTGAGCCTTTTGGTTGGGGGATGGTAGGACGCAATATTTAAAATTCTTTTCCTGATCTGCTTTGTGCTTCCCCCGATTCCGGCGGCCAGCGAAAAGGGGGAGTGCGATATTTTCTGTGCGAAATTGAGCAGGGTGTTGCCGTAACCGACATAATCATCGGCGTCCAGCATCTGCAGAACAAAGGTATCGCAGGCAATCTCCCTGTCAGAGCGGGCCTGCCTTAACGCGCACCAGACAGCAGGATTAAACCAGTAGATAACGGCAGCAATGTTCATCAGACAGTTAATAAAAGAATCCCTGTGCTTATAGTGCTGCAGCTCATGTAAAAGCATATACCGCATATCCGTTTCATTATAATCTGAAATCAGATGTAGGGGAATATAGATACGGGGACGGAGCATTCCGACGATTATGGGGGATTTCAAAAATGCCGTGCTATAGACGGGAATATCCCGTTTAATCCCCATTTCTGCTACACATTTTTTATAAAGTTTCCGAGCTTTCTGATTTTGAAGCGGGAGGGCAGAACGCTCGATTTCAAGCAGGCGTATTCTGGATTTTAGCATAAAGAAAATCATTGCCAACATTCCACATGCCCACAAGGCGAAGGGGAGATAATCAGCAGCAGGGAAGGAGGTTCTTGTCACGGAAATACTAAAGTCGTTCATCCAATCTGATGTAGGAAGCGGATGAGCGGCGGTGGCAGGTGCTGCGGAGACTGCCGTAGGCAAAAAAATGGATTTCGCAGAGCGGAACAAGAGCATCAATCGGGAAAAACCTGCCGGACGGATGGTTAAAAAGGGAATCGCAAGTATCACAGGCAGCAAAAACCAGATATGGTACTGACTGCCGCCGGACAAATATTTGACGGCAATTTTTTTAACCAGAAAAATAGCTCCGATGATAATACTGACAAAAATATTGCAGAATAAAAAGTGTACGGTGAAAGAAATCATGGCAGGTACCTCTATAGGGCTTTGGATTATAATAGGCTGTGGCCTTAAAAGCGGGTCAGCGTTTGCTGCAAATAAGCAGACTCACGAAGTGTGGCTGCGTTTGTTGAGAAGCGCCCGCAGGTCATCTATTTCCGAGTCGGATAATTTGTCGTTTTCCAGGTAGGCGGACAGCATGGCCGAGATATTTCCATTATAATACCTTTTTAAAAAGGAACTGCTCTCCTGGCTGATGTATTCGCTCTCCTTCACTAAAGGGGTATAAACGAACATGCGGCTCTCTTTTTCATAAGTGATGGCCTTTTTGGTGGTCAGGCGCTTAATCAGAGTCTGGATGGTTTTGGGACTCCAGGAGGTGGTCTTGGTTAACTTTTCGACGATTTCATTGGTACTGATCGGCGCATGTTTCCATATGACCTGCATCACTTCAAATTCGGCTTCTGATATCTGCGGCAGTTGTTTCATGTTTAGATCCCCTGTATACTCAACTGTTTTGCCTGTCCAATGTCTGAACATCTGTACCGGCTTTTCCTGTCCATACGCTCAGCCACTGTCCGGGGCTTTCATAGTAAGTATTACGATTGTAATAGAAATATTATAGTTGTGTTTGGGGAGGGTGTCAATGGGGAATGTTGTTTCCGTTGATTTTAGGGAAGGAAGCGGATATACTGTATATTAAGAAGATAAAAGTTGCGGTGGGTATGGCACAGGGTAATTGCGGAAGGAAAAGCAGTGTATGAGGACAGTGGGGATTGGGCATCAGGACTTTGAGACAATTCGAAGCGGAAACTATTTTTATATAGATAAGACAAACTTTATCCGGGAATGGTGGGAGAGCGGAGACAGTGTAACGCTGATCACACGTCCCAGAAGGTTTGGAAAGACTCTGAACATGAGTATGGTGGAGAAGTTCTTTTCTGTTAAATATGCGAACAGAGGAGATTTGTTTCAGGGGCTTCAGATTTGGGAGGAAAAAGATTCATCGGGAGATAAAGCTCTTTGCAAAAATAAATCTTCGGATGATGTTTACAAATACAGGAAACTGCAGGGAACATATCCGGTTCTTTTCTTGAGCTTTGCAAGCATTAAGGAAAATTCTTATGCAGGTGCAAGGGAAAGCATCTGCCGGACGATAGAGGAACAGTATAATAAGCATGATTATCTGCTTGAGGGTAATCTGCTCAACGAGAAGGAAAAGACATTTTACCAGAAGGTTTCCGCAGAAATGTCGGATAGCACGGCATCAGCATCCCTGCGGTCGTTGTCAGATTTTCTTGCCAGATATTATGGAAAACGGGTGATTATCCTTTTGGATGAATATGACACGCCCATGCAGGAGGCCTATGTAAATGAATATTGGAAGGAACTGGCGGCATTCACCAGAGGGCTTTTCAACTCTGCATTCAAGACCAATCCTTATCTGGAACGGGCAATCATGACGGGAATCATAAGGGTCAGCAAGGAATCCATCTTTTCTGACCTGAATAATCTTGTGGTGGTGACAACCACATCAAATAAATATGAAGATTGTTTTGGATTTACAGAGGAAGAAGTTTTTGCAGCTCTGGAAGAGTATGGAATGACAGAACAGAAACAGCAGGTAAAAGATTGGTATGACGGTTTTACCTTTGGGGAAAGAAAGGACATTTATAATCCATGGTCTATTATCAGCTTCCTGGATGAAAAGAAAGTAGGCGCTTACTGGGCCAACACCAGCGCCAACAGTCTTGCAGGCAAGCTGATCCGGGAAGGGAGCCCGGAGATCAAGAAAACCTTTGAGCAGCTGCTCCGTGGAGAGAGCATCAGGACGGAGATAGATGAACAGATTGTTTATGATCAGTTAGATGGAGATGAGCGGGCAATATGGAGCCTTCTGCTTGCCAGCGGGTATCTGAAGGTGAAAAGCTTTCAGGCGTATATGTCGGACTTTGGGGAGTGGAAGGAAGAGTATGAACTGGAACTGACGAATTTTGAAGTGAAGGTAATGTTCCGGAATATGGTGAGAAGCTGGTTTGCAGGAGCCGCCTCAGGGTACAATGATTTTATCAAAGCCCTGTTGTTGGGTGACCTGAAAGCGATGAACGCCTATATGAACAAAGTCACAATAGAAATGTTCAGCTACTTTGATACAGGGAGGAAGCCTTCGGAGGAGGAGCCGGAACGGTTTTATCATGGATTTGTGCTGGGGCTGATGGTGGAACTGGCAGATAAGTATGTGGTCACATCGAACCGGGAGAGCGGGTTTGGCAGGTATGATGTGGTGTTAGAACCGAGGTCTCAGGGGAATGGTTCGATCATAAATGATGCCATCATTTTGGAGTTTAAAGTGCAGGATGAGGAGGAGAAGGAGCTGTCCGATACGGTGCAGGATGCGCTGCGTCAGATAGAAGAGCAAAATTATGAAGCCGCGCTTCTTGCAAAGGGAATTCCCAGGGAGCGGATACGCAAGTATGGGTTTGCTTTCTGCGGAAAAAAAGTACTGATCGGTGGGAATAGCTCCTGCCAAAAGAAAGGACAATAAATGAACACAATCCTGAAATCTCTCCACACCCGAAAATCTGTCCGGGTATTTACAGAACAGACGATCTCAAAGGAAGATAAAGAAACTATTCTGACCGCAGCCTTGCAGGCACCCTCCGCAGGCTGTCAGCTGTTATATACGATCCTTGACATTACAGAACAGGAGAAAAAGGAGAAGCTTGCCGAACTGTGTGACCACCAGCCCTTTATTGCAAAAGCTAAGATGGTGCTGGTATTCTGCGCGGACTGCCGGAAGTGGCTTTCTTTTTATAAGGAAGCGGGACTGACACCCAGAGAGCCTGGGGCGGGAGACCTGCTCCTAGCGGTGGAGGATGCCCTGATTGCGGCGCAGAATGCTGTGGTGGCGGCGGAAAGTATGGGAATCGGTTCCTGCTACATTGGTGATGTGATGGAAAACGCGGAGGATATGAAGGAGCTGTTGCAGCTTCCAAAGTATGTTTATCCCGCCTGTATGCTGGTTTTCGGCTATCCCACAGAGCAGCAGAAAGAGCGTCCGAAGCCGGAAAGATTTGCCCTTTCCGATATCGTCTGTGAAAATACTTTCCGGGACAAAAGCGGCGAGGAAATCCGTGCCATGTTTTCCGGGAAAACAGGCGTCAAGGGCTATGATCAATGGATGGAGACTTTCTGGAAGAGAAAGTATGAGTCAGATTTCTCCAACGAGATGAACAGATCCATGGAAGTGTATCTGAAGGATTTCCTGTGAATAACTCGTCAAAATGGACGCAAAAGCAGATTCCATTGAAGAGTTTGAAGCCGCAATACAATGATACACAGATTAATAAATCACACCCAATAAAACGAAGGAGGGCTTAGTTAAAATGGCAATTTCAGCAGAGCAGCAGGATAAGCTTGAAAGGTATCGGGTCCTGAATCAAAATGTGCGGAAGGGAGAGATCCTTTTTACAGGCTCATCACTCATGGAGCAGTTCCCCATCAATGAGCTTTTGATGACGGAAGGCATGACACAGGTGATTTATAACCGGGGAATCGGCGGTTTTAAGACAGACGATATGCTTCTGTCTATGGAAGAAATGGTCTTCGGCACGGAACCTTCCCGGATTTTTATCAATATCGGCACGAATGATATTGCCAGCCCGGATTACAGGCTGGAGGTACTGATGGAGAAATATGAAAAGATTATTTACCTGATTAAGGAAAGGCTCCCCAAGACAGAAATCAATATGCTGGCCTATTATCCTGTCAATGAGACAGAGAAGCTTCCGAATGAAGAGTGGGCAAAGACCCTTTTTGTCACCAGAACCAATGAGAATATCCAAATTGCCAACCAGGCAGCGGAGAAACTGGCAGGAAAAATGGGATGCCGTTTCCTGAATGTAAATCAGGGGCTTACAGATGAGAAGGGAAGGCTGAAAAAGGAGTTCACCATTGAGGGCATCCACATGTATGCCAATGGATACCGGGTAGTGCTTGAGAATTTGAAGCCTTATCTGTCGTGACATAAAAAGGGGTTGCCGTGAGACAACCCCTCATAAAATCTGTTACTTCGTCCCAAAAATCCGATCCCCCGCATCGCCCAGCCCGGGACAGATATAAGCGTGTTCGTTCAGGCATCTGTCAAGGTGTCCCACGTAAATCTGGATATCCGGATGATCTTCGTGAAGCTTCTTTAATCCTTCGGGAGCGGCTATGATACACATAAATTTAATGCGCTTTCCGCCGTGCTGTTTGATAAAATCCACGGCCTCGGAACCGGAGCCGCCGGTGGCCAGCATGGGGTCCACCACGATAATGGTTCTCTGGTCAATGGGCTCGGGAAGCTTGCAGTAATATTCGTGAGGCTCATGAGTGACCGGATCCCTGTAAAGGCCGATATGGCCGACTTTCGCGGAGGGAACCAGGGCGAGAATGCCGTTAACCATGCCAAGTCCGGCACGCAGGATGGGGACGACTGCCATTTTTTTGCCGGAGATCATTGGAGTCATGCAGGTCTCGATGGGTGTTTTTACCTCCACATCTTCCAATGGAAGGTCGCCTAAGGCTTCGTAGCCCATCAGCATGGCAATCTCCTCGATCAGTTTCCGAAACTCGTTGGTACCGGTGTTTTCGTCGCGAAGGCGGGAAATTTTGTGCTGAATCAGGGGGTGAGTGAGAATATAAGCGTTTTCTATGTTTTCTAAATGTTCCATAAGCAGCAGGTCCTCCATCTCTTGTGATGTTTTAACTTTCCAGTATCTGAGAAAATTGTAGTGCAACCTGACAGGGAAGTCAACCAAACAATTTGTTAAACTGAATAAAAAAAGAAAAATATTCCTTTGAAAATTTAATATTTTTCTTGTAATAATGGCAGGGAGCAAGTATACTCATAGAAGCGTAAATTTGCGGCAGTCTTATGAAGGATTGCGGCATTGGTTTCAAAAGAATAACAGGAGGATATTTCAATGACGAAGCAGCAGGAAGCGATTCGGGACGCCAGGGCACTGGGGATTCCCAAGATGCTGATTTTGGGATTGCAGCACATGTTCGCCATGTTCGGCGCGACAATCCTTGTACCAATTTTGGTAAATGTTTACTTTGAAGGAGAAGGGCTTTCGATTCAGGTGACCTTGATTTGTGCGGGGCTGGGAACTTTATTTTTCCATCTTTGCTCCAAATTAAAAGTACCTGCATTCTTAGGTTCTTCTTTTGCGTTTCTGGGAGGTTTCCAGACAGTGGCGCAGCTTGACAGCGGTATTTTTGCAGGAATGAGTATGGGAGAAAAGCTTCCTTATGCCTGCGGAGGTATTGTGGTGGCAGGACTTTTGTATCTCCTGCTGGCACTGGTGATTAAGCTTTTGGGAGTGAAAAAGGTTATGAAGTTCCTCCCTCCGGTGGTGACGGGACCCATGATCATCTGCATCGGCCTTTCGCTGGCTCCCTCAGCCGTATCCAACGCTTCCACCAACTGGCTGCTTGCCATCATAGCGCTGGGAACCATCATTATCTTTAATATCTGGGGAAAAGGCATGTTCAAAATCATTCCCATTCTTATGGGCGTGGTGATCTCCTATGCCGCTGCCCTGTGCTTTCATGCCGTTGGATTCACCAATCCGGATGGAAGCGCCATCTTAAGCTTTGCCAGCGTACAGGCAGCAAGCTGGGTAGGCCTGCCCCCTTTCCAGATTTGCAAATTTGACCTGACGGCAATTCTGGTGATGGCGCCCATTGCACTGGCAACCATGATGGAGCATATCGGAGATATGTCCGCCATTTCCGCAACGGTGGGAGAAAATTTCATTGAGGATCCGGGGCTTCACAGAACTTTGATCGGCGACGGTCTTGCGACCTCTTTATCCGCGCTGGTAGGCGGCCCTGCCAACACAACATACGGAGAAAATACCGGTGTGCTGGAACTCAGTAAGGTATATGATCCCAATGTCATCCGCCTTGCCGCCGTCTATGCGGTGGCGCTCAGCTTTATCCCCAAGATGGCCGAGATTATCGGCTCCATTCCCTCCGCGATCATCGGCGGCGTGAGTTTTATGCTCTACGGAATGATTTCTGCCATCGGTGTAAGAAATATTGTGGAAAACAGAGTGGACTTTACCAAGTCAAGAAACCTGATCATCGCGGCGGTAATCCTGGTGTGCGGACTGGGCTTCAGCAGCGGCCTTACCTTTACGGCAGGAACAACCTCCATCACCCTCACAGGGCTTGCAATTGCTGCGCTGGCAGGTATTTTGCTGAATGCCATTCTTCCCGGAAATGATTATGTTTTTGGCAGCAACCCTCAGGCAGACGGAAACCGCGGAGTGGATATGCGTCCCGATTTAAGGGGAAATAAATAAAATTCCACTAAAGTCTTTCCAAAATCATCCGATACTTATTATGTAATAAATAATGGAAATGCATAAATGCGCAAGGGATGGATATGATTGCATAAAGCGAAAGTATGATAACATTGATATACATTTATGTATTGATATCAGGATTGGATGAGATCCACGGAAGGAGGAATCCGAATGCGTATAGAGGCTTATACACAGGTACAGAATCTCTATGATGCCAAGAAAACCAAGAAAGCGATTGCCTCAGGCAATGTAAACAGCTCCGATAAACTGCAGATTTCCAGCATGGGCAAGGATATACAGTGGGCGAAGCAGGCGGTAGCGGAGAGCAGCGACATCAGAGAAGATGTGGTAGCGCCGATCAGGGCAAGGATTCAGTCTGGCACCTATGAGGTGAGCACGGAGAGCTTTGCGGATAAATTAATACAGAAGTTTGAGGAATTGAGGTAATAGATGGCAAGTTTAATGGAGAACCTGATTGAAGTACTGGATCGTGAGAGCCAGGAATATGAGGACTTGCTGGAGTTATCTACGAAGAAAACGTCGGTTATCGTAGCCGGCGGATTGGATGATTTAGCCAAAATCACGGATGAAGAACAGAACGTTGTCGGCAAAATTAATCGTCTGGAACAAAAAAGACAGGAAGTATATGCTGATATCGCCAACGTAATTAACAGGGATGTTAACACACTGATGCTCACCGACCTTATTGAAATGCTGAAAGAAAGGCCGGGGGAGCAGCAGAAACTGGCTAGAGTACATGATAGATTGAGCACGGCCGTCCATAAGGTGAGAAGCGTAAATGAGCAGAACAGGATCCTGATTGAGAATGCTCTGGAAATGGTAGAGTTTGACATGAATATGCTTCAGGCCATGAAGACTGCGCCGGAAACGGCCAACTACAACAGGGGCGCTTTCAACACGGGAATACCCATGGGAGTAGATGCGGGCGGTTTCGATGCTAAACAGTAGTCCCTGAGAAATTATTTTGGAGGATATCAGTATGTCTTTGTTTGGAAGTTTATATATCGGAGTAAGCGGACTGCAGACCAGTCAGAATGCGCTGAACACTACAGCGCATAACATGTCTAATATTGACACCGTGGGGTACACCAGGCAGCAGGTGCAGCAGGGTACCCGTATTTATAAAACTCTTTCTACCAGCGCCACTGCGATTTCCTATCAGCAGACAGGTTTTGGTGTCAGTTATACCCAGGTAAAACAGGTAAGGGATGATTTCCTTGACAGGGCATACCGCCGGGAATCCGGGCGGAGTGCTTTTTATGAGGTTTCCACCAGCGCGTTTGACGAGGTGTATAACCTTTTTCAGGAACTTGACGGGGAGGCTTTTGCGGATTCCATCAGCAATCTGTGGAAAGCTGTGGAAGATTTGGCCAGAGACCCGGGAAATGCAGTTGGGCAGGGCGTTTTTGTACAGAGGTGCAGTGAATTTGTAACCCGCTCCCAGGCAGTGTATAAGGGGCTTAAGGAATATCAGGATAACCTGAATAACCAGGTGAAAAGACAGGTTGATACCATCAATGCCTATGGTAAGCGGATTGCGGAATTAAACGCGGAGATCCAGAAGATCGAGGGCGGCAAGGTCGAAAAAGCCAACGACTTAAGAGATGAGAGGAACCTGCTGATCGATGAACTCTCTTCCATGGCGAACATCGAGTGCAGGACCAATGCAGACGGAAACATCATTATCAAATTGGAAGGAAAGGACTTTGTAAAGTCAGACTCCGCCAATGAGATTTGTTTATATACAGACGCAGATACTGGATTTTATACCCCCTACTGGAAACATCTTGCAAAGAAGGATGCAGGCGGTAAAGTAACGGAAGAGGGGATTAAGGGAGCGGAGCTCTTCAATCTGGATCAGACGATTTCCACCGGTATGAATACGGATATCGGATCGCTGAAGTCGATTTTGATGGCGAGAGGAGACCACAGAGCGACCCATGACGACCTGGATTACAGTAATCCTGACAAGTATAACAGGGAGATTTCCCAGTCGATCATAATGAATGTGCAGGCGGAATTTGACCAGCTGATTAACGCCATTACCATGGGGATCAATAAGGTGTTTGAAGATGCTGCCAATGCCGCAGGGAATTATCCTGACAGCACCTATATGAGAGACGCCAACGGAAATCCTTATCAGATATTCAATACGATGTCCGGCGGCACTACGGGGAAGGATTTCACAGTTGAGAATATCATCATCAACGGAGAACTGAAGCAGGCGCCTTCCCTTCTGGGATTTATAAAGGAGGATGGCAAGGTCGATCAGGAGACGGCAGATAGGCTGCAGGCAATTTTCAAGGAAGAAAACCTTACCCTGAATCCTAATGTAAAGACGAAACTCGATTTCGTCAACTACTATGATAATCTGATTTCTCAGGTGGCAACCTCCGGAAATGTCAGCAAGGAAATCTGTACAAACCAGGAGCTTACGGTGGACAATATTGCGGCGGCAAGAGAGCAGATCGTGGGAACCTCTTCCGATGAGGAAATGAGCAATATGGTCATGTTCCAGAACGCATATAATGCTTCCAGCCGTTACATAAACGTGATCAGTGAAATGATGGAACACATTATTAATACTTTGGGAAGATAAAAGCGAAAATAAATTTTTGCCTGTTATGGCAGAAGGGAGTGGAATAAATGCCGTCACAATTTTTTGGATTATATATTGCAGGATCGGGGCTGCGCGCAGCCAATGCCGCATTGAATACTACCGCTAACAATATTTCCAACGCCCAGACAGTGGGCTACAGCCGTCAGCAGGTAACCCAGCAGGCGAATCTTGCGCTGAGGACTTTCACAACCTATGGGTGTGCCGGGGCAGGCGTGGATACCATAGCGATCGAGCGTGTGCGGGATAGCTTTTATGATGTGAAGTACTGGGATAACAACTGTAAATTCGGGGAATTCGAAGTAAAGAAATATTATACGGGAATGTTCGAGGACTATTTTGATGATGAGGGAACCAGCGGCTTTACGTCAATCTTTAATCATTTCAGCAATTGCCTGCAGGCAGTCAACGATAACCCCAGCAGCGATAAGACCAAGCAGCAGTTTATAGCTTCTGCCAAGGCCCTGACCGATTACTTCAATAATATTTACGGCAGCTTACAGGAACTTCAGAAGGATATCAATCTGGAAATCAAACAGAATATTGAAGAAATTAATTCCCTTGCCCAGAAGATTTCCACCCTGAATAAGCAGATTAATACCATTGAACTTTCGGGGGCAAGAGCCAATGAACTCAGGGATCAGAGAGATCTGCTGATTGACGAGCTGTCAGAGATTGTGGATGTGGAGATCAACGAAATCCCCGTTTTGGCGGCGGACGACCCCAAAAGAGATACCAATATCAACAGATATATGGTACGTATTGCCGGAGGGCAGATTCTGGTAGACGGAAATGATTATAATACGCTTTCCTATGTGGCAAGGAAAGATGATGAAAAGGTGAATCAGACAGACGTGGACGGCCTGTACCGTTTCATGTGGGACAACGGAAATGAATTCAGCCTTTCCAATGCGGCTATGGGCGGCAAACTCAAAGGCCTTGTGGATATCAGGGACGGTAACAACGGGGCGAACTTTAACGGAAAAGTGGAGAAGGTGGAGCCAAAGAATCCGACTAACCCCGATTCCCAAACGAAAGTAACCGTTAAGGTGACAGAGGAATACTTAAAGACCATGCAGGACTGTACCCTGCCTGAAAGCGGTGTCATCAATATTGGCAACGTTCTCTGCTACTACAGCAGCTGGGAATTTGATGAGGCAAACAGCACTTATACATTTACAATGAATATGGATAAATCTCCGGCCATTGGTACAGAGATGACAGGGAAGGATGCCAAAACCGAGAAGCAGATCAAGTATCAGGGTATTCCCTACTATATGGAACAGATGAACGCTTGGATCCGTGGATTCGCCGAGAAGGTAAATGAGATTTTTACCGCCGGATATAATACCAGCGGCGGTGAGGGATGCATACTGTTTACAGGACTTTCCGGGGATGGAACGGAATATACAGAGGATAATTTCACGGACAGTGATGGATATTATGAGCTGACGGCAGGAAATTTTGCCATCAATTCCGACCTGCTCCGTGATGCCAACCTTCTTGGAACCAAGAGTACGGCTGATATCGGAGTGGAAGAATGCGGACAGATCAAAGAGCTGATCGCCCTTCTCACTGACAAGAAAATGTTCAGCTTCCGCAACGGAACGGCAGGGCAGCTTCTGGAATCCATCTTATCAGACGTGGCGCTGAATGCCAGCGATGCCAATATGTTTTATGATACTTATGACTGTCTTAAGAACAGTATCGATAACCAGAGAAGTTCCATCTCAAGCGTCGATGAGGATGAGGAGGCGGTGAGTATGGTAAAATTCCAGTATTCCTATACGCTGGCATCCAAAATGATTCAGACGCTGACAGAGGTTTATGATCAGCTGATCCTGCGGACAGGAGTTTAGGAATCTGTGGCAGTTGATATATAATTTGGGTATACCACAGCTATGACATGGAGGATCTGTTTATGAGAATGACAAACAAAATTATGCAGAATAATTCTCTGTATAATATCAATAATAATAAGATAATGCAGGATAAGCTGAGCACTATGATGGCTACGCAGAAGAAGATTGCGAAACCGTCAGACGATCCGGTGGTCGCCATCCGTGCCCTTCGGCTTCGGACCAGTGTTTCCGAGCTGACCCAGTACTATGAGAAGAACGCCCCGGATGCGGAAAGCTGGCTGGATGTTACCACCAAGGCTCTGGAAAATACAATTGCAGAAGTCCTCACCCAGATGAATAAGACTGCCAATAAGGCCGCCAACAAGGAATACGGCAGTGAGGATCTGGCAGTATTTGTGGAGCAGCTGAAATCTCTGCGGAATGAATTTTATTCTACCGGAAATCTGGACTATGCGGGAAGGTATGTGTTTACGGGATATCGGACGGATACGCCGCTTACGTTTATGAAGGATGTGGAGGATGAGCCGACGGGAGTACCCAGCTATGAGATCACGGAGCAGGTGACGATCGGGGATTTTGATAAGGTCAATTATACTTATTCTGCCGGATTAGAGGGGATTAATAAGAACAATTATGCAGATCATTTAGGCGACAATATTGATGAAAATAAGATAGAAAATGGCGATATCTACAGGTTAAGGCTGTCCTATGATGCGTTGAAGGAGGGCGTAAACCCCGAAATAAAGTATACAGATAAAAATAATATGCCGCAGACAATGACGATAGCGCCTGCCGTATCGGTGAATGCAGATCCGGATCCCTATAAGAGGGTGCTTGATGATCCGAATCTGGCTGTCTTTGTGCCGGAAACAGGGGAAATTCTTTTCGGAGCGAATGCATATAACAATCTGGCAGGAAATACTACGACACAGACAGAGTTTCAGGTAACCTATACAAAAGACAGCTGGAAGAACGGAGACCTGCGGCCGGAGCATTACTTCGCATGTAAGAAAGCGGCGGTGGATGAGAACGGACAGCCGGTCATGAATGCTGACGGTACTCCCAAGGTAATTGACTATAATCCCGAATACCTGAAGGTGGGGAATACCAATAAACAGGCGATTGAATATGATGTGGGCTACAATCAGAAGATTCAGGTAAACACCACTGCCGATAAAGTCTTTGTCCATGGCCTTGACAGGGATATTGATGATCTGGAAAGGGCTCTGACGGCTCTGACGGATATGGATGCGACCATGACAGATCTTGATCTGGTATTAAAGGGGATGGATGAAAGCGATCCAAACTATGGGGCAGTAAAAAAACAGTATGATGCCGCTAAGAAATCCTATGATTATCTCCGCGAAAATATCCATACCATGTTTGAAGGTACCATCACCAAGACCCAGGAATATCTGGATATGACTAATCTGGCTGTCACCGATAACGGCACCAGAAGCCAGCGTCTGGAACTGATCAGCAACCGTCTCATGGATCAGAGGACGAACTTCAAGACCCTTCAGTCAGAAAATGAGGATATCGATATTGCAGAGGTGATCATTCAGCTTACCAGCACGGAGCTTACTTATAACTCTGCGCTGATGGCAACAGGCAAGATCATGCAGACTTCGCTGATGAATTATATTTAATGCGGCAGAATGGGAGAGATTATGACAATAAACACAAAGGTTTTTGGGACAGTTGAAATAGAAGATGATAAGATGATTCATTTTCCGGCCGGAATTATTGGGTTTCCTGAACTGACGGATTTCGCCCTTCTCCATGATGAGGAGAAAGGTGCAGGCGCCATTCACTGGCTCCAGTCCGTACAGGAACCGGGCTTTGCGATGCCGGTCATGGATCCCCTTCTTGTGATGCCGGAGTATAATCCGGAGGTGGATGATGATCTTCTTCAAAATATAGGCGAGCTGGCAGAGGAGGAACTGCTGGTGCTTGTCACTGTTACGGTTCCCAGCGATCTCACTAAAATGACCGTTAATCTGAAAGGCCCCATCATTGTTAACGCGGCAGAAAGAAAGGCGTGCCAGATCATCGTAGAGGGTGAGGATTACAAAGTAAAATATCCCATTTATGATATCCTCAATGCCCAGAAGAAAGCAGGTGAATAGATGTTAGCTTTATCCAGAAAGAAAAACGAGGCTTTGATTGTCAATAACAACGTGGAGATAACTGTTCTGGAGATTAAGGGAGAGCAGGTAAAGCTGGGCATCACGGCGCCGAGGGATGTGCCTGTATACCGCAAGGAGGTTTACGCACAGATTCAGGAAGCAAACAAGGAATCAATTAATGTTGAGGGCGTGGAAGCGCTTAAGAAGTTGTTGGGATAATGGACTTTATATTTTGGTTGTGATATACTGAGAGCGTAGTAATGAAGATTCATAAGTCACAGTAGAAAGCAGGTGTTCCTATGCCATCTGATATCGAAGTAACAAAAGCTGCACTTGATGAATTAAAAAAAATACAGGATTATATGTTATCGGCCAAAAAAGAAAATGCCAGTGAGACATATGCTAAATTGAAAGATGAGTATTTCACGTTAAAGGCATTATTAAATGTTTCAGGGGTTAATCTGACCGGACTTGACAAAATCAATGAATAGAAACTGATAATGTCATGGCCTGATTGATAAAGTGCAAATAATGATAGAAAGACCTGTGAAATTGACAGGTCTTTTTTTGGTTTACATGTAGTAGAGTAAAATACAGCGAAGGGAGGGGCGTATGGCAAGAACTGTAGGAATAGGCCATCAGGACTTTGAGCAGGTAAAGAAAAATAACCTGTTTTATATTGATAAAACAGGTTTTATCGCAGAATGGTGGAAGCGGGCGGACAGTGTGACCCTGATTACCCGTCCGAGAAGATTCGGAAAAACGTTGAATATGAGTATGACGGAGAAGTTTTTTTCTCTGAACTATGCAGACAGAGGCGACTTGTTTGACGGGCTTAAGATATGGGAAAGTGAAGAATTCCGTAATCTCCAGGGAAGCTATCCTGTAATAAGCCTTTCTTTTGCCAATGTGAAGGAACGGAATTATCTGGAAGCGCGCAGGAAAATCTGCCAGATACTTTCTGACTTGTATTCTGCAAACCGCTTTTTGGCGAATGCCGATATTTTGGATGATAAGGAAAGAAACTTCTATTCGGCAGTGTCAGTGGATATGGATGACCTGCATGCCACGATGGCGCTTCATAATCTTTCACTCTATCTGTCCCGATATTTCGGGAAAAAGGTGATTATTCTGTTGGATGAGTATGACACGCCCATGCAGGAGGCCTGGGTGAACGGTTACTGGGAAGAGATGGTTGCTTTCACCAGAAGCATGTTTAACGCGGCCTTTAAGACCAACCCGTATCTGGAGCGGGCAATCATGACAGGAATTACCAGGGTAAGTAAGGAATCTATTTTTTCGGACTTGAATAATCTTGAGGTTGTGACTACTACTTCTGAAAAGTATGCTGATAGTTTTGGATTTACGGAGAAAGAAGTCTTTGAAGCATTAGATGAATTTGATTTATCTGACCGCAAGGAAGAAGTAAAATGTTGGTATGATGGCTTTACTTTTGGGAGTTATAAAGATATTTATAATCCGTGGTCTATTCTGAACTATCTTGATAAGCGCAGAACGGCGGCATATTGGGCAAATTCCAGTTCCAACAGCCTGGTGGGGAAGCTGATCCGAGAGGGAAACAGGAATACCAAACAGGATTTTGAGACATTGCTGCAGGGAGGTACGCTGCGGACAGAAATTGATGAGCAGATTGTATATAACCAATTACCGGTAAGGCAGGGGGCGATTTGGAGCCTTTTGCTTGCCAGCGGCTATCTGAAAGTGGTGGAGACGGAATTTAATGGGAGCCGATGGTACTATACTCTTTCACTGACCAATCGGGAGGTTCATATCATGTTTGAAAACATGATCCGCGACTGGTTTATGGAGGAAAGCGGCGGTTATAATGATTTCATCAGAGCGCTTCTGTCCGGCGATGTGAAGGCGATGAATGTATATATGAACCAGGTGGCACTGGCTACCTTCAGCTATTTTGATACGGGGAAAAGGCCCTCCGGCACGGAACCGGAACGTTTTTACCATGGATTTGTGCTGGGGCTGATGGTGGAGCTGTCCGACCGATATGTGCTGACTTCAAACCGGGAGAGCGGATTCGGAAGATACGATATTATGCTGGAACCGAAAAGTCCGCTTGCTGAAAGTGGAACGGATAAAGCGATTATAATAGAGTTCAAAGTGCAGGATAAAGAGGAAAAAACACTTGAAGATACGGTAAAGGCGGCGCTGAATCAGATAGAAGAAAAGCAATATGCACAGAGCCTGATTGCGAAGGGGCTCCCGGAAGAAAAAATACGGAAGTATGGATTCGCGTTTCAGGGGAAAGAGGTGTTGATTGGAGAGAGGGCATAACTTTGCATTTCTTTCCCCATTTCCCTAAATATTTCAACTTTTTATCCGATATAAATTTAAGAAAGCTTACAGACTCTTAAGTTACAACTAAATATTAAATATCACACGGAGGTGATTCAAATGGCAATAGAACCATTGAACAGCGCGATGACTTATCAGGCGCAGACAACACCGCAGGCAAAGCCTGTGCAGAAACAGGTAGCAGAGAACACGGAGGTTGCTGCGGAAGAACAGCAGGTGAATGCCTATGACGCTACTACCGTCAAAGTAGCGGAAACTGAGAAGCAGGACAGCAGAGGCGGTCGTGGCGGACAGGATGATACATCTGACAATGTTGCTACGCCCAAAGAACAGCAGCAGGCTCTGAACGATCAGGTCAAGAAAGCTGTTGAGAGAATGAACCAGAGCATGTCCCATTCGGAAGCAATTTTTGGAATTCATGAAAAGACTAACAGAGTGACCATCAAGATCGTAGACAAGGATACCAAGGAAGTACTCAAAGAGATTCCTCCGGAGAAAACCCTTGATATGATCGCCAAGGCATGGGAGCTGGCTGGTATTTTGGTAGATGAGAGAGGTTAAAAGGTGATGGGAGTTTTTTGACTGCCCGATATGTATAAATTCATGGATACTATGAATGAGAAAGGGCAGTTATAAAAGAAGACTAGGAGGTAGATAACATATGGCAATGCGTATGACAGGCATGATGTCCGGGCTTGACACGGAAAGCATCATCCAGGAACTCGTAGCGGCAAAACAAAAAAAAGTAGATGTAAAAAAGAAAGAACAGACTAGGCTGGACTGGAAGCAGGAGGTATGGAAGGAGCTGAACTCCAAGCTGAAAAAGCTTCAGACAAAATTTCTTTCCAATATGCGCTTTAAGGATTCCTATAGTAAGAAGACCACAAAGGTATCCAACAGCAATGCGGTCAGCGTTATTACTGGAGAGAATGCAGTGAACGGCGTTCAGACGCTGGAGGTTAAGAAAGTCGCGAAAACCGCATATCTGACCGGCGGAGTGATTGGCGGTGGAACAGGGGGTTTTTCGGCCTTGTCCACCCTCAAAGGTGTTACGGGAGGATTTACCGGTAGCAAAACGATTACGGTAACCAAGGACGGTACTGCGTTAGATATTGATGTAACAGAGGACACCACTATATCTGACCTGCTTACGAAGTTAAAGGATGATGCAGGGCTTAACGCCACATTTGACGCCAAAAATCAGAGGTTCTTTGTGAGCAGTCCGAATTCCGGTGAAAAAAATAGTTTTGACTTTACAGGAGATAGTGGTGTTCTTTTGGCTCTTGGTCTTAAGACAGATCCGGCAGACCCCACAGGGGAAACGGTAACGGATAATAAGTATGCTACGAAAACAAAGGGACAGGATGCGGTGATTCTACTTAATGGCGCTGAATTTACCAGTGATAATAACACATTTGAAGTTAATGGACTGACTATCACAGCACTGGATAAAACGACTGCGCCGGTTACGATTACTACCCAGCAGGATACGGATGGCATCTATGACATGATCAAAAACTTCTTGAAGGAGTACAATGAAGTTGTCAACGAGATGGATAAGTTGTATAATGCGGACAGGGCAAAGGGATATGAGCCTCTCACAGAGGAAGAAAAGGACGCTATGTCTGAAAAAGAGGTTGAAAAATGGGAGCAAAAGATTAAGGATTCTGTTCTCCGACGGGACGATAATCTTTCTGCTGTGAACTCTGCCCTGCAGTCCGTTATGGCGTCCGGGATTGATGTAAACGGCAAGACTATGTATCTGTATGATTTTGGAATCGAGACATTGGAGTATTTTGCGGCGGCGGACAATGAGAGACACGCCTATCATATTGCCGGTGATCCGGACGATGAGGCTACCATGAATAAAGAGGATACACTCAAAGGTATGATCGCAAATGACCCGGATACAGTGATTAACTTCTTTTCCAAGCTCGGCATGAACTTATACGATAAGATGTCCGAAATGTCCAAGTCAGTGGATGGATATCGTTCTTTTGGTAATTTCTATGACGACAAGAAGATGAAGTCGGATTATGACGACTACACAAGCAAGATTGCTGAGATGGAACGAAAGGTGACTGAGTATGAAGACAAGTGGTACAGAAAATTCAGTAAGATGGAGACGGCTCTCGCCAAGATGCAGTCGAACATGAATGCGGTATCCGGTTTGTTAGGAGGCTGAGAAAAACAGTATGGCGATGCAGAATGCTTATGCACAATATAATAACAATAAAATAATGACCGCTTCACCGGCAGAGCTAACATTGATGCTTTACGAGGGCGCGATCAAATTCTGTAATATAGCGATTGACGCCATAGAGCGCAAGGATGTCCAGAAGGCGCATACCAATATCGTCAAGCTTGGAAAAATAATTGATTACCTTCGCTCTACGCTGGATATGAAGTATCGGGTGGCTCAAGATTTTGAACGGATGTATGTATATATATCCAAAAGACTGACAGAGGCAAATATAAAAAAGGATAGGGGCATCCTGGAAGAAATTAATGGTCATCTTCACTCTATCCGTGATACATGGAAGGAAGTTATGCGCATTAACCGGGAGAGGGGAGTGCTATGATAGACAATTACCTTGGAATATTGGAAGAAAGCCTTGATCGGAAAGCGGAAGTGCTTGATGAGATTATGGAGTATAACCATGCGCAGGAGTTGCTTCTGAGACAGGAAAATGTGTCTATGGATGAGTTGGATGCCAACATGGAGCAGAAAGATGCCCTGATTCAAAAACTTGCTGGACTTGACGAGGGGTTTGAATCTTTATATGAGCGGATCAGGGAGCAGCTTCAGGAAAATAAGGATGTATACCGGGAGCAGATAAAGCGGTTGCAGGGATTGATTGCGCAGGTGACAGAAAAGAGTGTATCGGTACAGGCGCAGGAGGCCAGGAATAAGAAACTGGTGGAAGATTATTTTATGGCTGAAAAGAGCCAGCTTCGTCAGGGAAAGAAAGCGTTAAAGGCAGCCTATGGATATTATAAGAGTATGAGCAAGAGCAACGTTGTGGAGTCTCAGTTTGTGGATCAGAAGATAGGTGTAAATTATGAAAAATAATTTTATACCTATTAAGTTATTTTTTTTTTGACCGATATTTATAATAGTAATTTGAACAAATTGTTTTTAACAATAGGTTTTAAAATTACACTATGATGTATTAGCTCCTGGAAGAGCGTACGACTTGCAGGAGATATTACAAAAAAGAATGAGCCGCAAGGAAGCGGCCATAAATTCAAGGAGGAATATATTATGGTAGTAAAACACAATCTTACAGCAATGAACTCCAGCAGAATGCTGGGACTTACAACCAAAACTCAGGCTAAATCAACAGAAAAGTTATCTTCCGGTTATAAGGTAAACCGTGCGGCAGACGATGCAGCAGGACTTGCAATCTCTGAGAAGATGAGACGTCAGATCAGAGGTCTTACTCAGGCTTCCCTGAACGCACAGGATGGTATTTCTGCAGCACAGACGGCTGAGGGTGCTTTGAACGAAGTTCATGACATGCTTCAAAGAATGAATGAACTGGCAGTTAAGGCCGCGAATGGAACAAACCAGAGTGAGGATCTTAGTTACATCCAGAGCGAAGTAGATGCTTTGATTGATGAGATTAATCGCGTATCTAGCACTACTACATTCAATGAGAGGAATCTCTTGGATGGAACATTTACGAGTATTGGATTACAGGTGGGTTCTGAGAGCGCTAGCGCGAACACGATCAATATGAATATCAGTGCTATGAGCGCAGCGGGCATTGGTGTCAGTGCTGTTAAAGTTAGCGGCGTAAGTACGAATGCTCTTGCTAAGAGTTCAATTGATACGATCAAGAAAGCCCTTACATCTGTTAACAAGATGCGTTCTGATATTGGTGCTATTCAGAACCGTCTTGAGCACACAATCAATAATCTGGATAACGTGGTTGAGAATACAACGTCTGCTGAGAGCCAGATCCGTGATACTGACATGGCATCTGAAATGGTTAAATATTCTAACAACCAGATCCTTGCCCAGGCAGGTCAGGCTATGTTGGCTCAGGCCAATCAGACTAATCAGGGCGTATTATCCCTGTTGGGTTAATTTTAAAGTAAGAACTATCAGGAGAGAAGGAGTTGGTGTAAACCGACTCCTTTTTCTTTAGCGGAGATGAGTATGAAACTGGAAGAACTGTATGAAGAGTGGATGGATTTGAGACCCCAAATTGATGAAAGGCTTAAAAATCTTGATTTTACTACAACAAAGGAATTACTTCTGTGGCTTGCAAAGTCAGAAGGCTATCGCAGATTAAAGATACGGGAAAATGAGATGATTATATTGGACTTTTTTGGTTCTGTGTGGCTGGAGGAAAAGAAACGGTTGCCGCAGTTAGGAATTGAAGAGGATATTTTTTGGGGAGTTCATTCTCTGGAAGATATGGAAAAAAAATATCAATCCCTTTACTTTGGCGTGATGCGGTTTGAGGTAGCTATGCCGGAAATATATTATGAACAGACGATAGAGACCGTGATAAATTATCGGATCAGTGGGATTGCCCTTGCGAGAATTATTATTCGAGAAACAGAGCAAATAGTAAAAAATATATTAAAGGCGGCCATGCTGTTGCGAGACCGTAGTCGGTTCGTCGTGGAATTGATTTTATTGGAAGAAGCTGAAAAATTTTATCCAAAGAATGAAGAGATTCTTCTGAGATTGGCAGATTGTTGGATGTTTGGGCAACAATGGGAGCGGGCCCGTGAGTGTCTGGCAAAAATAGAAAAGCCTCAAATAAGGACACAGGAACTGATAAAGGAGCTGGAGAAAAAGATAATTGATGAAAACTCTTAATGCAAAAAAAATTTGTTTTATTATATGTACGAACGATGAATTGCAATTACAGGAATGTCTTTTGTATTTAAGCCTGCTTCAGGTGCCGGAGGGCTACGAAACGGAACTTATCACCGTAACAGACGCAAGTTCTATGGCATCCGGCTATAATGAGGGGATGCGGTCATCAGATGCAAAATATAAAATTTACCTTCATCAGGATTCATTTATTGTAGAACCTCTGTTTTTGGAAAAGCTGCTCAATATTTTCAAAAGAGATAAAAAAACAGGTATGGTGGGTATTATTGGAGCGGAGAAGCTTTCAAAAGACGGTGTGATGTGGCATGAAGAACGGTGCGGGAACTTTTACCGCCTGAATGAGGAAGTGGATGGGATTGTACATTTAAAAAGAGGCAGGCGGGAGGTTGAGGTGATAGACGGCTTCCTGATGGCAACGCAATACGACATTCCCTGGAGGGAAGATATTTTAAAAGGATGGGATTTTTATGATGTTTCGCAGTGCATGGAGTTTAGGAGGGCAGGATATAAAATAGTGGTTCCCGCCCAGAAAACAGTGTGGGTAGTCCATGCTTGCGGTGCTCCGAGTTTCTGGCATTACAATGAGAATCGGGAGATTGTGTTGCGGGAATATCCTGAAATTTCCAATTCCAGTCCGGAAAGATTGCGTATCTTGTTTATCCATAGCAAGTCTATTACACTAATCGGCCTGGCCCACAGTTTGCTTGCACTGGGGCATAATGTGCTTATTCCGGATTACAGGGTTGAATTGGACGGGCCGTTTCCGGAAGATGTTGAAGCAGTGGAAAGCTTGTTGGAAGAGGGGCATTATGATCTTGTAGTAACCTATGACCATAGTCCAGGGGTTTCGGTTGCATGTAAGAATTATGGAGTAAAGTATTATTCATGGGTATATGATAACCCCTTGATAGAATTATATCTTCCGTCGGCGTCGAATGATACAAATTATATCAGTGTATTTGACAAAAAACAGTATGACAGGCTACAGGACAGGAATTTGACGCATCTTTTTTACCTGCCGCTTGCACCCGAGGTAGATATATTTGGCGCAGTAAGTATTAAGAAACGGGATGAGAAGAAATATAGGGCTGATGTAGCCTTTGTTGGACGGCTCTATGATTTTATAAATTACGACGAAACGTTTGCCCATTGTGATAAATCGCTTCGTCAGGAAGCGGATCAGGTTGTCAGTAGCTGCCATTGTAAATGGGATGGAAAGATCAATCTTTTTAATATGGCATCGGATAAGCTGATTTCGTATATTGCGTCTAAATATCCGGAAGACTATTGGGAAAAACTAGAGATAGATAAAAGGTATTATTGTGAATGCCTGCGGCTTACCAGAAGATGTAATGAGTTGGAGCGCATTGCAATTCTGAATAAACTGGCAGAACAGTTCGATGTGGTTCTTTATACGGATGATAGTCCTAAAGATGCATTGCGAAATGTTAAGGTCAGGAAATGGGTGGATTATATAGCCGAAATGCCGAAAGTATTCCACCTGAGCAAAATCAACCTAAACATTACCTCACGGAGCATTGAGAGCGGGATACCGCAGCGTGTCTGGGATATTATGGCGGTGGGGGGCTTCTGCCTTACTAATTATCAGCCGGAGCTGGAGGAGTATTTCGTGATAGGGGAGGATTTGGATGTCTATCATGATCTGGACGAGTTGACAGACAAAGTAAAGTATTATTTACAGCATGAGGAGATCCGGATCCGCATGGCCATAAATGGTTACAAAAAGGTTCGCGAACACCATAACATGATAGGTAGAGTACGGAAAGCGATGGACTACATTTTCCCGGCGGATTAATTTGATATGGAGAATGAGAAAATGAATGGATATGAAGAAAAGCTTTTATTGCTGGAAAAGGAGAATTTGGCGTTAAAAAGCCAGGTGCAGGCGATCAACAATACGCTTCATGAACTGTGTGGGGCTATGAACGGTATGTTGACACAGATTGAAAATAGCATAGATCGGACGGACAATCTGTGTGTAGCTTTCGGTCAGCTCAGTTCAACATTAAGCAATATACCTTATGAACTGAAGGATCCCCAAGACGGAAAAATACATCTTTTTTACCCTAAATTCAGGAGCAATGAGGAAACACTGAGATTAATTACAGAGGAAGGAAAATCTCTGGCAAGATTTGGGGATGGTGAATTTACCGTCGCATTTCATATTTGCCGACAGAAATTTCAAAGAGTCGATGAGAAGCTCGCCAAACGGATATGGGAGGTGGTGCAGTCCAGCCATCCGGATCTGTTGATTGCAATTGCTGATAATTATGGGCTTTTGAGCGAGTACAGCGATCAGGCGGCGATGGGCATACGAATGTATATGACGGAGGATACAAGAAGGCAGCATGAACAGATTATTCCGGCGGATAGAATATATTCAAATGCTTACATTACGAGACCCTATGTGATGTACAGGGACGTGTTTACGGAAGGACCCAAAAAAAGATTTGACGCGCTAAAAAAGATATGGGCGGATAAAAAAGTCATAGTTGTGGAAGGTGCGCAGACCAGGCTGGGTGTAGGGAACGATTTATTGGATGGGGCGTCCTGTCTCAGAAGGATCATTGCTCCGGCAACCAGTTCTTTTGATAGATATGATGATATATTGGCGGAATGCTTGAGACATGCTGAAAGTGCGGATCTGTTTTTGCTGGCGATTGGGCCTTCGTCAGGCATTCTGGCATATGACCTGACAGTGAATGGTTACCAGGCGGTGGATGTCGGTCATATTGACCTGGAATATGAGTGGTTCCGTGCCGGAAGGGGAACCAGGGTGCCCGTCCCGCACAAATATAATAATGAGCTGGAAGGCGGAGATATGGTTGAGCCGGTGCATGATCCTGCCTATGAGTCTTCCGTGATTGCCTCGTTTGCATAAAAATTTTTGGGTACAGAGTCGGAAGCAACTAAGCAAGCCAAAAACAGGAAAGTGGAAGTATGTTGAACGATAATAAGATAGCGTTTATAATATGTGCCAATAATGATCTGTATCTTGAGGAATGTATATGGTACATTGACCGCCTGCATATTCCAAGTGGATATGAGGTCAATATTATCTGTATTACAGATGCAAAAAGCATGGCGCAGGGGTATAATGCGGCAATGAAAAGCAGCGATGCAAAATATAAGGTTTACCTTCATCAGGATGTTTTTATCCGGAACGCCTGTTTCCTGGACGAGATACTCGGCATTTTTGAATCTGGTAGAGAAATCGGTATGATAGGTGTGGTAGGAGGAAATAATCTGCCGGCGGATGGGGTAGTCTATTGCGCATGGAATATAGGGTCTGTTTATTGCAGTAATTTGGCAAAAACCATATCGGTTTTGTATCATCAGGACAGGAAATGCAGTTGGTTGGAAGCGGACGCGATAGACGGAATGCTGATGGTGACGCAATATGATATTGTCTGGCGGGAGGATTTGTCGTTGGGATGGGATTTTTATGATATTTCCCAATCGCTGGAATTTGTACGGCGTGGTTACAAAATAGCGGTACCGTTTCAGGCAAGTCCATGGTGTCTCCATGATAGTGGGCACTCAAAGCTGATACATTATGACGAAGCGCGGAAACAGATACTGAAGGAATACAAAGAATTTTTTACAGAAGATTTCAAGCCGTTTGTAGATACAGAGATTCTGGAAATTCAGGAAAATATTTTCAGGGTTTTGAAGGATTTTATGGAACAAGATATGTGGGAAGAGGCGTTGGAAATAAAAAAAGCACTGCAAATTTCCCGGATTTCAGACAATGATCTGCAATACGCTTTAAATATGGTAGATATATATACCGCTGAAGAAGGAATGGAAGAAGGAAGAGAAGGTTTTTTTGATAACGCAGGCATATGGGATGAGATGAAGGAAAAATATGACAAGATCAGGTTTAGCCTCCGCCGTGTTGAAATGGTATCGGATGAAGATGAGACTCGGAAGCTAATGGCATTGATAAGAGATAACAGAATTTCCAGACAGGCGATAGAGATGATTGTCCGTCACAGTGTAATCGACAGAGGTAAAGTCCTGGATCGTATTTTTTAAAATCAGGCGGCATGTATTGAGGACGAAAAATGTTAAATGAAAAAAAGATAGCGTTCATAATCTGTTCGAATAATGATCTATATTTTGAGGAATGCGTATGGTACATTGGCCATCTGCATATCCCACCTGGATATGAGACTGACGTGATATGTATTAAAGAGGCGGAGGGTATGGCTCAGGGCTATCAGACCGCCATGTCTGAGAGCGATGCGAAATATAAAATATATCTTCATCAGGATGTATTTATATATCATAGGCAGTTTCTTAACGATATTCTGCATATTTTCCGATCAAACCAGGAGGTGGGGCTGATTGGAGTGCTCGGAAGCTACCGTCTGCCGTCCGATGCGTTTTTGTGTAGCGCATGGAATGTGGGTAGCGTATATGTCTGTAACTTTCTAACGGTTAGTTCGTGGTGCGGCTATCAGGAGAAAGAGTGGACACAGGTGCAGGCAATTGATGGAATGCTGATGGCAACACAGTATGATTTGGACTGGCGCGAGGATTTGATGTTGGGGTGGGATTTTTATGACGTATCCCAATCGCTGGAGTTTTTACGCAGGGGCTATAAAATTGCGGTGCCTTTTCAGAATAAACCATGGTGTCTGCATGATTGCGGACGTTCAAAGATGAGCCACTATGATGAGAAAAGAAAGATTATGCTGACGGCGTATAAAGATTTTTTTTCAGAAGAGTTTAGCCCTCAGTATAATCTTGAGTACCAGCCGATCCAGGAAAGGATGTTTGAAATTATCAGGGTATATATAGAGAGCGGAAAGCTGGACGAAGCTCTGGAGATAAGAAGAAGGATACAAAATAAGGCGGTTGGGGTTAATGATCTGCAATATGCGTTGAATATATTGGATATTTATGCTGCAGAAAAAGAAAGCGATGGCAAAGCAGTAAGCTTTTTTTCAGATGTATATATGTGGGATGATATCAGAGATAAATACGACAGGATCAAATTTGCACTGCGCCATGCGGAGAATGGAACGAATAAAGAAGCGGTGAAGTTTTTAGCTGCATCAGTTGACGAGGGAAGACTGTCAGAGGAAGCAGTCAGAACTATTATAAAGCGCAGTGTATTAGATGAAGATAAAGCGGTGAAGGGGTTGGCAGTATGATCAGATTTTGCGACAGAGAAGTGTATTGCATATCAGGAAACGAATTAGATAATGAGACAAGAACAATTGTGCATTTCCTGAATGAACACAAGGATGAACTGCTATGCATTACAGATGAAGAAGGCAGATTTGTGGGAAGTATTACTTATCCTGTGTTTTTGAAAAGAGCAGTGGGAGAAACGCAGGGCAAGGTTGAAACGATTACTTCTTATGAGACTTTTGCGGAGATTATAAAAGGTTCCATCAATAGGGATTATTTGATTTTTGATGAAAATATATGGAAGAATGGCAGGGAATATTTCAGGAGACAGATAGAAAAAGCAACAGGTATTATATTCGTACCGGTGTTGGACAAAGAGTATCATTTAATAAGCCTGGCCTGGCAGGATGATGAAGCAAATAGGGAAATCAGAATGCTGGATGAATTGGCTGAATGCGGGGATGCGCCGGGGTTTCGGGATATGTATCCTGAATATGATGAAGTGACGGTGTATGGGTGTAACGAACTGGCTTATTATTTTATTCAATATTTGGAGAAATCAGGAGTCTCTGTTAACGCCATGGATGCAATGTGGGATGAGTGCGGCGTGTGGAGTAGATTAGGTCGAGACCAGAATGGAGTCTTGGATTACAGAAGATACCCGGTTTATGGAGAGGGATCACTCCCCTGCAAAAAAGAAGTTGGATTGCGGGAAAGCGTATCTGCAGAGTTTGAATGTATTGATAAAATTTATGAAGAAAGTATTTGTAGGGGAATAATCAGGGATGCACAGGGGAGCATGCAGGAGCTGGCCAAAAAGCTGCAGGGAAAAAAGATTGGGATTTCAGGGACGGGCGGAAATTCGCTGAATGCGTATGACCTGCTTCTGGAAAATGAAGTGGATATCTACTGCTTTCTTACGGAAGATATACAGCAGCAGGGGGCGGAGCTGTTTGGGAAAAAAGTTATCGGGAAGGCAGAAGCATTGAAGAGCATAGACGGACTTATTGTAATAGAGACAGATGAAAAGTATAGCGCATGGGGATTTGGCGGGACAGATTTTTATCATTATTATTACGGACTGAAGAGAAACGAGAGATTCTTTCTGCTGCGGGACTATGGGGAGATTCCCAACAGAGGTGTTCCATATATGCTTAGTCATATGGTGCGGAAGGAAGGAGCCAGGCTGCTCTTGGCCGGAGATAGATGGTTGTGTTTGCGATTGAGAGGGATATTGGAAAAGCAGGGCAGAGAATTTGAAGGGAAAATTCTGTACTGCGATGTTCTGGAGGAATATGCGGAAGAAAAACTGCGGATGGACAGGATTGGCACAGAGGAGATACAAAGGACGGATACCTGCCTTCTGCTGGTTCCGGAGTATTATCATTATGATCCCATGAAATGTTATCTGAATCATAAAGCAGTGAAAAATAATTACGCGGAAAGGCTCAAGGCTTATTCTTTAACGGTGGTGGATTATCCCCTGGAAAGTTCTGTTTTTATGGACAATATAGTTGCTCCGGATAAAAGTGAAAAAGTGGCATTGCAGGTAAGGAAAATAATAATTGGCGCGATTACGCCCTATAGCGGAAATATCTTTTTCAGGGGACTTTTGGACGGCCATCCGGAAATCATGATGCTTGAGTACAGCTCATTAAACAGCAACCTGTTCTCCATATGCGAAAAATTGTCAATGGCGGAGGGGGCTGATATATTAAAATGGTTCTGGGAACTGTTCGAGAGAGAGGTTCAGTCAGAGTCCCAAAATGACTGGGGGGAGGATAAAAGGAAGAAATTCAGCCGGAGTATGGGAGAGATGCTCTCAGAGAAGGAAATATTTACTTCGCAGGAAATATTTGTTATGATACATATTGCCTACGCCAGGATGTGGGGGCAGGAAATAAAGAATATTTCGGATATGACCATCTACTGGGAGCCCCATTGCGTTCCAGCAAATAAGTGTGAGGATTATGCTGTATGGTTGGATAAAGCGGCCATGTCCGGATGCATTCTTAATGTTGTGCGAAATGCCTGGATCAGATCCGGCTCTATCCTGCGGACTCTGGAAAAAGAAAAAAAATCTTTTGGAACATGGATATATGCAACAGTGTTCAGTTATCCGGATGATGAGAAGAGACAATATGAAGTTTGGGAAAGAGCAGTTGTAAGATTTGAAGATCTGAAGTGCCATCCCCGTGAAGAATTACAGAAATTATGCGAAAAGCTGGAAATAGAGTGGTCCGATACATTGCTTGAAACCACCTTGCACGGGGAACAGGAGTTTTATGGAAATATTACAGGATTCGACCTGACACCGGTTTACCGAACCCATGAAGAGTATTTTTCACCGTTTGATCGATTCAGGCTTTCTCTGATTACCGGAGCATGGCAGAAAAAACATGGCTATCCATGTGTAAGCAGTTTAGATTTCAGCAGAAAAGAACTACAGGAAATGTTTGGAAAAAAGTTTCGCTTTGAAGAGAAGATTGTTTATCAGAGCGAAGAAGAAAAAATGGCGTTAAGGGCATGGGTACAGAAACTGGCAGGACGCTATCTATGGGAAAATAGGAGGAGGGAGGTTATGGAGAGGAAGGATAACAGGAAAGGATGAAAATATGGTGAGACTGGGAACAAAAGCCGAAACCCTGCAAAGGCTGTATAAAAAATTGAAGTACGCGGAGGTTTTGCCGCAATTTTGCTTTACCATAGGGGAATGGAATGAGGACAGGGCGGGCATACTTAGGAGATTTGAAGAACTGGAATGGAAGGAGTCGGTGGCCGTCAGGAGCAGCTCCCTTTTGGAGGATACGCTGACAGAATCCCGGGCCGGGCAATATGAATCGGTTCTGAACGTATGTGGAAGGATGGAATTTGAACACGCTGTAGAGCGGGTGAAAGCGTCTTATGAAGAGGAAGAGCCGGGTAATCAGGTTCTGGTTCAGCCAATGTTAAAAAATATCAGGCTGTGCGGAGTGGCATTTACGATGGATCCCAATACATGCGGGAATTATTATGTTATCAACTATGATAATTCGGGTTCTACTTCTGCCGTTACTTCAGGTAACAGCGTGGAGGATGTTCTGTACTACCAGTTTAAGGGGAGAGAAAGTTGTGGCAGCTCACCTGAAATTCAGAAGGTTTGCGAGGCACTTAGGGAACTGGAAGAATTTTTTGGACAGGAAAATCTGGATGTCGAATTTGCAATGGGGGACGCTCTTTATATCCTACAGGTAAGGTCATTGTGTCTGAGGGAAACTCCTCTGGAGAGGGAGATTCAAAAAGCTGAACTAAGGCGGATTGAAGGAAAGATCAGGCAGAATCAGCAGCCCAAACCATTTCTGCGGGGAAAGAAGACGGTATACAGTGTAATGACAGACTGGAACCCTGCGGAAATGATAGGCGTTTATCCAAAGCCGCTTGCATTGTCTCTGTACCGGGAAATTATAACCGACAGCGTATGGGCGTATCAGAGAGACAATTACGGATACCGTAACCTGAGGAGTTTTCCACTGATGGTTGATTTTGGCGGGGTACCATATATTGATGTCCGGGTGAGCTTTAATTCCTTTATTCCGGCGGAACTGGAAGAGGAGCTGAGCGAGAAGTTGGTAAACTATTATATAGATCGGTTGATTGAGAATCCGCAGAAACACGACAAAGCGGAATTTGATATTGTTTTTTCCTGCTATACCCTTGACCTGCCGGAGAGGATACAGGTTTTAAGGGATTATGGTTTTTCAGAGGAGGAGGTTGGGAAGATTGTAGATGCCCTGAGAAATGTCACCAACCATATTATTGATTATAAAAATGGCTTATGGCAGAAGGACTATGGAAAAATAGAGACGTTGAACAGGCGTTATGATGAAATTATGGAAAGTGGCCTGGATGATATTGAAAAGATATACTGGCTGCTTGAGGACTGCAAACGTTATGGAACTTTGCCCTTTGCCGGATTGGCCCGGGGAGCGTTCATTGCCGTGCAGGTATTGCGTTCGCTTGTGTCCTGCGGGATTATCACGGGAGCTGATTACGGGTTATTTATGAATGAGGTTAATACAGTAAGCTCCGCAATGAACACAGAGTTCCGGGAATTGTCCCAAAAGGCGTTTTTGAGGAAATATGGTCATTTAAGGCCGGGTACTTATGATATTATGTCTCTGCGTTATGATGAAGCTCCGGCTCTGTATTTTAAATGGGACAAAGTGGGAGAGGATACGGAGAAGGAGAAGGGGGAGTTCCGGCTTTCCTTACAGCAGTTGAATGACCTGAAAACCAGATTGTGTGAGAATGGCCTGACAAATGATATTCTGGAGTTGATGGACTTTATCAGGACGGTTATTGAGTGGCGTGAATACGGCAAGTTTGCGTTTACCAGGAATTTGAGCAGAGCGATGCAGCTGATAGAGGAAATCGGAAAAAAGGAAGGGTTTTCCAGGGAGGAATGTGCATTTATAAATATCCGGACGATTTATGACTTGTATGCATCTGCCAGAGATGTCCGTACCACCTTATTATATTCTATCCAACAGGGGAAACAAAACTATAAAGTAACGCAGTCCATTGTTCTGCCGCCGGTTATAACTAAGCCTGAAGATGCGATGGGATTTTATTATCCAGATTCCGAGCCGAATTTTATTACCCTGGGACATACGGTGGGGGCTGTCTGTGTCCTGGAAGAGGAAATATGCAGGGATGAAATAGAAGGAAAAATAGTTTTGATACCTGGCGCGGATCCGGGATATGACTGGATCTTCTCCCATAAAATACATGGGTTTATCACGATGTATGGCGGCGCTAATTCCCATATGGCGATCCGTGCCGGTGAACTTTCGATTCCGGCAGTGGTTGGGGCGGGAGCGAAAGCATTTGAAAGATACAAAAGGGCTCAGATGATTGAAATAGATGCCCAAGGAAAGATCGTTAGGGTACTAAAATAATTTTGGAAAAGGAGAGTTTAAGATGAAGACGGAATGGGATTACACAGAACTGGCGGAGGCTTATCTGAAAAGGCCGGATTATGCAGAATGTGCAATTAATGAGATGCTGGATCGGACTGGGATTAAAAAAGGGGATAAAGTCTGCGATGTGGGGGCAGGCGTGGCGCATCTGACACTTGTATTGGCTCGAAAAGGCTATAGAATTAATGCTGTGGAGCCCAATGACGCTATGCGGGAGAATGGAATAAAGAGGACGAGAGAATATCAGAATGTGGTGTGGTCTGAGGGCGTGGGAGAAAATACAGGGATGGGGGCAGGGGAATTTTCCCTTGTTACATTCGGGTCGTCTTTTAATGTCTGTGACAGGCCACTGGCATTAAAGGAGACACGGAGAATTCTAAAAGAAGACGGGTGGTTTGCGTGTATGTGGAACCATAGGGATTTAAACGATCCGTTGCAAAAAGAGATAGAAGCTGTATTAAAAGAAGAAATAGAGAACTATAGTTATGGGACGAGACGGGAGGATCAGACGGAAGTGATCGATGAAAGCGGCCTGTTTCGGGATGTTATCTATATTGAAGGTACAGTGCGGCATAAGGTGCTGACGGAGGATTTTATCGAAGGATGGAAGTCTCATGCCACAGTTCATCGGCAGTCGAAGGATAAGTTTGCACTGATCAATAAAAGGATACGTGACTTAGTAACCGCCCAAAATCGGGAATGTATTGAGGTTCCCTATACGACCAGAATATGGCTGGCACAGGTAAGGTAAAATGTAATGAAGATTATTTTGTACACACAGAGAGTGGAAATCGTTGAGAGTTATGGAGAGAGAAGAGACTGCGCAGATCAGCGTATCCCTGAATTTTTACAGACTTGCGGATATCTTCCGGTACCGGTTCCTAATATCCGGGTCATAGCGGAAAGGATGCTGGAGGAATTAAAACCGGCCGGAATTGTTCTGACTGGTGGAAACAGTCTTGTCAGGTTTGGCGGCGAGGCGCCGGAGCGGGATATAACGGAGAGATGTATATTGGAGTACGCCTTGGAGAGACAGATACCCGTGTATGGGTTTTGCCGGGGAATGCAGGTGATATTGGATTATTTTGGGTGTGAACTTGAAAGGATAGATGGACATGTCGCTGTACGCCACGGGCTTTCCGGGCAATATGAAGGAATGGATGTCAACAGTTTTCATAATCAGGCCTGCTTCCAAATAAGGGAACCTTTGGAGGTGATGGCAAAAACGGAAGACGGGGTTATCGAAGCTGTCAGATCAAGGGAAAAGAGTATTATAGCGACTATGTGGCATCCGGAAAGGGAACATCCCTTTGTGGATGCCGACGTGCGGCGGGTACAGGAGCTGTTTGGGTAGAAACGAAAGGAGAAGGGCGGATGAAAGTAATTATTTTAGCGGCTGGTCAAGGAACCAGATTAAGGCCATTGACAGACGAAAAGCCGAAGTGCATGGTGGAGGTGAACGGAAAGAGTATTATAGAAAGGCAGTTAGATACCATGTACTCCTGCGGAATTAAGGAAGAAGATATTACGGTCATTGCCGGATACCGGGGGGATGTACTACAGCATAAGTTTAGTGGGACTGGAATGAAGATCATAGTAAACGAAAGGTATGATGTTACAAATATGGTATGTTCTCTCATGTGCGCGGAAACTCTGATGGAGGCGGCTGATGATATACTGATTTCCTATGGAGATATTATATATAATGATAAGGTTCTCCGGAAAGTTTTATCTTCAGAAGCGGACAGCTCAGTGGCGGTAGATGACGAATGGTTTTCTTACTGGTCGGAGCGCTGTGAAAACCCTTTGGACGATGCGGAGACATTATGCTTTGATGAAGAAGACTATCTGACGGAGATAGGACAAAAGACTACAGATTTAAGCAGAGTGCAGTCACAGTATATCGGATTGATGAGATTTAGGCGAGATGGCCTGAAAGCGCTTCTTGATCTGGCCAGAGAGGCCAGGCGGCGGACTGCCGATGGGCAAGCACTGTGGAGAACTTCACGTGACTACTATAAAATGTATATGACAGATTTGCTCCAGGGCCTGATTGATGAAGGAAACAAACTTAAGGCAGTGCATATACAGCGCGGCTGGTTTGAGATTGATGATTGTGAGGATCTGAGGATAGTGGAGCGCAAACTTATATGACACGGCCTGTGTAGATAAGAAGGAAATGCGGATGGATGGAAATTTATATTGGATCACTGGCCTGTCAGGCGCAGGAAAGACGACGATCGGAAGATTGTTATATGACAGGATGAAAGAAAAATTATCAAATGTAGTGTTCTTAGATGGGGACGCGATGCGGCAGGCGTTCGGAAACGATTTAGGGTATTCCAGGGAAGAACGCTTGCAGTGTGCAATGCGGTATGCGGGACTGTGCAGACTGCTGACGGAACAGGGAATCCATGTGGTCTGCTGTACAATATCCATGTTCAATAAAGTGAGGGAATGGAATCGTAGCAATATAAAAAATTATATAGAAATATATATTGAAGTGCCTCTTGCCGTTTTAGAGAAAAGAAACCAGAAAAATCTTTACCAGGGATTAAAGGCAGGAATGTCGAAGAATGTTGTGGGTTTGGACTTGGAACTGGAGTTGCCTGAAAGCCCGGATATTGTACTGGTGAATGATGGAAGCTGTGAACCGAAAGAAATGGCTGGGTATCTGTTAGAAAAGCTTTGGTAAACTAAAGATTCTTGCCATAGAAGTACAGAATTCAGGACATCAATAAAAAGAGTATTAATGGGGAGGGGAGATCAGGAATAAGATGAATAATGAATTAGTATCAGTGATCATGCCGGCATATAATGCGGAAAAGTATATCAGCATGTCCATCGCAAGCGTACTTGAGCAGACCTATAAAAATGTAGAGTTGGTTATAGTTGATGATGGCAGTACTGACGGTACAGTCGGGAAGATATCTGCCTTCATAAACAATGGCTCCGACATCATAAAGCTGTCAGTCAGAAACAAGAACGGAGGTACTGCAGCCGCGTTAAATGATGCGATTGAACTGGCAAACGGAAAGTATATATGCTGGCTTAGTGCAGATGATTTATATTGTAGCGATATGGTAGAATCGGAAGTAGACTTTTTAAAAGAAAACAGTAATTACGATGCCGTGTTCAGCAAATGCGCATATATTGATGAAAACAGCCAGTTTTTAAGAGAACTTGGATACAACAGTGTTCTTGAAGAAGGAATGAAAAATATGGCAGTTGTTGTTTCTACATTAATGCATGGTAACTTTTGGCATGGTTGTTCTGTATTAGCGAAGGCTGAATGTTTTAAGCGTGAAGAGCGGTTCGATTTGAGCTACAAAGCATCCCAAGATTATGATTTCTGGCTGAGGATGGCTGCAGATTTTGAAATTGGATATTTAAGTAAGATAAATGTCCTGTCGCGTGAACACAGTGAGCAGGGAAGCAGAAAAATTAATTGTAACCTGGATGAGATCAGGGTTTTTTTTAATATACTGTATCGGGAAGACATTATTACAAAACTGTTGAATAAAATGGGAAAGCGATATTCTTTTGAAAATATTAAGCCATATATTCAATCCCGAATAGAAAGATATCAGGGAATGGAAGAAGAAATGAAGATAATGCAGGATGAATTGAAGCGATATTCTAATCTGATTGCAAAGGGTTATATACACTATGACAGTTAAACCGATAAGAAGGAGGCAGGAGAAATGGGATTAAATGATTTTTTTAATGACAGGGTTTTATTGATAACTGGCGGGACAGGATCATTTGGCAATGCAGTATTAAAAAAATTCCTGGACACTGGAATAAAGGAAATTCGCATTTTTTCCCGGGACGAAAAAAAGCAGGATGATATGCGCAGGCAGTACAATAATAATAAGATAAAATATTATATTGGTAATGTCAGAAATTACAGGAGCATACAAGATGCAATGCATGGAGTGGATTTTGTTTTTCATGCTGCGGCATTAAAGCAGGTTCCTTCCTGTGAGTTTTTCCCTATGGAAGCGGTTCAGACTAATATCATCGGAACAGATAATGTGCTTACTGCAGCAATCCAGGAAAATGTAAAAAAGGTAGTATGCCTGTCAACTGATAAAGCGGCCTATCCGATTAATGCAATGGGCATCAGCAAGGCAATGATGGAAAAGGTGTTTGTTGCCAAGTCAAGAACGGCAGAAAAAACTTTGATTTGCGGAACACGATATGGAAATGTAATGTGCTCAAGAGGATCCGTGATTCCTTTATTTATTAACCAGTTGAAAGAAGGAAAAGATTTAACAATAACAAACCCTGACATGACAAGATTCTTGATGAGTCTGGATGAAGCGGTAGAATTAGTGTTGTTTGCATTTAAAAACGCGCAGCCAGGGGATATCATGGTTCAGAAAGCTCCAGCATGTACGATTGGAACGTTAGCGCAGGCAGTGACAGAGTTGTTTGGAGTTGAGAATAAAATTCATTATATTGGTATCCGACATGGCGAAAAAATGAATGAAACATTGTTGACAAAAGAAGAATATTTACATGCGGAAGACCAGGGAAATTATTTCAGGGTACCGGCGGATAACAGAGAACTTAATTATGAAAAGTATTTTGAAAAAGGAAAAGAGGCAGAGTGTGAATTGAAAGAGTTCAACTCAAGTAATACTGCAATACTGGATAAGGAACAGGTAAAAGAATGTTTATTGAAATTACAGTACATTCAGGATGAATTGGAGGAATGGAAGAATAGATAGACGCAGAAGGAGACATTAAATGAAAATTATTGTATTTGGAGCCAATGGAATGGCAGGGCACATGATTTCTCTGTATTTACAGGAGCAGGGACATAAGATAACAGGATTTGTAAAAAAGAAAAATGGCCTGATAGATTGCATCGAAGGTAATGCGTTGGACACGGTGCTGATAAAAGAAATATTACAGAGTTCAGAATATGATGCTGTCATCAATTGTATTGGTATTTTAAATAAAGCAGTCGATGCCGGACTGGCAGAGGGAATCTATATTAACAGTGTATTGCCGCATCTTCTGGAGGAAAGTGTAGAAGGAATGAAAACCAGGGTAATACACATCAGCTCGGATTGTGTATTCAGCGGAAACACAGGACATTATAAAGAAAGCAGTCGTCCGGACGCAGAGTCATATTATGGAAAGACTAAAGCGTTGGGTGAAATCTGGGGAGAAAACAGCCTGACATTCAGAACCTCTATTATTGGACCAGAGTTAAAGAGTAATGGTATAGGATTGTTTCACTGGTTTATGAGCCAGTCGGGTCCCGTGAATGGTTTTACCGAGGTAATCTGGTCTGGAGTGACTACTTTGGAACTGGCAAAAGCAATTAACAGTGCGCTGAGGCAAAAACTTACAGGTCTGTATCATCTGGTAAATAATGAGGTTATTTCCAAACATGATCTGTTATGTTTGTTTAACATGTATATGAATGACAATAAAACAGTTATTCATGAAAATGGATCTTTTTCAAATGATAAATCATTGGAAGATACTCGATTAGAGCTGAACCATAAAATACCTTCTTATGAGATTATGATCCAGGAACTTGCGGAGTGGATGAAGAATCATTCAAAAGTATATGGTCAATATTTTACGTGAGCATTCTGGTGATATGTCAAGAGCTTTTTGAAAAAGATTTTATAGTAAACGACATTATTTCTTGTACTTGACGGCCTTAACGACGTGAAATGTATCATATTCGCAGGTCACTTAAGCACAAAAAGAATTGTCGTTTACTATAATATGTTTTTCAGAAAAAAGGGTAACTTTAATAGACCTATGCTTAACACGAAACATAAGTTCGATTATTTAGTCTCTTTAATTGATGTATCCAACGATACGCCGGAGTACAGTTGGTTTCTGGCCAGCAATCCATAAACCAAACGAACGAATTTACGTGAAGTCAGCGCGAGTGCTCTTTTGTGTTGATGTTTCGGAACTTCGTTGTACTTCTTTCGATAGTACGTTCCGTACTCAACATTATGTTTTCTCATACTATTGGCCGCTTCGCCAAGATAGTATCTGAGATAACGATTGCCAGCTTTGCTCATTGGAGTGTCTTCTCCATCGAAATCACCTGATTGGTTTGACTTCCACATGAGTCCGGCATACTTAGCAAGAGCATCCGATGAATGGAAAGCAGAAATGTCGCCTATTTCAGGGCCAATGCCACCTGCAAAGACAGGGCCAATGCCATCTATGGATTGAAGAATAATAAAAGCATTAGGATTTAATCCTTTGATTTCTCTTTCGATGGCAGTATCTATAAGTTTGATTTCTTTCTTAAAAGTTTCAATACAGTTGAAAGAACTGGCGATAGATACATTTAATGGTTCATAAAGAGCCTTATCTAAGCGATAAGAATCTCTGGCCGCTTTCTTAAGTAATTCTGCAGTCTTGCTAATGTCTTTAATACGATTGCGACTTTTCTCTGCGAGAAAGCTTATGAGATCTTCTTCAGATGAATCAATAATCTCCTCAGGAGATAAGTATTCAGTCAATACACTGGAAGAGGTTACTCCGTAAATATCGCAGAAAGGCTGGTCATCACCTTCCAATATCTGTAGTTCACTGAACTTCAGATACAGGTTAGAAACCAGGTAGGTTTTCTCTCTGGTCATGCATTCAACAAGATGCAGACGATGCCTCGTGAGGCGTTTAAGAGCCAAGAACTGGCTTCCGCGCCAAGGTTCTGTTTCAATGTTTCCTGCACGTGCATAATCAGCAATAACAAAAGCATCAATGGGATCTATAGTGGCTCAGTTGTCAAGACAAAAATCTAAGATTTTTATAATGAACTGATATGGTGGACAAGTTACAAGGAACATGGGGAGAATAGTGGAGCGCTCCCCAGATCCATATATGCTAAGCTACATATGGCATCAACATTGCCGGATAGTAGCATTCAGCCGGTGTTTGGTAATCAAGTGCAGAATGGCGCCGCTCAAAGTTGTAGGTGTGGATATAATGTCCGATAGTAGCTCTGGCTTCCCTGATGTTGTTGTACTGCGTCAGATAAGCTTCTTCATACTTGAAGCTGCGGAACCACCTCTCAATCATGATGTTGTCTGCCCAGCGGCTTTTTCCATCCATGCTTTGACGGATACCGTTTTCCTTTACAAAGTCAATGTACTGCTGACTTGTAAACTGACAGCCCTGGTCTGAATTTAGGATTTGCGGTTTTGCCACTTTGAAAGCTTTTTTCAGGGCGCTGATAACCATTCTGGTGTCAAGCGTATCATCTACTTCCCAGCCGACAATACAACGGCTATACCAGTCGATCACCGCGGTCAGATACAGAAATCCGCGCTTGATTGGAATATATGTAATGTCAATAGACCATGCCTGGTTTGGCTTGTCTATGACTGCATTACGAAGAAGATACGGACATACCTTCGCCTGTTGCATCCGCTTGGAAAGATTCATCTTTGGATAGATCGGATAGATATCCATCTCATTCATGTAGCGTCTTGCCTTGCGGCGCCCAACCTGATAACCACGGGCTTTTAACTGTGCAGACATTTGTCTTGCGCCCCAAGTGGGATTATCTGTATGGAGATGATCAATGATCTCTTTGCAGGCCAGTTCCTCATCTGAAATAGGTGAGCCCTTGTAATAAATGCTTGTACGGTTGATGTCAAGCAACCTGGCACCTACGGAAGCCGGTATTTCTTTAGTCGTCAAAAGGCTTTGGACTAAATTCACTCTCGTAGTCAGGTCCGCAAATTTCTTCAGATTTTTTTTTGAGCCAGTCAACCTGCATAGTTAACTGACCAACCTTTTTGGCATACTCCGCTTTCTCTTTTCGCTCTTCGGCAAGCTTTTCTTTGAGGTTTTCCTCACGCTTGTCGTCGAACACAACAGCCGCATTGCTTAGGAACTCCTTTTTCCAGTTGCGGAGCAGATTGGGTTGGATGTTATTTTCAGCTGCAAGAGTATTGAGATCTTTCTCGCCTTTTAGCAGCTCGATTACAAGGTCTGATTTAAATTTTGCACTAAAATTTCTTCTTTGTCTGGACATGATAATGAATCCTTTCTCTCATACTGGTTTAAGTATATCAGATTCATTAAAATCTGTCCGAAAAAGTGTCTTAATTTATGAGACCATTATAGTCTGGATCCGACTTAATAATCTGCATAGTTTTTTTGTGCATATTTCAGCTCATCTGATGGAACAGTAAAATTTCTTGTTCCATCTCCATTAGGTTTAGGTCTCGAAAACTTATAATAATCCTGACCATGCTCCTGCATTAAATAATTGGTTGATATTCCCAATAAAGTTGCAAGTTTTTTCTTATTACGCATTCTATATAGGGGACTTTGTTCCAAT
>ERZ808046.360-NODE-360-length-46542-cov-17.417841_pt1 | contig 46542 bp, 48 predicted proteins | sample MGYA00380196_ERZ808046 | MGnify/ENA primary metagenome ERZ808046 (study PRJEB31490, sample SAMN06133421) | mouse gut metagenome | isolation source: Z6_2 | host: mice | place: China: Chengdu | collected 2015-05 ... | reverse complement strand
GCTATAAAGTTCGTCGGTAGCTACGCCTCAGTGGACTTTCACCACAGAACACGGGCATGCCCGTCATACTCAAAAAAACCGGGACATTTCTGTCCCGGTCTATCGGCGTCCAATTTGGCCGCCTTTCACAATCCATTCAATTCACTTTAAATGCTTCATATATTCTTCCAAAAAATTATTTGGTAAAATGGCTGGCACTCTAGATGTTGTAAAATCTTTTACATTCCGCGTCACAATATAGTCTGCTCCTATCGACACAGAACATTCCTCTTGAAGACAATCCTCCAAATCACCAAACTCTTTGCGCTCAATAGCAGAAAAAATTTTGAAAGAATCTATCCCCTCAATTTTTACAATCTGACATAAAGATTTCAAAGCTTCCCGCCGATTCTCGTCAGACATACTTTTTCTGAGTACATAGAACATATTTGGTATAGAATGTGCAGCCATATATCCCTCAAGTTTTTTATCTGCACACAACTTAATAATCTGATCAGCAATATCAAAATACGGCTGCCTGCCCATCAGCATATCTAACATAATATTTGTATCAATCAATACCCTCATATTTGTCCTCCAGAGCTTGCAGCAACTCAGCTTTATAATCAATTTCTACATCATTGCATTTACGAAATCTCTGCAAATTTTCATATGCTTTCTGTTCCGAAGACACTGCTTCCATACCTTTTTCTGGAATCAATCCTGCTATTCCCTCTAGCATTTGCACAATATAATACACTTTATCATCCGGCAGTCGCTTAATCATCTCAAAAGCTCTTTCCTGCATCACAGTCATATACTTCAACTCCTTTTTAATGGTTCATTTTGACTTTTCACTCCGTATCGCCTGTGTCCACCGACCACTCAACCGGATAATACCCGCACGCCTTGATCGTCCGAATCAATGAATCATCATAATTATCATAGGGAAGACGAAAGAGCTGCATCTCTGCGCCTGTCAGCTCCTCTACCTTCTCATGGACCTGCATGATCTCCATACGCTGCTGCTCTTCGTCCATCTCGATCATATTCCGGTGGCTTTTACTGTGATTGGCAAGCTCATGGCCTGCTTCCCGGATCTCTCCTGTGATCTCCGGGTATTTTTCTACCCAATCCCCCGTCACAAAAAAAGTCGCATGTATCCTGTGTATCTTCAAAATATCCAGAATCTTCCGAATATCCTCGTCACCCCAAGCCACTTCAAATGTCAGCGCCGCCTTTTTCTCCTTCATTTCCACAGAACAGATCGGCATCTCTTTGCCGCTGACATTAGAGGAAACCGTTGAATAACTGGAAATATACTTATATGATCCCGCAAGGGCAACTGCCAGTGTCAATGCAAGAACTCCGTAATTTTTCCATCTCTTAAGCTTCTCTTCTCTCATATACATAACTCCAGACATACGTCTTTGTTAACAGTATATGAATGTCTTCCATAGAAATGTATATAAGCCGCCTAATCGCAGAACTCAATACCATTCTCTTCGCTCATGCTCTTAACTCTCGCCAGTGACTCTACTCTTACTCCCATCTCCCTGATCCGCTGTCCGCCCGGCTGAAATGCTTTCTCTATACAGATCCCGGCGCCGATAAGAGTTGCGCCGGCTTCCCTTACCAGCGTGATCAACCCCATCAAAGCAGCGCCGTTCGCCAGAAAATCATCGATCAGCAGCACCCGGTCCTCCGCCTTTAAGAATTCTTTGGACACGATAATATCATACACCCGTCCGTGGGTAAACGATTCCACCTTAGACGTATACACATCCCCCGCAATGTTCTTCGTCTTGTTCTTCTTGGCAAAAAGTACCGGCACTCCGAAACACTGGGCCGCTACACAGGCGATCCCGATCCCTGATGCCTCGATCGTCAGAATCTTAGTGATCTTCTCCCCCTCAAACAAGCGCTGGAATTCCTTTCCAATCTCCGTAAAAAGCTCCACGTCCATCTGATGATTCAGGAACTTGTCTACCTTAAGTACCTCATTGCCTTTGATAACACCGTCTTTTCTGATCCGTTCTTCCAATAGTCTCATAAGTATTTTCCTCACTCTTTTATCTTGTCAATATCTGTTAAATTAACCCCCAAGCTGGCAAGCAATGCCTTTAAAAGCAAGTATTGATCTTTTAATTTGGCGTATGTTCTAACCGCATTCTCTTCTTTTGCCAACATCATATATTCCTGGATATTTTTAAATTCGTCCATGGCATTCTTCATTATCTCTGCACCGTTCATACCGTCACCTCTCTCTTTTAACACTTGGTTTATAAGTTGTTTTCATTATATCAATAAGCGATTTTTATGTAAAGTCTTTTCCGCCTCCCTGGTTTGATGTTATACTAAACAAAAGGAGCAAACAATCCTGAAAAAGATACCCCCTTACGATTTTATCTAATCAGTCCTTATTAATCCCAAGCATTACCGTAACCTCAGTGCCTACATTTTGAACGCTGCGGACAATGATGCCGTATTTTGAGCCGTACAGCATTTTTACCCGGTCATTAATATTCACCAAGCCGACCTTTGTTGAGCTCCCATTAATCAATTCAGCTTGATTATCAACAACCAGTCTTTTGTTCAAAATATCTAATTCAGTAAGACTCATTCCCACTCCGTCATCTGCCACTGAAATAAATAGCGTATCTTCCGTTCGGAATCCTTTAATCACAATCCGACCTTTACCCCGTTTCATCTCCAGCCCATGTTTTAAAGCATTTTCAACAAGAGGCTGTATTAAAAGCTTCGGAACTTTTAAATTCATCAATGCTTCATCCAGTTCTTTTTTTAATTCAAATTTATCGCTAAACCGTATTTTCTGAATCTTCATATAAGCATCAATATTCGATAACTCTTCATACAGATAAATCATAGAACCTTTCTTATTAATATTAAATCGGAATATATCTGCCAGAGCCTTCGTTGTTTCCGCAATCTCTGCGGCGCCGCAGCAAATTGCCTGACCTCGGATCGTTTCCAGCGTATTATATAAAAAATGCGGGTTGATCTGATTTTGTAATGCGTCTATCTCAGCCTGTTTCTTCATAATATTCGCTGCTGCTTCCTTCTGCAATAACAACTGGATCGTTTCCAGCATCCCGGCCGGATATTCTTTATCTTCTGCCCCATCACAGATATTATCCCTGTTGCTGCGTTTTAGTTCATCTATTTTTCTCTCAATTTTTACAATGGGATCAAGCGCTTTGCAGACAAAGAATATCGTTTCTAACAACAAGAAGACACCTAAAACCAAGGCAACAGTACACGAACAACAATATCCTATTATTCCCAAACAGACACCCTGTAATATTACTGTCAAAAAGAGATGAAAAAGCAAGGTCTTTGATAAAAACATATTCATTTATTCACCATCAGCTTCCTGTATTCTGCAGTTGTGATCCCTACATATTTTCTAAATATTTTTGAGAAATGCTTCGTATCATTATATCCCACCATTACGGCAATCTCTGATTGACGATAATTGCTCTTTTTTAAAAGTTCTTTCGCGTGCTCTATTCGGATTTGGGTCAAATATTCTTTAAAAGCGGTTCCCTTCTCCCGATGAAAGATCTCACTGAAATAATTTGCATTGAGGTGAACCATTTCTGCCAAATCCGTCAATGTTATACTGTTCATATAATTATCTTGCAGATACTCTATCACCTGATCTACCGTGTTTTTCTCCTTTTGTTCACCAAGATCGATCTGCGCCTTTAATATCTCCTTCATCATCTTCTGCAAACATTCTTTAATCTGTCCAACGCTTCCTGCTATTTCTAATTCCCTCTGTAGTTTCATAACGGTTTCCAGTGTATTCTCCGAAGCTTCTTCTACATTCTCCTGCATCAATTCGGTAATCCTGTATACTCCTCTGGCAAAAGCGACCGGATTACTTCCCATACGGTTCGTTATCCACTCAAATGCCTCCCGAACCATCTTACACGCCTCTTGTTCGTTCCCGTTTTTTATCACTTGCTTTATGCAAATATCAAAATTGGGCGGAAGGAGTGCATTGGTATTCCCTTTGCACTCATTAACCGTATCGTACAAATAAAACCTGCCGTTTCCAGAAAAAAGCCGCATAAATTCCATGTCTTTTACTATCTGGAATTCTTTTTGGATCTTCCAAATATCGTAGAATTCTTCCCCCACCATAAAAGCGGCATTGAACTTTTTATTTGTGACATCGGACGCCATATTATAAAGTCCTTCCAAGATAACCTCATTTTTATCAGCCTGATAATTCATAAGCAAAATCATTTTGCCTCTGTAAAGAAATGGCACAACCTCATTACAAAATACAGGAATCTGTCTCTTCCAGAGCAATTTATTAATATCGGCGATCAAATCTGTTCCTTCTCGCTTCCCCAAAGCAGTAATACTGGCAATCCGATAACAACCCTCCTTAAAATTCAGCTTTAACTTCCTATTCAATTCTCTGACAGTCAGACTTGTATCTTGCCTTCCTTCAAAACAATTGCCGAAAAACTGTTCCCTCAGTCTCTCAATCGTCTGTTCATATTCCTTATACACACATGCGTCAATAGCAAGATTTCTTCTCTGTCCCTCCAGCATTCCCCTTGCTTTCACCACAATCTGTTCCAATTCCGCCTGGTCTATTGGCTTCAGCAAATAGCCGATCGCACCATAAGTCAGTGCAGTTTTCGCATACTCAAAATCATTATACCCACTGATTACCACAAACATGATATCCGGCAGCTCTGCAGAGATTTCTTTGATAATTTCCAAGCCTGTCTTTTCGGGCATACGAATATCCGTCAGTACCAATTGCGGATGTTTTTCCCGAATCAGTTCTATGGCATCCACACTATCGTGACAGACAGCTTCTACACAAAAATCATAATCGGTCCAGCATATAATGTTTTTTATCACTTCAGATACCCACAATTCATCATCTATGATAAATACTCGATTCATACATATCCCTCCCTAATTCCTCCACTATTCCGTCTCTTCCCCAAAAAACAATCCTGTCGCATATATTTAACTCTTTTTCAATCTTAGAAAAACTCAGAATTATACCGCATTCTTTCCTTACCTCATTCAGAACCTCGTACAATGCCAGCATCCCTTCTTCATCTAATCCTCTCATTGATTCGTTCAGAATCAACACCCTAGGATTACTCACCATACAGGACGCAATCGACACCTTAGAAACCGCTGCATAGTTCATCTCTGTTAATTTAGTTTGAATGTCGTAACGAATATCAAATTTTTTACAATATTCCCTTGCAAGGATATCTTCACGTTTCTTCTGTATAAATCCGTTTTTGCTGATTCTGTTTAAAATACTCAGACTAAGATTCATCTTAATAGATTCCGACAGATTCAGCAAAACGTCCTGATGGTTGTCCTTGCACATCCGAATCCTGCTTTTTATAGCTGCTTTAGGATTTCGTATATCTACCGGCTTTCCATCCACCCAGATCTTTCCCCCGGTAATTTTCCGGTAACCGCCCAGACATTCTAAAAACTCTGTAATACAATTATTTCTCACCCCGATCATTCCCACAAGTTCTCCTCTTTTCAACGTAAAAGAGACCTTTTTTAATATATCTGTCGTCAGATCGTGTACCCTAAGAACCTCTTCCCCCGCGCTATCTGTTTTTTTGCATGGCTTCCACTCTATCTCTTTCATAAAGTTCATTGACACTCGATTGATATTTTCTTCTATAAATTCAGATCGTTCCACTTCATAAACAATCATTCCTTTCTGAAGAAAAAGCATACAATCAGAAATATACATAGCCAGACGATAATTATATGTCAAATAAATGATTGCTGTTCCCTGCGCCCTCATATCCTTTAACAGGTTAATAATCCCCTGGATATCTTCATGAGAAATAAAATCTAATACTCCATCAATGATTAACAATTCAGGCATTTGAATTAATTGCCTGACTAACATTACAATTCTTTTTTGAGCCGAAGTCAGTTCAATTCCTTTTTGTTTCGGATTAATATTCAGATGATATTTCTCAAAATATTGCTGTACTTGTTTGTAAATTCTTGAACGGTTAAGATAGCAACTGGCAGTAACCTCTTGCCCTATAAGTATATTTTCTGCTACCGTCAGATTTTTTAATATCTGCTCCTCTTCCGGAATATAACGTATCCTGCTTTGATTCTCCCCGTGAAACATTACAGAACCGGAGTCTTCTTTCAACTCTCCCGCTAATATCTTTCCCAAAATTGTTTTTCCAACGCCATTGTTACCGACTACACTCACAATCTCTCCGGCAAAAGCAGAAAAAGAAACATCTGATAAAATCTGATCATATTTGTACTTTAAACATAAATGACTTACCCGAAGCGTCTCTTTTTTCATAATATGTTCACCGCCCTATTAATTTCCCTTCATTATATAGCCACGTAAACAATAAATCAAACTCGTACAGTTTGAATGTAAGCCAATAAGGAATGCCGTAAAACAGCCCGAACATAACTGTTTTTCAGCATCCCTTCAATTATTTATCTACATTTATTCCATGATTTACCAACGATTTTTTCGCGGGAAATTAGTAAGGCTCTCCGGCCCGTCTGCTCTTAATACGACCGTATCTTCCACACGCGTACCGCCAACACCCGGTTCGCATAATGTAATCTCAAAGCAGAAGGTTTGATTTTCCTTTAGTATGTCATCACTGTCCGGGCCAATCGTCGGAATCTCTTCCTCGGGATCCATACCGGTAGAATGCGCGCAGCCTCTTCCTTCTCCGGCGAAGTGCACATAACCTGCATTTTTCATCACTTCATTAGCAGCAACATCCGCTTCTTTTCCCGTCATGCCTGGCTTCAGAGCCGCCATCCCCGCTCTCCATGCTTCCAGACAAGTATCCAATAATTTTTCCTGTTCATCATTCATCTCACCATATCCTACGCCTCTGGCCATATCCGATGAATAATCATTATATCTGACGCCTATATCGATTAGAATTGTTTCACCCTTTTGTATAATCTTATCGGTAGGATATGCTAAAAACCATTTCTCCGCATTTACGCCAGACTGAACCATGATATCGAATGATTTTGAATCAGCGCCCAGACGGAACATCTCTGCCATGGCCTGTCTCACTACTTCTCTTTCTGTAAGATTTTTCTCAGATTCCAACATCTCTTTAATCTTCCAGATCCCTCTGTCAGCCAAGTCTGCCGCAACCTTCATATTGCGGATCTCACGTTCGCTTTTTACGGATTTCAAATTTTCGATCAAAAGTGTTTTTTCAAGAGTCGCATTTCCTATGTTGTTCATAATCTGCTCGTAGAATTCCAGCGCGCAATATTTTGCGCCGCTCAATCCAAGCTTCGCTCCCGGATGTCTTGCAGCAAAATCTTTTACCACATTTCCTAACTCCTGACGTATTCCCCGTGTGTCATCAAACCAGGTCTTATCCTTTGCATAACCTAACAGACTTCCCTCCGCGAATAAGATCGGGTCGCCAATCAGCGGCACAAACACCATAGCCGGATACGGAAAAACTCCGTCGAAGGCCCGATAATCAGCTAACCAACGTACATTACTCATTCTTGCAGAATCGGAATATACAAGAAGCCCTTCTAATCCTTCCTTTTCCATTCTCTCTTTTGTCTTTTTCAGTCGCTCCTGATATTCAGTTACCGGAATATCCTGCAATACATCTTCGTATCCCATAATCATTTTCTCCTTCTTAGTTGTTTTTAATTAAAAATTATTTTTAATGTACTCTTCTACATTGTCTTCCACTACTATTTCATAGGGAAGAACAATCCTCTTATCAATAGAATTTCCTTGTGCCATCTTATATGCTGCATCCACAGCCTTTTCCATATTCGAATTGTTCGTTATAGTTACTTTAAAAGCGCCTCCATTCTGAATTTCTTCACATGCATCTTGCTGTCCGTCCATGCTGACGATCACCATCTCATCCTCACGGTCTGCATCTCTGATCGCTTCCAGAGCACCAAGGGCCATCTCATCATTTTCACAATATACTAAGTCAATCTTATCATTTGCCTGCAGGATATTCGCCATAACCTCGTTAGCTGTCAAACGAAGCCATTCAGCCGATTGTTCCGCAATAACTTTAATTCCCGGGTAGTTTGGAATTTCCTGATTCCATCCCACATACCGATTCATAGAATTCGTAGATTCGACAACACCGCGAATCATAACAACATTTCCTTTACCATCCAGTAATTCATCAGCACATTGTGCTGCGGCGATACCCATTTCGACTTCATCTGTGGACACAAAAGAGTCGTAATAGTTATATGCATCTTCTTCCTCCGTTGCACATCCTGAAGCAGCAATAATCAAAGGAATTCCCGCATCCTGAACCTCCTTATAGGCTGGATAGATAGATGTACCAGACAGGCTGGACACAATGATGGCGTCGCAGTCCTGTTGAATCAGTGATTCAATATTGGTAATTTCAGTCTGTACATCTCCATTACCTTCTACCAGAACGCTCTCTATATCGCTATATCCCCCGGTGACTTCCTTAAATGAATCAACCATTGCAATTCTGAACGGATGATTCATTACACACTGCGAAAAACCTATTTTGTATTTTCCTTCTGATGATCCGGCTGCTTCTTCTGTATTACTTTTCTCTTCTGAAGACGTATCGTTGTTCTTTTCAGCCGAATTTGCACATGCAGCCATTCCAATACTCATACATACCACAATGAATACCGCTACAATTTTTTTCTTCATACTCTTCCTCCTTCGATACTATTACATTCTTCATTTTTACCTGACAAAGTTCTTAAATATTCATTATTTCCCCATATATCACCCCTTTCTTGTCAACAGAGAAACTATACCTCGCGCACTAACTTTCTATTACTTTCTTTGGTTTTTCTGGTCACAACCAAGGCCGTTGCTAAAATAATAATACCCGTTACTATTGGCTGTCCGTTTACGTCAATATTCATCAGATTCATCAGATTCTTAATCATACTTACTACCATCAGACCAATGAAAGTTCCTGGAACACCTCCTTTCCCTCCATTCATGCTTACGCCTCCGACAACACAGATCGTAATTGCTGTCATCTCATAATCATATCCTGTTCTCGGCTCTCCAATACCGATTCTGGCAGTAACCAAAAGCCCTGACAAAGCGGCCAGTATCCCACTGACAGCATAGACCATCAGTTTAATCCGCTCTACGCGGACGCCAAACAATCGTGCCGTTTCTTCGCCTCCCCCTACCGCATAAACATGCCGTCCGAATCTGGTTTTAGCAGTAACCAAATATGCTGCAATAAACGCAATCACCACATACCATATCCCTATTGGAATGTTTAATATATTTCCTTTAATAATCTGTTTAAAAGATGATTCCACGGAACCTGTCAGCGGTCCTCCGCCAGTAAAAAGGAATGTACATGCCCGCATTACCATCATCATTACCAACGTTCCCATAAACGGCTCTACTCTTAACTGCGTAATAATAAATCCATTAATAATTCCGCAGACCAGTCCAACCAGTATTACCACCAATAAAATGAAAATAACATTCTGCTTTGCAATTGCCATTCTGGCTGCTAATACTGAAGCAAACGCCATCACAGAACCAACCGATAAGTCTATCTCTCCAATCAACAGCACAAGAGTCATACCAATCGCTATAAACGCCGATTCTACCGCATACTGCAAAATATTTGAAAAATTATTTAAAGTAAGAAAATTTGCTGATAGAAAAGAGCCGGCAATGATCAACACCGCTAACATAGCAACCGGAATAATCTGTGATATCTCTTTTTTCATCATTTTTATCACCTACCTAACCAGCGCATAGCGCATAATTTTTTCCTGAGTAGCTTCCTCCTTCGATAATGAAGCAGTTAATTTCCCCATAGAAAACACCAAAATTCTATCACTCATCCCAAGAAGTTCCATCATTTCTGTTGAATAGACAAGCACTGCAACCCCCTTCTCTGCCAAATGATTGATCTGGCTGTAGATCTCTGATTTGGCGCCTACATCTACGCCGCGAGTTGGCTCTTCCAGAATCAGAACCCTATAATCATCCAGCATCCATCTTCCCAAAAGTATCTTCTGTTGATTCCCCCCGGATAATTCATTTGGTCTGGCATAGAGTCCTTTTGCCTTAACTTTTAAGAGCTTGCTTACTTTCTTTGCGTTTTCTTCCTCTTCCCGCTTCCTGATCACTCCGATTTTACTGAATCGTGTCCGAAGGGAACTAATCGTATAATTAAAGATTAAGTTCTGATTTAAAAATAATCCCTGAGTTTTTCTATCTTCCGGCAAATACGCCAAATTCTGTTTAATGCTGTTCCGAGGATTCTTAATTTTTAATTTCTTTCCATCGCACAACACGTCTCCTCTTGTTCTATTACACAAACCAAATAGAGCTTTGGTAACAGCCGTCGCACCGGAGGAATCCAGACCTGCCAAACCGACAATTTCTCCCGCATGCACCTGGAAAGAAATATCCTGAAAAAATCCATCTAAACTAAAATTTTGCACATCTAAGACGACCTCTCCTGTTTTCACCTGCCTCTTAGGATACATTTCTGTCAATTCCCGGCCGATCATCATAGAAATAAGGCTCTTCTCATCATATTCATCGCTGTTTAAAGTAGCTACTTTCTTCCCATCGCGCAATACGGTCACACGGTCTGCCAATGAAAACACCTCATTCATTCGGTGAGAAATATAGATAATTGTAATCTGCTTTTCCTTCAATACATCGATCATACGAAATAACGCATTAATCTCTTCTGCATTCAAATTTGCTGTTGGCTCATCCATAATTACGACGGATGCCTGCTGACTTACTGCACGCGCTATTTCTACCATCTTTCTGCCAGACACCGGAAGCTCGCACATTCGTTTCGTAGTATCAATTGCAATTCCCAGCTCATTCATTATCGTCTCTGCATCCTGATACAGTTTTCTTTTATTAATCAAAACATTCCCTGACCGCCTGGGCTCTCTTCCAAGGAAAATATTTTCCGCTACAGTCATTTCCGGGATTTCCTGTATCTCTTGAAACAATGTGCTTATACCCGCTCTCTGCGCATCGTTTGGGCTATTGAATTTTACTTTTTTTCCATAAAGTAAGATTTGACCTCCATCTGGCTTATGTACACCGGAAATAGTCTTAATAATCGTAGATTTTCCCGCCCCGTTTTCGCCGACCAAAGCATGGAATTCTCCTTTTTGAAAGCTAATATCAATGTCTTCCAAAACTATCGTTTCTCCAAATACTTTTTTCAAATGCTTTAACTCCAGTGCAACCTCTCTTTTCTGTTCTTCCATTACTGATTTCTCAACCTCACTTTCATCCTCTGAATGACCGACTGGCTGTCTTTAACCGAAATAATCACAGCAAACAAGATGATTAACCCCTGAATCAATTGCTGCAGATAAGAACTCACACCAATCAACGGAAATAGATTAGCCAGAATTCCATATAACAAAGCTCCCAGCATGGTGCCAGTCACCGTTCCTACTCCGCCAGCCAGCGTAGCTCCTCCTATCACAACAGCCGCAATTGCATTCATTTCCATTCCTGTAGCCCCCTGTCCGGTTGTCGACGGCTGAAAAGCGCCTGTCCGTGCAACGATCAGCAATCCCGAAACAGAAGCACACACGGAACACAATACATACGCCGAGATCTGAATCAGCCGGACATTGACACCAGAATTATATGCTGCTCTTTTGTTTGACCCGCATACAAAAAGCTGTCTTCCATACGTCATTTTTTTCATAACAAAAAATGCAGCTATAAAAACTAATATCATAATGATCACAGGAATCGGAACAATTCCTATATATCCCGTACCAATGATCATAAAAGACTCTGGAACAGACTGACCTGAGATACTGGCTCCGCCGGTAGTTATCAATACAATTCCTGCCATAATCTCTTTCATTACCAGAGTTACAACAAATGGCTGAAGCTTCCCATACGTTACCAAAACTCCGTTAACTGCTCCGCATCCAACACTCAATAATAAAATGGATATAATAGTAAATCCCATCGAATATCCCCGATTCAGCATAATGATCGATACCATTCCGACAATCTGAATCGTAGAACCTATTGACAGATCGATACCGCCGATCAAAATGACAAAATACATGCCAATTGCCGCAATTGCTGTGTATGCTGTCTGTCTCAGTAAATTTAAGATATTAGAACTTGATAAAAAAAATTCTGATAACATCGGAGATATCACCAACAGAATAATTACTAATACCGCAATAGAAATTTCATTTTTATTTTCCTTGAAAAATATCTTCTGCATTTCTTTTTTGTTCTCCATTTTTCACCGCCTCCATCCTTCCTTTTCTGATCCTTTTATTCATAACTTGTTCTGTTTTTATTATATTTTTTCTTACTATGCCTCTCAAGGGTCATAACTTCATATTCAGGCTGTAATTCTCAGGAATTTATACAGAATCATTTACCAAAATGACAGAATTTATTTTCTTATCCGCTGATTTAATGTTATACTAAGCAAAAGGAGCAAACAATCATGAAAAAGATACTTCGCAACCTCTTATACACCCTGATAATACTACTCTTCGCGACCAGCCTGGCATTCCTGTTCTTCCATTTCGTGAAGCACGACACCGCCAATATCGCCCTGGTCTATATCCTGGCGCTCATCCTGATCGCTCGGGGAACCACCGGATATCTGTACGGTATCCTTTCTTCCCTGTTATGCGTTATTCTTATCAATGGATGCTTCACTTATCCGTTTTTTGAGATCAATTTCTCGCTGAGCGGCTATCCGGTTACTTTCGTCTGTATGCTGATCATTACCGTCACGACAAGCGCCATGACGACCAAACTCACCAAACAGGACGAGATGATCGCAGAACGTGAACGCAAGCTCAACGAGGCGGAAAAGGAACGGATACGGGCGAATCTTCTGCGCGCGATCTCCCACGATCTGCGCACGCCGCTGACCAGCATCATCGGCGCGTCTGCTTCTTATATTGAAAACCATGCGGAGCTCAGCACTGGCGAAAAGCTGGAGCTGATCACCACCATCAACGAAGATTCCAACTGGCTTCTTAACATGGTGGAGAATCTGCTGTCCGTCACAAGGCTCCACGGTGACGGACACAATGTCACCAAAGAACAGGAAATTGTCGAAGAAGTTGTCTCCGAAGCAATCGACCGCTTAGAGAAGCGTCTGCCGGACGCCTCTATCCGCGTCTCTGCCCCGGATGAGATACTTATGATCCCCATGGACCCGCTTCTCATTGAACAGGTTCTCATCAATCTGCTGGAAAATGCCGTAGTCCATTCCGAGAGTTCGCAGCCTGTCGACCTGATCATCACAAACGACGGCCCCACCGTCACCTTCCACGTGATCGACCACGGAAAGGGCATACAGGAATCCGCTCTTCCAGATATCTTTAACGGCCACTACAAGGGTTCTCTCACCTCAGACACCAAACGCGGTATGGGGATCGGCCTGTCGATCTGCCGTACGATCATACAGGCACATGACGGTACGATCACTGCGAGAAATCACGACGACGGCGCGGAATTCTCATTCTCCCTGCCGATATCATAAAACTTTATAACCGCAATGTCTAAACATCCTGTATATTTCATGGGCGCGCTGCACATTGATGGGTCCGGTGAGCTTCCATATAATGAATAATATGAAGGCAGCCAAATATCATGGAGAAAGGACAATCGGTTATGAAGCATGAAGAATTGCGTTCTCTGGTCGAGAACAGGAAAGAGGAACTGATCCAGTTATGTTGTGAAATGATCCGTATTCCCAGCGTAAATCCTCCGGGAGAAATGGATGAGATGATCTCCTATTTATGTGCTTACCTTGAAAAGCACGGAATTCAATATGAGATCAAGAAAGGAAAGGAGACGGCCCCCAACATAATTGCCAGAATGGGACAAAAGGACGGCCGCGTGCTGCTCCTTAACGGGCATTGCGATGTTGTTCCGGTCGGCAATCTTGAAAAATGGGATTTCGATCCTTTCTGCGGCGAAGTCCGCGGCGGGAAGATCCTGGGCCGCGGTACATCCGATATGAAAACCGGGCTTGCCGGTCTATTATTTGTCATGGGACTTTTGGCGGATAACCAGGTAGCTCTTGACGGCGAAGTCGTCCTCAGCATTGTCCCTGACGAAGAAGTCAGCGGTCAGTTCGGCACAAAATGGCTCGTAGAGAACGGAGTTATCCATGGCGACGCCTGCCTGATCGCCGAACCTACAGGCTCCCTGAACTGCGAAATCGGACAAAAGGGCTGCTGCTGGCTTAAACTGACGGCATCCGGCGAACCGGCACACGGCAGTCTGGCTCCTTTCGCCGGCGAAAATGCAATCAACAGACTGCTCAAGGTGCTGAACAGAATCGACATGATCCGCGATATTACACCGAGATACGATGATGATACAGCAATCGTTATGGAGAAGTCCCGCGATATGGCTAAAAAGCTGATACAGGCAAAAGGCGCACAGCATGTACTCAATCATTGTACCGTCAATCTTGGAAAGATCAGCGGCGGAACAAAGGTGAACATGGTGCCAGACTATGCGGAGGCAGAGATAGATATCCGCTTACCGATCGGCGTTACCTGCGAGATGGTGGAAGAACAGGTGATCAGAATCCTCAAAGAGAGCGAGGTTACAGGCGTCACATATTCCTTCTGCTGGCAGTCTGAACCAAACAGTACCTCTGCGAAAGAGGAAATCGTCGAAATCGTCGCCGGCCATGTGGCAGACATATGGGGCGAACCGTTAGCCCGTACTTATCAGTGGGCAAGCAGCGACGCCAGATTCTTTCGATATGCCGGCATCCCGACGCTGCAATACGGCCCGGCTAACCTGGAAGGCATACATGCTTATAACGAAACCGTCGATGTTCAGGATGTCATTAACGCAGCAAAGATCTATATATGCACGATCACAGATTTCCTGAACGGCAGGAAGTAGACGGGAGATATGTATGGACAGACGTTGGAAAGCCGGATTAATCCGTGTCGTTACCTTAGAAGATGATTCTCTTGCGGGTATGCACGGAGAGATCATTATGAATAAATTCCCGTGTTTACAGATAGAAACAAAATGCATACCGGATCAGTATGAAGGCATACACAGTCCAGAGACAAAAGAATCAGCAATACCTAAGATCATAGAACTTGCCAAAACATTCAAAGACATCAAAGTATTGATCATAAGCTGTGCGGATGATCCTGCAGTCCCCGAGTTAGAAAAACAGCTTGATATTCCCGTTATCGGGGCGGGAAGCAGCGCCGCGGCTCTGGCTTCCAGATATGGCCGGCATGCCGGGATCCTTGGGATCACGGAATACGCACCTGCCCCCTATGAATATATTTTCGGAAATGATCTGATCAACCTTGGCAAACCGGAAGGCGTGAACAACACGCTTGACCTTATGACAGACAGCGGGAGAGAATCTGTCGTCCGCCTTGCACTGCAATTAAGAGATGCGGGCGCAGATTCTATTGCATTAGCGTGCACCGGTATGAGTACGATCCGTATCGCCGGACTGCTGTCGGAAAAAACAGGGCTTCCGGTCATAGATCCGGTAACTGCCGAGGGACTCATGACCTATTACGAGTATGTAAAAACATTATGAGTATGTATAAGCATTATAAATTCAGAGGGGACGGCGATAAACAAAGATGAATAAGAAGATTGGCGCCATTACGATCGGGCAGTCTCCCCGAAATGATATGATTCCCGAAATAGAATCATATCTGGGAGAAACAGAAATAATCCAGATAGGTGCATTGGACGGCTTGGACACATCCGAGATACAAAGTCTTGCACCAGACAAGGGCGATACCGTACTTGTATCGAAGCTTCGGGATAACAGTTGGGCCGTCATGGGAGAACGAAAGATCATTCCCTTACTGCAAAAATGCGCGGATACGCTGAGTATGCGGCAAGTATCGTTGATTGTTCTGTTTTGTACAGGCAAATTCCCTGATGTTCTGCATGCCGGCGTCCCGATCATTTACCCGCAGAAATTGATATATCATATTGTGCCGGTGCTGGCGGATGGCAAACGGATCGGGATCGTCAATCCAGACGCAGCCCAGACCGAACAATGTATACGGAATTGGAGTGCAGTATCAGATAATATTACCGCAACAGACTTGAATCCCTATGATCCTCATGCGGATATTGAACGGGCCGCGTCTGTAATGACGGAAAATCATGCGGATATCATACTGCTTGATTGTATCGGTTATACCAGAAAAATGAAATCCCAAATGGAAGAACTGACAGGCAAGCCGGTTATCTTGCCCAGAACATTAATTGCAAGAATTGTGGGGGAGTTTCTTGAATAAAACAAAAAAAATAAAATATATACAGTTTTCACTTACTGTATCAGAAAGCAAGCGGCTGATCGCATATGCAGTCAGCCAGATGAAATCCGTCAGACATGCCATGAAGAACGGAAAAGTCATCTTCAAAGGCGGTACGACCGTATCATGCGCCGCGGAAATTTTGGTTGGAACGCCATTAAGGATCTGCGGACGGATTTCCCAGAGAGGGGCAGTATCTTCGAAGGTCAGAGAAGGTGCAGCACACTCTCTGCTGTACAGCCAGGGTCAAATTACGAATATTGATGAGGATTATGACGATCGGATCATGGAAATGGGGCCAGAAGACGTCATAATTACCGGCGCGAATATCATTGATATTCACGGAAATGCAGCAATGCTCGCAGGAAGTCCCGCAGGAAACCGCTGCGGCAAAGGAGTATCTGCAATGACGGTTGAGGGGGCAAAAGTAATCGTTGCAGCAGGAATAGAAAAACTGATTCCCGGCTCTGTGTATGACAGTGTCAAATGCGCCCAAAGAAAAGGGATAGATTCTTCAAGAGGTATGGCCTGCGGGCTGTTTCCGGTCGTTGGCGAACTCGTCACAGAATTAGAAGCAATACAGGAAATCAGCAATGTCAATGCCGTTTTGATCGGGAAAGGCGGCATTGCCGGAGGCGAAGGGAGCTGCTTATTTCAGGCTTGGGGAACGGAACCTGAAATCAAACGTCTTGAAGATATATTGGATCAATGCTACGGAAAGGATATCAGCGGTACTGCCGAGAGCCTCACGGAGTGCAGCTTCCCATGCGCCGGCTGCCGCGAACATCTCTCCTGCAGCTACAAACAAGCCGAACAAGGTATTTCACCTTTTATCCAAAACCAGTGTTGACAGCCCTCCATGAATAGAGTATATTGACGTTTGAATAGCAAAGTATTTTATGAAGGGTATACGGAAGAACTCATGACAACTCCAAATTATTCTATATTAATTATTGAAGACGAGAAAAATATCACTGATTTCATGACGAAAGCTTTAAAGGCCAACAATTACCGGGTAATAACCGCTGAATCAGGTAAGTCCGGGCTTACCCTGATCAGCTCCCAGTGCCCGGATATCATACTTCTTGATCTTGGTCTTCCCGACATAGACGGCAACGATATCATTACATCCGTACGGCAATGGACAAGCAGCCCCATCATAGTGATCTCCGCCCGGACAAATGAGCGGGATAAAGTAACTGCCCTGGATCTCGGCGCAGATGATTACATCACTAAGCCCTTCGGCACGCCTGAGCTGATGGCGCGGATACGGGCTTCCCTGAGGCACAGCAACCGGATGGATTCCAACGCGGCTCTCTATATCCGTCCTTACAAATGCAAAGAACTCTTTCTGGACTTCGACAAACGGGTGATCATGCTTGGCGGCGAAGAGATACATCTGACCCAGGTTGAATACAAGATCGTTGCGTTCCTGGCAAGAAATTCCGGCAAAGTTATGACCTATTCGGCCATTATGTCCAACGTGTGGGGACCTTACGCCAGCGATAACAACCGGATTCTCCGTGTCAACATGGCGAATATCCGCAGGAAGATCGAGAGCAACCCTTCTCAGCCGCAATTTATATTCACCGAGGTCGGCGTCGGATACCGGATGCGTGAAGACGAGAACGAGTTGTAGCCTATCGTGCTAAATTAATGCTAAGAAACGCTCTATATGCTATCCATATGCGTTCAATATCTGTTAGAATAAAAAATGAAGGTGGCATATCGTAATAAAGCCTCATTCATTATTCTCTCAAAAAGAGGATGCGCCCATCCCATAGGGCCGCATCCTCTTTTTTGTATCATATAACTCTAATCATGCTGATTCAGCCATTCCTTCATCAGTTCCACATATCTGTCCGTCTCCTCCACAAAACACATATGCCGGCATGTACGGAATAACTCCCATCTGGAATTCGGAATCCTGTCATACATATACTTCGCAATATAAGGCGTACACAGATCATTGCCTCCGTTGATCACAAGCGTCGGCTCCTTGATATCTGCAAGCTGCTCCGTCACATCATAGTCCTTCAGGGTTCCCATCGGAGTATACTCATTCGGGCCCCAGCCTACGACATACGCTTCGCCGCCCTTCTTCACCGGCCTGCGCAGACATTCCGGCGATTCTTCTGTCACCTTTCCCGCGGCATGACGCAACATATATTCCGTCTCGGCAGCAATATATGCCGGATCACTGTAATCGTTGGATTCCGTCGCCTTCTCTATAGCATCCTGCATCTCCTGCGGCAGTTCCTTGATCATACGGTGCTGCTCGATTCCCCACATCCAGGATGCGGGCAGCGTACTGGACAGGATCAGGCTCTTAAGCCCTTCCGGCTTCCGGTTGCAGACGTAATCCAAAAGCTGCATTCCGCCCCAGGACTGTCCCAGAAGATGAATCTCCTTAAGTCCCAGATGCTCTCTTAATGCCACCAGCTCGTCGATCCAGGTCTTCGCATTCCACAGATCCGGACGGTTCTCTACATAGGATTCCCCGCATCCGATCTGATCGTACATGATAAGCTCGCGTCCGTCTTCCTCTGCAAGCCGGTCCAGCACCTCAAAATAATTGTGCGTAGAACCCGGACCGCCGTGCAGCAGCACCAACGGCTTCTTATTCCCTGTCGTCTTTCCTACAATACGATAATATGTCTTATACTCCAGATAGGGCATATATCCTTCTCTTACTTCCATCGGTAAACCCTCCTTTTTCTTCTATTTTCTATTATAAAGATTCTTAAGGGAATAAGCAATCCCAATTCTCTGACATTAATACATAGCAGAAAATTTTTTAGACAACTGCTTCAATCAGAGTCTTATCTCCAAGTCTGATCGTTTTTATTCCGATCTCTTTCTTTTTATTAAAATTGAAACTAAGCATATACCCTTTCTTTAAATGATAATGATCAAGATAATCAATAAGCTGTTTTTCACCCCGTTCATTATAGGAATTTCCGCGCCATACCTTCATTTCAATTATGAACTGAACGCCATGATAGTCAATGATCAGGTCTGTGCGTTCCTGATTTCGGGTACGGGATTCCACATAATAGTTACCGGTTCCGTTGATGATCGGCTTTAGATAGAGCATAAAATATCGCCGTCCGTCGTCTTCATAGAAAGCTTGGTTCTGGTCCCCGTAGATGTCATCAAAATGTTCGACGAATTTTGTAAGGAGAAGCTCCATATCTAATTCACCATTCCGAATAAACATATTTTTAGTACGGAGAGCCAGTCGGTACATGTCACCGTTTTGAACCTCAGGCAACGTCAGAAAATAATTGTACAGCCGTGTCTCAAAAATCCTGTTTGCAATACTTACCGTTTCATGTTCAACCTTTATAAATCCGAACATAAGAAGCATATCAGTCGCCGTATCATCAGCGTTATACATTATAGTTTGACCTTGGAACAAAAGCTGATAGATCATATCTCTGAGGGCCGGATAGTCATTTAATCTGCCAATCAGAGAGTCAAACAGTGAATTTTTTTCAGACAGCAGGAATTTTACGGCTTCAAGAACACCGTCATTCGACCAAATCACTCCTGAATCCTTAAAACGTTCTGCCGCACTGATTTTTTCATCCATCAGTTTGCAGAGACGAGATACCAGAAACGGATAACCAGAAGTATAATCATAGAGCAGATTAGATATTTCCTGAATATTCATTCCTGTATGATGATCAATTTCGTACTGTTTCAGCATGCCAGAGATGTCTTCTGGAGAGAAACGCATGGATACATCAAAATCGGCCGCAATATTCCAAGGGCTGTTTTGTTTGTGTTCCATATCCGGACGTATTTTTTGTCTGATATTGCGGATATCATAGACTCCGGCAAGAATTACAGACTGGAAAGTCAAGGTTGTTTTACGTTTTAAATAATAAGCTCGGAGCTGGGCAAGAAAATCAAGGAAAACCTGGTTGTTTGATGCAGTGTCAGCTTCATCTATAATCAGTACAATTTTTTTCTCTGCAATTTGACACCAGTTTTTTATGACTTTGAATAATGATTGCAGTGACATTGTTATGGCTGTCTTCTCAGCAAATGAGACAAGCTTCGCTTCTATCTCATCTGGAAATCTATGATACAGATCCAGCAATTCAGCAGAAAAAGCTGAGACAAATGCCTGTTCGTCTTCAAAAGATAAAGAACTCATAGTTTGAAAATCCATACTTATTACGTCATAATATTTTTCCAGATAATCAGCCAAAGCAGTCAAAGTAGTAGTCTTACCGTATTGCCGTGCCCTGTTGATAGAAAAATATTTTCCTGCGTCTACCATTAACTTGATATTCTGCAGCCGTTCCGTGAGATCTACCATATAGTGCAGAGCAGGATCACAGCATCCGTTGGTATTAAATTTTTTGACCATTTATCCGATCACCTCCGATTTTCTGTGTTTTGGTGTGTTTATCATATCATGTTGGAATTTTTATTGCAATTTTAAAATCATGATTTAGATGTTAATCTTTCGTATTATAAGGGTTGACTTAAGTCCGATATCGGACTATAATAGCATTTACGGACCAACAAGTCCGATATCGGACTATAATATCCTAAAATCACGGCCCACACAACACATAGCCGCCTATCAAAACTTAAAAAGGAGTACAAATATGATGCCAGAACTACACCCAGGAATGAAAGAATTCAACCGAATCTTCAAAGAATGCAACCGCATTTACCATGACATTGCACTAAAGCTTGAATTGTCCGACAGCGGCTTTGATATTCTGTATACTCTATGTGATATCGGAAATGGCTGTCTGCAGAAGGATATCTGTGACGCCACCATGCTCAGCAAACAGACCATCCATTCTTCTGTCCAGAAGCTTGCGAAAGACGGTTATCTCTCCTTGCAGCCTGGCAAGGGACGGGATCTGCATATTCATCTGACCCCAGCCGGTAAGGCGCTTATGGAAGAAAAGATCGCCCCTGCGATCCAAATCGAGAACCTTGCATTTACTGACATGACCGATGACGAACAGGCAGAATTTCTCCGGCTTAACCGGAAATACGCTGACAGCCTGCGCAAGCACGCCGCACAATTATAAATCAGGACCGAATCTTATCAAGCTAACCAAAAAGGAGGACATTGAGATGAGAATACAACTATCTGAACATTTTACTTACAAAAAACTGATTCAATTCGTATTGCCTTCCATCATTATGATGATATTCACTTCTATCTACGGAGTGATCGACGGTCTGTTCGTCTCTAACTTCGTTGGGAAGACAGCATTTGCCGCCATCAACCTGATCATGCCGCTGCTGATGGGATTAAGCGCCCTTGGGTTCATGATCGGTACAGGCGGCAGCGCGATCGTATCCAAAGCGCTCGGGGAAGGAAAACGCGAACTGGCAAACCAGTATTTCTCTATGCTGGTCTATGTCTCTGTGATCGGCGGCATCATTCTCGCTGTGACCGGCATGTTTCTGCTGCGTCCCATTGCCATAATGCTCGGCGCTTCCGGAGAGCTTGCGAAGCTCTGCGTCCTGTACGGCCGGATTCTTCTTGTGTCTCTGACGGCGTTTCTCCTGCAGAACGTATTCCAGAGCTTCTTCGTAACTGCCGAGAAGCCGCAGCTTGGACTGAAAGTAACGATTGCCGCCGGGCTTACGAATATCGTGCTCGATTATCTGTTCATTGCCGTATTTCACTGGGGAATCACGGGTGCGGCCGCTGCGACGGCGATCAGCGAGATGATCGGGGGAATCTTCCCTGTCTTTTATTTTGCACGCAGAAATGACAGCCTGCTTCGCCTGGTCAAACCCCGTCTGGATATCCGTGCTCTGGGGCGGGCATGCTCCAATGGCTCGTCCGAGTTAATGACCAACCTGTCGCTGTCTGTCGTCAATTCGCTCTACAACCTGCAGTTGATCTCGATCGCAGGTGAAAACGGCGTCGCGGCATACGGCACGATCATGTATGTGAATTTTATTTTTATTGCTATTTTCCTGGGATATTCCATTGGAAGCGCACCGATCATCGGCTATCATTTCGGAGCGGGGAATCACGGCGAGCTTAAGAATCTGTTACGGATGAGCCTGTCAATGGTAGGGATCTGCGGTGTGGTGCTGATGCTGCTTGCCGAGAGCCTGGCCGCCCCTCTCGCCGATCTCTTCGTAGGATATGATGCTGCTCTGGCTGACATAACCTGTCACGGTTTCCGCCTGTATGCGGTTTCATTCCTCATTACCGGGTTCAATATCTTCGGATCTGCGTTCTTTACCGCATTAAGCAACGGTATCGTATCCGCGGCGATCTCTTTCCTGCGCACACTGGTATTCCAGGTCGCAGTAGTGCTGACGCTGCCGATCCTGCTCGGAATCGACGGTATCTGGCTTGCCGTTGCTGTTGCAGAAGCGCTGACGCTGATTATAACCGTATATTTCCTGGTAAACCGCAGGAAGCAATACCGCTATGCATAAAAGGGGCCCGCAGGCCCCTTACCATAATTAAATGCAGTCATGATATTTCAATCTTCTCCTTCCCAAATATCCACATCAGCATCTTCCCATGGACCAGGGCCAGAAGCGACCCTCCCGCGAGCACTCCCGCAGCAAACACCGGCGTCCACAAAAGCGCCGCCGCAAGAAAGACACCTGAGATAAAGAGCAGATACACAGACTGCGGCAGATACTTGAACAGCAGCAGGAGCCCGTTGCGGCAGGTTACTCCCGCATCCGTCTCCATCCTCGCCGCAAGCGGAAATACATAGATCACAAGTGCGATCCACATCCCTGACAGGACACAGATCAACACCCGCATACTTTCGGCAAGATTCCCTTCTACTTCCCGCCAAAACATATAGTCGAAGCCAAGTGCAAAAGCCGCAGCAAGAAGCGGGAGCCATAACTTCAGGGACAGTCTCATCTTGCTTCGGTATACCCTCCAGAAGTCCCGGAATACATATCCTTCTTCACCTTCAAGAATCCTCACTGCCGTCACGTGAAGGGCGCATAACGCCGCGCCCGCAGTCACCAACGGAAGTGAACATAGAACCCATATGATATTTAATTTGATCAGATTGACCGTTTTCTCCACGATCTGAAACAATCTGCTGTCCATACGAAACGCTCCTGCCATAGCTCCCTCTCCTTTTTCTTATTAGCCCTTGATCCCCGTCTGCGCGATACCTTCTACATAATATTTCTGCAGGAAGATAAACATCAGCAGCATCGGGATCGCGGAAATCGTCAGAGACGCCATGATCGGCCCGTAATTGATCGGCTTCGATCCAAAGAAGGTCTGGATCGCCAACTGGATCGTGCGCTTCTCTTCTCCTGTAACCACCAGCAAAGGCCACATAAAATCATTCCAGTGCGCGACAAAATCCAGGATAAATATGGTCGCATACACGGTCCCTGAGATCGGCATTACCACCTGGAAGAATGTCTTGACCGGACCGCACCCGTCGATTGACGCTGCTTCTAAGAGCTCATTCGGAATGTCCAGGAAAAACTGTCTGAACATATAGATGCTGAAGCATTTCGCGACAAACGGCACGATCAGTGACGCCCAGGAGTTGATCCAGCCCAGATCAGCCATCTCTCTGTACATCGGAAGCATGATCGCCTCCGCCGGAAATACCATCAGACTGATCACAAGCGTCAATAAGAGATTCTTCCCTTTGAATTCAAACTTCGCCAGCGCATATCCGCAGATGGAGTTCACCAGCAGATCCAGCAGGATGATCACCAGTACATAGAACAAACTGTTCCCGATAAATTTCCACATATTGATCCGCTGAAATACTTCCGCATAATTGCTCAGGGACGCGCCCGTCGGAATAAATGTGGACAGCGAATTCAGCCCTTTAAAAATCTGCGCTTCCGGTTTCAGGGATGATGAGATCATCCAGATCAGCGGTGATACAAATATCAGTGCAATCAACGTATTGCCAAGATAAAACGCAATATTCCCTAATGTTTTTCTCTTCGTCATAGTATTATTCCTCCCCGGTCTAATCCGCTTTGATGATCTTCTTCATTCCCAGTGACAGGCTGATCACGATCACGAAGAATATCGCCGCCACCGCACAGGCATACCCGAAATTCCTCTTCTGGAAGCCTTGCTCATAGATATAGTATACCAGCGTCCTGGTAGAATTCTGAGGTCCGCCTTTGGTCATAACATAAGGCTGCGTGAAGAGCTTCATCGCCTGAATGACCGTGATCATGACAACATACTGGATCACATTCTTAAGCCCCGGAAGCGTCACATAGAAGAAGCTTGCGATCTTCCCGGCGCCGTCGATCGAAGCCGCCTCATACTGTTCCGCGGAGATTCCCTGCAGTCCGGCAAGGAAGATCATCATCTGATATCCGGCTCCCTGCCATGCAGACATGAATATGATCGAGTTCATCGCTGTATCCGGATCGTTCAGGAATCCGCACGGCTCCAGCCCCAGATTCACAAGCAAAGCGTTCAGAAGACCGCTGTCCGGGCTTGAATTGTACATAACCGTCCAGAGGATCGCAACAACTACCATAGATGTAACCTGCGGGCTGAAATACGCCGCACGGAAGATCGCCACGCCTTTTCTCCTGGAAGATATCAGGAGCGCCAGCGCTAACGCAAGCACCGTCTGGAACGGTACAACCAGAACGGTAAAATAGAGCGTATTCTTCACCGCTATCCAGAAATCCTCATCCTGGAACAGTTCTGCAAAATTATTGAACCCGCAGAACACAATCCGGTCAGGGCGCATGATATTATAATCCGTAAATGCATACCGAACCGTCTGCAGAGACGGATAGATCAAGAATGCTGCCAGCAGGACGACTGCCGGAAGAATGAATATGTATGCTGCTTTTCTCTCACTCACTTTGTTTACTGATTTGTGCATAACCAATCCCCCTTTTCCTCGTTAATCATTCGCATAATATTTGTTATAATCCTTGTCCATGGCTGCCGCCGCCGCGTCAAGCGCCTCCTGCGGATCCACGCCGGTGAAGATATTCAGCATAGCCTCCGCGAACTCTGCCGTCAGCACGCTGTAGGAAGGCGTTCTCGGCCTTGGATGTCCGGTCTCCATAAGCTGTTCCTTGAAGACGGAACGCGGATATTCATTGTATTCTTCCAGGACATCATAGCTCGATTCCCTTGTAGGCGGCTTCGAGATCGCCTGCGCGTAGGTGGTTACATTATCCGCGGAAAATAAGAACTGCATTACTTCCTTCACCGCGTCCATATCCTGGACATTCTTCGTGACAGATGCGGCCCAGTCTCCGGTAGGCGACGTCAAGATCCCGTCTCCGTCCGCCACCGGGAAATAAGTAATACCCCAGTTCAGGTCGGGATAATCCTTCTCCAGCGTCGCCACCTCCCAGGAGCCTCCAAGCATGGTTGCCGCTTTGCCGTTATGGAATTCCTTCTGGATCGGGTCGATATTGGCATAACCGTCCTGAATCAGGCTGTTCAAGAACTTCGCCGCCTCTACGCCTTCGGCGCTGTTCAGATACCCTTCTGCAGAGCTTCCGTCCTCATTGACAAAATCTGTTCCGTTAGATATCCAGAATTGTTCCAATACATACGAAAGCCCTTCGCCCTTATCCATGATGATATTCGTTCCCACTACTCCGTCCTTGGTGAGCTTCTTTGCCGCTTCATAGTATTCGGACCAGGTCCAGGCATCCTCTTTGCTCTCAGGCACGTCAATGCCCGCTGCATCCAGCATATCCTTGTTGTAATACAATGCAACGGAACTCTCGGTAGCGCCCACCGCGTAGATATTCCCGTCATAAGTATTCTGCTGCTTCGACGAATCGAAGAAATCCGCCCATTCCTCCTCCGGGAAAAAATCATCCAGCGGAAGGGTCACTTCATTGGCCGCGTAGATCGACACGTTCGGTCCGTCCACATACAGGATATCCGGCAGGTCATTGGACGTGGTCGCCGCGTTGACCTTATCCTCATACGCATAAGAGTCCGCGCGCACGATAGCTTCTCGGCGAAGCTCGATCTCACCCTCATGCGCCTGGTTGAATTCCTCGATCTTGTCGATCCACCATTCCTCGATCGCCGGCTCATCGCTGGGGCTCCACACGGTTATCACCGATTCTCCCTCTTCATTCACCCGCTCCTTCGTCTTCCCGCATCCCGTGAAAGCGCCTGATACCATCACGGCCGCAAGCAAGGCTGCAACTGCTCTTTTTCTCATCTTTCCTGCTCCTTTCTCATCTCTCCCAGATTGATCTCATGCGGAAAACTTCCGCCCTCTTGATGCATTCAGGTGTGTCTGTATGTAATATGAAACATCCATTGTCCGATGTATCATAGAACAACTTGGTTCCCGCCGCTTCCCCGTCATTCACATAGATCTCTGCGGTACGCCGGTCTACGAATATCTCCAGCTTCTCCACTTCCTTAACATCCGCAGGAAATGTAATATGCTCGCTCTTCACCCCGTGCGTCTTGATCCGAAGCCCTTTCTCATCATTGATCAGCCACATATTGCTGCCTTCATTCTCAGACAGGCAGATGGAGAAATGCGTATCTTCACTGAATTCCAGCTCTGCCTTATAGGTATTCGGAACGATCTCATTAAGACAGATCTCTTCTCCCCGTCCCCGGTACAGGGCTTCTGCTTTCAACGCTTCTATCTCCTTCACCGGAGTCAGGTACAGCCGGTTATCTCTGATGTGCATCTCCCGCGGAATCGTCATACTCCCGCAGACGCCGTTGTCTACCTCGTGATGCTCTCCGTAGAAATCCGAGATCCACCCGATACTGATCCTGCGCCCCTCATGCTCGAAGCTCTGCATCGCGTAACAGTTGCCGCAGAAATCAAACCATCCCCTGTTCTCTTCCGTAAATATACCATCTCTGAATTCCCCGGCATAATATCTGCTCATCTGGTATCTGCCGAAAGTATCCTGGTGATGCATCAACGCACCGATGAGCAGATATTTCCCATCCAGTTCTATGAAGTCAGGACATTCCACACAGCGAATCCCCTCTTCCTCCTCCGTCAGCAGCGGACCGGTATAATTCCAGTGTTCCATATCCCCGGATTCATACAACAGGACCGCCGCCTTCCCGTCAAGGGCGCTGCCAATAACCATATACCATTTCCCGTCCGCCCTCATCACCTTAGGGTCCCGGAAATCAAAGGACGCCCCCGAAGGCCTTTCCCCGATCAGCAGCTTCTCTTCTGTAAAGTGCAGCATATCGCTGCTCTTCATCATCCACTGCTGCTGTACGGTCTGTTCGCCGTCAACCGGAAGTCCCTGGCTTCGGGTCAGATAGAAGACCACCTCATCCCCCCTAACTACCGCAGAGCCCGAAAATGCACCTCCCGCCAACTCTTCCGGATGAGCAAGGATCTCTTCCTGCGGCTCTAACACTACCGGAAGATGGGTCCAATGGATCAGATCCCTGCTCGCCGCATGCCCCCAGTACATATGAGACCACTTCTGTCCATGGGGATTAAACTGATAGAACATATGATAATATCCCTGGAACCAGCAAAGTCCGTTGGGGTCGTTGATCCAGTTCTTCCAGGGAGTAAAATGATAAGCCTCACGGATCGGCGAATCATACCAGTCCGTCTCGTCCTTCTTCACAAATCTGCCATTCTCGTCCTGTTCCAGATAGCAGACGCCCTCGTCCAGAATATTCTCACACCCGCTCAGATAACAGATGGAAACCCGGCAGTTCTCACAGAAGATCTCATACCCTGTATTCTTAGCCACCGGAATTTTGATCCATTTATAATATGCCTCTCCCCCGGAGAACCTCCGGCATTCCCCGTCATCTGAAATCACACAGATACTCCCTCCTGCCTGCAGCGCCTTCGAAAATATCTCTAACCTTGTATACTTTCCTGTATTCATCCGTCTCCTCCTTCATGAATATAGAACCGTTTCCACTTAATTTGCAATTTAAATCTTCTTATTCCATTATCAAATACCGTTGTTATTGTTTCTTTATTTATGGAACCCGTTCCATGTACTAATTGTAATACGCTTGATAAATTTTGTCAATTATGTATTGTCACTTTTTCTATGGCATGAAAAAAAGAAGATTTTGTATTGTGCATTTTGTACAAAACCTTCTTTCTCCCTATTTCTTATCTATTTTCAACAAATCTAATCCCTGATTTTTTCACAAATCTACCAAAGGACGCCTTGTTATGCCGTTCCTCCACGCTGCAAATCCACGTCCAGAATCAACCGATGAGGCACATTCTTCCTCGTCCTACCATATCAAGGAATGTATTCACGGAAACCTCTGCCAATAATTCTACATTTTGCCTAACGGCTGTACCTACAGATAGATCTCTTACCATCTATTGCTATACAGATATGATGTTTTGTTCTTCTGAAGTAAATTTTTCATAATAGTACTTAGCCTTCTCTTCTGTAAGATTATAATACATTTGAAGAGTTATAAGAGTTCTTTCTCTGGGAATCTTCTCCGCCAGATTATTCAGAATCAATACCTGTATCCCCCTCCTTGTTAATTCTTCCGTTAATTCCGCTGTTAATTCTTCCGTCAATTCTTTCGTTAACTCTTCCCTCATTCCTTCATACTTAATCTGCTCTATCGAACTCACACGAATTACCTCCTCGCGCAATATATCATTATCAGAGAAATCTATATACTCTGATACCGTACTCATAAAGTCATCCTTATGCGGATACATAATTGTATTCAGGAAGCGTAAAAGCTCATATCCCTCGTCTTCCTTATCTCCATTATACACCGTATTACCCAATTTGATAACTACCAATGTCATCAAATCATAATTTTCTTTGGAAACTGTATTGGACGCTGTATTCCTGGTATTGACCATCTCATAGACAGATATGCTGTATTGGTCTTCCTCAGGGATATCATCCCTGCATATCCAAATACTGTAACACTTGGTCAGAAGATTGTAGTCCGTTCCCCTCAAAACCAGAGACAACTGAGATGATAAGCGACGCGCAAGGTAATATACGCCTCTCTTCTCAATGGGATATCCCACGTCATATGTCTTCTGCGGCTCTACATCTATATGTAAGTTAATCTGTATATCTTCTGTAGAAATCTGTGGATTCCTGGCTCGAAATGCCAGATCGAAAAGAGACGTCTTCTCATTCAGATTATTATACTCTGTTGCATCGCTTCGGATCTTCGTATTCGTTCTTCCCGGCGAAACCTCCATGGTGCTGGTTATCGAGTCCACCTCTATAAACTCAGCAATCTCTTTCCAACTATATCCTTGGTACTCTGTGATCGTATCTCGAAGTATAACCGCTAAAACTTCTGCGTATTGTAACAGTGATTTGCTCTGGGAATCTAACCCTTCCATATCACTCGTAACCTGCATGGCGCTGAGCGCTTCCATGCTTCCCCGGAGTCTGTCCATGTTATACCACCTCATAATATAGAAAATAATACCTTTTATGCCAAATCATGGCAAGCTTCTACCTTTTATGATGGTATATAAGCAAAGAAATGTCAATCTAAACCGTTCGACATTTTTCGCCAATCATGCCGTTCCTCCACGCTGCAAATCCACGTCCAAAATCAGCCGATGAGGCACATTCTTCCTCTGTTCCACCATATCAAGGAGTGTATTCACGGAAACCTCTGCCAATAATTCTACATTTTGCCTAACGGCTGTCAACTGCGGATAAACCATACTGGTCGGCGCCATGGCGTCAAAACCTACGATCGAGATATCTTCCGGCACTCTGAACCCTCTTCTTTGCGCCGCATTCAGACAGGCAAGCGCAGCCAGATCCCCTCCGAAGATCCCGTCGATATCCGGCTGAAGACGGAAGATCTCTTCCGCCATCTTATAATGCGCTTCCCAGTTAAATATATTCCACTCCATCACCTCCTGCAGCACATTGACCCCGTTCTCTTCCAATATCTGCCTAAAGGTATTGTATCTGTCATTCGCCATAACCTTGGGCGATACTCCAGAGACCAGAAACACCTTCCTGCGGCGCGCCTTAAGCATAAGCTCCGCCGCCAGCTTCCCTCCTTTTGCATGGTCACAGCCGATCAGCGGAATCTGCGGTCCCAGATCGCGGTCAATCGATATGATAGGCTTCGTCTGCTTCCGGTATTCCTCCACTTCAAGACCATGTGAAGCGGTAATGATCCCGTCCACCATGTTCCGCTCCAGCATATCCAGATATTCCTGCTCCCGCCTGCTGATACCCACGGTATTACAGATCATCGTCTTATATCCCTGCTCATATAATTCCATCTCGATATGCTTCACCAGAGCGGCAAAGAACGGATGATCCAGATCAGGCACGATCACACCTACGATTCCCGTCTTATTGTGATACAGGTTCCTTGCCAGCTCGTTCGGCGTATACTTAAGCTTCTTCGCCGCCTTCTCTATCTTCTTCCTCGTCTCCGGCGAGACATAACCTGAACCGTTCAGCGCCCTTGATACCGTCCCGACTCCCACGCCTGCCTCCTGGGCTACTTCTCTGATACTTGCCATCTCTACTTCCTCTGCTTACTTGCTGATTATTTTAACTTTCCATATACATACAGATCATACACATTCTCATTCTTCACAACTGCATTCTTCATGATCCCCTCGAGAGTGAATCCATTCTTCTCGAGGACTCTTCTGGAAGCAATGTTCGGCCCATATACCAGACCGGTAATGCGGATGATATCTAATGCTTCAAATGCGATCCTGCAGATCTGCCCGGCCGCCTCCGTCATAATCCCTTTGGACCAGTTCTCTGTCATCAGACAATATCCAAGCTCCGCATCCTTGCTGTAGACATCTGCTTTCTTCTCCACAGAGATATTGCCCGAGATCTCCCCGCCGACAACAATCGCCCGGAATACACCGTCTCTTCCCTCCAGCTCGCAGGCCTTGCCAAGCCACCAATCTGCGTTCTCCAAAGTATAGGGATACGGCATCCTGTTGGACAGATAATCCCGCGGCACGTTGTTGCATATATTGACCAGATCTTCTCTGTCGTCCGGTGTCCATTTTCTTAGTTCGACTTTCATGATGTTACTCCTTATCTATCATATTCAATACTATTTAGCGGATACTGATATTAGACAGTATATTCTATCTTCATAAAGAATACAATGTTCTGCACAAAGAATTAGCAGTAAATTCATTTTTGAAATGCCATATATTCTATCGGCACTATTGTAGCAGTCACTGTGATATGTTACACTAAAAACACCAACTCAGAATTTGACGGAGGATCAGACGTGGAAATAAAGGTTGTAACAGATAATGACAAAAAGTTTGTGATGAGCATTGACCATCACGTTGACGATACCGGCTATGCCAATCGAGTGTACACAAAATCCGGGTATATCTTATGGGAAAAAGGTCAGCGCATTGGAATCCTGGTGCATTGCATTTTGTGGGATCATCTTCCATTTATAAATTTAATATATATTAAGGAAGAATACCGCAAAAGAGGATTTGCGAAGCAAGCAATAATTCAATGGGAAAATGAAATGAAAGGTCAAGGCTATAAGATGGCTTTGATTTCAACGCAGGTTGACGAGGGATCACAGCATTTATACCGAAAACTGGGATATGTAGATTGCGGCGGATTATTGTTTAATAATACGCCGCTTGACCAGCCTATGGAATTATTTTTCAGAAAAGTTTTATAGCAGAAGCGGGAAGGAGTGCCGCCTTCTCACTCCATCCGCCACACACTCCCGCCGTCACATCTCTCCAGCGCCGGACATTCTCCCTGTACATAAGAATACACTTCTGTCTCCGGCGTCTCTTCGATCGCTTTATCCAGCCGCGCCAACATCTTTTCCTTATCCTTCGGAAGCTTTCCCTTCACCCGGAATTCAATATAATCATGGAATCCGTCGTACAGGATATCTGCCGTCAGCAGTTCTATCAGGCATCTTTCCTCCGTAAGATTCTCCAACTCAGACGCCGGAACAAAACTGCCGTCCAGAATATTCTGATACAGCGGCACCTCTTTATGCAGAAACATAGAGAAATTCACCACATGCGCCGGCTTTGTCCGGTTCAGGAATTCAGCCAGCGCACGGGCATTCTCCGTTCCTCTGCCTTTACCCGCTACACCCGTCATAATGTGGGCATCATATATCAAACCGATCCTGTGCAGACGTTCAATCGCTTCGTAAGCCTGTCTCTGGTCATGATCCTTCTCCATCAGCGCAAGCACATCGTCAAGACCGCTTTCAATACCAAGATACAGATGCCGTACTCCTAATTTGTAGAAATCTTCAAGCTCTGCATCTGACCGCTTTAAAATGCTTGTCACCGTTGCGTCCATATTAATCTCTTCACATTCCGGAAAATAGTGTCTTATCATTTCCAAAATCTGAATCAGCCTCTCGCTCTTCTGCGCGAATGCATTCCCATCTCCCAGGAATATCCGCTTCGGACTCCCTCCTACATCTTTGACCCGTGCCAGTTCTCCCTCAATCCGCTCAAACGGAAGTTCCCGATACTTAAGATGCCGGAACAGATTGCAAAATCTGCACCGATTGTAGGAACATCCCACCATGATCGGCAGCATGAATGAAGACCTCTCCATAGGCGCCCGGCAGATTTGGCCTTCGTATTCCATCATTACACCTCCCTATTATCTAAATAGATTTGATATCCGAATGTTTATTCTCCAAGATAACAAAATTATACAGAAATTTGGATACATCGTCAAGAATTGAAAGGAGCCGCAAAATTTATCGATTACATTTTTCAAAATCAAACGTCTTACTATTTAAAAAATCAACAAAATCTTTCCCTGCCTTATTGAGCCATTTATTCTGGCTATATACTACTTTGATGGTACGAACAGGCGGGTCAGGTAACTCATAAGTAAGGATTTCAGCCGACTTGACTGCACATTTCAGGGAAATATTGGAGAGAAAAGAGATCCCAAGCCCATCGATTACGGCTGTCTTAGCCAATTGCTCCGAATTCATCTCCCCGATAATATTCAAAGATTCCTTCTGTATTCCAAATTGTTCAAGATAATCGCAAACCAACGTGTCTAAGGACTGATTCCATATGATCTTCTCTTTTTTCAGCAGCTCATAGACAGAAGGTTTTTTCATTCGCAAGCACTGGTATCGCGGCGTATTAGGCATCCCTATAATAATAGAATCGCCGTAAATAGGAAGCGCTTTCCAAGTCTGTCCGCCAGAAAGCTGTGAGACAAATCCCAAATCAACCTTCCTCTGATCTAATAGATTCATAACGTCAAAATCACTGCCCTCTTTCAAGAGAAAACGTATCGACGGATGCGATTTTTTATAAAAGTTCATCACATCCATGAGCATATAATGTGCCGGGATTACATGCGCGCCGATGGCAATCATGTCCGAATCATTTTTCTGCTGAGGGATATCCTGCAATGTATAACAATTTGCCAAAATCTCCTTTGCCTTTTCATAGAAAAACATACCGTCTTCTGTTATCTCTATTCTTTTTTTATTCGTTCTGTCCAAAAGTTCCGTTTGCAGTGTATCTTCCAGAAGAGCAATATTCGAACTGATCGCAGGCTGTGAAAAAGAGAGTAAATCCGCAGTTTTGCTAAAGCTTTTTGTTTCAACTATTGTAATGAAAAATTCCAGCTGTTTAAGAGTGATAGACAGCATTGTTTTACGACCCCCATCTCAATTGAAACCAAATTGATTAATGTATTACAGGTTATAGTCTAACACATTTTTATGCAATCAGTAATTGAAAATAATCATGAATCTGTATATTTATAGAATTCGCAAATAGATTTCCGTTTTTATATGTGTGTTATTTGATTTGCTTATATCAGGAAATAAAATCAATTAAATAGGCAGATATTTCCAATTGATTCCAATAATTTCATATACTAAAATAAATCTTAACGTTGATAGGCTTTACATTTATAAAAGAACGGAAGTATATATGAGACTGATCATAGAAGCAACAAAAGAAATGATATATTGCGCCCAGAAAAATGATGAATGGTGCATTATAGACGCCAGAAATTCGGATGCATACATCGGTTGGAAACGGAAAGGAGAAATAGCGGGACATATACCTTATGCAAAGCTTTTCTCGGCAGAATGGTTAGACAAGGAATGGCGGGAAAGCCGGAATGATTATGAAATTCTGCTTGAACTCCAACTAGAATCCCAAAAAATCACACCAGAGAAAAACATCATTATATATGCGGAAAACGAGACGGATGCAGAAGCCGTATGTGATTACATGCAATCCAAAGGAATCACTAAGCTATTCTATTATAATCTGAAAAATTGGGAGGGTGATCTGTTCAAGTACCCGAATTACAGATTAATGGCGCCGGCCTGGCTGGTAAATGATATGTTGGAAGGCAGAACAGAATACGGCACTTTGAATCAAGATTTCAAAATATTCGAAATAGCATGGAAGGAACCGTCACAGACGTATTTGGAACATCATATTCCCGGCGCCGTACATATCGACAGCAATGAATTCGAACTGAGTCCCCAATGGATCATGACTGACGATAAATCTCTGGCTGAATTTGCCAGAAAGAATGGCATTACAAAAAACACGACCGTAATAACCTACGGAAATGACTCGCTTAATTTTTCAGCAGCGGCAAAATTAGCTGTCGTATTACGCTATCTTGGTATCAAAAACGTAATGTGTCTGAATGGGACGCTTAAAAACTGGATAGCCAAAGGATATCCTACAGAGAAAGGAAACATACCCAAAACGCCTTGCGGTGATAATGAAAAATATATTCTAAACAGATCACATGCTCTCCATATGGAGTCAATAAAAGAATTATTAGCCGATCCTTTAAAAGGCACGGTAATAGATATCCGAAACTGGGAAGAGTATATCGGGGAAGACAGCGGATACGATTATCTTGACAAAGCAGGACGTATTCCTGGTACGAAATGGTGTTACTATCCAAGAATGTATATATCTCCTACCAATCAGATTGGGAATCTGGATGTAATGCTGGGCGTATGGGAAGCCGCAGGAATAGACTTGAAAAGAACGATGGCTTTTTTCTGCGGGAGCGCATCATGGGGCGCAAGCGTCTTAAAGACCTTCGCCAACGTCGCAGGATTTGACAATGCAACAATCTACGAGGGCGGTTGGTGTGAATGGTGTGATTATCCAGATAATCCAATCGAAAGCGGTATTCCGGAAGCGTTTAAGAATTACGATCCTCAACGTTTTTCCGTGCTGCTGCCCAAAGAAGGCGGATGCCACGTTATGTAATGTTTATTACACATTGAGGTGTGTGATATAGAAAACCGAATCAGGAGGGAACACATGAAGAAAAAAATAGTATCAATACTGATGATCATGGCTATGGCTGCAACTGCAGCAACCGGCTGCGGATCTAAGGACTCAGGCACCCAGGCAGACAAAGAAAAGAAAGAGGAAAAAGACGTAACCAGTTGTCCCAATGAAGGCGATCCGATCAAGGTTGCCACTATGACAGATGCCGAAGGCGGCAACCTGGGCAAGATCATCGTCCTTGCACTTGAGGATGCCGGCTATGAGGTGGAGGATGAAACCCAGACCCTTGGCAGTACCACGCTATTAAGAGACGTTGAAACTCAGAAACAAGCTGATATTACCGTAAACTATACAGGAAACGGAATGTATCTCATGGAAAATGAAGGTGATCCGGCATGGCAGGATTACACAAAAGGCTACGAAAAAATCCGTGATTTTGACAAAAAAGAAAATGGTCTGGAATGGCTGACTCCGGCGCCGGCGAATAATTCTGAGCTATTGGCTGTTACAAAAGAATTTGCGGATGAAAACGATATTGAAGATATGTATGATTTTGCCGACTATATTAATAACGGCGGGAAAATCAAGCTTTTTACTTATGAATATTGGCTTGAATTCGAACAAGGACTTCCGGGGTTTGAAAAGACATATGGATTCGAGATTCCTGAAGAGAACATTCTCACCGGAGATATTGAACTGACAGAATTAGCCAAAGGAACAGACGGCCTAAACTGCGCAATGGTCTTTACAACGGACGGCAGGATTGAAGAGCTTGGTCTCTATGTTATGAAGGACCCTGTAGGCATCCCGCCTGTTTATTCTCCTGCACCAATTGCCACATCCGAAGTTATGGAAAAATATCCGGAGATCGCTGATGTCCTGAATCCGATTTTTGAAGGTATTTCTACTGAAGATCTGGTTTCCATGAATTGTAAGTCTCAGTCACAGGGAATGCCTTGTGAAGATGTTGCAAAAGAATATTTAGAGAGCAAAGGCTTTTTGAAATAAAGTATAAGACGGAGAGAATATGGAAAAAAAGATAAATCGTGTAACAATTGTTTTTGCCATACTCGCGATAGCAACATTATTCATGCCAGGGTTTGTCTATTTCAAAAAAATGCGAATTCAAACAAGTGCCGCAATCAATGCGAGCACTTGTTTTGGCAAGGGTTATTATTTGATATTGGCGGGAACGGTCAGCATCTTGTTATTAAACTGTACAACAAAGATTTGGGCACGGTATGCAAGCGGTATTATCGTTGGCATTACAGTGGTATTAAGCCTTTACATCATGTCTAAGGCATTGACATGGATACCGTTAGACAAGACGGAATACTCCCGTCTTTCCATAGGTCCGGCAATGTGGCTGTGGCTGCTATGTATGTTCTGCATCATTGTCAAAATCAATGAAGCCCTGGATAATATACGGAAACAGCGCAGCCTGTATGCCATCCCTGTTATAGGTATTGCCTTCCTGACGATTCTGGGACAGCTCAACGGCCTTGCGATCATGATAGAGTATAATACAATAAGATCTCAATTCTGGAAGGCGCTGGGAGTACATATTAAATTTTCATTGATCATCATGGCTGTAAGTATTGTGATAGGGATTCCGTTAGGATACGCTGTAAACAAACGCAAGCTGCTCGAAACAATCGTGTTTTCAATCATGAATCTCATCGAAACAATTCCGGGGATCTCATTGATCGCCATCTTGATCATACCATTGTCAGCATTATCTAATAAATATCCTGTACTGGCAAATTATGGGATCATGGGATTTGGCATGGCGCCGGCATTCATTGCTCTGGTTTTTTATGCTTTATTCCCACTCGTCCATAATACCAGGGCTGCATTTAAGCTGGTTGATGACTATTATATAGAAATTGCACATGCATTGGGAATGAACCGGAAGAGAACTTTTTTTACCATAACTCTTCCTATGGCATTTCCTACAATCTTGTCAGGAATCAGAATTGCCGCAGTCTATACTTTTACAGGGATGGTCCTTGCTGCATTCATCGGCGGCGGCGGTCTTGGATTCTATATGATCAACTCAGATTCCATGGATCTTATATTATTAGGGGTTATTCCTATGATCATCATCACCTTCATAGTGGATAATGGATTGAAATGGGCCGTTGAAAAGATGTCTTACGGGAGGTAAAAACATTGATACAATTAAAAAATGTTGTAAAAAAATACGGAGACCAGACAGCCGTAAACCATCTGGATCTCCATGTTAAACAAGGCGAGTTATGCGTTCTTTTAGGTCCTTCAGGATGCGGGAAATCTACCACTATTCGACTGATCAATAAACTGATACCTGTTACAGAGGGGGAGATTTATGTAGAAGGACAGAACATAAATACCTATAATGTAGAGCAATTGCGTAAAGACATCGGATATGTAATACAGAGCATCGGCTTATTTCCGCATATGACTGTAAAAGAAAATATTGCGATTGTATTAAAACTTCAAAAATACGATAAAAAAGACATTAATCAGCGAGTCTGTGAAATGCTGAAACTGGTAGGACTGGATCCTGAAAAATACATAAGAAAGTACCCGCACGAGTTGTCCGGAGGAGAAGCACAAAGAGTGGGCGTGGCAAGAGCGCTGGCATCCAATCCGCCGATTCTGCTGATGGATGAACCGTTCGGCGCAGTAGACCCGCTAAACCGAAAACGCCTGCAAACAGAATTCTTAAAAATACAAAAAGAATTGAAAAAAACGGTAGTATTTGTCACGCATGACATAGAAGAAGCGATCATCATGGGCGACCGGATTGCGGTTATGAATCTGGGAATTCTTGAAGATTATGATACTCCTCAGGGATTGATCTTACGGAGCAAAAGCACTTTTGTGAAAGAATTCCTAGGACAAGAATATGCAGTGAAAATACTGTCAAAATACAAAGCCAAAGATATGAAACGAAAAGAACAATGCCCGGCAAAATACCAGCTGCAGGAGAACATATCTCTGATGAGCAGCCTGTCTTATATGATCGAACATGCTGTATCTGAGGTTAACGTGACAGATAGTACCGGCGCAATTTCCGGAAGTTTAAAACTTGAAGATATCATTAATATCTTGAGAAAAATTGAGGATATATAGATGAAAAAAATAATAAAACAATGGATGAGCGTATTCTTTTTAATAGTTGTATTTATTGTATTTGTCCTGAACTTTGATAAGATGAAGCCGGCTTTATATGATTTCTTTGGAATGAGTATGTCAATGGATACACGGCATAGTTTGCCTAAGCTTACATGGGAACATCTTCAAGTGGTTTTTTATTCCAGCTTTTTTTCGGTGATCATAGGAATATTACTCGGTATCTATTCTACTACGGAAGCCGGAAAAGAATTACGAGGGATATTCGAGAAGGTTACATACCTGGGTCAAATGATACCGACGATTGCCATATTGACATTCATGGTATCTTTTACCGGCTTTGGCGCCAAACCTGCAATTGTAGCATTGATCATATTCGGCATCCTTCCGATCTATGTAAGTACAGTATCAGGAATCGAGACAATCCCCGGAGACATCATTGAAGTGGCTGAAGGAATCGGCATGAATACATATCAGAAATTCAAAAACGTCATACTGCCTATGGCTTTGCCTGTTATCATATCCGGGCTTAGGACAGCATTGATCATCAATATCAGCGCCGCAACTTTGTCATATACTGTGGGCGGCGGCGGTTTGGGAGTGTTGTTATTCTCTTCTTTGAAAAGCAGAAATAATGTATTTATCTTAGAAGGAACCGTGACAATCTGCCTGCTCGCCGTAATTGTTGACCGCGTCCTGAAGAACATTGAAGAAGCCTTATCTGTTTATGGCACACTACAGACGAAGGAGAACCGTTATGGATAGAGAAAAAATATGTGAAAAAATTGCGATGCCGGAAAATATCAGAGAATTTCTTGAATACTTATATACGCCTTTTGATCTGGAAATATTGGCTGCAACGGATAATCACGGATCTGTGATACAGAAATATCGTAAAAGCTGGATGGAGCATCTCTATAACCGCGGAGTATTAGATAAAGTTATCAATGACAATGGAAAAATCAGATATAAAGCCGGAAATATTACAACACGCCTGGAATGTTTTATTGTGGTCGAAAAAGCTTACTGGATATCTCTGCCGCCGGAAGTCCGGAACACCATCAATGACCGATATATTATGAATCCGGATCTCTGGATCCCGGCTATGCTAGAACACCCTGCGTACACCGAAACAGTCCGGCCAATCGAAGAATGTGTTAAGCTATTGGAAAATTCTGATACACAATATTATTATCTCGCCGAGTGCAATTGCAACAATTATCTTATGAACTGCGATAAAGATAAATATCGGATCTGCATCCATTTTCCCAAGGAAAAACCCGGCATCAATTCATTGGACGCGCGGGGAATCTCTCAGCGTGTTACAAAAGAAGAGGCATTGGACGCATTGCTGTATTCGGAGAAAATAGGAATGGTACATAAGGCAGGGCCAACGGAAGAGAATTTCTGCAATTGCTGCTCCTGTTGCTGCATCCATCATCATAATACAGAAAAATACAATTCACAGTTAAAAGGCGGTTATATTAAGACTCCTTATATAATCGAACTCAATCAAGAAAAATGTATAGATTGCGGAGCCTGTGCAAAACGCTGTCCTTTCGGCGCCCTTACATATGCAGAGGGCAAAACGGAATTTCATCCTGAAGAATGCTGGGGATGCGGTGTCTGCAGAAGTGTATGTCCGCAGGAAGCTCTCAAGATAAGGCGGCGTTAACCAAAAACTCTCCTATTTCAAATTAAAATAGGTGAAAATATGGAAATGACCAACTTAATCAGACTGCTGCATATAACAACTTTGCAGCAGCCTGATTTACCCTAATCATCTCCAGGACAGCTATCTTTACTCTACCCTCTCTTAAGAAGCCGCTTCTTAAATGCCTTAAACTTCATAAGCCATCCGCTTGTATACAATACTCCCGTGATCATAATCCCATAAGCGAGCCCAAGCGCCGCACTCGCCACATCCTCCTGTCCCCCTTTGACATCGGCAACTCCAAAAAATTCCATTGCCAGATACACCGTAAATGCAATGAATCCGCAGCAGAACAAGATACTCATTCTCTTCGCCAACCTCTGTTTCTCATGATTACTGTAATCTGCAACCTTTAATACGGTATCTTCCATCTCTTTATTCATCTTCTCGCCTTTCCTTTCTCCATCCAGGATCTCTCTGATCTCCACTTCATAGTAATCTGCAATCTGAATCAGGAGATCCAGATCCGGCATATTCGATCCCGTCTCCCACCTTGAAACTGTCCTTCCTGAAACACCGAGAATCTCTGCGAACTGTTCCTGCGTAATACCCTTCTCCTTCCGCAGATATTTCAAAAACTGTCCGATCTTTTTCAGATCCATTTCCTATAGCTCTCCTTTCTTATTTTCTGATGCAGCCGCATCTCCCTTACTTTTGCACACTTATGAGATATGCGGCTTTCATCCTCCTGCCCCTCCAAGATACCGTATTTCCCGGTAAATGAACACGACACAAAGCGAGAAAATGCCGTATTTCATCTACCGGACACAGGATGTCTGCTTATATTCTGTCCGCCCAGAAGCGTACCGCCTGCTCCAAGAGCTCTGTATAGTCAGAATTGCCTGCTTATATCCTGTCTACCCAGAAGCGTACCGCCTGCTCTAAGAGCTCTGCGCAGCCCGAAACCTCCGCATCATAGTACGCTTTGAATCGCTCATCACAGATATACATATTTGCGATTGCCTTGTGCGCTTCCTCCGTATACTTCTTCCAGGTCATGCCAAGCCATTCCTTGTGAAGGATCACAATTCGCTTCGCCTCTTCACTGTCCGGCCGAGTTCCGGATTCTACGCCCTCTTTCAGCCGGGTCTTGATCTCTTCTCCCAGATTCTTGAATCTCTCATAATCCTCTTCTGACATATCCATCAACTTCCTGTTCGCAGCATCCACTTCCTCATCACCGTACTTCTCACGTATTTCTTTTCCGTGTTCATCCTCATTTTCCCGGATAATTCTCTCCTTAAATACTTCGAACTTCTCCTGATCGCTCATCATGCATTCTCCTTTCACCTGACGTATGGTCTGCTTCACCGTCTGGATCAGCGCTTCCACATGTCTCTTCTGTTCCTCCAGTTCCAAAAGATGATCCTCAAGCGCGTTCATGATATCAAAATCATCCCGATACAATATCTGCCGGATCCTCTTCAGATCAAAGCCTCTCTCCCGGTAGAAGAGAATCTGCTGCAGCAGCGCGGCCTCCTCCTCACCGTAAAAACGGTATCCGGCTTCGCTGACATAGAGCGGCTTCAATAGACCGATCCCGTCATAGTAGCGCAGAGTGCGTGCACTCACTCCCGCAAGCTGTGATAATTCCCTGATACCATACTCCATCTTAAAGTTCCCTCCTTTGGTTACCTAAGGATAATGCCTTACGCAGCGTCAAAGTCAAGCAGTATTTTCAGGTCCCCAAACTACCCTTCTTCATAGATAAATATATCCTCTATACTCATTCCAAAATACCGCGCGATCTTAAACGCAAGCCCGATCGACGGATTATATCTTCCATTTTCAAGCGATCCTATCGTCTGCCGCGACACCTCCAACGCCAGCGCCAACTCTTCCTGCTTAATTCCCCGCTGCTTACGCAGTTCTTCCAATCGATTCTTCATAGACAAATTCCGTCCTCTCTTACGGAAAGTATACTTTCCCCTTTCCCGTCTATGTTATCGTAAAATAAAAAGGCTGTCAAGCAGACAGCCTACTCTATCCTCGAAAATGACAACGGCAATTCCAGTCCGTGTCCTTCCAGCAGCGTACGGTCAGTCAGAATATCCTCCGCACGGCCGTCTGCCGCAATCCTTCCTTCTGACAGCAGCAGCACCCTTTTACATGTATCATACACAAAGTCCAGGTCATGGCTTGCAATGATCTTCGCTTGCGGCAATTCATTCAGAATGCGGATAAGATTCCGGCGGTTTCTCGGGTCCAGCGCCACAGACGGCTCGTCCAGGAGCATAAGCTTACTTCCCATAGCAAGCACCGTGGCTATGGATACCAGTTTCTTCTCCCCGCCTGACAGACGGTAGATCTGACGGTCCCTCCGGCCGTCCATATGTACCCGCCCAAGGGCCTTCATCACCAATTCCCTGGTCTCTTCCTCGCTCTTCCCATAATTACGCGGTGCAAACGCCACATCCTCATAGACCGTCGACATAAAAAGCTGGCTGTCCGAATCCTGAAATACATAACCAATCTCAGCACGGATCTGCTGCAGATTCTCCTTCTTCATCTCAAGCCCCGCAATTTGAAGCCTGCCCTCCTGCATCGTCAGAAGCCCGGTAAGCAGCTTCAGAAATGTAGACTTTCCGACGCCGTTTGCCCCGATCAATCCTATACTCTCTTGCTCTTCCATATGAAAACTAATCTGGTTCAACACCTGATTGCGGAATTTCTCCTTTGCATTTCCATAAGAAAAAGAAAGCTCCTCAACCTCTAATACGTTCATTCTTCATCTCCTGCTTCTATCCCCTGTACCTCAGAACAAGCATTACCGTTACCCACACCGCCGCGTACAGGTAATCACCAACACCCGCTCTCTTCTTGCATCTAAGATAGAATTCTCCCTGATATCCCCGAAGCATCATGCTGTCATAGACGATCTGCGCCCGGTCCATGCTGCGCAGAAGGAGCTGTCCGACCATCGTACCCCAGACCTTATAGTGCAGCCCCGTCTGTCCCGGCGCGCGAAGAGAATACGCATCCGTCATCCGTTCGATCTCCTTCAGCAAGACGATGATATAACGGTACACCAGCATAAGAACCGTCACGAATACCTTCGGGATATGAAGCCTGCGCAGCGCATAACCCAGATCTTCTACGGCAGTCGTGACCATCAGCAGATAAGATGCGGCTACTGCAAAGACACCTTTCAGCATCAGCGTCACCGCCGAGACCATACCGCCGGTAACCGCAAACTCTCCGATCTGGAACAGTACCTTTCTGTCAATAAATGGATTGGCGATTCCCACCAGACAGACCAGCGCCAGAACCGCTCTCATTCTCTTTATAAGAAGCTTTACGGAAATATCTCCCATCACAAAGCTTATGATCAGATAGATTCCCATTTTCAGAAGTCCGGCAAGGTCATATTTTCCGTATGAAACCGTCGTCAGAATGAAGAAAACGGTCGTCAGCAGTTTAGGCAGGGGATGAAGCCCCTGCAGCCATCCGTGCCTCCCGGCTTCCATATCCATCTTATGTAAATCAGAAATCGCCTCGCTGATCTTCATCATTTACCGCATTCCTTCTTCCGAATTTCCTTTCTCTGCCAAACAGCCGGATGACCCGCCTGACCGTCTGATCTTCTTAATGGCAACGCAGACTCCTAAGCATACGGCAAGTACGATCACACCTCCGGCGATCCCGGAAAATGAAGTTCCGGCCGCACTGTCGGAATACTTAAACGCATAATCCGGCAGAAACGCCGTGATCTCCTGAATCCTCTCCGCCGCTTGATATATACCGCCCTCTGCCGCCAGTTCGGCCGTCCCGGCAACCTTCTCCATAGACCATTCCAATCCGTCCGGGTTACCGGACGCGAACAACGACACTGCTCCGCCGATCACCAAGGCAAGCACAGCCAGAACTGCAACAGCGGCCTTCCGGCTCATTCTCCCTGCCTTCCCGGTATGCTCCGTTAATATTTCCGGCCGTGCCTCATAGACAAACACTAATACTGCCGCTGTGATCAGCCCTTCCACCAGCCCGATCGCCAGATGGATCGGCTGCATCATCCCTAAGAATACCGCAAACGGAAGCTCCGTGATCCCGGACAGCAATGTCTCGACCGTCACTGAAAATGCTCCTAACTGCAGCCCTGCCATGCATCCGATCACGGACGCCGCCATGATCCTTCCCCTGGTCATCTTCCGCCCCGTCATTGCCTTCCAGATCAAAAATCCCCCCACAAAACACCCGTAGAATGCCATATTCCACACATTACATCCGAGCGCCAACAATCCTCCGTCCGCGAACATCAGGCACTGGATCGCCAGGACCGCGATCATCGTAAGGAATCCGGCGTGCGGTCCCAGCACCGCACTCAGAAGCATTCCTCCGCAGAGATGCCCGGAGGAACCGGTTCCCGGTATCGTGAAATTAATCATCTGCGTCGCAAATACGAACGCCCCCATGACTCCCATCACGGGAATCTTCTTATCCAGATCGTCTATTTTTACCTTCTTTACCGAGTATGCCGCCGCCGCTGCGGACGCCGCATACATAGTTCCTGCCACCGCCGGTGATACCAGCGCATCTGCCATATGCATAATCTTTCCTCCTTAAAATTCTTCCGGCTATACGTCCCCGAAGCATCCTGTCCCAAGCCTGTTGATCTGAGATGCCATATATCCGGCTCCGTATCCGTTATCTATATTGACCACTGCAATCCCGTTGGCACAGGAATTGATCATTGTAAGCAGCGCCGACAGCCCGTTCATGCTGGCTCCGTATCCCACCGACGTCGGAACCGCGATCACCGGCTTATCCACCAGGCCGCCGATCACACTGGCAAGCGCTCCCTCCATTCCGGCAACCGCCACGACGCACATTGCGCTCTGGATCGTCTCCACTCTTGCAAGAAGCCTGTGGATCCCGCTCACTCCCACATCATAGATGCGCTCCACATAATTCCCGAAGAATTCCGCGGTCTGCGCCGCCTCCTCCGCCACCGGAATATCCGCCGTACCTGCTGTACAGACCGCGATCCTCCCGATTCTCTTCTTATCCTTCTTTTCTATCTTTAATATCCTTGACAAAGGATCGTATTCGGCCGACTCAAACCTCTCCTGTATCAGAGCCGCCTGCTCTCTGGACGCACGCGTTCCAAGCACCTCTCCCTCCGACTCATAGAGCCTTTCATAGATCCGGCACAGATGTTCATCCGCCTTCCCGCTGCAGAACACCACCTCCGCATATCCCGACCGCAATTTCCTGTGCGTATCCAACTTCGCATACCCCAGCTCCTCCAACGGCTGCCGCCGGAAATACGCTTCTGCATCGCTCACGGACATCCGCCCTGTTCTTACCTGTTCTAACACTTCCCTTGTATCCATCCTATCTTAAATGCTCCTCCTAACATAATACAGAAAAAAACGCACGGATCACCTTCTGGAAATCCGTACGCCTTCAGACATACATTCTGCTTCAATAATTCTTTCGATAATGCTGTATTGAGATGTATCGGGATGTAGCAGGCTTCTGCCTGATATGCGGATAACTTCTGTCATCCCTTCCGTTCATCCCTTTCATTCATCCACTACCGAATTACATCTTTCAACTGCTCTATCACAGCCTCCACCATGGAGCCCATAGAGACATTCTTTATACCGACGATCACATTATTACACTGATTCATGGGAATCAAAAGCTTCTTCGCATCACTCTGCCCGACCGCCGCCGCCATCACCGGAGTAATCTCTCCGTACATGGAATCCGCAATGGCAATTCCTACCGGACCGATAATCACATCCGCCTTCCTGCATCCTACGATTACCGCATTCTCCCCTGTAGCGGCATGATCAGCTCCAGACTTCAGCATATTGGAAGTTGCGATAGAGTTCGTCCCCACCGCCGTAATCTCCGCCTGGGGAAATTCTTTTTTAACTGAGGCGACGAGCTGCCTGCCCATACCGCCTCCCTGTGCGTCTATAATTAATATCTTCATGGGTCTGATTATAGCAAATCTATAATTATCTTGCAACTACTATATGTTTTCCTTCCACGACAAACGCATGAAACGTTCTACCATTCAAATTTTTCCAACTGTAATTTTTTTAAAGTCCAGTACTTCCTCCAAATATTTGATTGGTGACAGACTTATTACAAACCTTTTTTTCTTCATTGATAATTTCT
>ERZ808046.357-NODE-357-length-46635-cov-8.240088_pt1 | contig 46635 bp, 40 predicted proteins | sample MGYA00380196_ERZ808046 | MGnify/ENA primary metagenome ERZ808046 (study PRJEB31490, sample SAMN06133421) | mouse gut metagenome | isolation source: Z6_2 | host: mice | place: China: Chengdu | collected 2015-05 ... | reverse complement strand
CAATGATTTCAGCCTATACTATCCCATGGGTTATCTGCGCAAAATACGTTTTGAGTAACTATTTCACGACTTTAGGGTCCCCATCTGGTGGGGAGATGCTCCGAGGATTGTCAGTACCTTCGTGGAAAGCTATGATTTTTCCGGCAAGACAGTGGTTCCCTTCTGTACTTCCGGCGGCAGCGGCGTAGGCTCCAGCGCAACCAATCTGGAACAGCTTACAAGCGATGCTGCATGGATGGAAGGGCGACGCTTAAGCGGAAGTGATTCTCAGGAAACAGTCATGGAATGGGTAAACAGCCTTGGTCTGAATCCGGGGGAATAATCAGGAAAGGACAGACGATCCATGAAACCAACAATGAAAACTAAATTAAAGATGGGAATCGACATGCTGATGACGGTATTGCTGCCTGGCCTGATGGCCTGGCAGATTACCGGGCAGGCGCTTCATGATTGCCGGATGAGATAACGGAATGGCTGAAAACAAATGGAATTATAGAATAAGGATGGATTTTAGCCGCAGAGGGAGGAAGGATGGAACAGAAAACAGAGTTTTTCTCAAACAGAGATTTAAAAAACATGATACTGCCGCTGTTTCTGGAACAGCTTCTGGTCATGCTGGTAGGCATGGCGGATACGCTTGTGGTCAGCTACGCAGGGGAAGCGGCGGTGTCCGGGGTGTCTTTAGTCAATCAGTTTAATACCATTTTTATCTACCTGTTTACTGCCCTGGCTTCCGGCGGCGCTGTGGTAATCAGCCAGTATATCGGGCGAAGGAGCGCGGAGGATGCCGGAGAATCGGCAAGCCAGCTTCTGCTGTTCTCCACCGGGTTTTCCGTTATCATCTCGGTGCTGGTGCTGCTTGGCGGCGAGTGGCTTTTGCGGCTGCTGTTCGGAAGGGTGGAGACGGATGTGATGGAGACCTGTGAGACTTATCTCAGGATTTCCGCCTATTCTTATCCTGCCTTGGCCGTCTATAATTCCGGTGCGGCAATCTACCGCAGTCTTGGAAAAACGGACGTGACCATGTATCTGTCGGTAGTTTCCAATGTGATCAATATTATCGGAAACCTCATCGGCGTGTTTGTCCTGCACGCCGGGGTGGCGGGTGTCGCATGGCCTTCCCTGATCGCCAGAACTTTTTCCGCTGTGGTCATTACGGTGTTGTGTTTCAGGAAGCAAAATGAGGTAGTCTATCGCTGGCGATGGATTTTCAGGTGGAACGGCGCATCCATGAAACAGATTCTGGGCATTGCCGTACTAAACGGCCTGGAGAATGGCGTCTTTCAGCTTGTAAAGGTGGCGCTTTCCAGCATTGTGGCTTTGTTTGGTACTTACCAGATCGCCGCAAACGGTGTGGCACAGAGCATCTGGTCCATGGCGGCTTTGGCGGGAGTTGCCATGGGTCCGGCTTTTATCACGGTGATTGGACAATGTATGGGAAATGGGGATTCGGACGCTGCAGACTATTATTTCAAAAAGCTGACCCGCATTACGCTTCTGCTGTCATCCGCATGGAATCTTCTGATTTTCCTGCTGACACCGCTGTTTCTCATGGTTTACGCATTGGAGCCGGAGACAAAGCAGCTTGTCATCTGGCTGGTATTGATCCACAATGTGTTTAATGCAGTCGCGTTCCCCTTTTCCGGCGCATTGAGCAACGGGCTGAGAGCAGCCGGGGATGTGAAATATACGATGGTGGTTTCCATTGTCTCAACTCTTACCGTGCGGCTGTTCTTATCATGGCTGTTTGGTATTGTTTTTGATATGGGTGTTATTGGAATTGCCGTTGCTATGGTCTGCGACTGGGTACTCCGGGCAGTGGTCTTCTTCCTGCGGCTAAAGTCCGGAAAGTGGAAAAACTTTCAGGTGATCAAAGCATGAAAAATGAAAAGTGGTATGTGGCGCCCACCATCATCAATACCTTTCTGGAAAGCTATGATTTTTCCGGCAAGACCATCATTCCCTTTGCAACCTCCGGCGGCAGCGGTATGGGAAAGACCAATGAGGGACTGGAAAAGAGCTGTCCCGGTGCAAAGCTGATGGAAAGAAAGCTGTTAAACAGAGTTTCCAAAACGGAAATGAAAGCATGGGCGGAAAGTATATTATAAATAAGGAAAGAACAGGTTAAGAAAGGAGCATAATTATGAGAACAATGAAAAAAATTACACAGACAGCGGGGAGAGACGCGCTTGAGAATTTTGCACCGGAATTTGCGCACTACAATGATGACATACTGTTCGGAGAGAACTGGAACAACCATGATATTGCTCACAAGACACGGTGCATTGTCACCGTAGTGGCGCTGATGTCTTCGGGAGTGACGGATTCCTCCCTGAAATTTCATCTGGAGAATGCGAAGAAGGCAGGAGTAACGAGGAAGGAGATCGCAGCAGTCATCACCCATACGGCTTTTTATGCCGGTTGGCCGAAAGGTTGGGCTGTGTTTAACATGGCAAAGGAAGTATGGAATGAAGAATGCGGGGCAGAGGATGCAAAGGTAGCCCACGAGAACAGCATGATTTTCCCCATTGGGAAACCAAATGACGGGTTTGCCCGGTACTTTATCGGGCAGAGTTACCTCACACCGGTTTCCACGGAGCAGGTCGGGATCTTTAACGTGACCTTTGAACCGGGCTGCCGGAACAACTGGCATATCCACCATGCTGACAAGGGCGGCGGACAAATCCTTGTCTGTGTGGCAGGACGTGGCTATTACCAGGAGTGGGGAAAGGATGCTATGGAGATGATGCCCGGTGACTGCATCAACATTCCCGTGGGCGTGAAGCACTGGCACGGCGCTGCTCCCGATAGCTGGTTTTCCCATCTGGCCGTGGAGGTTCCCGGAGAAAACGGCTCTAATGAATGGCTGGAACCGGTGGATGATGAACAGTATGGGGTGTTGAAATAATCATACGGCATACAAAAAGCGGGAAATATGGTTTGAATGGCTAAATATAATTGATGAGTGGCAGAAACGGCCTGTGTTATGGTAAAATATTTTGAAAGGAGGGGAGGAAAAACAATGTTAAGCGAAGAAGTTTTCAGGGACAGAGTGTATGCCTGTTGGATGGGAAAAAATATCGGCGGAACGCTGGGAGGTCCGCTGGAGGGATTGATGGAACTCCTGGATATAAAGGGATATACCCAGGAATTTGTGACCGCAGTGGAGAATGACGATCTGGATTTGCAGCTGGTGAACCTGCACTGCCTGGAACAGTATGCAGGGCAGGTGACAAGCGCGAATCTGGCAAAGGAATGGCTGAGTCACGTTCATTTTCAGTTTGATGAATACGGACATGCCCTGACCAATATGCGAAAAGGGCTCAGGCCGCCTTTGTCCGGCTGCTATAACAACTTTTTTACGGATTGTATGGGTTCCCCCATCCGGTCAGAGCTGTGGGGCATTGTCTGCGCGGGAAAGCCGGAGCTTGCCGCTTACTATGCCTGCCAGGACGCCTGTGTGGACCATGCCGGGGGAGAGGGCGTCTGGGGAGAAGTTTTCTTTGCAGTACTGGAATGCCTGGCCTTTGAGGAAAAGAATGTGGAGAAGCTGATTGAAACCTCCCTTTCGTACATTCCCGGGAAAAGCAGAACGGCAGGAGCAGTGCGGCTTTTGTTAAAATCCTGGCGGGAGAAACAGAGCTGGCAGAAGAACAGGGAGCTTTTGATCCAAATGTTTGGGGGAGAGAACTTTACCGATGCTCCTCTTAATATTGCCCTTACTTTGATGGGGCTTCTCTATGGCAGGGGATTCACTGAGCAGCTGCTGATTACGGCAGACTGCGGATATGACACAGACTGCACCTGTGCGACTATCGGTTCCATCATGGGTATTATGTATGGCACGTCCTATCTGGATGAACGGTGGGTGAAGCCGCTGGGAGAAAAAATTCTGGTGAGCAGTCCGATTTACGGATTTAATGTGCCGAAAACGATCGGTGAGCTGACGGAGCGTTCAATCCGGGCGGCAAAACTGGCGTCAGCCATTTACAATGCAGTGCCGGACAAGTCGGTTTTTTCCGTGAAACAGGAAACGGACCGGGAGATTACAGTTCTTCCGGAGGGTTCTTTTTCATGTTGCGAACTGGTTTGTGAAACACAATATGAAAACGGAAATCCGGCCATTGCGCCCGGAAAAACCAAAAAGGTGTATCTGACAATAGAGAATAAAAGTCTGGCGCCCTACACGCTGGACATTGGGATGCAGACACCTTCCGGATTGGAGGCGTCAGACAGGGAGGTACGGACAGTATCCATTGCCCCGGGCGGCAGGAAGACCGTTGGGTTTCAGGTCAAAGCTCAGGGAAATGCGAAGAAAAATGCCTTTTATTCCTGCCGTTTTCTCATGAAACAGAAAATTGCAGGGAACTGGATGGAAATGGAAGTTCCTTTTACGCTAATGGCAACGGCTGACTGGAAACTGGAAGCGGACGGAGTTTCCCTAGGTGTCTTTTATGGAACGGATGCCGCGGTGCGTATGAAGGAGATAGGACTGCCCAAAGGAAAAGCCCGGATGCTTAAGGCATTTTCACATCTTTGGATTTCGGAGGAGAAGGAAGTGAGACTTCTGGTGGTATATCGGAAACCAGCAGCCCTTCTGGTAGACGGTAGGGCAGTAGTGGAAAGTAAAGTGGAAACTCCCCTGATTCCCGCCTATCACCGGGCGCCATCGGAAAAATGTGCCAATCTGCGGTTGGCAGCAGGATATCATGATATTGAGATTTGTCTTAAAGATGTGGAAGAGAGCGATGTGTTTTATTTCTATGTAGTGAATCCTGCCAATTACTTTGCATCGGAGATTGATTGCGTGCTTACGGTGGAGGACTGTAATTAACATGAAGGCAGTTTGCGGAGGGTTCTATGAGGATTTTAGTGACAGGTGGAAGCGGATTTTTGGGAAGCCGGATTGTGAAAGCTTATGATGAAGCAGGAAAATATAAGGTTTTTGCACCGGGGCACAGGGAAATGGATTTACAGAATCAGGAAGATGTGGACAGTGCGTTTAAGGCGGTTCGGCCGGATGTCGTGATTCACTGCGCGGCGGCTTCGGATGTTGCCTGGTGTGGAAGGAATCCGGAGCTTTCATGGAAAATTAATGTGGAGGGTACGGACAATATTGCCGGCGCCTGCGGAAGATGGGGAGCGAAGCTGGTTTTCTGCAGTTCGGATCAGGTGTATTTTGGAAGCAAAGTCACGGAAGCGCACAGGGAGGAAGAGACTCTTGCGCCGGCGAATGTGTATGGAAAACAGAAGCTGGAAGGGGAAAAAAGATGCCTTGATGGGAATAAGAACAGCGTGATTTTGCGCCTGAGCTGGATGTATGACCGGGGAAAACTGTCAGAGAATGAACATGGAAATTTTATGCAGACTTTTCTGGAAGCAAGAGAAAAAGGAAAGAAACTGATATTTCCAATATATGATTTCCGGGGGATTACAGATATACGGCCGGTGGTGGAAAACCTGGAAAAAGTCTTTGCGCTTCCGGCAGGAATTTATAATTATGGTTCCGAAAATGATTACAGTACATATGAAACGGTAAGGCTGTTGCTGAAAGGAACGGGGATAAGCAATATGGAGCTGGAGGAGAACAGGGAGGCCTTTGCTGATGCGCCAAGAAATCTGCGCATGGATGGAGATAAAATGAGAAGATACGGGATTGTTTTTCCGGGCACACTTGAAGGACTTATGGATGCATTAAAACAGGAGACATTATAAAAGGATATATTTCCTGTCATTTAGACAGAAGCAGAGCAAAAATCGTTGAACAATTAAATACCGAAAGGTATAATAAAAGGCATCATATAAGAAATCGAGGAAAGCACTATGCAGAGCAAATCTATCAATCAATATTTAAACTGCAGTTTTGAATGCAGCTGTGGGCGGAAACATCAATCGCTGTTTGCACATTTTATTTTTGAGCCGAATGCCATTCAAAAGCTGCCGGAGCTTTTGGAACAGTTGGGGTATAAAAGACCCTATCTGATTTCCGATACACATACCTATGAAATTGCGGGGCGTCAGGCTGAGGAGGTGCTTCGGAAAGCGGACATCCGTTTTGCATCTCATATTTTAAAGAGTCCGGAAAACGGAGACCTGGCGGCGGACGAGCACGCTTTGGGCAGTATTGCCATGGCAAATGATAAAGAAGCGGATATCATTGTTTCCATCGGTACCGGCACGATCAATGACCTTGGCCGTTATTTCAGCTATATTACGGGCAGGCCCTTTTTGCTGATTGCTACGGCTCCTTCCATGGACGGGCTCGTAAGCGGGGTGGCGCCGCTGATTTTTAATAACATGAAGATTACCTTTCCTGCACAGGAGCCGTTGGCGCTTATCTGTGACCCTGATATTATGTCGGCTGCGCCGCTTAAGATGCTGGCGGCAGGAGCCGCGGATATTCTTGGGAAATACAACTGCCTTCTGGACTGGAAGCTGTCCAGTATTGTGAATGATGAGTATTACTGCGATACCATTGCGGACATTATGCGGACGGCAGTGGATCAGACCATGGAAAGCACAAAGGGACTTGCCTCCCATGACAGCAAAGCAGTTTCGATTCTCACGCAGGCGCTGGTGCTTTCCGGGATTGCCATGGATTTTTCCGGCAATTCACGTCCGGCTTCCGGTGCGGAGCACCATCAGTCTCACTACTGGGAAATGCAGTTTCTTTTTGACGGCATTCCGGCGGTACTGCATGGCACAAAGGTTGGTATTGGCACAGTGCTGATGCTGGAGCTTTACAATATGCTGGCGGAAATGGAAAAACCCGACTTTGCCAAAATCAGGAAAGAAATTTCAGGCCGTCCTTCCATGGAAGAATGGGAAAAGGAGATACGCCGCTGTTACCGGGACGGCGCGGAAGGAATCATTGCATTGGAGAAAAAGGCAGGGAAGAACGATGCGGAAGGTCTCTTAAAGCGTCTTTCGGTGATGGAAGAAAAGTGGGATGAGATCAGCGCGCTTGCTGAGACAGCGCCGAAATCCTCTGAGATTTATCATGTGCTTGAGGAGATGGGGGCGGCAAAGGTTCCCGCAGATGTGGGAATTTCACGCGGATATGTGTATGACAGTATTCGCTATGGAAAGGAACTGCGCGACCGTTATACCATTCTGCAGCTGATGTGGGACATTGGCAAACTGGACGAAGCCGCAGGTATGCTTGTGGCAAAATATTGTAAAGAAAGCTGAAAATATGGATAAATATGTAATTGGACTGGATTATGGAACGCTTTCGGCAAGAGCCGTCCTGGTTTCGGCTGACAGCGGAGAGGTGATAGAGGAAAGTATTTATCCCTATCCTCATGGTATATTGAGCGCTCTGCCCGAAAGCGCAGGAGAGCTTCCTGCGGATTATGCCCTGCAGGAAATAGACGATTATGTGGATGCAATGTATCACACCATATGCAGTGTGGTTCAAAAATCCGGCCGCAGGGCGGAAGACATCATCGGTATCGGTATCGATGCCACTTCTTCTACTTTTTTACCTCTTTCGGAGAACGGGGAACCTCTTTGCAAAACAGAAAAATTCCGGGCAAATCCTCATGCACAGTTAAAGCTCTGGAAGCATCATGGCGCTCAGGGCCAGGCCGATCGTATCACGGAGCTTGCCGGTAAAAGGAACGAAAAATTCTTGATGCGTTGCGGCGGGAGGGTGAATGCGGAGTGGATGCTTCCGAAGCTTATGGAGGTTGCGGGCAAAGCGCCGGATGTATATGAGATGACAGATAATTTCATGGAAGCAAGCGATTACCTTGTCTATTTGCTGACGGGAGAGGTGACGCGCTGTATGTGCCACGCAGGCTATAAGCTTCTGTGGAATGAGGAAGACGGTTATCCCTCGGATGATTTTCTGAGAATATTGCATCCGGCCCTTTCTTCTTTGAGAAGTAAGCTGAAAGGAAGAGAGGTGCAGGTGGGAGAATGCGCCGGGAGACTGACAAAAGAAGCAGCTGACAGGCTGGGCCTGGGAGAGGGAACAGCGGTAGCAGCCTCCATGATCGATGCCCATGTGGCAGTGCCGTCGGCGGGAATCGACGGCCCCGACAAAGCGCTGATGATTCTCGGAACCTCCTGCTGCATGTTGATTTGTTCTGAAAGGCTCTCTTACATACAGGGAATTTCCGGCTGTGTCAAAAATGCAGTACTTCCGGGACTATATGCCTATGAGGCAGGCCAGAGTGCGGTAGGCGATCTTTTTGACTGGTTTGTAAAAAACTGCGTTCCGGGCAGCTATGAAAAGGAAGCTGAGGATAGATGTATTTCGGTTCATACGCTGCTCAGTGAAAAGGCAGCGCGTTTGTTGCCCGGGGAGAGCGGACTGATTGCCCTGGACTGGTGGAACGGCAACCGCTCCTGTCTGGCAGATGCAAAGCTCTCGGGAATGATATTGGGACTTACCCTTCGGACGAAGCCGGAGGAAATTTACCGTGCGCTTCTGGAGGCGGCTGCTTTTGGGATGCGAGCCATTTTTGAGGAATTTGAAAAGGGCGGTATCGCGGCAAAGGAGCTGTATGCCTGCGGAGGAATTGTCTCCAAAAATCCTTTTATGATGCAGATTTATGCGGATATACTTGGGAAAACAATTCTTACAGGTTCCACAGACCAGGGGTCAGCCTTTGGTGCCGCCGTATACGCGGCAGTGGCCGCAGGCGCTGATGCGGGCGGATATGCATCTGTAGGTGATGCGGCGCGGGTCATGGGAAAAACCGGGGAGAAAAAGTATTCACCGATTCCCCGGAATGTGGAAATTTATCACAGGCTTTATGGAGAATATAAGATATTACATGATTATTTTGGGGCGGGCGGCAATGAAGTCATGCACCGGATGATGGATTCATAAAAAATTTTCACCTGTACGGTTGGGAGAAATATTTTTTAAGATTAAATCTTACAAATGTAATAGTAAAGCATCTCTTGTAACCTGAAAAATTTTTGGAGGAGAAATGAAAAGTATGAGAAGCAAAGTAAAAAGATATTTGGTTGTCGTTGCGGCCGTTTTGTCATTTACAATGACAGGGTGCGGCAACAAACCGCAGAAAGTGCAGAGCACAAGGTTAACGGAAAATAGCAGCGAGTATTCTGAGGAAAAGAGCGATCGTCTCAGGGCAGAGAATATAATTGCATTTTGCCAGGATATTTACGAAAGGGCAGCAGAGGAAAATACTACGGGCAGCCTGGAAATGATGCGAAGCATAATAGAAGGGCTTGGAGATAATGGGTATACCGCAGTGGATGAGCAAAATCAGATCAACATGACGGGAGCGGAGCGGGTAATACAATTCTGTGAATCGGTCGATGCAAAGGAAAATGCAGAGCTGACGATCATAATAGCAGCATATTCAGGCGGATTTACCATGTATGATCTGAAGGCAGCGGATGGAGAGGTAGATGTTATCAGGAGCTATTATCAATATGAAAGCGGAAATTTGGAACATATGAGTACAGACAGTTATCCGGCAGAATCCTGGCAATATACGCAGGAGGGATACCTGCTGTTTGAGGGGAGCTTTTATTCGGAAAGCTATTATACCTTATTGCTGAGCGATATGTCGGAGCATGTTGCGCTGAGGGTTCTTCCGCTGGATGAGAAGTGCAGGGAATTGAACCGGCAGTATATATTGCCAGTCGGCTACAGGGAAAATAATATGTTCCTTACGGAATGGGATGAGGGAGATTTTGGCAGTCTGGATTTTTATGATCTGTTTGACAGGATTTATCCTCTTGTATACGGAGAGCCGATTCCCTATACGGCAAATGAAAATTCCGGTGTCGGAACCGTTTATCAGATACCGGAAAATATATTTGAAAATGCTGTTCAGGGGTATATAAGAATAGACAGTGAGGAATTGCGGCAAAAAAACGTTTATCTTCCGGAAGATAAGGCATATGAATATAAGCCGAGGGGGTTTTATGAGAATGAGTATTCGGAGATTCCTTATCCGGAAGCGGTAAGCTTCACGGAAAATGATGATGGAACGATAACTCTTGTTGTAAATGTGGTATATTCGGAAGATAATACATCCAGGGCATACACCCACGAAGTGACAGTCCGCCCGATGGACGGGGGGCGTTTTCAATATGTGTCAAATCATCTGGTTTATCCGGAAAACGGCTATGATGCCTGGTGGCATTCCGAGAGATTGACGGAAGAGCAGTGGAAGGAAGTGTATGGAAATAATAATTCCATAGGTGAATTGTGAAATTAGTAAAAAGTTAGAGGTTGCTGACTCTGACCTTTCTATGTTAAAATTTATACCAGCAAAAAGTATATCATCGAAAGACAAAGCCGAAATTAATAGTGAACGACAAATTATTTTGTCGTTCACTATAAGAGACAGAATGTGAGGAAAAATGTACATAGGAGATTTACATATTCATTCCAGATATTCCCGGGCAACCAGCAGGGACTGTACGCCGGAGTACCTTGATTTGTGGGCGAGAAAAAAGGGAATCGATATTATTGGGACAGGAGATTTTACCCATCCGGCATGGCGCGATGAATTAGCGGAAAAATTAGAGCCTGCGGAGGACGGTTTGTATGTGCTGAAAAAGGAATATCGGTTGGAGAAAGAGGGTGTGCCGGATACACATCCTCGTTTTGTAATGACCGGAGAGATCAGCTCGATCTACAAAAAGGGCGAGAGGGTGAGAAAGGTACACAGCCTTCTGATTCTGCCGGGACTGGAAGAGGCGGAGGCATTGGCGAGACGGCTGGAACTGATCGGCAACATTCACTCTGATGGCCGGCCTATTTTGGGGATTCCATGTCACGATCTGCTGGAAATCATGCTGGAGACAAGCCCGAAAGGGATTTATGTACCTGCTCATATCTGGACGCCGCATTTTTCTCTGTTTGGAGCCTTTTCAGGGTTTGACACGATTGAGGATTGCTTTGAGGATTTAACGCCTCATATTCATGCGCTGGAGACAGGCCTTTCCTCCGATCCGCCCATGAACTGGCGGGTAAGCGCCCTGGATCGCTTTCATCTGATTTCCAATTCGGATGCCCATTCACCGGCAAAACTGGGAAGAGAAGCCAATCTCTTCGACATGGAGCTGTCCTATGAAGGGCTTTTTGGGGCAATTCAGGAAGGAAAAGGACTTAAGGGAACCATAGAATTTTTCCCGGAAGAAGGAAAATATCATTTTGACGGACACCGGAAATGCGGATTGTGTATCAGTCCGTCAGAAACAGCCGGGTATGGCAATAGGTGTCCGGTATGCGGGAAGAAGATAACCATCGGTGTGCTCAACCGGGTGGAACAGCTTGCCGACAGAGAAGAGGGATATGTTCTCAAAGATGGACGTCCCTTTGAAAGCCTTGTTCCGCTTTTGGAGGTGATCGGCGCATCCACGGGGATTTCCCCGACAGGGAAAAAGGCAGCCGAACAGTACGAGCATATGATAAAAGTTTTGGGTTCGGAGTTCACCATTCTGCGGGAAATTCCCGTAGAGGATATAAAAAAGGCGGCAGGGCCACTGATCGCGGAGGGAATAGACAGGCTGCGCAAAGGCAAGGTGGAGCGGACGCCGGGTTTTGACGGGGAATACGGAAGCATTGGTTTGCTGACACCTGAAGATATCAGCAGTCTGGAAGGACAGATGTCCTTTTTTACGGCGGAAGAACTGCAGGAGATGAAAAGAGAGCAAAAGTCCGGCGAAAAGAATCAGAAAAAGAAAAAAGCTGCAGAAGATTCAAATAAGACTGAGAAAGGGACAGAAAGCGGTCAGGACGAAGCGGCGTCTTTTTCCGGTGGATTAAATGAGCGCCAGAGAGAGGCATTAGAGAAGACTGGACGCGCGATTGCAGTGATTGCGGGGCCGGGGGCCGGAAAGACAGGGACACTACTTGCCAGACTTCGCTATCTTGTTGAAGAGAGGGGGATTCCTTCAGGAGAAATTACAGCGGTAACTTTTACAAACAAGGCCGCTGAGGAAATGCGTACCAGAATGGCAGGTGATGACCTGCAGGATAAGAGGGCAAAAAGGCTCTCTAAGGGAAGAGAAGACATTCAAATTGGAACCTTTCATGCCATTTGCAGCCGTTTTCTGCAGGAAGCGGGACAATCCTTCATAATAGCGGATGAGGGACTTCAAACGGAGCTGGCACAGAATGCACTTCGGGAATTTGACAAAAAAGATTCTCCCACGCAATTCCTTAGGAAACTTTCCATGGTAAAAAACGGCCTGATGGAAGCTGATGAAAAAGACAGACGCGCATATTCCCTTTATCAGAGGCTGTTGCGCGAGGCAGGGGCCCTGGACTATGATGATCTTTTGCTGGAAACACTCAGGATATTGGAAGATATTCCGGAGGATGGGCAGCAGCGGAAGGGCTTTTCCTATCTGCTGATTGATGAGTTCCAGGATATCAATCCCCTCCAATACCGTCTGGTAAGGGAATGGGGCAGAGGCGGCAGGGAGCTGTTTGTGATAGGAGATCCTGACCAGTCTATCTATGGCTTTCGCGGGTGTGATCCTGAAATTTTTATCCGCCTGTCAGAGGAATATCCGGAGCTTATCACAGTCCGCCTGGAAGAAAATTACCGCTCCTCTCCGGAAATCCTTCATGCTTCCCTGGGATTGATTTCCCATAATAAGGGGGAAGAGCGCAGGATGAAAGCCAGACGAAAGGACGGCCCGCCGGTCAGAATCGTATCTGCGGAGGATGAGAGAAGGGAAGCCATCTTTGTGGCCAAGGAGATTAACCGTCAGATTGGCGGAATCGATATGCTGGATACGGATGAGAATGGAGCCGCTTCGGAGCGGCAGGCACGGGGGTTTTCAGATATTGCCGTGCTTTACCGGACACACAGACAGGCGGCGCTTTTGGAAAAATGTTTAAGACAGGAGGGAATTCCTTATCTGGTGGCAGGGCGGGAAGACTTTCTGACGGAGCGGCAAGTACGTGCAACCCTGTATTTCTTTCAGCATATTTTGTATGCTGAGGAGGAAGCGGCAGAAGAGCTGTGTCAAAAACTTCTGTCCCCCTGGCTGGGAGAAGCAAAGGAGGAAAAGCTTGCCTGTCTGGCCGAAAAGTACCGGAAAAAGGTCAGGAAAACCCGGCCGGTAAAGCTTTTAGAGGAATGGAGCGGGGAGATATCCTTTGACAATGAGGAGGCCATGAAGAAGCTGACGGATATGTCCGTGCTTTATCCTTCCATGGAAGCCTTTCTCAATACCCTTACCTTCGGCGAGGAGGGAGACGTGAAAAGGAGCGGGAGCAGAAAGTTTTCGGCGGATGCAGTAACTTTGATGACTTTGCACGGCTCTAAAGGACTGGAATTTCCCCTGGTATTTCTCTGTGGGATGGATAAGGGAAGACTGCCCCTGGAATTTGGAGGCAGAGACCAGATGGCTTTAGCTCAGGTGATAGAGGAAGAGAGACGTCTGTGCTATGTGGGTATGACCAGAGCCAAAGAGGAACTCGTATTAGTTTGCGGGCAGGAGCCTTCCCGATTTCTGGAGGAAATACCGGAGGAAAATACCCGGTGGGAGAGGTCAGAGAAAACGGATGATGCGGAGACTGACCAGAACGTTCAGATGAGTCTGTTTGACTTTATGTGAAAAAAGTCCGGATTATGGGACATTAAATTTGTTACTATAAAGTTATCAAGCCCCATAAGTAGTTTTCCTTTCAGGACTGATAAAATGGTAAAGCCTTGCCTGGTAAATATGTATTGGCAGGGCTGGAATGCCCGTGATATACTTACTTCGTATAAATAGGGGGGATATCTGTGCAATACAGTGAAGATGCAATCAAAGAATTAATCACAGCAATAGGGTATACGCCCCAGGATGGGAAAAGTGGAATCTATCTCAAAAATTATGATGGATATTGTATTTTTGTGGATTTTAACAGCCAGAAAATTATTTACGATTCCGACGAAAATCCATCAGGTATTGCAATAAAAGTGTGGGAAAGAACAACCAGTAATTTTTTACAGAGCGAAAATTTTGTTGTTTTGGAGTGTGTAGATAGCCTGTTAGAAAAGGGCTATGCCCCGGCTTGCATAGAGTTGGAAAAAACCTATCCTTCAGGGCATGGACGTTCAGGCAGACTTGATATTTTGGTCAAGTCTGTTGATGATATGCCTTTTTTGATGATTGAATGTAAAACCTGGGGGACAGAGTTTGATAAAGAACGTTCTAAAATGTTGAAAAGCGGCGGTCAATTATTTACATATTATGCGAATGACAGGGCTGCTAAGTTTTTGTGCCTTTATTCTTCCCAAATAAACGATACCAGAGAACGTAAAAATATAATTGTTGACGTTGACCCCGGATGGGCAAGTTTATCCGGCGTCAAGGAAATTTATGATCATTGGAACAAAAATTTCAAAGACAATGGTATTTTTGACGGTTATGCTGCACCGTATGATGTCAGGCACAGAGCTCTTACATATGAAAAACTGGAAACACTGAAGGAAGAGCATAGTGGGAAAATTTATAATCAGATTATGGAGATACTGCGCCATAATGCTATTTCCGATAAGCCCAATGCCTTTAACAAGCTGTTAAATCTTTTCGTCTGCAAGATTATTGATGAAGCAGATAAAAACCCAGAAGATGAATTGGAATTCCAGTGGTTAGAAAATGATACGGATGAAAGCCTTCAATTGCGGTTGAATGACCTTTATAAAAGGGGAATGTGGCGTTTCCTTGAAATTGAAGTGATTGACTATGAGCAGCGTGAGGTAGCCGAAAAATTAGCGAATATTGAAGATTCCCTTACGAAACAGTGGATCATGAAAATGTATACGGACACTCGCCTGAAGAAAAGCCCCAACTTTGCATTTGTAGAAGTCCAGGATGACAGGACTTTTGATTTGAATGCAAAAGTTGTCCGTGAAATCGTTGAACTGCTCCAGGCATATAAGTTCCGCTATGAGCAAAAGCATGAATTTTTGGGAAATTTCTTTGAACTTTTGCTTAACACCAGTATGAAGCAGGAAGCAGGACAATTTTTTACCCCTGTCCCGATTACTCGTTTTATCATTTCTTCCCTGCCGTTAGCCGAGTTTGTCCAAAAACGTGTTGACGACAGACAGGACGAACTGGTGCCTGCTGTAATTGACTATGCCTGCGGAAGCGGCCACTTTCTAACTGAATATATGGCTCAAATGCAGGAAATTATTGACAGTAAAATTGACATTTCCCATACATCGCCGAGGATTAAGAATCTCATCCGGTCATGGCAGGGTTATACGAAATTCCTTTGGGCCAAAGATAGTGTATACGGAATCGACTTGGATAATCGCCTGGTCAAGACCACAAAAGTCAGTGCATTCTTTAACGGTGATGGAGAAGCCAACATTGTTTGGGCCAATGGCCTTGACAGTTTTACAAAGTCGGATGCATTCCGGGGCAAACTCATAGGAGCCAGCGGCCAGGATAATGGGAAATTTGACATATTGATTTCTAATCCCCCATATTCCGTTGATGCATTCAGAAGTACAATTAAATACGGGAAGGAGTCTTTTGAACTATACTCGGGGCTTACTGATAACAGTTCGGAAATTGAATGTCTCTTTGTAGAACGCATGAAGCAGCTTTTGAAGGTTGGCGGATGGGCAGCGGTCATTTTGCCGAGTTCCATCCTGACAAACAACGGAATCCACGCAAAGGCAAGGGCAATCCTCCTGAAGTATTTTAAAGTGAAAGCGATTGTTGAGGCGGGTTCCAATACTTTCATGAAAACCAACACAAGTACGGTTATCTTGTTCTTAGAGCGCCGCAGTAATGATGATCATGTAAATATAAGCCGGGCGGTTGACCGATTTTTTGTTACATACAATGACGTCACTGTTTCCGGCATTGAGAACGCTTTTTCTGTTTATGTGTCAAACGTATATGAGCAATTATCCTTTGAGGACTATATCAGTCTGTTTAGCGGGACTCCCGGCAAAGCGGCCAAAGCCCATGAACTTTATGTGGACTATATAAAAACGTTTGGTGAAGAGTTCCGCTCCAGGGCAGTTGAAGTAGAAAAGGAGAAACTATTATACTTTTTGCTGACTTACAGACAAACTATTGTTTTAGTCAAGACGGGGAAAGGGAAAGAAGAAAAAAAATTTCTTGGCTATGAATTTAGTGAGCGCCGCGGGCACGAGGGTCTGCACCATCTGCCTGACGGAACAAAGCTGTATGACGAAACTGACCCGCTAAATCCAAAGAAGGCCAGTAGCTATATTTACAATGCCTTTGCTGAGAATTTTATAGATATTGACGAAAGCCTGGCAAATAATATATCCTATGGGCGTATGAGCGAATTTATTGAGTATGGGACATCTGAGTTTGATAAGAAAGTCAATTTAGGGAAACGTATAAAGATGAATTCAATCTATCAAATGGTCACTCTAAACACACTTGTTAATATAATCAGCGGTGTGACATTTGGCAAGGATGACCAGGTGATGGAAGAAACAGGTAAAGTAGTTTTGACGGCAGATAATATTACAAGCGAAGGCGTGTTGGAAATTGTCAAAAAAGTTTACTTGCGGGAGAATTTTCCGGTACATAGTGAAAAATGTCTACGCAAAGATGATATTTTTATTTGCCTGTCCAGCGGAAGTAAGGAGCATGTGGGGAAATGTGCAATCATTGAGCAGGATGTTCCTTTTTTCGCAGGTGGATTCATGGGAATTCTGCGAAAGAAATCGGATGCTGTCCTGATGAAATATCTATGGGCTGTACTTGCGTCCGATCAATACAGAATAATATTGGGGCAGGGGAGTACAGGAACAAATATTAACAATTTGGGGCGGAGTTTGGGAAGCGTTAAAGTCCCGCTGCCACCTTTGAATGTGCAGCAGACAATTGTGTCAGAAATAGAGCGGATCAAGAGTGAAGAACAGAAGCTGCAGATGGATGTGATTGGGATTCAGGCAGAAATTTCCTCAATTCTTGAAAAATGCAAAAAGGATGTTGCTGATTTTGTGAAGCTGCGCGAAGTAGCTGCGTATTCCACAGAAAGGATTGACGCCCGGACCTTGGATAAAGATACCTATGTCGGTGTTGATAACCTTCTTCCCAATGTGGCTGGAAAACGAATGTCTGATTTTGTTCCGACAACCGGAACAGCAGCGGCATACCATCCAGGAAATATCTTGCTTTCCAATATCCGGCCATATTTGAAAAAGGCGTGGCTTGCGGATAATCACGGTGGAGCTTCCGGGGATGTATTAGTCTTGAGAGTGGATGAAAAAATAGCTGTTCCCGAATATGTTTTTGGATTTGTATCTGCCAGCCAATTTTTTGACTATGAGATGCAGAATATCGGAAGCAAAGTAAAAATGCCGAGGGCGGACAAGAAGAAGGTTCTGGACTTCCAAATTCCCATATTACCCATTCAGGAGCAGAAGAAAATTGCAGGCAGGATTACCGGCAGGAAATCCGAAATTTCCAAATTGCATATTAAAATAAATACTCTAAAAAAAGAAAAGGATCTAATTTTAAAGAAATATCTTTAGCCAGCACAAGCTCAAAGCTCAAAGTGTATCGGATAAGTCACGGCCGGCGGAGAGAAGACGTTAAGCGTAGATCAGGATTTTCAGGCAGACAAACCGTAAACACAGATCCCCCTTCCATGGAATCTGCAACGGTAATGGTTCCGTGGTGAGCATGAATAATCTCATAGGCAATCGACAGCCCCAGCCCGAAGTGCCCCTTGGTGCTTCGGGATTTTTCTGCCCGGTAAAAGCGGTCGAATATTTTTCCCTTGTCCTCATCGGAAATGCCTATGCCGTTGTCTGAAACAGAGAGGAAGAAATTTGCCTTGCCGGAGACTTTTTCACAGGAAAGAGACAGGCAGATTTTTCCCTGTGCTGGCGTATAGCTGACAGCGTTATGAAGTAATATGGAAATGACCTGTCTGATCCGGTCAGGATCGCAGAGGCAGGTCGGCAGTGATTCATCAGGAAAGCTTAAAGAAAGGGAGAGGGATTTTTCCCTTGCCAGCGCTTCAAAAGCCTCACAGGTATTTAACAGAAGCGTATCCAGCTCTACAGGTTTTTTTTGGATGGAAAAGCGATAATTATCGGATTCTGTCAGAGTAAGCATATCCTCAATCAGCCGGGACATGCGCAGCCCTTCCTGCCGGATGGTCTTTAAAAAGCTCTCCTGTCGGTCGGAATCTACATTTTTGAAGCATTCCACAGAGGACAAGATGACAGCTAACGGCGTGCGCAGCTCGTGGGAAGCCGCGGCAACGAAACGGGTCTGCTTCTGCTGATTCTCCTCGATAGGCTTTAAAAGAATTCCTGTAAAAATCCAGGAAAAAAGGGTAAATAAAAGAACAGCCGCCACATCGATGAAGAAGAAACGGATACGCTGCTGAAAAATCTGCTTTTCCATTAGACTTAAGGGCGAAATGACAACGATCTGTAACAAAGATGAATTTTTTTCAATTGTTATGACAGAACCGAAATAGTACTCTTCGGTGGAAGGGGACTGAAAGCGGTATTCAGTGTGATAAGACAAATAAGGAGAAGAAGGAGCATCCGGTACAGCAGATACCTCGATGTTTGATTTGTAAAAGGCCAGGCTCTCCTCCAAAATAGTATGGTCAGGAGAGCCGGAGATTTCATTCAGCCGATTGTAGAGGAAGGGAATGCTATTGTCCAGAATGAGAAAGGCATAGCTGCCCTGCGCTTCCATTTTGGAGATCCATTCCATGGAAATGACAGACTGCTGTTCTAAGTTAGTGGCAATGGTGTTAATGTCATTTCTGAAAGAATTATACTGGTTTCTGTAAAGACTTGTCTCGGAGATATACAGATAACACAGAGACATAACAATCATAAGGGCGGCGGTAATTCCCGCACACAAAACGGTAAGCCGCAGATGAACCTTCTTATACATAAGAGCTCCCAAACTGTTGACTTATTTTTTTACCGGGGCGGCGTCGTGCAGCCGATAACCGATTCCGCGTATGGTCTTGATCTGCAGATGACTCCCCACACCCCGGAGACGTCTTCTGAGAAAATGAATATAATTATCCAGATTGCCATCCTCCACGTCGCTGTCCGGCCCCCAGACCTTTAACAGAAGAAGGCTCCTGGAAAGAGTTTGATTCTTTCTCCGCAGAAAGGTCTCCATAAGGGCTGCCTCCCGCTTGGAGAGGGTACAGCTTCCGGAGGGACCTTCAAGTCTGTCTTCATTCATATACCAGTTAATATCCGACACGGACAGGATATCGTCATCATCGGAGAGGGCCGAGGGGCGTCTGGTGATACAACGGATTCTGGCGAGAAGCTCTTCGGTCTCGAAGGGCTTTACCAGATAATCGTCGGCGCCAAGGTCAAGTCCTGTTACCTTATCATTTAGGGAACCCAGGGCCGTCAAAAAAATAACAGGGGTGGAAATCCCCTTTTGGCGGAGCTTTTTGAGAACCAAAGCGCCGTCTATATAGGGAAGCATTCTGTCAAGAAGTATGATATCGTGAATATTCTGTTCACCATAATAAAGAGCCTCCTCGCCATCAAAGCAGGAGTCCACGGTAAACCCTTCTAATTCAAGTGAAATGGCAAGTGTCTGATTAAGCTGTCTGTCATCCTCTGCAAGTAAAATTCTCATGTCCTTCACCTCGTTAAAGTAATATCATTTATATGATAGGAAATATTTTAACATAGAAATCTTTAAAAATCCTCTAAATCCATAACCCTTAGAGAAATTTTAGAGATTAAGCTGTTATATTACATAAAACGGAAAAGAAGGAGAAATGGATTATGAAAAAAAGAAAGATATGGGCGATACTTTTTACACTGATACTTACTATATCCATGCTTTCCGGATGCGGCGGCAGTCCGGCAGAGGGCGGCGGTGCGGATAATACGGCGGAAAGTACAAAAAACAGCAGTCAAAAGGAAGAAACATCTGAGGATAAATCTCCGCAGACGGCCGCATCGCCGGAGGGTAAGGAAGAAAATACGGCAATGGGACGTTACGTGGAAACGGTCACGGATTTGTCTGAGTTTTGCAATACGGTAACAGGAGTTACCAGATTTTCAGACGGCTCTGTGCAGGTGTCAGATTCCAGTGGAACCATCATGACATTGGCAGACGGCGGTACGGAGTGGGAGCCGGATAAAATAAGCTGGTTCAAAGATCTGAATCTTTCTTATGTATTCAGCCTTTCCTATGGAGAGGACGGCACCGCGGGAGTTATCTATAAGCCTGAAAAGGAAGAAGAATCTGAGAGCAGCGACAGTTTTTATGCGGATGCAAAGGGTCTTGTGGTTAAACCCGACGGAACGCAGATCCCCGTAGATTCCTCCGGGCTGGGGGAGGAATGGGAGCCCACAGATATCTGGGTCACAGATACGGGAAGGGCTTTTATCACCATGATGACGGGAGAGGTCTATGAGGTAAATGATGACGGCGGCATTTCCGAAATTTTGACCCTGGATAGAAGGCCGGAACAGATTCAGTTTCAGGGAAATCTGATGATCATGGATGCGGAGCGCTATGATGGACTGCTTTTATACGATATGGAAAAGAAGGAGTATGTGGAGGATGAAGTTCTTAATGATTTCATGCAGGAGAATTATAAGGACAGAAGCTATAGTACCGCGGACTGCTATGAAGTAGTATTTTTCCCGGGAGAAGAAGACGAAATTTATATTGCAGGTGAAAAGGGGCTGCACCGTCACGTGATCGGGGGAAGCGTTATGGAGCAGGTAATCGATGGAACGCTCTCCTGCTTTGGGAATCCTTCTTACAGCCATTCGCTGGTGGAAATGACTGTGCTTCCGGATAACGAGTTTGTTGCGGTATTTTATGGAGGTAAGGCAGTGCGCTTTGCCTACAATCCGGATATTCCTACGGTGCCGAATGAGAGATTAAAGGTATACAGTCTGAAGGAAAATGATACTCTAAGGCAGGGTGTCAGCATTTATCAGATAGGGAATCCTGAGGTTTATGTGGAATATGAAGTGGGTATGGGAGAAGGCGATTCCGTAACGAGAGAGGATGCGCTAAAGAAGTTAAATACCCGGATCATGGCAGGAGAAGGGCCGGATGTGATCATATTGGATGATATGCCCGTTGATTCCTATATTGAGAAGAACCTGCTTCTTGATTTAAACGAATGCTTAGGGAGCCTTCCTGCGGAGGATGCGCTGTTTGAAAATATTGTGGATGCCTTCAGGGTGGACGGCAAGGTGTATACAGTGCCCTGCGAAATCCAGCTTCCCGTGATGGCAGGAAAGGAAAAATATATTTCCATGGCAAAAGATCTGGCAGGAATTGCAGATATGATGGAACAGCTTCGGGAAGATAATCCGGAAAAGGCACTGCTTCGAATCTGTTCGGAAAAAGGGATTATGCGGTTCTTCGCAATGACATCGGCGCCTGCCTGGAAAAATGCGTCTGGGGAGCTTGAGGCGGAGGCGGTGAAAGAATTCCTGAAACAGACCAAAAGAATTTATGATGCCCAGATGGACGGGATTTCCGCTCAGTATGTGGAGGATTATATAAACAGTAATGTAAACTATTCCAGCTATTTCGGGGGTTCTCGGGAGGATTCCGATTATTTCAGGACAACGGATGAGATGGGATACCTGGCAGGGGAGACTCAGATCGTTTTTGGTTCCACTTATTACCACAGCGGAATCTGTCAGGTATTTTCTGTCAAAAAGGTGGAAGGCTTTGAGGATGATGTGGTTCAGCTTATGGGCGGGATGAGTGAAAAGGTATTTATTCCCAAAACGCTGATCGGTATCAATGCAGGCTCATCCAATCCGGAAGGCGCCTGTGAAATGGTAAAGGTACTTCTGGGGAATGAAAACCAGAGGAATCTGTATTATGGATTTGCTGTAAACAAAGGGGCATTCCCTCAAATGTACAATATCAATGAGGAATGGATCGGCGAGGACGGTGTGTTTGCGTCTATTGGATCATCAAGCCCTGACGGAACATCCTTCGGTATGAGTATTTATATTCTTTCGGATGAGCAGAAAAGGCAGGTGCAGGAGTGGATGGAAACAATCTCTACCCCATATTATATGGATTCTGTTCTGGAAAGCGCTGTATACCAGATCGGTACCGAATATTTCCGGGATAATATGAGTCTGGATGAAGCGGTAAAAGAAATTGAGCAGAGCGTTGCTATTTATATGTCGGAGTGATGGATGAAAAGACAGCAGAAGAAGCAATTGGTAAATCATCTGAATCTGAAAAAGCAGGGAGCCTTTTTAAGCTTCATGGCTCCCAGCTTTTTGGGCGTGATCATTTTTGTCCTGCTTCCCTTTTTGGATGTGATCAAAAGATCCTTTACCACGGCAGTGACGGGGCAGTTTATCGGTGCGGCAAACTACAGAACTATTTTTCATAACCAGGCATTTCTGATCGCGGTAAAGAATACCCTTCGGTTTACACTGGTTTGCATCCCTCTTCTGGTAGTAATCGGCTTTTTGATCGCATGGCCTTTGAGCAGAATGAAGGATGCGGGAATCATCAAATCGGTGTATCTCTTCCCCCTTGCCATGCCCACGGCAACCATTGTCATGGTCTGGAAAATGGTGTTTTACAGGCAGGGATTTCTCAATCTGTTTCTGTCCCGGCTGGGGGAACTGACAGGGTTGTGGGGGGAAATACATACGGATTATCTGGGGACGGAGGCTGCTTTCTGGGTACTTGTGGCCAGCTATATCTGGAAAAATACCGGATATACAGTGGTTTTGTGGCTGGCAGGAATCCTGAGCATTCCGGCGGAGCAGATCGAAGCAGCCAGGGTGGACGGCGCAGGAGGGCTTCAGAGGATATGGTACATTGTATTGCCGAATTTGAAGGGAAGCCTGTATACCATTGTAATCCTATCCTTTTTGAATTCTTTTAAGATTTACAGGGAAGCCTATCTGGTGGCAGGTTCCTATCCCCACAAAAGTATCTATCTGCTCCAACATCTGTTTAATAACTGGTTTGTAAATCTGGAATTTGACAAGATGGCAGCGGCAGCAGTGTGTACCGGCGGATTTTTGCTGGCGGTAATATTATTATTGCAAAGGGTTTGGGATAAGGAATGATAGAAAAGGTTTCAGTAAGCCTGCGAAAAGCAGTTACTACATTTTTGCTGATTTTGCCGGGAATGTTTGTTGTACTTCCTGTGGTTCTGCTGATTACAGGCTCGGTGATGGATCATTATGAACTGACAGGTTATCTCAGTTCTGTATTTATGGATGGGTCAGAATTTATAAGTTGGAAGCTGATGCCGGATTATCCCAGCTTTGAAAATTATGGAAAGCTCCTGTTTATGACACCTCAGTTTTTTGTGTTATTCTGGAATTCTGTCAAAATGGTGCTCTGCATTCTGGCAGGGCAGCTTCTCGTGGGAGTGCCTGCGGCCTGGGCCTTTGCGGTGTATAAGGTGCGGGCGGGGAGACTTTTGTTTGCCCTTTATGTGGTGCTGATGCTTCTGCCCTTTCAGGTTACGATGCTCTCAAGCTATCTGGTTCTTAACAGTCTTTCTCTGCTGAATACTCAAAAGGCAGTGATTCTGCCAGCGGTATTTTCCACCTTTCCCATCTTTTTAACTTACGGAGGCTTTCGTGATATTCCGGAACAGCTCTTTGAGGCTGCAAGGGTGGATGGAGCAAGGGAATGGTATATATTTTTCAAGATGGGACTGCCTCTTGGCAAAAGCGGGATTTTATCAGCCCTGGTGCTGGGATTTCTGGAATATTGGAATATGATGGAACAGCCCATGGCTTTTATTGATGATAAGGCACTGTGGCCGTTGTCTCTGTATTTGCCGGAAATTGTCTGGGGACAGGCGGGCTATGCTTTCTGCGCATCGGTGATCACGCTGATTCCTGCGGCCTTTGTGTTCGTGATGGGGCAGGATTATCTGGAGCAGGGGATTGTTTATTCGGGGTTGAAGGAGTAGGTGTCAGTGGGACGCCCGGTTTGGATTCAGGAGGAAGGTTATGGTTAGAAAGAAGGTTTTGGCGGGCTTTGTTTTGTTTATGGGAGCTATGTGGATATGTACGCTGGTTTCTAAGAGTCTGTATACTGCCAGGCTTCCGGTGGTGAATACGGTGATGCCCCAGGAGAAGTATGTGGAGCATACGGTGGAAGTGGAAGGGATTGTAGTGGAGGGCGGTAAGCAGGCGGTGTCGGCGCTGAGCGGTCTTAAGGTGAAGGATTTGATGGTACATGTGGGGGATAAGGTGGAGGAGGGGGATGTGCTCTTTACCATTGACCTAGATGATTTGAAGGAAATTATGGATGAAAAATGTTCGGCAATCAATGAGATTCAGCTTCAGGTGAATGCGATTGTAGAAAATAAAGCGCTTGCTCAGCAAAGGAAGGAAATAGAGGAGGCAAGGGCAAGGGAGGATTATGATACCACGGCAAGGCAAAAGGATACGGATGTGGGACGCGCTATGGACCAGTATGTCCGGGCATTGGAGGAGCTGGAGGGCGCGGAAGGGGCAGACGAGGAGGAGCAGCAGCGGCTTAAGGATGAACTTCAGAGTGCCGCTTATGCGGAAGCGGATGCCATGCGGGAGCGGGATGCCGCAGTTAAGGAAGCGGGAAGAGAGGTGGAGGACATACTTATGCCGGAAAATGCGGATGCCACGCTTGCTGTTTACCAGGCCCGGATGGAAGGTCTTCGGGATGGACTCGCAGTCTATCAGGAGGTCTTGAATGCCCAGGGAAATGTTGTGGCCGGGAGCCAGGGTATGATTACCGATATTTATGTGGAAGAGGGAGGGCGCGTGCCGGACGCAGCGGCTATGATGATGACGGACGAGAGCGTTCCCTGTCAGTTTAAGGTAAATATTGATCAGACCCAGAAAAAATATGTAGGGTATGGGGATGAGGTTTCCATTAAGCTGGACGGCAGCAGTAAAGAGCTGGATGTTAAAATTGATTATCTCACGGAGAGCCAGTTAATTCCGGGAGGCTATGAGATTCTTTTCGGTTTGCCGGAGGACATGGGATTTCCCGGCCTTTCAGGCATGATGGAGCACACGGAAAGAGGAGAAAAATATAATTGCTGCGTGCCTCCTGCAGCGGTTTATGAGAGCCAGAAGAGGAATTTCGTCTATGTGGTGAAAGAGAGGGAGGGGATATTGGGAACCGAATATTATGTGGAAGAGGTGACAGTTAAGGTACTGGACTTTAATGAATCCTGGATGGCTTTGGATGCGCCTGCGCTTGAAAGTAGAAGCCAGATTATTACCTATGCCGATAAGGAATTCGTCAAAGGCGATGTGGTAAGGTGGGTGGATGAATAAGGCCTTAAAGGGCCTCAACCTAAAAAGGTGTCAAAAGAATCAGGTAGTAGAATCAAAATAAATATGATATGATGCATATAGTTGTTTTTTAAAAGTATGATTAGTCAGGAAAGCTTGGATATGAATTATATCGTATTGGATTTGGAGTGGAATCAAAGTAACGATGGAAGGGAACCGGAAGTAAAGGAAATTCCCTTTGAGATCATCGATATAGGCGCAGTAAAGCTGGACGAAAGTAAAAAGTGCATCGGAGAGTATAATCAGTTGGTGAAACCTGCCGTTTATCTGCAAATGCACAAGGTGACCGGCAATCTTGTCCATCTTCAGATGAAGGATTTGCAAAAAGGACGGCCTTTTACAGAAGTAATACCGGAGTTCCTTTCGTGGTGCGGAGATGACTTTGTCTTTTGTACGTGGGGGCCTCTGGATCTGTTTGAACTGCAGAGAAATATACAATATTATCACTTGAAGCCTTTAAGTGTGAATCCTGTCAGGTTTTTGGATGTGCAGAAGCTTTTTGGGATTGCTTTTGACGGGGCAGACTATAAGGCAGGTCAGAGAAGGAATCTGGAATATGCCATAGATTGTTTGAAAATAGAAAAGGATGTACCTTTTCACAGAGCATACAGCGATGCTTATTATACTGCCCGGATATTGGAGTATCTTCCACAGGACGTGCTTCTTAACTACTCTATTGATACCTATGTGCTTCCACGGACAAGGCAGGAAGAGATCCATGTACTGTTTCATGATTATATGAAATATATTTCGCGGGAATTTAAGGATAAGCAGGAGGCATTGGAGGACAGGGAAGTGATCAGCACCAAATGCTACCTGTGCCACAAAAACCTGCGAAAAAAAATCCGTTGGTTTTCGCCCAACGGAAAGCATTATTACAGTGTTGCTTTTTGCCCGATTCATGGATACATGAAATCCAAAATAAGAATCCGTAAGTCGGAGAAAGGTATGGTGTACGTGGTTAAAACTTCCAAATTTATATTGGAAGAGGACTACCGGAAGATCCTGCAGAAACGGGAGCAGGCAAAGGAGCACCACAAAATCAAAAGAACCTGTTAGACCGGGAGGATGAGAAATGGGGACCGTCCTTCCGGTTCCTTTTGCGCAGCCAGCGGCTGCGTTTTTTACGCAATAAGCCGGTTTCGCTGCTGCCTCGGAAGCTGTAGTTTCTGACAAAAGAGCGTATGGTGAAGACGGCAATCATCAGGATGGCAACGACAAGGATGATTACCAGCACCAGCTTGATATTGACAATAATCACATTTTGATTTTCCTCCCCGGTGTTCGCATTTTCCGTGGAACTTTCTGTAAACTCATAGGCAGTCGGCGACTGAGGAACAAGATCGACGGTGGCTGTCCCAACATAAACGTTATGGTAATTATAATTGATGACGGCCACTTCATTTTCTTCGGTGGTATCATAGGAAATCTGAGAGTCAAGCTCGTCAAAGGCGGCTGTTTTGGGCATAATCAGATAACTGTCCGGGTTCAGGGCAAGGATGGGGTTGGAATTACCGAAAATGTCGTTGGAGGTATTGAAAAAGTTGGAACGCTGGATGGAATAATTGGTCTCATTTTCCATAACGTTCACCACCGAAAAGTTGGTGAAGCCATAATCAAAGAGCTTTACGGTATCATTGAACTGCTCCGGGGATTCCTCCTTCATAATGACACAGATCAGTTTCATACCGTTTTGCTCGGCGCAGGTGACAAGTGTCTGCCGGGCATCGCTGGTGAATCCCGTCTTTCCTCCTTTGATTCCCTTATAGGCAATTTCCCCGGTGATCAGCTGGTGCTTATTTCTTTTAATAAAATCGTCGGGCTGAGTATCGGTAGGCTCAAAATGGTGGGAGGCAGTGTTCCCGACCTTGGAGAGAAACTCATTCTGAAAAAAAGCTCTTGCAATCAACGCAAGGTCATAGGCTGAGGTGTAGTGGTCAGCATCGTGAAGGCCATGGGCATTGACAAAATGAGTGTTTTTGCAGCCCAGCTCTCTGGCACGTTCGTTCATCATATCGGCAAAGTCATCAAGGCTCCCGGCAATGTGCTCGGCCACGGCATTGGCCACCTCATTGGCAGAGGCGGTCAGAATTCCATACAGACACTCCTCCATGGGCATGGACTCGCCCACATCCATCCCGATATTGGAGCTTCCGGGTTCAATACTGAAAACCGCATTGCTTGAAAAGGTAACGATTTCGTCAATTTTGGAATTCTCCGCGGCAAGCAGGCAGGTCATGAGTTTGGTAGTACTGGCCGGATAAAGCCGTTCATCCACATTTTTGGCATAGAGAATAACGCCGGTGTTGGCTTCCAGCAAGATGGCGGACTCAGCGCCGATAGCCGGTCCGGCGGGCCAGTTTTCGATTTGATTACTCTGGACGGGGAGAGATTTTCTCTCCTCCGCCGCTGCCTGGAAATCATTAAGGGTGACAGGCTCTGCGCTGACCGGAATGGAGGAAAAAAACAGGGCGGAAATGGATATTAATATAGAAAGAAAGGCAGACAGAGTCTGCTTATTTTTATTTGACTTCATGAAAGCTCCTTATCGATAATCCTGAACGGGCAATTGCTGTCTATTAGTTTACATTTTGCTTCTCTTTCTGGCAAGTCCTATTTCCTTAAATTTATGCTTTCCATCTGACATAAAATGTTGTAAAATAGGTGATTGTAACAGAAGCTGACAAAAGGAAGGGCAGGTATAAGGAATCGGCAGATGAGACTGAGGAACATTTCGGGGGCTAAGGATATGATTGCGGAGAGTCCGCTTGTGATTCACGAGCCCGGGGATATGAAGGGGAGATGGCGGGAGCGCTTTGGGAATGACCATCCCATCCACATAGAGATTGGAATGGGAAAAGGAAAATTTATCTATGAGCTTGCCGGCAGGAATCCTCTGATCAATTATATCGGAATCGAAAAGTACTCAAGTGTCCTTCTTCGTGCATTGCAGAAGATGGAGACGCGGCCGCTCCCCAATCTTCTGTTTATCAGGATGGACGCGGAGGAGATTGCAGAGGTATTTGGCCCGGAAGAGGTGGAGCGGATTTATTTGAATTTTTCTGATCCATGGCCGAAGGACAGACATGCCAAAAGGCGTCTTCCCTCCGGAGAGTTTCTGAGGCGGTATGACAGAATCCTGGATAAAAACGGTGTTCTGGAATTTAAGACAGACAACAGAGGGCTTTTTGAGTTTGCCCTTGAAGAGCTTGTGGCAGCAGGATGGGAGACTGAGAAGGTTACCTTTGATCTTCATCATGATGAAGAGATGATGAGGGATAATGTGATGACGGAGTATGAAGAAAAATTTTCATCACAGGGCAATCCCATTTATAAATATATTATTAAAAGGTAACAATAACAGGGGAACGGCAGTTTCGTTAAGAAAGTGATAAAATGTTGAAATGATATTGCACAAAGCTTAAGAAAGGAGTATGATATGGAACTGAAAATTACGGACAGCAATTTTGAGACAGAAGTAAGAGAAAGCAGTATACCGGTTATGGTGGATTTTTACGCAGACTGGTGCGGACCCTGCAAGATGATGGCGCCTCTGGTGGAAGAGCTTGCGGGGAGCTATGAGGGTAAGTGCAGGATAGGCAAGTGCAACACGGATGAAAATCCGAAGCTGGTAAACGAGTTTAAAATTATGTCGATTCCTACTTTTATTTTCTTTAAGGAGGGAAAGGCGGTAGAAACTGCGATAGGCGCCATATCCAAAAGTGAATTAGAAGAAAAAATCAAGCAGGTGTTGGCGTAAGCCCACCTGTTTTCCATTGTCAGACAAAATAAAGAAAGGACATGAAGAAATGTTTGTGCTGTTTTTTTTGATCTGGATTATCTTTAACGGACAGCTTACATGGGAAATTGCCGCATTCGGGGTGGCGGTATCCGCTCTGATCTACTGGTTTACCTGTAAATTTCTGGGATATAGCCCGAGAACAGACCTGCTTATGGCCAGGAAGCTGTTTCAGGTCCTGCAGTATGTTTTTATCCTGATTAAGGAGATTATCAAGGCAAACTTTGAAGTGATCAGAATGATCACTTCCTCCAGGTACGAGATCGAGCCTGCCGTTGTACGGTTCAGGACGGATCTCAAGACAATGCCTGCGAGGATACTGCTGGCAAACTCTATCACTCTGACACCGGGAACGATCACCGTGCTGCTGGAGGAAGATGAATATGTGGTGCATTGTCTGGATAAGAGTCTGGCAGAAGGAATTGACAGCTCTGTCTTTGTCTCTTTGCTCAGAAAGATGGAAAGGATGGAATAAAATGCAGGTAAAGGAAAATCTGACGACCCTGGAAATGATCTATCAGCATATGTACATAGCTGTTCTCGTGATTCTTGCAGTTATGCTTTTTATCTGCCTCATCCGTGCAGTGAGGGGACCGAGGGTGGCGGACCGCATTGTGGCAGTCAATATGATGGGAACCATGGTTATGGTTATGATCGCCGTGCTCTCACTTTTACTTGACGAGGGATTTCTGGTGGATATCTGTCTGATCTATGCCATGGTCAGTTTCCTGGCGGTGGTAGTTATTTCCAAAGTGTATATGGGAGTCTATGCGGAAAAGTATCAGAGGTACCACCGGGAAGAAAAGAAAGAGAACGCGGAAGGGAGGTAATACGCATGGAAATTCTTGAATGGGTCAGATTAATAGTAGGAGGAGCGCTTTTATTAAGCGGCCTGATTATTTTTCTGATTGAATTGTATGGGGTGTTCCATTTGAAATATGTGCTGAACAGGATGCATGCGGCGGCCATGGGAGATACTCTGGGTATCAGCTTTTCGCTGGTGGGTCTGATGATTTTTTCAGGGCTTAATTTCACCACCCTGAAAATGATGCTGATCGTTATCTTTTTGTGGTTTGCATCCCCTGTCTCTTCCCATCTGCTGGCAAGGCTGGAAGTGGTAACGAATGAGAAGCTTGATCATCATTGTAAAAACTATGACCTTGCGGAGCTGGAAAGGGAATTAAAGGAAGAGAAAAAGGAAGAGGAGACAGGAGGGGATGCTCTATGACGCTGTTTCAGTGTATTTTAATGGGATTTTTGATTGTATGTGCCATATCGGTGAGCTTTTCCAAAAATCTGCTTAACTCCATATTGATTTATATGTCTTACAGTCTGGTTATGTCTGTGATCTGGGTCTGCCTGCAGTCTCCGGATCTGGCCATCACAGAGGCGGCCGTGGGCGCAGGGGTGACAAGTATTCTGTTTTTTGCAACGCTTAAAAAGATTCATGCCATCCAGATAGAAAAGGATAAAGATAAGGAAGAGAAAACCTCCGCGATTTCCCTGGAGAAGAGCGTGGAGATTCCGGGGGATGAAAAGAGGGAGGCGGAATATCATGAGCAGGCTTAAACCTCAGAAGGAGTATGAAAAGACAGGGGCTTTCCACTTTTTCAGGTGGCTTTCCGGAAGCAAGGACCCTTACATAGGGGAAGTGGAGATGAAGCCGCAGCAGAAAACGGAGACATCGGTTGATACCATCCTGGACCGGATGGACGAGCAGCAGATGATTCGGGAAAAGGTCTACGGCACAGCACATAACAGGAAGCTTACGGTATTCCACAGAATCTATGTGGTGTCGGCAATCCTGTTTTGTATTGCGCTGGTGGGAATTTTGCTGTATACGGTCTCTTACCTTCCCAGAACGGGTAATCCGGCCAACCCGGATAACAACATAGTTTCCCAGCGGTATATTGAACATGGGCTACAGGAAACAGGGGCGGTCAACATCGTTTCCGGAATGATTCTGACATACAGGGCTTTTGATACCTTTGGGGAGACGAACGTGCTTTTTATAGCCACCTGCTGCGTTATGATTCTTCTGATGCTGGATGAGGCTATTTTGAAGAAACTGGAGGCAGGCAGCGGCGACAGACGCTTTGAGCCCAAGAATGATGCGATTCTGCAGGGTACGGCTTTTGTGCTTTGCCCCATTATCTTTATTTTTGGAATCTATATTATTTTAAACGGGCATCTTTCTCCGGGCGGCGGGTTTTCCGGCGGGGCAATCCTGGGGGCAGGGCTGATTCTGTATACCAGTGCCTTTGGGTTTGCCAGAACACAGAAATTTTTTGACGAGCACGTATACAAGATTGCAAAGATAACGGCGCTTTGTATGTATGGGATGATAGGTTCCTACTTTTATATTACAGGTGCGAATGGAATCGAAAATCATATTCCCTTAGGACAGCCTGGCCATATCCTCAGCGGAGGTATTATCCTGCCCATTGATATCTGCGTGGGTCTGGAGGTGGCCTGTACCATGTATGCGTTTTACGCTCTGTTTCGGAGAGGAGGGCTTTAAGATGGGTGCAAACCTTTTCAATAATTACGGGGAAGCGGTGGCAATGCTTTTGTTTGGCATCGGATTTGGAAATCTGCTTCTGCAGAGCAATCTGATTAAGAAAATCATCGGTCTGAATATTATGGATACGGCGATCTATCTCTTCCTGGCGGAAAAAGGCTATATTTCAGGCCGGGTGGCTCCGATCGTGACAGACGGGGTGCAGAGCATGGAGGCGTACATCAATCCCATTCCCAGCGGGCTGGTGCTCACCGGTATTGTGGTGTCGGTGTCGGTCAGCGCTCTGATGCTCTCTATTACGATTCGCTTATATCAGCGTTATCAGACACTGGATCTGGACGAGATCTCCTTCCGGTTAAAAAAGGAGGGGCTGTAAATGGATTTAGTACAGAATTTCCCGGCGGTCTCTGTTCTGCTGTGTCTCTTTGCCGGAATTATCAGTTCCGGACTTAAGAAGGATGCGGCCAGATGGCTGAACAGAATCCTGTTATATGTGGAACTGTTTTTAAATGGATGTACGCTGGGATATGTGATAAGGACCGGCGAAGCCTATGTATATGTGATGGGTAAATTCCCGGCTCCCTGGGGAAACGAGATTCGCGTGGGCGTACTGGAAGCGCTTACGGCACTGTTTTTCTGTATTATCATGCTTTTATCCCTGGAGGGAGGTATAAAAAAGCTTGCAGATGAGGTAGATGAGGAGAAAACCTTCCTTTATTATGTACTCTGCGATCTGCTTTTGGCTTCCCTGCTTGCGCTTGTCTATACGAACGACCTGTTCACCGCTTATGTTTTTGTTGAGATTAATACGATTGCGGCCTGCGGACTCATTATGATCAGGCAGAACGGCAGAACGATTGAGGCGGCGGCCCGTTACATGATCATGAGCCTATTGGGTTCCGGTCTTTTGCTTATGGGAATTTGTATGCTCTATGATCTGACCGGACATCTTCTCATGAGCAATATCAAGGAGCAGGTGGCGATCCTGTCCGAGATGGGGGAATACAAGGTTCCGCTGCTGGTTGCCATAGCGCTGATGTCGGTGGGGCTTTCCATTAAAAGCGCCCTGTTTCCCTTCCACGCATGGCTTCCGGATGCTTATGGCTATTCCACCGTATCCTCTGCCGCTATTTTGTCCAGTCTGGTGTCCAAGGGCTACATATTCCTGCTGTTCAAAATAATTTACAGAGTGATCGGATTTGAAGTCTTTTATAACAGCCGGATCATAGACATTTTATTTATCTTTGGCTTGATGGGAATGATTTTTGGTTCTTTAAGTGCAATCAGGGAAAATGATATCAGGCGAATGATCGCGTTTTCTTCCGTGGCACAGATCGGATATATCTACATGGGAATCGGAATGGGTACCCAGGCGGGAATGTCAGCTTCCGTTTTTCATATTCTTTCCCACGCGGCCACCAAGTCGCTGCTCTTTATTGCGGCTATCGGCCTTACGGATGTATCTGACGGAAGCAGGCAGTTTATAAAGCTTACCGGGGCGGCGTACCGGAACAAGTGGGCGGGAGCCTCCTTTACCGTAGGTTCTCTGTCTATGGTGGGTGTACCTCTGTTTTCAGGATTTATCAGTAAGCTTTTGTTTGCCCAGGCGGCGGTGCAGAATCAGATGAAAATGCTTCCGGCACTGATCGTACTCGGTATCAGCACCATATTGAATGCCATTTATTTTATGAAGACAGTAATACGTATTTATACACCGGTGGAGGAGTATAAATACGAAAAGGTTATCTTTAAAGATATGAAGACCTATGCGGCGGCGCTGGTTTGTTTCGTTGTACTGAATGTATTTTTGGGTGTAAGCTCTCAGCCGATCGTGGATTTGATTGAGCAGGGTCTTGACATGTTCTCCTAGGAGGTGTGCTGTTATGTATTACATCATATTATCTGTCTTTTTTCCGATACTGGCAGGAACATATCTGCTGGTGAGGAAGGAAATGAAAACCAGAAGGAGCCTGCTCGTGACAACAGGCGTCAGTTTGCTTGTAACAGCAGTTCTGGCAGTGCTTGCCCTGTGCCTGGCAGGGGAGGGAATGCTCACCCTGTTTAATCTGACAGACAGGCTTCCGGTTCTGTTTAAGGTGGATGGGGTCAGCGTGATTTTTTCCGCGATGACCGTGATTGTTTTTGTATGTGCAGGATTTTTCTCCTTTGAGTATATGAAGCATGAGCAGAAGGAAAAGCGTTACTATGGCTTCTATCTGATCGCGTTCGGCGTTCTTCTGGCTCTGTGCTTTGCGGGGAACCTGATCACTTTTTACCTGTTTTTTGAGCTGCTTACCTTATCCTCCATGCCGCTGGTGATTCACAATGGGAGCAAAGAAGCGATTATGGCAGGGCTTAAGTATCTGTTCTATTCCCTGTGCGGGGCCTATCTGTCATTGTTTGGCCTGTACTTTATCGAGAGCTATGGAAATACGCTTACGTTCAGCCCGGGAGGAGTGTTCAGCGCGGGAGCAATTGCAGAGCATGGCACAGTCCTGCTGGTGACAGCCATGCTGATGCTGATCGGATTCGGAGTCAAGGCGGGAATGTTTCCACTGCATGCCTGGCTGCCAACTGCCCATCCGGTGGCTCCCGCTCCTGCCTCTGCGGTTCTTTCGGCAGTAATCGTAAAGGCCGGGGTGCTTGGTATGGTGAGAGTCGTTTATTACATTTTTGGGGTTTCCTTTCTGCGGGGAAGCTGGGTGCAGACAGTGTGGATGTGCCTTACGCTTCTTACGGTTTTTATGGGTTCCATGCTTGCCTACAGAGAACCGGTGCTGAAAAAGAGACTGGCCTACTCGACAGTCAGTCAGTTATCTTATATTTTGTTTGGACTTTCCATTATGGAAACAGATGCTCTGAGGGGAGGACTGCTTCATGTGTTGAGCCATGGATTTATCAAGGCAGCACTTTTTCTCTGCGCCGGAGCGATTATCTTTAAAACCGGGAAAACCAGGGTGGAAGAGCTTCGGGGAATCGGAAAAGAGATGCCGCTTTTGATGTGGTGTTACACCATTGTATCATTAGGGCTTATCGGGATTCCGCCTACGGGAGGCTTTATCAGCAAATGGTATCTGGCGGAGGGGGCGCTCTCTTCCGGAATTGCCGTTTTTTCCTGGTTAGGGCCGGTGATTCTGCTTATCAGCGCCCTGCTGACGGCAGGATATCTTCTTCCGGTTACCATCAGAGGATTTTTCCCCGGAGCGGATTATAATTATGAGACATTGGTGAAAAAAGAACCTTCGCCCCTGATGACGGTTCCGGTGTTGATACTTGCCCTGCTGTCTGTGCTGCTCGGCCTGCTTCCGGGGGGAATCCTGGATTATCTGCTGCAGATTGCCGGGAAAGTTTTGTAGGAAAGGAGAGGCGGTTATGATATTATCAGTGATTTTGCTTCCTGTGATTGCAGGTGCTTTGGTGTTTCTGCTCCCTTTCAAAAAACGGAGCCATATGGAATTCTTTCTGGAAAGCATGGTTATTTTGAACAGTATTCTGGTCTGGTATCTATTGCTCCACCGGCCGGACAGTATCTTTACCCTTGCCAACTTTACGGGAAATCTTTCCATCAGCTTTGCGGTGGACGGAATGAGTATGGTGTTTGGCGGTCTGGTTTCCGCCCTATGGCCTCTGGCAACGCTGTATGCCTTTGAATACATGACAAAGGAGGAGCATGAAAAGGTCTTCTTTTTGTTCTACACCATCACCTATGGAGTGACGCTGGGGATTTCCTTTGCGGCCAACCTGCTGACCATGTATTTCTTCTATGAGCTTTTGACGTTGGTTACGGTGCCTCTGGTCATGCATACCCTCACAAGGGAAGCCATACTTGCAAGCCGGAAGTATTTGTACTATTCTCTGGGAGGCGCGGCTTTCGCCTTTATTGGTTTGATCTTCATCATTATCTATGGCAGTACGACGGATTTCCTATTGGGTGGTGTGCTGGATACCGCCAAGATTGGAGACAGAACCAATGTGCTGTATTTGATTTATGTGATTGCGTTTATGGGCTTTGGCGTAAAGGCGGCTGTCTGCCCCTTTAACTCCTGGCTTCCGGATGCCGGTGTTGCTCCCACGCCGGTGACAGCCCTTCTTCATGCGGTTGCCGTGGTGAAGTCCGGCGCCTTTGCCATTATCCGGCTGACCTATTACAGCTTTGGAACAGATTTCCTGAAAGGAACATGGGCGCAGGACGTGGTGATGGTTATAGTGATGTTCACCATTGTGTATGGCTGCAGCCGGGCGGTGAAGGAAACACACCTGAAGCGAAGGCTGGCCTATTCAACAATCAGTAATCTGTCCTACATCCTGTTTGGGGTGACGATCATGACGCCCCTCGGCATGGCGGCTGCCATTTCTCACCTGATCTTTCATGCGGTGATGAAGATAAGCTCCTTTTTCTGCGCAGGAGCCATTATGCATCAGACGGACAGGCAATATGTACATGAGGTTGACGGGCTCGGGTATCAGATGCCCTGGGTGTTTGGAGTGTTTACGGTGTCTTCCTTTGCGCTGATGGGAGTGCCGGGGCTTGCCGGGTTTGTCAGCAAGTGGAATCTGGCGTCGGCGGCAGTGGAGAGCGGCAATGAGATTGCCTGGGCAGGTATCGCCTGCCTTCTGATATCCGCGCTGCTCACGGCAATCTATATGCTTACTATTGTCATAAGGGCATTTTTCCCGGGAAAGGATTTTGACCGGGAGACAGTGAAGGGGATTACGGATCCCAACTGGAAGATGCTGCTTCCGCTGCTGATATTTACCGTGTTTATCTTTGTGTTTGGCCTTCGCTCTGCCATATTTGTAAGATTTTTTAATGATGTGGCAGCAGGAGCCTACTAAGGAGGGGATGGAAATGGTGCTTTATATTGCGGTTTTTTTCCCAATGGTTTCAGCTTTGCTCAGCTACCTGATTGGAAAATCTTCGTCAGAATCGCGCAAGGATCTGCGTAATCGTTTTGCCTGTGTTGTAACGGGGGGAGAGTTTGGCTTTTTTCTGTGTTTTCTGATAAGTGTGCTTTCGGAGGGAAGCAGCGGGGAGATAGCGCATCTTCCGGAAATATGTGGTATGGGACTGAATTTTATCCTGGATGGGTTCCGGGCTCTTTACGGTACGATAGCGGCGTTTATGTGGTTTATGAGCACCCTGTTTTCCAGGGAATATTTCGGACATTACCGGAACAGGAACCGCTATTATCTGTTTCTGCTTCTGACCTTGGGGGCTACGGAGGGAGTATTTTTATCGGCGGATTTTTATACCACATTTCTGTTTTTTGAGATGATGTCCTTTACCTCCTACGTGTGGGTTGCCCATGATGAAAGGCAGGAATCCCTGCGGGCGGCAGGCACCTATCTGGCGGTTGCGGTGATAGGCGGACTGGTGATGTTGATGGGAATCTTCCTGTTATATAATATGACAGGGACGCTGCGGTTTGATGAGCTGATCGGTCTGGCAGGAAAAGAGGGCATGCAGGGAGCTGACCGCAAAAAGCTGTGGGCAGCAGGACTGTGCATGCTGTTTGGCTTCGGAGCAAAGGCAGGTGCGTTCCCTTTGCATATCTGGCTTCCCAAAGCCCACCCGGTAGCCCCGGCTCCGGCATCGGCACTTTTGTCCGGAATCCTGACCAAGGCGGGAATGTTTGGAATTTTAATTCTTACAAGCTATATTTTTCTGTGGGACAATGCATGGGGAAGTATGATTCTCGGAATTGGCGTCTGTACCATGGTGATTGGAGCGGTGCTTGCCCTGTTTTCAGTGGACTTAAAGCGTACTCTGGCCTGTTCCTCTGTCTCTCAGATCGGATTTATCCTGGTGGGTGTGGGAATGTCCGGGCTTTTGGGAGAAGAAAACGCCCTTGCCGTGCGGGGAAGCATTCTCCACATGGTGAACCATTCGCTGATCAAGCTTGCACTTTTCATGGCCGCCGGCGTGGTGTTTATGAATGTGCATAAGCTGGATCTCAATGAAATACGGGGCTTTGGCCGGAAAAAACCGCTGCTCAACTATATTTTCCTGATGGGAGCGCTGGGAATCGGCGGAATTCCGCTTTGGAACGGATATGTAAGCAAGACATTGATCCATGAGAGCATTGTGGAGTATCTGGAACTGGAAGAGGCAGGAATTGTGTCCGGTATTTTTGATGCGGCCGCCATGAAGGGAATTGAGTGGGCCTTTTTAATCAGCGGCGGATTGACGGTTGCCTATATGACCAAGCTTTATGTGGCATTGTTCATTGAAAAGAATAACGATGCCGCCCGGCAGGAGAAATTTGATTCCTTAAAGGGAAGTTATATGAACAAGATCAGCGCGGCGGCCCTGACGGTCAGCGCGACTGTGCTTCCCTTAATGGGATTTTTCCCGAATCAGGTGATGAATCCTGTTGCGGATTTAGGCTATGGATTTATGCAGGGAACCACAAATGCATACAGCATGGCAGCATGGTTTTCGCCGGTGAATCTAAAGGGCGCATTTATTTCAATTTTCATCGGAGGATTGATCTATCTGGTGATTGTAAGGCTATGGATGATGAAAAAGAATGAGGGGAAGAGTGTATACGTAAACAGGTGGTATAAATACTTTGACCTGGAGGATTATCTCTACCGTCCGGTTTTGCTGGGAGCGCTTCCCTTTGTATTTGGAGTGCTCTGCCGGATACCGGACTGTCTGGCAGACTCCATTGTGGTCTTGCTGCGCAAGACAGTTTATAAGGACAGCAGGCTCCCCCATGAGCTGGAGGAGGGAAATGCCATCACCCATGCAATGGGAGTTATAGCCAATGGACTGGAGCAGGCCGCCAATGCGGTTATCTTCCGAAAACATCCTAAAAAGGTGGATTATGAGCATAAATATGCCATGATCTATCAGGAATTTTCCGAGGTGGGAACCATTATCAGCAGAAGCTTGTCCTTTGGGCTGATGCTGTTTTGTATCGGTTTGATTATTACCGTGGTTTATTTGTTTTTGAGGAATTAAAAACTTGACAATCGGCCGTAAAAATTGTATGATGTTCAATGTCATCAGGCTGCGGCGTGTGGCTCAGCTTGGTAGAGCGCTACGTTCGGGACGTAGAGGCCGCAGGTTCGAATCCTGTCACGCCGATGATATTGATACTGCTATAATGACATAAGAGCGCTGACAAGCGCTCTTTGTTTTTTACCTGATTGCAGAGAGGAGCCAGGCAGATGGAGGAGCATAAAAATCAGGATCATTCTGATTTTATGAAAGAAACGATCAAGCAAAGGCCGCTGAATCGAAGAAAGCTTGTCAGGCGTACACTGCTGACAGCAGCGATGGCGGTGGTTTTTGGCATGGTTGCCTGCTTCACTTTTCTTCTGCTGGAGCCTGTAATCAGCAACAGACTTTACCCGGAGGAAGAACCGGAAACAGTAGAGTTTATAGAAGAGACGAAAGAGGATGAGATCCTTCCGGAGGATATGATTGCAGATGATTCCCAGATGCAGCCGGAACCCACAGAGCCGCCGGCTCTGGAGGATGAGCAGATCGCCCAGGTGTTGTCGGAGATGGAGCTTGGGGTCGAGGATTATCTGTCGCTGGTGTCAGGAGTCAGAGAGGTAGCCCAGGAAGTGAAAAGATCAGTTGTAACTGTGGTTGGCGTCACCTCTGATGTGGGATGGCTTGACAATGAATATGAAAATGAAGGGGCGGTCTCCGGCGTGGTGGTGGCCGATAACGGGATAGATTTGCTGGTTTTGGCGGATGTAAGCAGTATTGAAGGAGCTGAATCCCTTGAGGTAGTTTTTCATGACGGGGAGGTATACCAGGCATCCATCATGAAAAAGGATAATAATACGGGGCTTGGAATCATATCCATAGCTAAGACGGCAATGAAGGGCAGCACTTTGGAGATAGCGGCAGCGGCAGAGCTGGGGACCTCCAGCACCTCTCTGGTGGGCGTTCCGGTGATTGCACTGGGACGGCCTATGGGCATGGAGGGTTCTCTTTGTTACGGAAATATCACTTCCGCAGGAAACGCCATCCGGCTTCCGGATTCCAATTATAAATTCCTGACCACCGATATTTATGGGAGCAGCAATGCCAGCGGTATAGTGATTAATCTGCGGGGGCAGGTGGTAGGGCTCATCGATATGTCCTATAATTCCCCGGATTTAAAAAACCTTATCAGCGCCATAGGAATTTCAGATATAAAGAGAGTGATACAAAGCCTTTCCAACGATAAGGATATTGCCTATTTTGGCGTTTACGGAGTGGATGTAACGGCGGCCATCAATCAGGAGCTGGAGGTTCCTTATGGAGCTTATATCACAGAAATTGATATGGATTCCCCGGCGATGAATGCCGGCATCCAAAGCGGCGATGTGATCATAAAATGGGATGATACGGAGATCAGCGGTTATCAGGATCTGGTAAATGCCCTCCTCGCGGAGGAACCGGAAAAAACGGCGGAGGTTACCCTTATGCGGCAGGGGCCTGAGGGATATATTGAGATGGAAGCAACGGCGGTGCTGGGGCTGAAATAAAACGACAGGTTAAGGAGCAAAGACATGAAGTTTATTAAGGAATATAAAGAAGGCGATAAAATATTCGACATTTATCTGTGTAAGCATAAGCAGTCGGCGGTCACCAAAAATGGGAAGCCCTATGATAATCTTATTTTGCAGGATAAAACAGGGACAATCGATGCCAAAGTGTGGGATCCCAACAGCGCAGGAATCGCGGAATTTGACACCCTTGACTATATAGAAGTACACGGGGATATCACCAGCTTTCAGGGAGCTTTGCAGGCCAATATCAAACGAATCCGGAAATGCCAGGAGGGAGAATTTGATCCGGCAAATTACCTTCCGGTAAGCAAATTTCCCATTGAGGATATGTATGAAGAATTGCTGATCTACATAGAGGAGATAGAGAATCCTTATTTACAAAAGCTTTTGAAGGCATTTTTTGTGGAAGATCAGGAATTTATCAGCCGGTTTAAGAAATCCTCTGCCGCCAAAACGGTGCATCACGGATTTGTGGGAGGGCTCCTGCAGCATACCTTAAGCGTGGTAAGGCTGTGTGACTACTATTGTAAGGCTTATCCCCTGCTGAAAAAGGATTTGCTCATCAGCGCTGCTATTTGCCATGATATAGGGAAGGTAAGGGAGATTTCCCTTTTTCCCCAGAATGATTACACGGAGGAAGGGCAGTTTCTGGGACATATTGTGATTGGTTCGGAAATGGTCGCGGAAAAAATCAGCAAAATAGACGGGTTCCCGGTTCTGCTTGCCAGAGAGCTGAAGCACTGCATCTTAGCTCACCACGGGGAATATGAATTCGGTTCCCCCAAAAAGCCTGCCATCATGGAAGCCGTGGCGCTGAGCTATGCGGATAATACGGATGCCAAGCTGGAGACCTTTACGGAGATACTTGAAAACACTACCGACACGGGATGGCTGGGCTTTAACCGGCTGTTTGATTCCAATTTGCGGGAAACCGGGCTGGGATGAAAGTACATGGAAATGAGGCAGTCATGGGATTTGAGAAAAATCAGATTTTGACAGTGGAAGTCGTGGATATGACCTCTGAGGGTGAGGGAATCGGCAAGCTGGATGGATTCCCCTTTTTCATAAAAGATGCTGTCATAGGGGATAAAGCGCAGATTCGCGTCACCCGGGTGAAAAAGAATTATGCTTATGGAAGATTAGAGAAGGTGCTCACACCTTCTCCTTTTCGTGTGGAGCCGCAGTGCGCCTTTCACAGGCAGTGCGGCGGCTGTCAGATTCAGGCCATGAGCTATGAGAGACAGCTTCAGTTCAAGGAGTCCAAAATCAGGAATAACCTGATCAGAATCGGAGGCTTTGCGCCGGAGCTGATCGACGGGATCATGGAGCCTATTGTCGGGATGGAGGAGCCGTTCCATTACAGAAACAAGGCACAGTACCCCATTGGACAGGATAAAGAGGGTAATCCGGTGGCAGGCTTTTATGCAGGCAGAACACACAACATCATCGCAAATACCAGGTGCGCGCTGGGGGTCAGGGAAAATCAGGAAATTCTGGAGATTATCCTTGCCTATATGCGGGATTATCATGTGCCTGCCTACCGGGAGGAAACCGGAGAGGGACTGATCCGCCATGTGCTGATCCGGAAGGGCTTTTGCAGCGGCGAGCTGATGGTCTGCCTGGTAATCAATTGCAGAGAAAATACGGGAACAGCGGAATATTTGCCAGCCCAGTCCCTGCTGACAGAGGCGCTTTCGAGAGTGCCGCATATGACGAGTGTGTCATTGAATTTTAACCCGGAAAGGACAAATGTAATTCTTGGGAAAAATGTTCTTACCATCTGGGGAAAAGAGACAATAAAAGATACCATCCGGATTCGCAATGTGGATCAAAATTTTGAAGCTTCCGGACGGGAGATCAGCTTTGATCTTTCTCCTCTGTCTTTTTATCAGGTAAACCCGATACAGATGGAGAAGCTTTACAGCCTTGCGCTTTCCTATGCGGGACTGACCGGAAGGGAAACGGTATGGGATTTATACTGCGGGATAGGCACGATTTCCCTGTTTCTGGCGGGGAATGCAGGTCAGGTGTACGGGGTGGAAGCGGTGCCCCAGGCAGTCAGGGATGCGAGGAAAAACTGCGAAAAAAACGGTATCAGGAATGCCCGTTTTTTTGAGGGGAAAGCGGAAGAGGTGCTTCCGGAAAAATACGGACGGGAGGGAATATCGGCGGATGTGATTGTGGTTGACCCGCCCAGAAAAGGGTGTGATATTCCCTGTCTGGAGACTATGCTGAAGATGGCGCCGGAGAGGATCGTGTATGTGAGCTGTGACAGCGCTACCCTGGCAAGGGATTTGAAGATGCTCTGTGACGGTGGATATGAACTTAAGAGGGTGAGAGGGGTGGATTTGTTTCCGATGACGGTGCATACAGAAAGTATCGTGTTGCTTTCAAAACTTCATACAAAACAGAGTATAGAAGTGGAATTGGAAATGAGCGAGCTTGATTTGACGGCTGCGGAGAGTAATTACCTATGAGTAAATCAAGAATTATGTTTTGAAGCAAAGCGGATTGAAAGTCAGCAACTTGTATATTACACAGGTAAAGCAGAAATGCGGTATTATTGAGAGGGTAAATTATAATCTGCTGAAATCGGAAAATTCCAGACAGCCGAAATGTTCGCCAGAGAAAGAAAAGGCTATAAGAGAAGCATTGAAGCATTTTCGTATGATTTGGCGAAAAATAGATCACATAGTAATGAATAGCAAAAGTGCAACGGACGTTGCACTTTTTAGTAGAATTGAGGTGTACGAGTGAAGAATCGAGAAAATGTGAATCAGAAATCAAATATTATTATTTATACAACAGAAGATGGTCTGACAAAAATCGAAACGACTTTTGACGAAGATACGGTATGGTTATCCATTGACCAGATGGCTGAATTATTCCAAAGAGATAAATCAACGATTTCAAGACATATAAAAAACATTTTTTCCGAAGGAGAACTAGTAAGAGAGTCAGTTGTTGCAAATTTTGCAACAACTGCGGCAGACGGAAAAACTTATCAGGTTGATTATTATAATCTGGATGTTATTATTTCTGTGGGATATCGCGTTAAATCCAAGCGTGGTACACAGTTCAGAATCTGGGCAACAAATATTTTAAAAGAATATATGAGAAAAGGATTTGCATTGGATGATGAACGCCTGAAGAATTTAGGTGGTGGAGGATATTTCAAGGAATTGCTTGAAAGAATTAGAGATATCCGTGCTTCTGAAAAGGTATTTTACAGACAAGTTCTGGAGATTTATGCCACTAGTATTGATTATGATCCCAAAGCGGAAATATCTATTCTTTTTTTCAAAAAGGTGCAGAACAAAATTCATTATGCCATTCACGGTCAGACGGCGGCAGAGGTTATTTACACAAGGGCAGATGCCGAAAAAGAGTTTATGGGACTTACAACATTTGCCGGAAACCAGCCGACATTGAAAGAAGCTGTTGTTGCGAAAAATTATCTGGGTGAAAAAGAACTTCGGACAATGGGGCAACTTGTATCTGGGTATTTGGATTTTGCGGAGCGTCAGGCAGAGCGTGAACAGGCAATGACTATGAAAGATTGGGCCGAACATCTGGATCGTATTCTCACAATGACTGGAGAGCAGTTATTGCAGGGAAATGGAAGTGTCTCTCATAAGCAGGCTGTTAATAAGGCAACAGATGAATATAAGAAATATAAAGCCAGAACTATTAGTGATGTAGAAGAGGATTATTTGAACTCTATAAAAATGTTGGAACAAAAGGCGGATAAGAAATAAAAAGATATGTGATGTGGTTTGGACAATGGTGAACATGCTCGGCAAAGGCGGCGAAGGAAAATCCAGAATCGGACTGGTGATGCGGGAACTGTTTGGTAACAGTATGTATACTGGTAGCTTGCAGAAGATGGAGACCGATCGCTTCACCAAAGCCGATTTGGAGCACAAGCTGCTTTTTGTAGATAATGATATGAAGACGGAAGCACTGCTGTAGATCAACAACATCAAGACCATAGTCACGCTGGAGGAAAAGATCGACATTTTTATGTGGAATATACGCAAAAAAATGGACACCATGATAGGTGCCCGTGCCCTTCGGCGTACAATCTATATTATGTCCTCAGACGTAATATTTTATTCGTTTTCTGTTAAATAAACTCTATAATCGTTCCGGTTGATTGTCAATGGATTTTTCGTGTAAAATTCTCTTGTAAAATGCACATGTGTTTTCTTGTCCTACCATCTGTTTAAGCTGTTTGCGATCATCGCCATTTCAGAGGCAGACCAGGCATCCACATCTGCGTTAAGGTTTGACATCAGATACAGATAATTGGCGAGAACATCACTTGTGTCCTTTGCTGGCTGGCTTCGATAGGTCGAATTTATAGCAATCTGCCCAAGCTTTTTATAATCAACTCTCATGTGATTCCCCCTTTGTTTGTGCGGTATTTTGTTCTATTATGAAAAGTATAAAATAGCATGTGCTTCTGTCGGAACATGTCAGAAGAATTGGTTTTTTGAAAAAGGTTATATAAGGAAACCGGAAAAATATCTCTCAGGGTACATAGACTGTTTATATCTGTCGGACAAATGACAAAGCATGGACCACCCATAGGAAAAAGGATGTCGTTGCAATAGCCGTGTATGTGATTTCAGCTATACCTATAATCAGGAGAAAGTGGTCGGTGCGGTTTTTGAAATAGTGAGCGGTCTGACGATGCTTCTCGTATTTCGGGAGATAGTGCTGTATCATCTGGGAAATTAAAAAACTCTTTGCGGCAAAGCAGGGCATTCAGGCAGCGGACAGGATTGAGGAGCTTCTGAAACAGATGGGATAGCTGTACAGGCATATGTCCTGCGAGGAGCAGCGGAAGATTACCGGCTCTTTATTGAGAGAATAGAGGTTTACCCGGAGAATCAGGATTGTTGAAATAACAATAGTTTAGATCAGGCGATAATTCCTTCACTTTGTGAGCCTAAAAACCACCCATTGAGGGATAGCGAAAGGATGAAAGAGAGGTGCTTATACTGTGGGACATCCGTGGCTCAAATTACGAGAGCTGTGGGTTCTTTTTTGATTTCACGAAAAATCTATTCCCAACTTTATTCCCAATGCGTTATAATGATTTTGGTTGGGAATAAACTTGGTAATAAAAGGACGAAAGATAATGGATTTAAAGAAAATTGTTCCAGAACTTTGTGAATATAACGATGAGCAAGAGTGGTTTGAATTTAAAGTAAATTGGTTTGAACCCGTGGCTTTAGGAGAATACATATCTGCGCTGTCAAATGCAGCGGCATTTCATCGCCGGAAGTATGCTTTTTTGTCTGGGGTGTAAATAATGATACTCATGAGATCGAAGGGACAGATTTTAATCAGTACTGCGAATACAAGAAAGAACCATACCAGAACTATCTTGCCAGAAATCTGTCACCGAGCATTAATTTTTCCTTTGACGAGGATATGATCAATGGTCATAGGGTGGTGTTGCTGACTATTCCTGCAGCAACAGAACTGCCAACCGCATTTAATGACAGCAGGTATATAAGGATTGGCTCATCAAAATGTAATCTTAAGGACTATCCGAAACGCGAAGTTGAGCTTTTCAAAGTCCTTAGCAATCGTGTTGAAACAATTGAGACTATGCCTGCAAAATATCAGGATTTGACTTTCTCAAAACTATTTGGCTATTACGGGTCCAAAGGTATTGTTTTGAATGAGAAAACTTTTGTGAAAAATCTCGGACTGAAAAATGGGAAGGGAGAATTCAACATGATGGCTCAATTACTGTCCGATGATTCGCATATTCCTCTTCGGGTATCAATATTCGAAGGTAAGACAAAAGGGTCAAATCTGTTTTCAGTTCGCGAATTTGGAAATAACTGTATTCTTTATACGCTTGATGAACTCCTCAGATATGGCGATGTTCTTAACCTTATTCAAGCAGATGAGAGGGATCGCGTAGTCGAAAGAAAGGATGTTCCTCTGTTCGATAACAAGGCTTTTCGTGAGGCTGTAATAAACGCAGTACTTCATAATCATTGGGTGAGCGGAAACGAGCCAATGATATCTGCCTTTTCGGATAGGATTGAGATCCTTTCTCGAGGAACTATACCACCGGCTCAGACAATGGAAGGATTCTATCTTGGTGAATCTGTACCAGTTAACGAGAAACTTTCAGAAATATTCCTGCAGTTACATATAAGTGAGAAATCCGGGCGTGGCGTTCCAAAGATTACGGAAGTATATGGAAAGGATGCTTTCACGTTTAGGGAAAACTCAATAGTTGTGACTATGCCATTCACATGTATTCGTAATCAGGAGGTTGGGAATAAGAAATCTTTCAATGCCAGAAGAAAGAAAATAATAGCAGAGATGCGAGATAATCCCAATATTACAACAGCAGAACTTCATGTGATGCTGGGAATAAGCGAGACAGCTGTAGAGAATAATATTACGTTTTTAAAAGACAATGGATACCACAGCATCTTTGAGAATTAGGTATATGCTCCGAGAATCTATGTCTGCATGCTTTCAAAAAGATTGATTTTAAGCCA
>ERZ808046.356-NODE-356-length-46932-cov-6.239569_pt1 | contig 46932 bp, 40 predicted proteins | sample MGYA00380196_ERZ808046 | MGnify/ENA primary metagenome ERZ808046 (study PRJEB31490, sample SAMN06133421) | mouse gut metagenome | isolation source: Z6_2 | host: mice | place: China: Chengdu | collected 2015-05 ... | reverse complement strand
ATAGTATGTGCCAGGCATTGTTAGAGATCATGGAACCAGAGATAAATAAAGAAGTAAACAGACGTGTAGAGACAGAGGCGCGAAGTTATGTTTTACGCTCTGTGAAAAGTTTCCGAGAGCTAAATGTAGATAAACGCAATTTCGGTGCTATTTATCTTAGAAAATAACTGCCAAGTTTTAGAAAAGCGTTCTCCGCTTAAGAGGTAAGTGCCGGGATGTGCAGTAGAGGGTTTCCGTGATTTAGGGACAGGTGATGATAAGATTAGAAGATATTAAGATACCTTGTTTTCAGAGAGGTATGATTTAAAATCCGGTTTACAGGAAGGTAGGGCATGGAAAAAACGACAGAGATTATAGAACAAAAGAACTCCTTTCCAGGATTTTCTGGAAATCAGCTTAAAATATTTGCAATTGCAGCAATGACAATGGATCATTTAGCGTGGACGCTATGGCCGGGCTATGATAATAAATCATGGTGGTTGATAGTATTACATTTTGTTGGAAGATTAGCGGCGCCTACCATGTGGTTTATGATTTCTGAGGGGTATCGATATACCAAAAATTTCAAAAAATATCTTTTAAGGTTATTTGTTTTTGCTATCATTTCGCATTTCTGCTTTGGCATTTCTTTTAGGCCATTCAAAAATTCTATTTTGAATCAAACGAGCGTTATTTGGGCTCTTTTTTGTGCAGCATTGGCTTTATATATTGACGATGATAAAAAAAGAAAATTTTCTCTTAAAAATTGGCAGAAAACATTAATCATAGTATTTTTGTGCATGCTTGCATTCCCGGCAGATTGGTCTTGTTTTCCCGTATTATGTGTTTTACATATTCACAGAAATCAAAACAATTTGAAAAAGCAGGTATTAGGTATGCTGGCTTTTATTTCCATGTATGTAATTGTGTGGTGTATTACTATAGACGTTGTTTACGGGCTGCTTCAATATGGGATCATCATTGTGTGGCCATTTATGTATTTTTACAATGGTTCCAGAGGAAAATGGAAAGGGATGAAATGGTTTTTCTATCTCTTCTATGTAGGACACTTAATTTTAATGGGTATCATTCGGGTACTTTTATATGGAAATATTACTACAATTGTAGGATAAAATATTTTCATCAAAGTAAGCATACCGATACCTGACAATTCTAATTGGTAAGTTCCTCCCATTTCTCATACCACTCAAGAAGCTCATCATTTAATTCCTGCTGCCGGGCGGCAAGCTCCTGGAGCTTTGGCGCATCGGTGGCGATTTCGGGCTTTGCCATGGTTTCTTCTATTTCCGCAAGCTCCCCTTCCAGCCTTTCAATGGCGTCCTCGCATTTTTTGATGGCGTTTTCCTTTTTTCTCTCCTGTGCCTGCTGCTCTTTCCTGGCTTTCCAGTCCAGCTTACTTTCGGAAATTTCCTCAGTTCTGCCTGCAGAGGAAGAATCTGCAGCTGCTGCAGTCAGGGACAGTTCCTGCCTTTTTTCCATATAATAATCATAGTTGCCCAGATATCCTGTCAGCTTTCCATTACACAGATCCAGAATTCTGTCAGCAGTACGGTTGATGAAATAGCGGTCATGGGAGACATAAAGTACCGTACCCTCGTAGGAATTCAGGGCATCCTCCAGAATTTCCTTGGAGGTAATATCCAAATGGTTGGTAGGTTCATCCAGAATCAGGAAATTGGATTCCGAAAGCATAAGCTTGGCCAGAGATACCCGTCCCCTTTCGCCGCCGCTTAAGTCCCCTATTCTCTTGTAAACATCATCGCCGGTAAAGAGGAAAGCAGCCAGAGTGTTCCGGATTTCCGTGTTATTCAGATAGGGATAAGCATCGGAAATTTCCTCGAAAAGAGTTTTTTCCATGTGGAGGACGTGATGCTCCTGGTCGTAGTAGCCGATATGGACATTGACACCAAGGGTGATCTTTCCGGAATCTGCCTCCATAAGGCCATTGATGATTTTCAGGATGGTGGTTTTGCCTGTGCCGTTGTCGCCGATAATGGCAACATGCTCTCCACGCTTTATATCCATGGACAGGCCGGAAAAAAGCATGTGGGGCGCGAAGGTCTTGGAAAGCCCTTCAATATGCAGCACATCATTGCCGCTGGTGCATCTGGGGGTCAGAGTCATGTGAATGTCCGTGGCGGCCTGGCCGGGCTTTTCCAATACCTCCATTTTGCTGAGCTGCTTTTCCCGGCTTTGGGCTCTTTTGAAGAATTTTTCCCTGTTATAGGAACGGAGACGCTCTATGACAGCTTCCTGATGCCTGATTTCCTGCTGCTGCTTTTGGTAGGCGTTCATGGCAATAGCGCGCATCTGTTCTTTTTTGACTGCATAATCAGAATAATTTCCGGTGAAGACGGTGGCTTTGGTCTGATCCAGCTCTATGATCTTACCGGCAATTTTGTCAAGGAAATAGCGGTCGTGGGAGACGATCAGCACCGCGCCCTTATAATTTAAAAGATAAGTTTCCAGCCATGCAATGGAATTCAAATCCAGATGGTTAGTAGGCTCGTCTAAAATGATTAAATCTGGTTTTAACAGAAGAAGACGGCCGAGGGCTGCCCGGGTTTTCTGGCCGCCGGAGAGAATGGAAATCTGTTTGGAGAAATCCTCATCACCAAATCCAAGACCCTTGAGAACACCTACAATTTCACTTTTGTAGGAATAACCGCCTGAAATCTCAAAAGAGTGGGTAAGCCGGGAATAGGATTCCATGAGACTGTCCAGCTCGGCGCCGGAGGTTTGTTTCATGGAAAGCTCCATCTGCCGGATTTTTTCTTCCATAATAATTAAATCCTCTTTTGCGGATAAAAGCTCCTCATAAAGGGATTTGGTACTGTCCACATCCTGATTCTGGGCCAGATATCCGAAGGTTTTTCCTTTGGAAAGAGAAACGACCCCGTTGTCCGGCGTAAGTTCCCCAACCAGAATGCGCAGCAAAGTAGTTTTTCCCGCGCCGTTGATACCGACAATGGCGGCCTTTTCGTAATCCTCCAGGTGAAAGGAGACATTGCATAATATGGATTCTTCGTTAAAGGCTTTTGATATATTCTGACACGATAATATCATAAGTAAAACCATCCTTAATCGTTTTGGGTCTTCAAATAAGTAACCAACAACAGTTTAACGTTCATAAAAGGGAATGTCAATGAATTGACATTATTTTAACAGTGTTATATATTTATTTATAAAGATTTTCGCAGGAGGCAGACCATTGGATAACAGGGAAATTTCACAGGCCGTGATCGGACGCCTGCCAAGATATTTCAGATATCTGGGAGAACTTAAGGATGAAGGGATTGAGAGGATATCCTCTCAGGAGCTGAGCGATATTATGAAGGTGACGGCCTCTCAGATACGCCAGGATTTCAACAATTTCGGAGGATTCGGCCAGCAGGGCTATGGGTATAAGGTTGAATATCTTTATGAAGAGATTGGCAAGATTTTAGGCCTTAACCGGACTCATAATCTCATTATCATAGGAGCAGGCAATTTGGGGCAGGCACTGGCTAATTATATGAATTTTGAGAGAAGAGGTTTCCTGTTTAAAGGAATTTTTGACAATAATCCTGTTCTTTACGGGAAAAAGATCAGAACTATGGAAATACGGCCGATGGAGGAGATGGAAACCTTTGTAGAGGAAAATGAAATAGATATCGCTGTGCTCACCATTCCGAAAACAGAGGCGGTGGCAGTGGCGGAAAGGCTGGTACAGGCCGGGATCAGAGGAATATGGAATTTTGCACATGTGGATCTTAACGTCCCCAGGGATGTTCAGGTTGAGAATGTGCATCTCTCAGACAGTCTGATGAAGCTTACCTATAACATCAGCAGCTTTGAGAATGGAGTGTAAAGCACTTTTTACGGAGGTGAATGTATGTCAAGAGCAGATGAAGTGTACCGGCCTGCGCTGGCAGGAAGGAAGATACCGATACTTACGCTGGATAGCAAATGGCATCAGCTGTTTAACCAGGCACAGCCGGATAAGCGTATCAGGCGTCTGGAGGAAAAGTTAAATGAGCTTTTAAAAAAACAGGGCGGGGCCAACACGGAAATTAAGGATATAAAAAGGCTGAAAAAAAAGCTGATGCAGGAAATACTGGACAATGCCCAGGAATCCTCCGCGGGAAAGGATGGGAGGGCTGAGAAGAAGGCTGATGAAAATAAGCGTCTGATCAATGAGTGCAATGAAAAAATCAGAGAATATGAGGATGAGCTGTTTGAACTGCCAAGGGAGATCGACAGGGTAAACACAGATCTGATGCTCGCCACGATGGATATCTGTTATAGCAGGTTGAAGGAAAATGAAAGGGAAATAGAAGAGATTGCCGACTGGGTATCACGGATTCGGGAGGAGCTTAAGGAAAAGCTGGTACACAAGCAGGAGATGGAGCAGATGAACCAGGAGCTTTATTCTTATATGCATGATATATTCGGCGCCAATGTGATTGATATTTTTGATATGAAATATAAGAAAGACAATGCGAAAGGGGAGGATGGCAGATAGCTGCTGTCCGGTTCTGAGGAATCCGCCGGTCAGCGCCGGGTATCCTTCAGGAGGGAAAATGCGCCATGGCCGGAGAAGGGTATGGCGCATTTACTGCGTACGGCACATTTACGAAAGGACGGTATGAAAATGAGATATGCTTTAAAAGCGGAGGAAATGAAGGAATATGACAGAGATACGACCCAAAGAATCGGGATTCCCTCTCTGGTGCTTATGGAGCGGGCTGCCCTGTCAGCGGTGCAGGTCTTTGAAGAGCTGAAGCTTGAGCCAAAGCGGGTGCTTGTAGCAGCCGGAACGGGAAATAACGGGGGAGACGGACTGGCTCTTGGACGGCTTCTTGCGGAAAGAGGAGCGAAGGTTACCTTTTATATGGAAGGAAATCCGGAAAGAATGACAGAAGAAACCCGGATTCAGAGGAGTATTCTGGAAAATTCAGGGTTTTCCATCCAGAGCAAATTTGAGGATGGGGAATATGATATGGTAATAGACGCTTTGCTTGGGATAGGCTTGTCCAGAGAGATCACGGGGAGCCTGCGGGCGGCGGTAGAGCAGATTAATCTCTTAAAAGAGCAGGGAGCGACTGTCTGCAGCCTGGATATTCCTTCCGGAATCTGCGCGGATGACGGGAGGGTTTTGGGATGCGGAGTATGCGCAGATATTACCGTAACCTTTGCCTTTGCAAAGAGAGGACATTTTCTTTACCCCGGCAGGGAATATACGGGGAGACTTTTTGTCAGGGACATTGGCATTACGGAAAAATCTTTTGTGAACAGGAAACCCACGGCATTTTACTATGAAAAAGGCGAGCTGGGCGGACTGCTGCCGGAGAGGAAGCGGTCAGGAAATAAGGGAACCTTTGGAAAGGTTCTTCTGATTGCAGGGAGCCGGGATATGTGCGGCGCATGTATTTTATGCGGAAGCGCCGTCCTGCGGGCAGGGGCGGGAATGCTTAAGATCGTCACGCCGGCATGCAACCGGGAGATCATCCAGCAGACCCTGCCGGAGGCAATGCTCTATACTTTTGAAGGAATGCCGGAAGAGGAAAAGCTGCAGGAGTCCATGGACTGGGCGGATGTTATTGTTGCGGGCCCGGGGCTGGGGATGGGGGAAGCGTCCCGCCTGATGGTGAAGAGGGTGCTGGAGTACAGAAGACAACGGGCGGGAAGCCTGCCTGTGGTGATAGATGCCGATGGCCTGAATCTGATTGCCGCTGACGATCAGCTCCGGCAGATGGCGGAAACGGCCGGAGAAGGTGAAGGAATGATTTTTACCCCTCATCCCGGAGAACTGATGCGGCTGCTGAAAAAAGATATGAAAACATATGGGGGATATCAGGAAGTGCGGGCCAGAGAGCTGGCGGAAATGTTTTCCTGTACGGTAGCGGCCAAAGATGCCTCTACCCTTGTAATACAGAAGGGGCGGGAGGAAATTTACATTAATATTTTCGGAAACGATGGCATGGCTACTGCGGGAAGCGGAGATGTACTTGCAGGTATTATCGGAGGACTTCTGGCTCAGGGAATGAAGAGCTTTGAGGCGGCGGGCTTTGGGGTGTTTCTCCACGGGCTGGCCGGAGAGGAAGCCGCCGGCAGAAAGGGACGGTTTGGGATGCTGGCCGGTGATATTGCTGATTCGGTTGCGGCAGTAACCAGAACAGATTGACCGGTTTGTATTGACTGATGCAGTCACATAGACTGAATCGGTCAACAGGGGCTGCGGAGGGAAATAAATGTATTATGGATTACAACCACTGCGAATTCAGGCAGGGTGGAAGAGAGTAACCAAACTTAGAAGAAAGGAAAATGAGGAAAATGAGAGAGGAAAATTTGACACCGGCCTGCCAGAGGCTTTATGCCAGAATTGATCTGGATGCGCTAAGAAGCAATGTAGATCAGATGAAAGCCTGCCTTGCACCGGGGACGAAGATGATTGCTGTGGTGAAAGCGGACGGATACGGGCATGGGGCTGTTCCCATTGCCAGGGAGCTGGAGCAGGCGGAGGGGCTTTGGGGATTTGCAACCGCTACGGCGGAGGAAGCTTTTGAACTGCGCAGAGCCGGGGTAGCGGCTCCCATACTGGTTTTGGGATATGTTTTCCCGGAAAGCTATGAAAGGATGACAGAGGAGGAGATCAGGCATACTCTGTTCAGAGAGGATACCCTGCCAGAGCTTATAAAAGCCTGTAAGAGCCTGGAAAAGAAGGGCATACATAAAAAGGCAAAAGTACATATTAAAGTGGATACCGGAATGAATCGTATCGGCATCAAACCCGGGGAGGAAGGGCTTGCCTTTGTGAAACGGGCAGCTTCGGAGGAGGAAATTGAGGTGGAGGGGATTTTTACCCACTTTGCCAGGGCGGATGAAACGGATAAATCTTCGGCCCAAACGCAGCTTACATCTTTTATTAGTTTTTTGGAGCTCATCGAAAAAAATGGCTGTCAGATTCCCATGAAGCACTGTGCCAACAGCGCCGGTATCATGGAAATGCCTGCCGCCGGTATGGATGCGGTCAGGGCGGGGGTTGCCATGTATGGGCTGTGGCCTTCGGAGGAGATGCAAAAGGAGAGGATTTCGCTGACACCGGCCCTGTCTCTCCATGGGCGGATTGTCTGCGTGAAGGAAATTGAGGCCGGGGAGGCGGTCAGCTACGGCGGCTGCTTTGTGGCGGAGAAAAAAATGAGGATAGCTACGATTCCGGCGGGTTACGCAGATGGCTATCCCAGGGGATTATCCGGAAAAGGCTATGTCCTGATATGCGGAAGAAGGGCGCCTGTTCTTGGGAGGATTTGCATGGATCAGTTTATGGTGGATGTGACGGATATTCCCGGGGCCGCTGAAGGAACCGGTGTGACGCTGCTCGGCAGGGACGGAGCGGAGGAAATTACCATGGAGCAGCTGGGAGAAATGTCCGGAAGGTTTAATTATGAGTTTGCCTGCTGCCTTGGCAGGCGGGTGCCCCGGGTATATATCAAAAATGGCAGTGTTTGTCTGATCCGGGAGGATGAGTGATATTTTCAGCCGGCCTGAATACCTTCTGACAATACGGTTATACTGCTTATTAAACAGATGTTAAAAATATCCTATTGGCAGGGAAAGGTGTGGTAAATTGAGAAGAGGAGATATTTATTATGCAGATTTACGTCCGGTTGTGGGTTCTGAGCAGGGTGGAATCCGTCCGGTGCTGATTATACAGAATGATGTGGGAAACAGGCACAGTCCGACTGTCATCTGTGCGGCCATCACGTCGAAAATGAATAAGGCAAAGCTGCCTACTCATATCGAGCTGAGCGCAGGGAGATATGATATGGTGAAGGATTCCGTTATCCTGCTTGAGCAGCTCCGCACCATAGATAAAAAGCGGCTCAAAGATAAGGTATGCCATCTGGACGAAGATATTATGAGAATGGTAAATCGGGGACTTATGATCAGCCTGGAACTGGATACATAGCGCAGATCTTGACGGCAGGGACAGGAAATGATATAGTTTATCTTGAAATTTTATGCAAAAAAAGGAGATGAAGTAATGGACGATGGCGGACCTACGGCCAGTTTTATTGTTTTTTTCATGCTGCTGTTCATTGATATGCTTTTTTATGGATTTGGAGAAGCAGTAAAAGAATTAAATGCCAAGGAGCTTTCAGAACAGTTTGCAGAGACAAAAAATAAAAAGACCGGACGGCTCTACGAGATCACTGTGAGCCCCGGACAGTATATCAGTACCGTCCAACTGGTGGTTACACTGATCAATCTGGTGATGGGAGGATTTTTTTTAAGGGTATTTGGCCGGATTGCAGGTAACCTCCTTGAAAAGGGGGCGGGAGAGTGGCTTAGGGGCAGGATGATCTCCCCGGAAGTTATTTCAGCGATTGCTCTGATCCTTGCCGGGGCGGCGCTTCTTTACATATTGCTGACCTTTGGAGTATTGATTCCCAAAAGGTTGGGGAGCAGGTATGCTTCCAAATGGGCTTATGCCTGTATTAATCCCATTTATTATATCACAGGATTCTTCAGCCCCGTAACGGGATTGGTGGCCTGTACGGCAAAAGGGATTTTGCGGCTTCTGGGGATTCATCCGGATGGAAGTACGGAGGATGTGACGGAAGAAGAGATCATATCCATGGTGAATGAAGGGCATGAGCAGGGTGTGCTTATGGCTTCTGAGGCGGAGATGATCACCAAAATTTTTGCCCTGGGCGATAAGGAAGCACAGGACATCATGACCCACAGGACGAATATCCTGGCAATCGACAGTAATATGCCTCTTGGAGAGGCCATTGATTATATGCTGGCGGAAAGCAAAAGCCGTTTTCCTGTGATAGAGGAAAACATTGATAATATTACGGGAATCCTTCATTTCAGGGATGCCATGCGGATCTACAGAGAGCATGAGGGCAGTGGGAAAAATCCGTCCCTGCCGGTGGGGGAGATTGAAGGGCTTTTGAGAGACGCCATGTTTGTGCCGGAGACGAAGAACATTGACGCGCTGTTTGAAACCATGCAGCACACCAAAACCCAGATGGTGATCGTAGTGGATGAGTATGGCCAGACAAAAGGACTGATCGCCATGGAGGATATTCTGGAGGAGATCGTAGGGAATATCATGGATGAGTATGATGAGGACGAGGCTCATATCAGGGAAACCGGAAGCGCAGGCGAATATATGATAGAGGGAATCACCCCTCTTGAGGAACTGGAGGAGAGGTTTGACATTTCCTTCAAGGAGGAGGAATTTGAAACTCTGAACGGATTTATGATTTCCAAAATGGACAGAATCCCCGAGGAGGATGAGGAGTTTTCCATTGACGTGGACGGCTATGAATTCCGGATCCTGAAGGTGGAGAGCAGAATGATAAAAAGCGTCCTTATGACAAAGCTTCCTGAAAAGACAGGGGCAGAGCAGGATACGCCGGAATCAGAAGAAAAGGAATCAAAAAGTATTCAGGAATAAAACTTAAGAATGAAGGAGAAAAATAATGTCAGGACATTCAAAATTTGCCAATATCAAGCACAAGAAAGAAAAGAACGATGCCGCTAAGGGGAAGATTTTTACCATTCTTGGAAGGGAAATTGCTGTAGCGGTCAAGGAAGGCGGGGCAGACCCGTCGAACAATTCCAGGCTGGCCCAGGTGATCGCCAAGGCGAAATCCAACAATATGCCCAATGATACCATTGAGAGAGGAATCAAGAAGGCAGCCGGGGATGTGGGAAGCGTCAACTACAAATACATAACCTATGAAGGGTATGGTCCCAACGGGATTGCCATTATTGTGGACGCCCTTACGGACAATCAGAACAGGACGGCGGCAAATGTGAGAAATGCCTTTACCAAAGGAAACGGAAATGTAGGAACACCGGGCTGCGTATCCTTTATGTTTGACAAAAAAGGACAGATTATTATCGATAAGGAAGAATTTGAGGGAGATTCCGATGAGCTGATGATGCTGGCGCTGGACGCGGGAGCAGAGGATTTTTCCGAGGAGGAAGACAGCTATGAGGTGATCACCGATCCCGATGAATTTGACAAGGTGGAAAAGACCCTTGCTGAAAATAAGATTCCCATGGCTTCTGCGGAAGTGACCATGATTCCTCAGAACTATGTAGAGCTTACAGATGAAGCTGCAGTAAAGAGCCTGCAGAAAATACTGGATCTTTTGGATGAGGATGATGATGTACAGGCTGTTTACCACAATTGGGACGAATAAACAAATTAAAAAATTATCTGCTTTCTTTTGGGCTCTGGCAGTGATCATAAGCAGGACGGCTTACTTTTTCCTTCACTGGAAAGGCGCGGCTTTTGATCAGTACGGCCTGTTTGCCCGTGCCATGGTTCGGCTGGAAGAGGGGGCTCCCCGCCTGGATTCAGGACTGGCTTATGCTTACACCCAAAATCTTTCCGGGATTCTGAAATTTGCCGGAAACCGCATCGAGGCAGTGGCGGCTTACCAGATGGTTCTCCAGATTTTATGGCTGATTCTGCTTTTTACAGGGCTTGGCCTGCTGTTCGGTTATGCGGCGGGGGCCGTAACCGGATGTATTCTGGCAGTTTCTCCCTGGCTCGTGGAAAATATGTTTATCGTGTGGCCGGGAAACTACTATATGTTTCATTTCAGCCTGGTTCTTGTCCTTCTGGGATATTTTGGCCGCCGGGCCGGAAAAAAGGGATGGAGAGCCAATGACTTTAGCAGACTGTGTCTGATTGCCACAGGCTTTTATGTGGGAGTTCTCTGTATTTGGGATATCTTCGGCTTCCTGCCCGCCTTTCTTATGCTGTATATACTGATTCGAAATAATCTTTATTTAAGGAAGGAACGGCTTCGGGAAAAAGAGACGGCAGAGCCTGAGAAAGAGACAGAAGCAGGACAAGCGGAAAAAGGAACAGGAACAATGGGGGTGAGAACCCAGGCATTTGTTCTGACAGAAGGAATTCTGATTGGAATTTTTGCAACCCTGATGAAATATACGGGGGTGACCGGGGAAGCGATTGCGGGACAGGCAATGTGGTGGTTCTCTCAGCTTAAGTCTCCTTTTGCCCGGTACGGGGAGGTACAGATTCCGTTTATGATCTGGCTTTTGTGCGCTGCCCTGGCAGGTATTGCATGTCAGCTTCTGCTCAACCGGAGCAGGAGACAGAAAGAGGAGACTCTGCCGCAGGCGGATGGAAGCGGAGAAGAAAGCCCTGTTATGACGGGCGATGGAAAGGGCTTGGAGAAAGGAATGGCGCTGCAGGGACAAGAGGGAGAATATATTATCACGGAGGATGGCAGGAGCATAAAGCTTCTGGATAATCCACTTCCCGGTCCGAAAAAGCATATTAGAAAGGAAATGGATTTCGACCTGGATTTCGAGGAGGAAGAGAAGGACGATTTTGACATTGAAATCCGGGATGATGATGATTTTGACTTATAAAAATAGTGAGTGACAAATTATTTTGCCGATCACTATAAGATGTATAAAAACTCAATGGAAAGCCATACTAAAGAAGACTGCAGAGGCAGTCTTTTTTAGAAATATTCAAATCAGGCAGGAGAGAATATGGCAGATAAGAAAATTGAGGAAGAAAAGCATCGAAGTGAAAAGATAGAGGAAACCGGACAGGTGACTCTTGACAAAAATAATAAGTCGCGCACCATCCATCTGATCTCTGTGATTGGAGAGGTAGAGGGACATGATAATCTCAGCAATAATTCCAAAACCACCAAATATGAACATATCCTTCCGGAGCTTGCGGCGATTGAGGACAGCAGCGATATTGACGGCGTTCTCATCCTTTTAAATACCATGGGAGGAGATGTGGAGGCGGGACTTGCCATTGCGGAAATGATTGCCTCTCTGAGCAAGCCTACCGTTTCGCTGGTACTGGGAGGAAGTCATTCCATAGGGGTGCCAATTGCGGTAAGCACGGATTACTCCTATATTGTGCCCACAGGAACCATGGTCATCCATCCGGTGAGAATGAACGGAATGGTGATTGGGGTGCCGCAAACCTTTGATTATTTCAGACAGATTCAGAACAGAATCACCGGCTTTGTGTGCAGCCACTGTAAGGTCAGCAAGGGAAGATTCGAGGAACTGATGATGGAAACAGGAGTGCTGACTAAGGACGTGGGAACCATACTGGTGGGAGAGGAAGCGGTTTCGGAGGGGATTATCAATGAAACCGGAGGAATCAAAGAGGCGATGGCAAAGCTCCATGCGCTTATTGACAAAAAGAAAAAACAGACGAAACGGAATAAAGAATAGTTTTGATTTAAAATTTGTTTGTGGATGACAAGGTTTGAGGAAGATGCTATACTATACAACGGATGGCAGGAGAGCATGCCATCCTTATGTAAACAACGGGCAGCACGCTTCGCGAACTGCCCTTATGTTAATAAGATTCTGCGTGAAAGGGTATAGACGTTAACATGGCACAGGCAAAGAAAAGCAGCGCAGGCAGAAGCGGCTCCGGTACCCGCAAAAAGAGTACGGGAAGCAGAGCCGGTCAGAGGAGCCGCAGCAATACGAAAAAGAGTGAACCGATGGATGTGGCGATCAGGAATGAAATTTTCCTGATTCTTCTGTTTGCGCTGGCTGTATTTTTATTTTTATGCAATTTTGGCATAGCGGGAATTGTAGGCAATACAATCAGTGATATGATGTTTGGAATTTTTGGTCTGACCGCGTACATAATGCCGCTGGCTTTTTTCCTGATGATTGCATTTGGGATGGTGAACAGCGGAAATTCCATAGCGGTGCGCAAGCTGATTGCCGGTGCGCTTCTGTTTCTGATCGCCGGGATCGTGTGCGATCTGTTTGCAGGGATTCCGGAAGCGGGACAGGGCTATCATGTGGAAGAAATTTATGAAAGATGCAGCAGGGCGCATTTGGGCGGGGGAGTAATCGGAGGTTCCCTGGCCTGGTTGTGTTATCTTTTTCTGGGAATGACAGGGACAGTGCTGCTTCTTCTGGTGGCCGGCGTCATAGCAATCGTGGTTCTTACGGAAAAGTCCATTGTCTCCGGTGTGAAATCAGGCAGCCGGAAGATGTATGAGCGTTCCCTTGAGGACAAGGCCTACCGCAGAGAAAGAGCAAGAGCGCGCAGGGAGGAACAGGAAGAGGAGAGAAAGCGCAGGGAGGAAGAGAAAAAGCTGCGGCAGGAGGAGAGGGAAAACGAAAAGATCCTGCGGATGGATAAGAAATTTTCAGGGGTCATATTAGATACGGATTTAGGCGGTAAAGGGGAAGAGAGAAACAGAGACAGGGATGATATTCACGAAATCAACCTTACCGATTTTGAAGAACAGGTGGAAGAGACACTGGTTCCGGATAATGAGAAGGTGGAGGACAGGTTTGACTTCGATAAGATTACCATCAATGGAACCCATACAGACAGCGCTTATTCAGAGGATGAGCCGGATGAGATTGAGGAGATCACGGCCAGGTTTCAGACGCTGGAGGAGCCGGATAATCCCAAAGAGCCGGCTGGGGAAGCGCCGGTCAGAAGAGAGGAAATAGGTTCTCCCTCTGAGAATGGTTCCCACAAAGATATATTTGCGGGAAATACTCAGCCTGTTGTGAGCGAGACGGCGCCTAAACCCAAGGAGCGTATTCCCAAAAAGTACATATTTCCACCCATCAGCAAGCTCGCCAAAGGGTCTGGCAAGGCCGGGGGAGATTCTGCAAAAGAGCTTAAGGAAACGGCCCGCAAGCTTCAGCAGACGTTAGAGACCTTTGGGGTACGGGTGACAATCACGGATATCAGTCAGGGGCCTTCGGTTACCAGATTTGAGATGCAGCCGGATCAGGGGATTAAGGTCAGCAAGATCGTGGGACTTTCCGATGACATCAAGCTGAATCTGGCAGCGACGGATATCCGTATTGAAGCGCCCATTCCGGGGAAAGCGGCGGTGGGGATTGAGGTTCCCAACAAGGAAAATATGACGGTGGCCTTAAGAGAACTGATCGAGAGTAAGGAATTTAAGGAGTTTCCCTCCAAGCTTGCCTTTGCGGTGGGAAAGGATATCGGCGGGAAAGTCGTGGTAGCCGATATCGCCAAAATGCCTCACATGCTCATAGCAGGAGCTACCGGATCCGGAAAGTCAGTCTGTATCAATACACTGATTATGAGTATTCTGTACAAGGCCCATCCCGATGAGGTAAAGCTGATCATGGTGGATCCCAAGGTAGTTGAGCTCAGTGTTTATAACGGAATCCCGCATTTGCTTATCCCGGTGGTAACAGACCCCAAAAAGGCTTCTGCGGCTCTGCAGTGGGGCGTTGCGGAGATGACGGACCGTTATCAGAAATTTGCGGATTTTAATGTGAGGGATTTAAAGGGCTATAACAAAAAAGTGGCCGCCATGAAGGAAAAGGGAGACGAAAACGCGCCTGCTGTGATGCCCCAGATTGTGATTATCGTGGATGAGCTTGCCGACCTTATGATGGTGGCGCCGGGAGAGGTGGAGGAGTCTATCTGCCGTCTGGCCCAGCTTGCAAGGGCGGCGGGCATCCATCTGATCATTGCGACCCAGCGTCCTTCCGTGGATGTCATTACCGGACTGATCAAGGCCAACATGCCCAGCCGGGTGGCTTTCAGCGTATCCAGCGGAACGGATTCGCGGACAATCCTTGATATGGTAGGGGCGGAAAAGCTTCTGGGCAAGGGAGATATGCTCTTTTACCCCCAGGGCTACAGTAAACCGGCCAGAGTGCAGGGGGCCTTTGTATCCGACAAGGAAGTGTCGGACGTGGTAGAATTTTTGAAAAACCAGGCCCTCGGGAATATTTATGACACAGATATCCAGGATAAGATAACCACCATTGGAAGCACTGCCTCCGGCTCGACATCAGGAGATGGAGGGGAGCGTGATCCTTATTTTATAGAAGCAGCCCGATTTATCATCGAAAAGGATAAGGCGTCAATCGGAATGCTCCAGCGGATGTTTAAGGTGGGATTTAACCGGGCAGCCAGAATCATGGACCAGCTCTGCGAAGCTGGCGTCGTGGGGGAGGAGGAAGGAACAAAGCCCCGCAAGATTCTGATGAGCCAGGAGCAGTTTGAACAGTACATAGAGGAAATGGGATAAAACCTAAGTTGGAAAGGCAAGGGAGGGCATTTATGAAAACAGACATTCAAATCGCTCAGGAAGCGAATCTGGAACCGATCACAGAGGTGGCAAAAAAGCTTCAGATTTCCGCTGATGATCTGGAGCTTTATGGAAAGTACAAGGCAAAGCTCTCGGAGGAATATCTTGAGAAGATTTCCGGGAATCCTGAGGGAAAGCTGATACTGGTTACAGCCATCAATCCCACTCCGGCCGGAGAAGGAAAAACAACCACCAGCGTCGGCCTGGGGCAGGCCTTTGGAAAGCTGGGAAAAAGGGCCGTGATTGCTCTGCGGGAGCCCTCTCTTGGCCCATGCTTTGGCATTAAGGGAGGGGCCGCAGGCGGAGGGTATGCCCAGGTGGTTCCCATGGAAGATATAAACCTGCATTTTACGGGAGATTTTCATGCGATTACTTCCGCAAACAACCTGCTTGCGGCGCTTTTGGATAACCATATCCAGCAGGGGAACGAACTGCAGATCGATACCAGGCAGGTGGTGTGGAAAAGATGCCTGGACATGAATGACCGGGTTCTGCGCAATACGGTAGTGGGACTCGGGGCCAAGGCGGACGGCGTGGTAAGGGAGGATCACTTTGTGATCACCGTGGCATCAGAGATTATGGCGGTTTTATGCCTTGCCGAGGACATGAAAGATTTAAAGGAAAGACTGGGAAAAATGGTGGTTGCCTACAATTATCAGGGGGAGCCGGTAAGGGCCTCTGATTTAAATGCGGTGGGAGCCATGGCGGCGCTTTTAAAGGATGCCATGAAGCCTAATCTGGTTCAGACCCTTGAAAACACGCCTGTGCTTATCCATGGCGGCCCTTTTGCCAATATTGCCCACGGCTGTAATTCGGTGAGGGCCACAAAGGCGGCGCTAAAGATGGCGGATTATGTGATCACGGAGGCAGGCTTCGGCGCTGATTTGGGGGCTGAGAAGTTCCTTGACATCAAATGCAGGATAGGCGGGCTGAAACCGGATGCCGTGGTGCTTGTTGCAACCATCCGGGCACTGAAATATAATGGAGGAATCCCAAAGGCAGAGCTGGGGGAGGAAAACCTGGATGCTCTCGAAAAGGGAATTGTCAATCTGGAAAAGCACATTGAAAATCTGCAGAAATATGGGGTTCCGGTGGTGACTGTGCTCAACAGCTTTATTACCGATACGGAGCGGGAAACGGCCTTTGTGAAACAGTTCTGTGAGGAACGGGGCTGTGAGTTCGCGCTCTCCAGAGTCTGGGAAAAGGGCGGCGAGGGCGGCCTTGATCTGGCCTTAAAGGTTCTTGATACCCTGGAAAATAAAAAAAGCGATTTTCATGTTTTATATGGAGATGAACTGAGCCTGAAAGAGAAGATTGACACTGTGGCCAGGGAAATTTACGGAGCGGACGGGGTAAGCTACCAGGCGCAGGCGCAAAAACAGCTGATGCAGCTGGAAAAGCTGGGATTTGGGAAATTGCCCGTCTGTATGGCCAAGACCCAGTATTCCCTCTCCGACGATCCGAAGCTGCTTGGGCGTCCCACAGATTTCCGTATCAATGTGCGGGAAGTCTATGTGAGTGCAGGGGCAGGTTTCGTGGTAGTGCTTACGGGGGCAGTGGTTACCATGCCGGGACTGCCCAAACAACCTGCCGCCTTTGATATCGATGTGGCGGATGACGGCAGGATAACAGGACTTTTTTAGTCCGACTTTTTTAGCCCGACTATTTTAGTACGGCTATTTTAGCCCGACTTTTTTAAAACAGGAAAGGATATGATTATATGGCGCATATCATTGATGGTAAGGCAATTTCATTGCAGATTAAGGATGAACTGAAGGAGAAAGCGCTGGAATTAAAGCAGGAGGGGACAGAGGTTACCCTTGCAGTGATCCAGGTGGGAAATGATCCTGCCTCCGGCGTTTATGTGAGAAACAAGAAAAAGGGCTGTGAATACATAGGGATCCATTCCCTCTCCTATGAGCTTCCGGAAGAGACCTCCCAGCAGGAACTGACCGGCCTGATCGGGGAGCTAAACGGGAGAAAGGATGTAAATGGGATTCTGGTTCAGCTTCCTTTGCCGCCTCATATAGACGAGGACGCGGTGATTCGTGCAATCGACCCGAAAAAGGATGTGGACGGCTTCCATCCCCAGAGTGTGGGAGCGCTCAGCATCGGACAGCCGGGCTTTGTATCCTGCACGCCTGCAGGGGTGATTCAGCTCCTGAAAAGAAGCGGGATTGAAATCGCCGGAAAGGAATGCGTGGTGCTTGGAAGAAGCAATATCGTCGGCAAGCCCATGGCGCTTTTGCTCCTTCGGGAAAATGCCACAGTCACCATAGCCCATTCCAAAACCCGTAATCTTAAGGAGGTCACTTCAAGGGCAGATATTCTGATTGCTGCGGTGGGAAAGCCCAGAATGATCACCCGGGATTATGTAAAAGAGGGAGCCGTGGTCATCGATGTGGGGATTAACAGGGATGAAAACGGAAAGCTCTGCGGGGACGTGGACTTTCAGGATGTGGAGCAGGTGTGCAGCGCCATCACTCCCGTACCGGGAGGCGTTGGCCCCATGACCATCGCCATGTTGCTTAACAATTGCCTTGAGTCGGTTCATTTACAGCCCAGGTAGGGTTTCACTTTGGTTTGTAGGCGCAGGATGGCGCATAGATAGGAGCAAATTATGAAGTGTCCCGAGTGCGGATGTGAAATAAGGGAAGGCCATCTGTACTGTGACAGGTGCGGAATGGAAATCCGGATGGTGCCGGACTTTGAGCCGGAAATTGAAAACAGCATAACGGAAACATTATCTACTGTGGCGGAGGAGATCGAAGGAAAAGGCGGGGAAGCAGAGCCGAAGATAAAAAGGGACAAAGCAAAGCAAAAAAAGGAGAAAAAGGCATCCTCCATAATTACAAATATGATAAAAAACTGGCTGATGCTTACACTTGCGATTTTTATTGCAATCTTGGTAGCTGTGATCTGTGTGGCAGTGTTTGTCTATCACAGATATTCTGTCTCCTACCAGATAGGGCAGGCGAGAACCTGTGTGGAAGAGGCGGATTATGAAGGCGCCATAGAATATCTGGAGAGGGCAAGACGTCTGAGAAGCGATGATGCTGATATTGCGCTTTTTGAGTCAAACTGCTATTACAAAACAGGCGAGAAACAAAAGGCGGCAGACGTCCTTCTTGGCCTGGCAGAGAGGGAGGTTTTAACTTACGAGGAGAAGGAGAAGGTATACGAGAACATTATTGCCATTTATGATGAGGATGAACGGTATGAAGAGATCAATGTTCTCTTAAAGAATTGCGGAGATGAGGGGATTATCAACCATTTTCAGCAATATATGGCAAGGCCGCCCGAGTTTGGCTATGAAGCGGGGGACTATGATGAGGTGATCGTTCTGCGGCTGAGCGCCAACACGGCAGGCAGTATTTACTATACCACGGACGGGAGCGAACCCGAAGAAAAAAGAAGCCAGCTTTATAAGGCACCCATATTTCTGGAGTCGGGGGAATATCAGATTGCCGCTGTTTTTGTAAATGAATACGGGATTCGGAGCGAGACGGCCAGAAGCTGGTATGTGATTAACCTGACAGTGCCTGACGCTCCCCGGGTTTCATTGACCAGCGGAACATATAAGCTTCCCACGCTGATTGATGTGGCAGTGCCCGAGGGGGAAACGGTATATTACACCACTGACGGAACCAATCCGGATATCTATAGCCAGGAGTATACGGGGCCTATTCCCATGCCTTTGGGAAAATCGAATTTTAAATTTGCAACGATTTCCCGGGAGGGAGTTTCCAGCGAAGTTATCAGCAGGAGCTTTGATTTTGCTCTGGAAACGGATGTGACCACTGATATGGCAGTTTCCAATGTGATACAGGCCCTTTACAACCGCCAGGTGCTTACGGATCTGCAGGGTCATTCCCATGGGGTCGTGGGAAAATATGTATTTAAGTTTGATACTATTGTGGAAATTCCCGATTTAGGTTATTATTATGTATTAAACGAATATGTGGAGGATGAAAGCGGCAACCAGACCAAAACGGAGCGGCTCTATGCGGTGGAGGTTTATACAGGAGCGCCCAACCGTCTGATTTATGATGAAAACGGTCAGATGGGGCTCATTTCTCTGCAATAGAAAGCTGTTTGATAACTGCAGAGTGTTTCATTCACAAAAAATATAATCAGGAGAGGATCAGAATGTACAAAATTTTAGAGACAAAAGAGCTTGCCGCCAATATTTTTTATATGGTGGTGGAGGCAAAACGGGTGGCGAAGGGTTGTAAGCCCGGACAGTTTGTGATCGTCAGGACAGATGCGGAGGCGGAGAGGATTCCCCTTACCATCTGTGATTATGACAGGGAAAAGGGAACTGTGACCATCGTATTCCAGATTGTGGGGGCAGCAACCCAGATGATGTCTGCCTTAAAGGCCGGAGACGCTTTCCATGATTTTGTGGGGCCTTTGGGCTGTCCGTCCGAATTTGTAAACGAGGATCTGGAAACCTTGAAGCAGAAGAAGATGCTTTTTGTGGCAGGAGGAGTGGGAACGGCTCCGGTTTATCCCCAGGTGAAGTGGCTTCACGAGAGGGGCATTGCTGCGGATGTGATCGTGGGGGCAAAGACAAAAGAGCTTCTCATACTGGAAGAAGAGATGAAGGAAGTGGCGGGCAATCTGTATGTGACCACGGATGACGGTTCCTACGGCAGAAGCGGTATGGTGACCCAGACCATCACGGATCTCGTAAACGAGGGAAAGCATTATGATGTGTGCGTTGCCATCGGCCCCATGATCATGATGAAATTTGTCTGCAAGCTTACCAAAGAGCTTGAAATCCCCACAATTGTCAGCCTGAACCCGATCATGGTGGACGGTACCGGCATGTGCGGCGCCTGCCGTGTGACAGTGGGAGGAAAGGTGAAGTTTGCCTGCGTGGACGGGCCGGAATTTGACGGGCATCAGGTGAATTTTGATGAGGCCATGCAGCGCCAGCAGATTTATAAGACAGCGGAAGGCAGGGCATTCCTTAAGGCAAAAGAGGGAGATACCCATCATGGCGGATGCGGAAATTGCGGAGGTGACAAATAATGGATGTACTGAAAAAGGTTCCGGTAAGGGAACAGGACGCGAAGGTCCGGGCAGCCAATTTTGAGGAGGTCTGCCTGGGTTACAGTAAAGAGGAGGCCATGGAGGAAGCGGCAAGGTGCATTAACTGTAAAAATGCCCAGTGTGTGAAAGGCTGTCCGGTAGCGATTGATATTCCGGGTTTTATTGAAAAGGTGAAGACAGGAGATGTGGAGGCTGCCTATCAGGTAATCAGCGAATCCTCCTCCCTTCCGGCAGTCTGCGGGCGTGTATGCCCTCAGGAGAGCCAGTGTGAGGGAAAATGTATCAGGGGAATCAAGGGGGAACCCATTTCCATCGGCAAGCTGGAGCGCTTCGTGGCGGACTGGGCAGGCGAAAACGGGATAAAGCCTCAGGCAGCAGCGGCAAAGAACGGCAAAAAGGTGGCGGTGATCGGTTCCGGGCCTGCGGGTCTTACCTGTGCCGGTGATCTTGCAAAGCTTGGCTATGAGGTGACGATTTTTGAAGCCCTCCATGAGCCCGGCGGCGTGCTTGTATACGGCATTCCGGAGTTCCGTCTTCCCAAGACAAAAGTGGTAGCCAGGGAAATTGAAAATGTGAAGTCCCTGGGGGTAAAAATAGAGACCAACGTGGTGATCGGCAAGTCCGTTACTATCGACGAGCTTCTCACAGAAGAAGGGTTTGACGCGGTGTTTATCGGTTCCGGCGCAGGACTTCCCAAGTTTATGGGAATTCCCGGAGAGCAGGCAAACGGCGTCTTTTCAGCCAATGAGTACCTGACCAGAAGCAATCTCATGAAGGCTTTTGATGAAGAGTCCAACACTCCCATTATGAGAGGGGAGAAGGTGGCGGTGGTAGGCGGCGGAAACGTGGCCATGGATGCCGCAAGAACAGCTCTGCGTCTTGGCGCTGAGGTACATATTGTATACAGAAGGAGTGAGGAAGAGCTGCCCGCCCGTGTGGAGGAAGTACACCACGCGAAGGAGGAAGGCATTATCTTCGATCTGCTCACCAATCCGGTGGAGATACTTGCGGATGAAAAGGGCTGGGTAAAAGGTATGAAGTGTATCCGCATGGAGCTTGGGGAGCCTGATGACTCCGGCAGAAGAAGGCCGGTGGAGGTTCCCGGTTCGGAGTTTGTCATTGATGTGGATACCGTGATCATGTCCCTTGGAACCTCGCCCAATCCATTGATTTCCTCCACCACCGAAGGTCTTGAGGTGAATAAGTGGAAATGTATTGTGGCGGACGAGGAGTTTGGCAAAACCACCAAGGAAGGGGTTTATGCAGGCGGGGACGCGGTGACAGGGGCCGCCACCGTGATTCTTGCCATGGGTGCGGGACGCTCAGGCGCCAGAGGAATTGACGAGTACCTGAGAAACAGGTGATGAAAAGAAGTGCCGGAAGCAATTTCCGGCACCTTTTTTAAAAATATTCTGCGCGAAGGCGCCTTCCGAGAAACTAAGAAATTATTAATAATTTTTTCTCTGGAAATTAAAATCTTTATTATATGCTGTAAAAGTAAGTTCGCAGATATAAATTCGAGAAGTAGTACAATTAAGGAGCAGTTATGAAAAAGTTATTTGAGGAAGATGACAATGAGCACTTTGGATTGGAGAAGGCAAGGATACTGGCGGCAGCGATTCCGGCAGTCCTTATCCTTCTGATTCTTGCTCTTATGCTGATAAAGAGCCGGATAGGCGGCGGAGATGACGGGAAGGATCTGCAGCAGAGTATTATGGACTATGCTGATGAAAATAATGACGCGCAGGCAAGTGATTCAACACTGCCGGCCGACTCTTCTTCGGTAATATCGTCTCCGGGTGCGGCCCCCCGGGAGGATACGGAGAAGGAAGAGGCCTCCGCGCAGCCATCTGCCGCCGCACAGGAAACGGCGGGAGAACAGAAAGATGGCGACGCTGAGGGAGAGAGCGGCGGGAATACGCTTGACCGGAAGCCGGAGAGTGTTTCTGCTCCTACTCCCTATAAGGAAGCTATGCTGGCAGGAAAAAAGGATTACAGCAAGATTACTTTTCACAAAGAGGAACAGCTCAGAGATATGATGGCCTATTGGGCGGATAACAACCAGAAGGCGTTAAATGATCTGGTCTATCTGGAGCATTATATCGCCATGTCATACAGCCTTCGGAATACCACGGATTTTTATTATTACGGCGATACAGACAGCCAGGGCCGTCCGAATGGAAAGGGAATTGCCGTGTATGCGGATAACCAGTATTATTATGGAGACTGGAAGGACGGCGAAAGAAACGGAGAGGGCACATGGTTTCACTACCATATTCATCTGGCAGAAAATAAAAACGATCTGTATACCTACCATCAGTATACCGGAAGCTGGGCGGGAGATCTTCCTGACGGAGAGGGGTCAGAGCACTATGATTATGACAAGTCCCTGTTACAGGAAAATACCAGCTATGTGGCGAACCTGATCGGCAGCTATGCCAGAGGGCTGGTGAACGGGGAATTTTACCTGACAAGTATCTATGAAGATGACAGCACCAGGGAGTGGAACGCTCAGGCAAAGAACGGCGTATGGAATTATCTGAGTGATACGAAGGATAAAAAGGGAAACAGAACCGTTTATGTAGATGTCCATGATCCCAACAATTATACCTGGATGCATCCCAGAGATAATGTCAATATCGGCGTTCCCTGCCTTCTTTCAAAAAACCGTGACCAAAATGGAGTTCCCAAGAGCGGCGTGTAAAAAACTAGTGGAAACCTCTGCCAATCCGTAGTAAAATATAGAGGGGAGGCAAAAGGAGGTATGGTTTATGGCATGGTGTCCCAAATGCGGCAGCGAATACGTGGAGGGCATTAAAGTATGTGCGGACTGTGGCTGTGAATTGGTGGAATCCTTGACACAAAAAAAGGAAGAAAGCCCGGAAATCACAGAAGAGATGAGCGCTTTTATGGCTCGTGTCATTAAGGAGGAGAATACCTTTCCGAAAAGAGAGAGCTTTCCGGAAGGAGCTCCTGAAGAAGAAACGCCGTTTTTTGATGAGGAAGAACCGACAAATACATATCGCCCTTTTTATGTCAACAATGAGGAAAAGGCAGAAGAAAACAGAAGCTCGGCTTACACCCTTCTCACGGTAGGAAGCTTAGGGCTTTTGCTGGTGATCCTTGTTTTTATGGAGATCATTGACATTGGCATGTCGGTTACCAACAGGTATATGGTTACCGGAGTGATGGGAGTTCTCTTTATCCTTTTTATCGTAATGGGAATCGTATCCATGAAAAACTCCAAAATTTTGCGGAAAAAGGCATCTAAAGAAAATAATCTCACAAGGGAAATTAAAAAATGGTGTGTCGGGAATCTTAAAAAGAGTGAGATTGATAATATTTTAAATCTGTCAGGGATGCAGGAAGAACTTCAGTATTTCCAGCGTTTTGACTATGTAAAGACAGCGGTTCGGAAACAGTTTATGAATCTGGATGAGGGTTATCTGGACAGGCTGGTTGAGGAGGTCTATTCGGAGATCTTTGAAGAGGAAAGCGGCGGAGAAGAAGCGGCTGAAAGCGATATTATTAAGGAAAAAGCCGGATGAAAATTACGATAATCTGTGTGGGAAAGCTCAAGGAAGATTTTTACAAGAAAGCAGTTTCCGAGTATGCAAAGCGCCTTGGCAGATACTGCAGACTGGAGATCATTGAGGTGGCGGATGAAAAGACGCCGGAGGATGCCGGTCCGGCTCTGGAGGAGCAGATCAAAGAAAAGGAAGCCGCCAGAATATTAAAGCATATAAGGGAGGACGCGTATGTGCTTACCCTGGAGATTACAGGAAAGCAGCCGGACTCCCTTGCTTTTTCACAGATGCTTTCCCGTTTGGCAGTTCAGGGCGAAAGCCATTTTCAGTTTATTATCGGAGGCTCTCTGGGACTCCACAAAAGCGTTTCTCTTGCTGCCGATCAGGCAGTCAGTTTTTCAAACATGACCTTTCCCCATCAGCTGATGCGTGTGATTCTGCTGGAGCAGATTTACAGGAGTTATCGGATTATGAATGGGGAGCCGTATCACAAGTAAACGCGAAAAGGAGCGGAATTGATTTTCGGGAATCACATTGAAAGTATTCGTAAAATGGGCTATGAGATTTCCGGACAGGTTGGGGATAAAGTATTATATGAGTATCTGGGAATCGAGTTTTCCCTTACGCCGCTTGAGATGGAAACCGTTTTTTGGAATGGCGCTTCTATGGGAGCAGTTATGCCGGATGCAGATAAGATGCTGGATTATATAAATTTAAACAGAATAAGGAGCGCTGTAATCAGTAATCTTTTATGGTCGGGTGCTGCATTGAGAAATCGGCTTGATCGGTTATTGCCGGGAAATCAGTTTGAGTTTGTCATGACCTCAAGTGATTATTTTATGCGAAAGCCCAACCGGATTTTGTTTGACATAGCATTACAAAAAGCGGGTATCTGTCCCGATGAAGTATGGTATTGCGGAGATAATCCTCAGACCGATATCGATGGAGCGTCACAGGCTGGCATTTTTCCTGTATGGTATGATAATAATACGGATAAAGGCAGAGACCAGTCTAAAGAGCATGTGCCTGAATGTGAACATTTACATATTCATGAATGGTATGAGATGATAGATTTGTTAGAGAGAATGAAAGAATAAAATTTGGCGAAAAAGCCCATATGATGAAGAATTTTTAAAGTATATGAAAAGTTTCCCGGATTATGGAATCAGGTCTAGCATTCATTTTTCCCTCAAAGAGGTATAAAAATGAAGAAACGAATCCATAAACATAACTGGAACCAGACAAGGCAGGAGCGGGCGGATGAGAGAAGGATTTCCGGCAGAGAGCTTATGGTGGAATCCCTGAAGCTTCCCAAGGATTCCCTTCTCGGGGCATCTATTGCAGGTGGAATAAATTGGTCATTCTGAAAGATTGAAAGATATGGTTGGTTTGTTAGCCTGATATATGATAAAATGTAAACAAGAAGCAGGAGGTGAGGCCGTGAATATCAATACTACCATAGCGAAGAATATTTGTGTGTCAGATGAGAAAGCAGGTTATGATGCGGCCTGTAAGAAGCTGCTTTCGGAGAAGATCATTTTAGCGTGGATTATGAAAAACTGCCTGGAAGAATACCGGGATTGTGATGTGGATGAGATTGCGGAAAAGTACATTGAGGGTATGCCACAGGTAGGTGAAGTGGCAGTTGCTCCGGATGAAACCAATAGTGTTTCTATGATACACGGAGCCGGAAATGAAGATTCCTCTTTGACAGAGGGGACAGTGGCCTATGATATCCGCTTTCTTGCAACAGCTCCTGTATCCGGGGAATTGATTCGTTTGATTGTCAATATAGAAGCACAAAATGATTTTTATCCGGGTTATCCGTTGATAAAGAGGGGAATCTATTATTGCAGCCGGATGATTTCTGCCCAATATGGAACGGAGTTTACAAGTTCCCACTATGAGAATATCAAAAAGGTATACAGCATATGGATTTGTATGAATCCGCCAAAGAACCGTGAGAACAGCATTAACCGTTATTATATTGCGGAAGAAAATCTGGTGGGCAATGTAAAAGAGCGAAAAGCGGATTATGATTTAATGGCGGCAGTTATGATTTGCCTTGGGAAAGAGGAGGATTCGGGTACAGATGTTTTAAAACTGCTGAATGTGCTTCTTTCCACAGAAACAGGTTCGAAGGATAAGTGCCAGATATTGGAGGAAGATTTTCATATTAAGATGACTCAGGTATTAGAGAGTGAGGTGTCGCTTATGTGTAATTTGAGTAAAGGTGTAGAGGAGAAGGGAATTCAGAAAGGAATTCAGAAAGGAATTCAGAAGGGAATTGATAAAGGGATAACAGCTATGATTTTAACTTTGAAAGAGCTGCAAATATCAAGAGACGTTATTCTGAAACAAATCTGTGAAAAGTTTGGCCTGACAGAAGAGACTGCGGAAACGTACTTGAAAGAAATAAGCTAAATATTTCAGGCAGAGCATTTCCGTGTTCTGCCTGAAATATTACTACGAAATATATATGCAGGACATAAGTTGGAAATGGAACTGGATGTTAATAAAATTGGCGAAAGAGCCCAAATCATGCAGAATTTTTAAGTATATGAAAAGTTTCCCGGATTATGGAATCAGGTCTAGCATTCATTTTTCCCTCATATAGTAAAATATAAGAGGTATAAAAATGAAGAAACGAATCCATAAACATAACTGGAACCAGACAAGGCAGGAGCGGGCGGATGAGAGAAGAGTTTCCGGCAGAGAGCTTATGGTGGAATCCCTGAAGCTTCCCAAGGATTCCCTTCTCGGGGCATCTATTGTAACCGTGACAGGAAATACGGACGCTTTTGTGGAAAATTATAAAGGAATCATTGAATATACAAACCAGCAGATTCTTCTGCAGGGGAAAACCTGCAAAATTGAGATCTGCGGCAGAAGGCTCAATATTGTGTACTACACCAATGAGGATATGAAGATCAGCGGATGGATAGAATCGGTCCGATATTTAACCTGAGATTGAATAAATTCATGTACTAAAAACTGCGGGGTGTGGTATGATACAGGTCATTCGATACTTGAAAGGATATCTTTCCATTAAGGTTTTCGGCTTTTCGCCGGAAAGATTTATGAATCTGTGCAGCCACCACAAGATATTTTTGTGGGATGTGGAAAACCATGGTGATTATTATACGATGAAGATCAGCCTGCAGGGTTTTTACCGCCTTAAGGGGATCACAAGAAAAACGGGGACGAGGGTAGTCATAACAAAGCGTTATGGACTGCCCTTTCTTTCTACAAGAATGTGGAAGCGCAGGATATTTATGCTGGGGCTTTTGGGAAGTCTTGCATTCTGGATTTGGATGTCCCGGTTTATATGGGCGGTGGAGGTGGAGGGAAATTATTATGTGACCACCGATGTCTTTCAGGATTTCCTTGAGGAGAACGATGTTTTTGTGGGGATGAAGAAGGAAAATGTGGAGATAGAGACTCTGGAAAAAGCCATCAGAGCCCGGTTCAATATTGTCACATGGACCTCCGCCCGGATTGACGGCACCAGACTGCTTATTCAGATCAAAGAAAATGATCTGCTTCCCACAGAAGAAGAGAAGTCTGAGCCGGCGGAGGGGGAAGGTCAGGATCTGGTGGCCGAAAAGGAAGGAGAAGTCATCAGTATTGTAACCCGCAGCGGGGTTCCGAAGGTGACGGCAGGGACGGCGGTAGCTGAAGGGGATATTCTGGTGGAGGGCAGTATCCCCATTATGAATGAGGATGGAACTGTGAGAAGGTATGACTACTGCAGGGCAGACGCGGATATCATGCTCCGCTGCGTCTATGACATGGAGGAGGAACTGCAGGAAAAATATGAGCAGAAATTGTATACAGGGAATGAAAAGAAGTTTCCTTTTCTGATGTTTGGCACAAAAAAGTTAAAGCTCCCGGAGTTTGGGAAAAAATATGAGCAGCAGGATGTGGTAGAGGAAAAAAGGCAGCTTAAATTGTTTGGGAACTATTATCTGCCGGTGTATTTTGGGCGCGATCTGGTAAGGGAATATGTTACCGAGGAGAGAGTATACACCCGGGAGCAGGTAAAAGAACTTTTTGAGGAAAAAATCCAAAAATTTATAGAAAGTTTACAGGAAAAGGGGGTTCAAATTATAGAAAAAAATGTTACAATAGATAAGAATGCCGGAGTGTGGAAAATGAACGTGGATTTCCTTGCACTGGAAAAAACCGGCATTTTGAAAGAAATCCGGATTCCGGCGCAGGAGGAGATATCGGAAGAGGAAAATCAGGAATAACATCAAATGCTCTCGCATGTTAAGAGAGTTTATTGAATCAGAGGGATATGAATGGAAGAAATTTCTGAGGTGATGGAAGTACCGGTCAGTGACCAGTCCAATGTTTTTGGACAGTTTGACTCCCATATCAAAAAGCTGGAAAGGCAGCTCCGCGTATCAATCGTTGACAGAAACGGAGAAGTCAGGATCAGCGGAAGCCGCACGGGAGTAAAGAGAGCCAGGGCAGTCATCCATGAATTGACAGAACTATCAAAGAGAGGAAATATAATCCAGGAACAGAACGTGGATTATGCAATTACCATGAGTATGGAAGAAAATGAAGACGTTTTACTCGAAATAGATAAGGAGTGTATCTGCCATACAATTTCCGGTAAGCCGGTAAAGCCCAAAACACTGGGGCAGAAGGAGTATGTGGATGCCATCCGTGGTAACATGATCGTATTCGGCCTTGGCCCTGCGGGAACAGGAAAAACCTATCTTGCCATGGCCATGGCGATTACGGCCTTTAAAAGCCAGGAGGTGGAAAGGATAATCTTAACCCGACCGGCCATTGAAGCAGGGGAGAAGCTGGGTTTTCTTCCGGGAGACTTACAGAGCAAGGTGGATCCCTATCTGCGGCCATTATATGACGCCCTTTATCAGATTATGGGGGCGGAATCCTTTCAGAAGAATATGGAAAAAGGGCTGATCGAGGTGGCGCCTCTGGCCTATATGAGAGGGCGAACTCTTGATAATGCCTATATCATTCTGGATGAGGCTCAGAATACCACCTCCGCACAAATGAAAATGTTCCTGACCAGAATCGGATTCGGCTCCAAGGTGATTGTGACAGGGGACGCCTCCCAGAAGGATTTAGCTCCCGGTACCCCTTCCGGGCTTGACGTGGCGTCCAGGGTGCTTTCGGGCATAGAGGGGATTGCGTTCTGTAAGCTGACAAGCCGGGACGTAGTCAGACATCCTCTGGTGCAGAAGATCGTCAGGGCTTATGAGAATTATGAGGCAAAGGAGAGCAGCGCTAAAGGGCAAAATCCTTATGCTCACGTACATTCTCATTCCGGTCGGAATTATTCCCGGAGAAGAAGCAGGAACGCAGATCATGGAAAGAAGTATTGAAAACAAGGACAGGAAGGAGCCGGAGAGTATTTCATTCAATATCAGACCGGACAGATGGCTGGTATCCTTTCAGGAAATACTCATGTTCCTTCTGACAATTATATACAGTGCGCTGGCGGCATATCTGTACGAAAAGACAGCGATTGAAATTGCCGGGATTGCGATTCTGGCGGGGGCAGGCTTTGGGTGCGTCATCTTTGCCATGGAGCAGAGTATTGAAAATGAAAGCTTTCTCTACGATAATAATGAGCATTTGTGGAGATTTGTGATCATCTATCTTCTTTCTTTTGGGGCAAGCATCCTGTTTCCGATGCTGCCTGCAGGGAGCTGGCCGTATCTGGTGATTTTTGTAGGGCTGATGTTTTTCAGCAACAGGATGATCGGTCTCTCAGCCGGGTGCGTTCTTCTTATGATTACGGTTTTGATTGAGGGGAATGGCATCGTTCCCTTCCTCAATTATTTTATCAGCGGCCTTGTGGGCATTATGGTCTTCTCTTACATATATGAGACCTTTAAGATCTGGCCTGCGCTGATGATTTCGATGATGATTCAGGCCGTATGCCTTTTGGTTCAGGAGGTTTTGCCTGCGGAAGGTTCCCTGTCTGCACAGATGCTGCTGGTTCCGGCGTTAAATCTCCTGGTTTGCCTTATTCTTTTGCTTTTGCTGCTGAAGTATTTCAGTTCTTCTTTCGTCTACCGGAACCGCGATTTGTACATGGAGATCAATGATCCCGAACATCCCCTTCTGGTGGAACTCAAATCCTCTTCAAAGGAAGAGTATTACCATGCCATTCACACGGCATATCTTTGTGACAGAATAGGGAAACGTCTGGGGCTTCGGGACAGGGTAATCAAAGCCTGCGGCTATTATCACAGAATAGGTATTCTCAAAGGAGAAAATAATTGGGAGAATCTTCAGACCATTCTGGAAGAGCAGGAATTTCCTGAAGAGATGAAAGAAGTACTGAAAGAGTATGTGGATGATGAGGAGAGAGTGATTTCCAGGGAAGCGGTAGTGCTCATGATCTGCGATTCCCTCATATCTTCCCTCAGTTATCTTTTTTCCAGGGATTCGTCGGCAGAGCTTGAATATTCTCCAATCATTAATATGATACTGAAAAAGATAATCGAAAGCGGTAAGATCAACCACAGTGATATTTCTTTCGGGGAAATACAGACAATCAGAAGAATTTTGCTGGAGGAGCAGCTTTACTATGAGTTCTTACGTTGAGAATGAAGCGGGAACAGAATTTGGATTTGATATTAAGGAGATTATGGACGCGGTGATGGAGGAGGTTCTGGAGGAAGAAGGCTGCCCCTATGAAGCCCAGGTTAATCTTCTGATCACGGATGATGAGGGAATCCGGGACTTCAATATGCGCCTGAGGGAGGTGGATGCTCCCACAGACGTTCTTTCCTTTCCCATGATATCATTTGAGAGGGAAGGAGATTTTTCCGTTGCGGAAAGGAATGAAGCCGATTATTTTGATCCTGACAGCGGAGAACTTTTGCTGGGAGATATTATCATTTCGGCAGAGAAGGTCAGGGAACAGGCGGATAAATACGGTCATTCCCAAAAAAGAGAACTGGCTTTTCTCATAGCCCACAGCATGTTTCACCTTTGCGGTTACGATCATATGACAGAGGAGGAAGCCCGGGTGATGGAGCAAAAACAGGAGAAGGCTCTTAAGGCCATTGGAATTACCAGAGATAATTGATGAGTTTATATCAGATAGGAGCACCTATGAAAAAACCGGGAAAAGGAAGGACAACTTTGCGGACATCTTCTTTTGGAAAGGATTATTTTACGATTATCGCACAGATTACTTTGATAGCGGCGCTTATTTTCCGTATTCCTCTGGGATATATGATTGGAGATAAAGGGATGGCCTGTTTTGGCACGGTCAATGAAATCTTAGCCGTTATGGCGGGGACGGCTGCCTACGGACTTTCTCAGGCGGCCGCTGTGCAGGTGAGATACCGCATGAAAAGAGGGCAGGTAAAAAGCGCCGGGAAAATTTTAAGAGGAGCTCTGCTTATAGGAGGAGGTATTGGCCTGGTGCTCAGTCTCCTTTTGATTTTTACGGGATATGCTCTTGCAGAGCATGTCATGCACCTTGCGCCTGCGGGCATGGCGGTGGTGTGGATGGCGCCGGCCGTATTTTTCAGCATTCTTACAGGAGTCTTCAGGGGATATTTTCAGGGGAACGGCTCTAAAAGGGCTACCATGCATTCACAGGTGCTATACGTACTTTTCCTGTATCTGGCAGGACTGGCGGGAGCGGCGGCTCTGCATGGCTATGGACAGAAAGTGGCGGCCCTGCTGCAAAATGAGGATTTTGCCGGTGCATACGGGGCGATGGGAGCATCCATTGGCCTGGTGGGCGCTTCCTTTTTCAGTTTCCTTCATATGTTGATTCTTTATTTCGTCTACAGGAACAATCAGAAAAAACAGGCGGTCAGAGAACAGTCCAGAAATCAGGAGACCATGCTGGGAGCTGTGAAGGTGCTCACTGGGACAGGAATACTGTATGCGCTTTACTGGTTTTCCTTTCACGCCATGACCTTATTAGACCAATACCTGTTTTTGGCGGCAGGAGCCAGGACTCCCATGGAAGAGGGAATGATACTCAGCGAATATATGGGTCAGCTTACCGCCTGGTGGGGAGCTTATTATGGGAAATATGCCGCGGTGATCGGAATCCTGGGAGGATTTGTCAGTATGGCATGCCTTCTGCCGATTCGGCGGATTATTATGACTCTGGAGAGGGAGGCAAACCGTGCAGCAAGGGAAAAGCTTGGAATATGGATTCATCAGTGTGCATCCATTGCCATTCCGTCGGCTGTTTTTCTCGGTGTGCTTGCACAGGATTTGGCGGATGTACTGTTTAAGGGAAACAATGAACAGATGATATCCTGGCTGCGTGTTGGCAGTGTTACAGTTGTTTTCTCTGTATTTGCCGTGATATTCACGGAAGTTCTAATGCGAAACCGGAAGCTCCTTCATGTGGTTTGCGTGGGAGCGGCGGCGTTTCTGTTACACGCGGGAATGGCAGTGCTGCTGGTCAGTATCGGGAAAATGGGTATTGTGGGAGTGATTATCTCGGAAATTGCATTTTATGCGGTGGTAACTCTTGCAGGATTTTTTCTGGTCAGCCGTTTATTTCAGTATGAGCAGGAATGGATCAAATGCTTTGCGCTTACAATTGTGGTATCTGCTATCTCCGGTCTTCTGGCCATGCTGCTTGACAGACTGTTTCACACCTTTTTGAATTCCCTTCTGTCGATGGCGCTCTCTCTGGCGGTGGCAATCGCAGTGTACATGCTTCTTCTGGTGATCACAAGAGCTTTCCGGAGAGAGGAACTGGACGAGATGGTGGGAGGCAGGCTTCTGATTATGCTTTCGGAACTTCTTCATTATACATAAGAGAAGTATAATTTCATATTTTTTGCTGATACTGTTTATATGGCAATGAATGTTCTGTCTTATAAATGGTAAAGGTGTGCATACTTATGAAATTTGTAAAACGTCTCAGCTTATTTTTTATCTACCCGCTCACAATGTTTGCGTTGGGGTTTGCATCCAATATGGCTATTATGGAGTTCTTTTATCCGGGAGAGTCAAATAGTTTCGTAAAGCAAAATGATCCGGGGGAATTTCAGATCACTCCTGTTGATATTGACGTACCTGACAAAAAGGAGGAGGATGTCCTTTTGCCAAAGGAGCCTGAGCCTGTTGAGGTTGCAATGAGCGAAGAGCCTGTGGTAAATGCCAATACCCGTTATGTGCTTGAGCAGTATAATGCCATCAGCGGCGAAAGCAGTGAGGCTGATGCGGTTATGCCCGATAAATTTATTGGATTAAACAGGGAAAAACTGGTAGATGAGATTGAGGAATATAACCGTAATCCATCACTGACCGATCTGGAGCAGGGCTTTACCTATATGGAGCTTGTGTCTTTTTCCGCCGGAAGAGTGGTGGTCAGAAAAAGCTATGAGCTGGAGGAGGAAAAAGGCTTTTTTCTTCTGAATGAAAACCATCATGTGGTTGTCTATGATCACAGTCTGTCCAATGTGTATATGGACACGGAAATTCTGGTGGAGAATCTGCCGGAAAGTCTGCAGGAAGAAATTTTAAATATGAAGTTTGTGGAAGATGAAAAGGAATTATATCAGTTTCTTGAGACATATACCAGTTAGTTGCCAGACAGTGGGAGGAGAACAGGCGGATGGAGCAAAAAGTAAAAGTGGCGGTAATCGGAGCCGGGCCATCGGGAATGACTGCAGCAATTACGGCGGCCAAATACGGCGGCGAGGTTACGTTGTTTGAGAAAGAGGAACGGGTTGGAAGGAAAATCCTTTCCACCGGAAACGGAAAATGTAATCTGGGAAATCTGGATTTTTCCATGGAGAAGTATTATTGCAGGGATAAGGAAAAGCTGGAGAAAATCTTCCGGGTGTTTTCCGTGTGGGACAGTATCTCCTTTTTTGAAAGCATGGGTCTTATGATCAGGGATAAAAACGGGTATCTCTATCCCTATTCGGAGCAGGCCTCGGCGGTTCTGGATGTTTTGCGCATGGAGCTTGTGCGGCAGAAAGTGACAGTCAGAACGGGAGATGGCATAAGGAAAGCGCGGTTCATAAGCGGTGCGGAGGCTTTTGAACTGACGGATGATGCGGGAGAGAACCATAGCTTTGAGAAACTGATTGTAGCCTGCGGAAGCCCGGCATCCCTGAAAAAAGGGGAGGGAATGACAGGGTATCAGCTGGCGGAGCATTTCGGCCATAAGGTGGAAAGAAGGCTCCCGGGACTGGTGCAGCTAAGGAGCGACGAAGGCTTTATAAAGGCTCTTGGCGGGGTCAGGTGCCAGGCCGGAGTCAGGCTTTTGATCGACGGGGAGGAAAAGGCGGCGGAAACAGGAGAACTGCAGTTTACTGATTACGGCGTTTCCGGTATTCCTGTTTTTCAGATGAGCCGTATTGCGGCCGGCGCGATAGAGGATGAAAAAAATGTGGAAGTGATGGTGGACTTCTTTCCGGATCAGGAGGAGAAGGCCTTTGCCTGGATGGCGCGCCTGCGGTTTGAAACCCAGGGAGATAAGACCCTGGAGGACTATATGACAGGGCTGCTGAACAAGAAGGTCAATATGGCGCTTATCAAACGGTTTGGACTTAAGCCGGGAATGAGTGCAAAGGAAGCCGGATGGGAAAAGATTTGGGAACTGATGCAGGGGGGCCGTCAGTTCCCTGTACATATCAGCAGCGCCAATTGCATGGAGAACGCCCAGGTCTGTGCCGGAGGCGTTGGGCTTGAGCAGATCAGTACGGAGCTGGAATCAGAGCTTGTGAAAGGTCTTTATTTTGCCGGGGAGCTTCTGGATGTGGACGGAAAATGCGGAGGCTATAACCTGCAGTGGGCGTTTACCAGCGGCTATGTGGCAGGCAGGAATGCGGCGGGCAGCTCCACCGGGGAAATTGCCCTGGGAGCAGGTCCTGAGGAAGAGAAGCTGCGGGGTAATCCGAAATGCTGAGAATTCCCCAACTGCGTCTTCCGGTGGAGCACACTGGAGAGGAGCTTACGGAGCGTGTAAAAAAGCTTCTTAAATGTAAGGAGACACCGGAGATTACCATTGTCAGGCGTTCCATAGACGCCAGAAAAAAGCCGGAGCTTTATTTTAATTATATTTTAAATGTCCGGGTGAAGAATCAGGAACAGGTGTACAGAAGGTGCGACAAAAGGCAGGTTCTTATCTGGGAGGAGAAGTCTTATCAGTTTCCGGTTAACGGCCTGAAGGGGAAAACCAGGCCGGTGATCATCGGCACAGGGCCGGCAGGATTATTTTGCGGTTACATGCTCTCAAAAGCAGGGCTTAGTCCCATTCTCTTAGAGCGGGGAATGCCTGTGGAGCAGAGAGTGAAGGATGTGGAGTCCTTCTGGGAGAACGGAAAGCTGAACCCGGAATCCAATGTGCAGTTTGGGGAAGGCGGCGCGGGAACCTTTTCCGACGGAAAGCTGAATACCCTGGTGAAGGATACCCACGGAAGGAACCGGGAGGTACTCTCCATTTTTGTGGAGGCAGGGGCGCCGCCGGAAATCCTTTTTGACCATAAACCTCATATCGGTACGGATGTCCTTCAAAGAGTGGTGGTAAATCTGCGGAGAGCCATTCGGGATATGGGGGGAGAGGTGCGCTTTGGCGCTAAAGTAACGGATATTGAAAGTGCGGACGGGCATATTGCAGGAGTGATTATAAACAAGGCAGAGAAACTGCCTGCCGAATATGTGGTTCTGGCGCCGGGACACAGCGCAAGAGATACTTTTGCCATGCTCCATAAAAAAGGAATTGTGATGGAGGCCAGGCCTTTTGCGGTGGGAATGCGGGTGGAGCATCCTCAGGAGCTGATCAATCTTTCCCAATATGGACGAAAGAAGGTGCCTGTGCTGGGGAACGCGCCCTATAAGGTGACGGCAAAGGCTTCGGATCAGAGAGGCGTCTATTCTTTCTGTATGTGTCCGGGAGGCTATGTGGTGAATGCCTCCTCGGAGCCGGGAAGACTGGCAGTAAACGGCATGAGCTACAGCGGGCGGGACGGGAAGAACGCCAACAGTGCCATTGTAATAACCGTTACGCCTGAGGATTATGGCAGCAGCCATCCTCTGGCCGGTGTGGAGTTTCAGCGGAAACTGGAAGAAAAAGCCTTTGAGACAGCAAAGGGAAAGGTGCCTGTAGAGAGATACGGCGATTATAGGAGAGCGGTTATGGGCGGGACAGATGCGGACGGAGAACTCTCTTTGCTGAGGGAGGATTTCTCCCCAGGCGTCAAGGGAGAATGGGCCTTTGCTCCGGTTCATGAAATCCTTCCGGAGGCTCTCAATAAGGCATTTGTGGAAGGAATGGAGAGCTTTGGCCGGGTGATTCATGGCTTTAATGATAAGAATGTGCTGGTGGAGGGGATAGAGAGCAGGACTTCCTCCCCGGTCAGGATTGTAAGAGATGATTCTCTGCAGTCTTCCCTGAAGGGATTGTACCCCTGCGGGGAAGGGGCAGGCTACGCGGGCGGAATCACATCGGCGGCTATGGATGGAATTCGGGCAGCGGAGGAGATAGCAGTCTGTATTGCCAGAGGAGAAGCTCCTTTGGAGGGTCTCCTCTGATGGAGATAAACGGATTGGCAGGCTTGATTCACGAAAGGAGGGGCTTATGGAGAAAAGAGCATCTGGCAGTAAACAGGAGCTTCGCAGTAAATATCTTGCTTACAGGGATGGGCTTTCCCTTAAGGAACGAAAGGAAAAAAGTGAGCGTATCCAGGAGTTGCTTCAAAGCGAAGATTCCTACCGTCAGGCACAGGTGATCCTGGTGTATATGGATTACCGCAGCGAGGTGATCACGACAGGGCTGGTGGAAGCGCTCTTCGCAGCAGGGGAGAAGCGAATATTTGCCCCTAAGGTGGAGGGAATGGATATTGCCTTTTATGAAGTAAGCTCCATGGCTGATTTCGCGGAAGGATATCAGGGTATCCGGGAGCCTTTTGGGGAGAGCGGGAAACGTTTCGCGCCGGAACATTTTCAGGGACAGAACATTCTGGTGCTGGTGCCGGGAGCCGTATTTGACAGACAGCGGGGACGGATTGGATATGGAAAGGGATTTTATGACCGCTTTCTGGAAAAGCTCTCCTGTGCCTGCCGGAGGGGAGGATGGGAGGATGAGAGAGCCTTTGTCCGCAGTGCGGGGCTTTCCTTTGACTGTCAGCTTGCCAAACGGGTATCGGTGGAGGCACATGACCGGAGAGTGGACATGATCATAACCGAAACGGGTATCATTAAATGATACATAAATAAATTTTTATTTATAGTAAAAAGGAAAAGAGCGATGGATGAGAGACTGATCAGGCTGGGAAAAAATGCGGCCGCTGCCAAATATGAGCTGCAGCTTCTTTCGGCAGAGCAAAAGAACCGGGCATTGTGCGCGGTGGCAGATGCGCTGGTAGCGGAGAGCGCCGTGATTTTAAAGGAAAATGACAGAGATGTGGCATCGGGGGAGGAAAAGGGCATATCCGTTGGCCTTCTGGACCGGCTGCGTCTCACCGGGGAACGGATAAAGGCAATGGCAGAGGGACTTAAAGAAGTTGCAAAGCTGCCGGATCCTGTGGGTGAGGTACTGGAGAGTACAGAGCGCCCGAATGGCCTTGTGATAGAAAAATGCCGGGTTCCCATGGGAGTGATCGGGATTATCTACGAGTCCCGGCCCAATGTCACGGCGGATGCTTTCGGACTGTGCTTTAAAAGCGGGAATGCCGTAATTTTAAAGGGGGGAAGCGACGCGCTTTTCTCCAATATGGCGATTACCAATGTGATACGCAGGGCTCTTGACGGAGCCGGAGTCGTCATGGACGCCCTGCAGTTAATTGAATCCACCGACAGAGAGGTAACCCGGCAGTTTATGGGGATGAAGGAATATGTGGATCTGCTGATTCCCAGAGGAGGCGCGGGGCTGATCAGAAGCGTGGTGGAGAACAGCACCATACCTGTGATTGAGACGGGAACCGGAAACTGTCACATTTATGTGGATAAGGATGCGGATTTGGATAAGGCAATCCCCATTATCATCAATGCCAAGACCCAGCGGATCGGTGTGTGCAACGCCTGTGAATCTCTTGTGATTCATGAAGAAATAAAAGAGAAGCTTCTGCCGCGGCTTGCCGGAGCCCTGAAAGAGCGGGGAGTGGAGATCAGAGGAGACGAAGGAGTGCAGGAAGTGATTGACTGCAGGCCTGCCGCGGAGGAAGATTACGGGACAGAGTATCTGGATCTGATTATTTCCATGAAGACGGCGGCGTCTGTGGAGGAAGCGATTGCCCATATCAATCGCTACAGTACCCGGCATTCGGAATCCATCATCACCGAAAACAGGGAAACCGGAGAAAAGTTTTTACGGGAGATTGACGCTGCCTGTGTGTACTTAAACGCCTCCACCAGGTTTACGGATGGCTTTGAATTCGGCTTTGGGGCGGAGATCGGTATCAGCACCCAGAAGCTTCACGCCAGAGGACCCATGGGGCTTAAGGAACTGACCTCCTACAAATACAGAATCAGAGGAAACGGTCAGATCAGGATTTAATCTTGATTTCCCGGTGTGTTTATGTAAAAATAGAACGGAAAAGGAGCTTTGCTCTGACAGGGAGGATGAGCTATGAGAGGAATAGATACACAGGTACGTAAGAACAGAAGACGCATTTTCAAAGAAGTGGCAAATCTGGCTTACACCTCTGAGAATCTGAAGGATGACGTGGAAGCCCTGCCCTATAAGATTGTTGATTACGACGAGTCGGAATACGAGAGTATTTACCGGGAGAGGGCCATCGTGAGGGAGAGGATCCGTCTGGCAATGGGATTGTCGCTCCGCCCGGAAAATGCGCCGGTACACGTGACCCAGGGCCTTGAGGAAAGCAACATTGACGAAAAGTATTATGAACCGCCTCTGATGCAGGTAATCCCTTCGGCCTGCAATGCCTGTCCGGAGAATAAATATGAAATAACCGATAAATGTATGGGATGCGTGGCTCATCCCTGCCGGGAGGTATGTCCCAGGGGAGCCATCAGCATGAAAAATGGGAAATCCGTGATCGACCAGGAAAAATGTATCCGGTGCGGTAAATGTAAATCCATCTGTCCCTACGATGCGATTTCCCATCAGGTGCGCCCCTGTCTGGCCCACTGCGGGGTGAATGCCATCAAGAGCGATAAAAAGGGCCGGGCCTATATCGATACGGATTTGTGCGTCTCCTGCGGCCAGTGTATGGTGAGCTGTCCTTTTGGAGCTATAGCGGACAAGTCCCAGATTTTCCAGCTGATACGGGCCATGCAGTCCGGGAAGAAGATCATTGCCCAGGTGGCGCCTTCCTTTGTGGGACAGTTTGGAAAGAATGCAACCCCGGATAAAATCAAGGCGGCGCTCAAGGAGCTTGGTTTTTATGATGTGTATGAGACGGCCATCGGCGCGGATATGGGGGCCATGGCGGAGGCGGAGCACTATGTAAAAGAGGTTTCCACAGGTGAGCTGCCCTTCCTTCTCACCTCCTGCTGCCCTTCCTGGTCGGTGCTTGCCAAAAAATTTTTCCCGGAAACCATCGATAAGATTTCCAATGCGCTGACGCCCATGGTAGCAACCGCCCGTAAGATCAAGGAAGACCATCCGGACGCCTCGGTGGTGTTCATCGGCCCCTGTGCCTCCAAGAAGCTGGAGGCTTCCCGCAGGACCATCCGCTCTGATGTGGATTTCGTCATCACCTTTGAGGAACTCTCAGGAATGTTCGAGGCGAAAGGTCTGCTGCCGGAGGAAGAGGCAAACAGCGATGCCATGAACGATGCCACCGGAGCAGGACGGGGCTATGGCGTTGCAGGCGGCGTTGCCAGCGCCATTGAGGAATGCATCCGGGAATATTATCCGGATGTGGAGGTTAATATCGAACATGCGGAGAGCCTGACGGAGTGCAAAAAAATCCTGATGCTTGCCAAGGCAGGCAAGAAAAACGGCTGTCTGATTGAGGGAATGGCCTGTCCCGGAGGGTGTGTTGCGGGAGCGGGGACAAATATTGCAATTCCCCAGGCCATGAAGGAGGTAGCCGGGTTTAAGGCTGCAGCGGGACAGAAGATTCCCGATAAAAAATAATGTCCGGCAAGCCAGGCTATTATATGGCGAATGTCCGGCAGAGTCTGACATATCTGCGTCAAATCAGTAGTAAAGGAGTATAACTGTAAATGAAAATAAGAACAAGATATGCGCCGAGCCCTACAGGCCGGATGCACGTAGGGAATTTGAGAACGGCTCTCTATGCTTACCTGATTGCAAAGCATGAGGGCGGAGACTTTATCTTAAGGATTGAGGACACGGATCAGGAGCGCTTTGTGGAGGGAGCGGTGGAGATCATCTACCACACCCTTAAGGAGACGGGTCTTGTCCATGATGAGGGACCTGACAAGGACGGCGGCGTGGGGCCTTATGTACAGTCAGAGAGACAAAAGCAGGGGATTTATCTGGAGTATGCCAAAAAGCTGATTGATAAGGGCGAAGCGTATTATTGCTTTTGTGACAAGGAGCGCCTTGCCGGCCTGAAAACTCAGGTAGTTGAGGGGAAGGAAATCACGGTTTATGACAAGCATTGTCTGTCACTCTCTGCCGAAGAGGTGGAGGAGAAGCTGAAAGCCGGACTTCCCTATGTGATCAGACAGAACAATCCCAGAGAAGGAAAAACGACCTTCCATGATGAGATATACGGAGATATTTCCGTGGACAACGCAGAACTGGACGATATGATTCTGATCAAGTCCGACGGTTACCCCACCTACAATTTTGCCAACGTAGTGGATGATCATCTGATGGGAATCACCCATGTGGTGAGAGGAAACGAATATCTTTCTTCCTCTCCGAAGTACAACAGGCTTTATGAGGCCTTTGGGTGGGAAGTTCCGGTATATGTACACTGCCCTCTGATCACGGATGAAAGTCATCAGAAGCTCAGCAAGCGCTGCGGCCATTCCTCCTATGAGGATTTGATTGATCAGGGCTTTTTGACAGAGGCAGTGGTGAACTTTGTGGCTCTTCTCGGATGGAGTCCTTCGGAGAGCAATGAAGAGATTTTTTCCCTAAAGGAACTGGCGGAGATTTTTGATTACCGTCATATATCCAAGTCCCCGGCAGTTTTTGACTACACCAAGTTAAAGTGGATGAACGGGGAGTATATCAAGGCCATGGATGAGGATGCTTTCTATGAGATGGCGGAGCCTTACCTTAAGAAAACCATCACCAGGGAAATGGATTTTCATAAGATCGCATCCATGGTGAAAACCAGAATAGAGATATTCCCGGATATCCCGGAGCTGATAGACTTTTTGCAGGAGCTGCCGGAGTACGACCCGTCCATGTACCAGCATAAAAAGATGAAGACCACCAAAGAGTCCTCTCTGGAGGTCTTAAAGGAGCTGCTTCCCATGCTGGAGGACCAGGAGGATTATTCCAATGACGCTCTCTATGCGCTTTTACTGTCCTATGTGGAGCAGAAAGGCTGCAAAAACGGTTATGTGCTCTGGCCGGTCCGCACGGCAGTTTCAGGAAAGCAGATGACTCCTGCAGGAGCCACGGAGATCATGGAGCTTCTTGGCAGGGAGGAATCCCTTCTGCGCATCAGGAAAGGAATAGAACTTCTTGAGAATACCCAGTAAATCACAGCAACAGGCTATTGCCCATCTGTCGGGACCCGCCATGGTTATTGCAGGCCCCGGCAGCGGGAAAACCTTCACAATTGTCAAACGAATTCTGAATCTTATCTGTCATTACCACGTTTCCCCGGAAAATATCCTTGTGATCACCTACACGAAGGCTGCCGCCAGCGAAATGAAGGAGCGTTTTGAAAAAGAGTATGTCTCCGCTCTGCAGGCCGGACAGGCGGATGGCAGGTCCATCGGAAGTAAAGCGCAGGCAGCGGTAAATTTCGGAACCTTTCACAGTATCTGTTACCATATCTTAAAACAATCCGGTATCGTAAAAGAAAATTCCCTGATCAAAGAAAGCGATAAGCGAAAGCTCATGCAGGTTATTCTTGGAACCATGGGGCTCGGCTCCAAATCCGGCTATGATGAGGTGTCGGAGCTATTGAGTGAGATCAGCAAAAGGAAGAATCTGTCCTGTCTGCATGATACATCCGGGGAAAAAATGAAATCCGGGGGTACGGATTCTGCTTATTCTGTCGGGTCCGGGCAATCCGTCCGCTTCTCTGAGGAAGAGCTTGCGGCGGTTTTCGGGGAGTATGGCAGACATTTAAGAGAACAGGGGCTGATTGATTTTGACGATATGATTCTTCGGTGCCTCGAGCTTCTTACCTCCGATAAAAAGAGTCTTGACAGATACCGGAAGCTTTTTGGCTATCTTCTTGTGGATGAATTTCAGGATATCAATCCTCCCCAATATGAAATTCTAAAGCTGCTGGCACATCCCGGGGATAATCTTTTCGTAGTGGGAGATGATGACCAGGCAATCTACGGCTTTCGGGGAGCAACTCCCGGAATTATGCAGCAGTTTGCCGGAGACTTTGACCAGGCAAAACAGATTATGCTTACGGAAAATTATCGGTGCGGTGCGGATATTGTAAGACTGGCAGGAGCGATGATCGCTCAAAATAAGGAACGCTTTTCCAAGGAATTTTATCCGGTAAGACCGGAGGGGAGAGTGATTTTTAACTGCTTTGATTCCCACAGGGAGGAGGAAAAAGGGATTGTCAAAAAACTGTCCGCTTTGACAGAAGAAGAACTGTCGGAAACGGCAATTATTTTGCGGACCAATCGGGAGGCCGCCCTGTATGCCGGGTACCTGAAAGAAGCCCGTATTGCGGTGAGGGGAAGCGGTAAGGCCGGCACAGACAGAAAGGGAGATATTTACCATGGGTTTATCATGCAGGACGTGCTGGCCTTTCTTTCCTATCTGTATGAGGGAAACAGGCGCAGCGATTTTATCAGTTTTATGAATAAGCCAAACCGGTTCCTGACCCGGATGGCACTGCCGGAGGAAACGGTCAGTATAAAGACTTTGGAGCAATATTACCTGAAAAATCGTGAAATGCTTGAAAAAATCCGGACACTTTTCAGGGAGCTTGAGATTGCGGAAGGGCTCTCGCCTTATCTTGCGGTTTCCTTTTTCAGAAAAACCTTAGGTTACAATGAATATTTGCGCAGCAGAGCGGGAGACGGACGGGAATATCAAAGTCTGTTGGGGCTGGCGGATAAGGTTCAGCAGTGCTTTTTCGAGTGTAAAAAGGGAATGTCCGTCAGGGAGTTTGCACAGAAAGCGTCAGAGGAAGAAAAAGACCATGCGGCAGAAGGCGGAAAGGAGAGAGGAGTCCGTATTCTTACCATGCACGGCTCCAAAGGTTTGGAGTTTGAGAGAGTTTTTCTTCCCGATTTGAACGAGGGAGTGATTCCGGGACGGGAGAGTCAGACACCGGAGGCTCTGGAGGAAGAAAGAAGGCTCCTGTATGTTGCCGTCACAAGAGCCAAAAGAGAACTGTATCTTTACTGTAGCAGGGAAAGAGGCAGAAAGCCCTCCCGCTATCTGGAGGGACTTGCTTATTCCAGGGAATCCTCATCCACAAGCTCGTCGAACTCCGCATTGTCAAGGAATTCGTCAAAGGCATCCGAGACGATCTCATATTCCTCGTCATCCTCGATATAAGCAAGCTCCGGTTCCTCGTTGGGATCATTTTCATTTTCGTGGTAGCGGTAAAACCATACGTTGCCGTCATGATTTTCCCCGTCCTCCTCAAGAGGAAGAAGAACGATATAATCTTTCTCCCTGACAGTCAATATGGTAACGATGGAACAGGTCACACTGGTACCGTCCTCCAAATCAAGTGTGACGGTCATTTCTTCTTCGCTTCCTTCCGGCTGGCTGATCGGCTGACCTGGCAGATCATTTTGTTTATTTTTACCCATAGGACACCTCCCGTATGTCATTTTAAGCATTATTTTACTGATTTCTCTGTGAGAATGCAACAAAATAATATATTTTTATGCACATATCGTCATTTTTATGTTATGATGTAAACGGCGCAATTGACTTTATTTTGTATAAGAGCAGTGGCGGAGCGTACTGCCATTGCTTTGACTGGAGGAGCGCATGGAGGAAAATTGGAGGGTAAGTAGTTTCAGACCGACAGAGCAGGGGGTAGTTTGTACAAAAAGCAGTGCGAGTTTTGCCGCGGAACTGTCAACAGATAAGGAATGCGGAGTTATTTTATATGACAATAAGGGTCAGAGCCGGCGTTTCCCTTTCCGGAAAGAAGGGAGAAGAGGAAATCTGTATGGCCTTAAGATTGAAGGGAAAGGTCTTAACGGCTGCTCTTATAATTATTATGCAGGGAATCAGGTTATCACCGACCCTTATGCCCGTGAGATCGGGGGACTGGAGATATGGGGAGAGAAAAGAGGACGGGAAACCAGAGGTTTTCTCGGAAAAGAAAGGTTTGACTGGCAGGGAGATGAGCCATTGATGACTCCCCTGGATGAGAGTATTTTTTATGGACTTAATGTGCGGGCATTTACCATGCACAAAAGTTCAGGGGTGAAAAAGAAAGGAACTTTTGAGGGAATTGCGGAAAAAATTCCTTATTTTTTGGAGCTTGGCGTTACGGCGCTGGAGCTGATGCCCTGCTATGAGTATGACGAGTGTATGGAGGAACAGGAGCTTTTCCTGAATCTTCCGCTTCCCGCAGCGGAATCATCAAAGGAGGATGCCGGCGAAGGCGCCAAAGAGAAAGGGCAAGTGTCAGGAGCGGCAGGGCATTCTGATGCTGAAAAACCCATCCGTCTGAACTGCTGGGGCTTTCAGAAGGGATTTTATTTTGCGCCGAAGGCATCCTACAGCGCGGGAAGCTCCCCGGTAATCTCTTTTAAGAAGCTTGTCAGGAAGCTTCACCAAAATAAGATTGAAGTGATCATGCAGTTTTATTTCCCGCCGGAGATCAGGCAGATGCAGATGCTGGATGTGATCAGATACTGGGTGATGGAGTACCATATTGATGGAGTGCGTCTGAGCGGATTTCATATCCCTTTCAGACTGATTGCGGAGGATCCTGTCCTGAAAAATACCAAGATCAGATGCAGTTATGTGCCTGCGGAGGATCTGCCTGTTATTTACAACCCCTCTTTCAAGAATTTTATTGCGGATAACGGGAACTTCAGAAATGACATGAGGCGGTTTTTGAAGGGGGATGAAGGCCTGATCAATCAGGCGCTGTTTTATCAGCGGCGTAATCCAAAGGAATACGGGGTTGTCAATTATATGGCGGATTATGACGGATTTTCTCTTTATGACAGCGTATGTTATGAGCGAAAGCATAATGAGGCAAACGGCGAGGATAACCGCGACGGTACGGATATGAATTATACATGGAATTGCGGCGTTGAGGGCGAAAGCCGTAAAAAGGGAATCCAGGAGCTGCGCCAGAGGCAGATCAAAAATGCACTGTCCTTTGTGCTTCTTTCCCAGGGAGTGCCTTTTCTCTTCAGCGGGGATGAGTTTGGCGGTTCACGCCTTGGCAATAACAACTGCTACTGTCAGGATAATGAGACAGGCTGGGTGCAATGGAAAAAGACCGGATTTGCGAAGGAGATACTTGCCTATACCCGGTTTCTGATCAGGCTTCGAAAATCCAACCGCATTTTGCATATGAAGGATGAGTTTTTGATGATGGATCCGATAGGCTGCGGTTACCCTGATCTTTCCTATCACGGTATAGAGGCCTGGCGGCCGGATTTGAGCTTTATCAGCCGGATCGTTGGAATTTTGCTGTGCGGAAGATATTCGCCGGATAAGGGAGGTTCCTTTTATATTGCATACAACATGCACTGGGAAAGCCATGAGCTGGCGCTGCCGAAGCTGGCCAGGAATAAAAGATGGATGAAGATAGCTGATACCTCTTTGCCATGCGCATATTTTGAGGAAACGTACGGGGAGAATGAAGCGGAAAGCGGGACCCGGGCCAGGGAGGAAAGGTTTTTTTCCATAGGAAGCAGATGTATTGCCATTTTCAGTGCGGTCAGTGTAAAGAGAAACAGGAGCGATCAATGAGTGCATGGAAGCATTTTAAAACGGTAATTTGTCACAAATTTCTTGTGATGAAGGGCTGTTTTAAGGTGGGATTATACAGGCAGGGGCTTCTCCATGATCTTTCAAAGTTCAGCCCCAGCGAATTTCTGGTAGGCGCCAGATATTATCAGGGCAACAGAAGCCCGAACAATGGCGAAAGGGATGCCATCGGCTATTCTTCGGCGTGGCTCCACCATAAAGGGCGGAACAAGCATCATTATGAATACTGGATCGATTACAGCTCCAAGGCGGGAGGTATGGTTCCGGTTCCCATGCCGGAGAAATATGTGGCTGAGATGCTGATGGACCGGATTGCTGCCAGTAAGGTCTATGAAGGGGATGAGTATACTAACGCCTCTCCGCTGGCATATTTTTTAAAGGGGGTTGAGAAGGCGCCTATCCATCCGGAAACCAGCGCGCTGCTTGAAAAGCTTCTCAGGATGCTAGCCCAAAAGGGTGAGAAGGAGACTTTTGCCTATGTCAGAAGGGAGCTTCTTCATAAAAAGTGACATTTACCGCTTCTTTTGCATATGATAAAGCATATAAAAAAGGAGTGATAAAAGTATGAATTGTCTGATTTTAGTAGCTTTACTTTTGTGTTGCGGCGGCAATGGCTGCGGCAGCGGCAATTGGCTTGGCGGTTGCTTCGGCAGCAACAGCAACAGCTGTGGCAATAGCTGTGGCAACAGTTGCAACAATGGCTGTGGCAACAGCCGTGGCAACGATTGCGGCAACAGGAATGATGGCTGCGGCCGTTCAGAAGGCGGCAGAAGAGAAAGAAATGATGATGACTGCGGCTGCAGGTCTGATTTTCGTCAGGACTCCCGTTTTGAGCAGCGACCCTTCCTCTTTAACCAGAGCTCTGACTGCGGCTGTGAGGAATCTCAGAACAAGGGCTGTGACTGCGACAGGTAGTAACCTCTGGCTGTGGAATATGCGAAAGATGATTTCGATGATGAACAACGGACAGCATGCCCAGCATAATGTCCATATTGAAAATGTGCGGGAATTCCCGCACATTTTTTTGTCAAAAAATATAAAGTCCAATAAATCACCCTCTGATTTTCGTTTTCTTTTTGGGGTGTTACGATTATATATCATACTACAAAAGGAAATATCAGTCTATACTTTTTTTCATAGAATTAATTTCGCTGTAACTCTTTCATCATGCCAAAGTAATTCTATTTTACATCCATAAGTGAAGATTTCTACTGTT